>Ga0207697_10001147_pt1 | contig 14579 bp, 9 predicted proteins | sample KBSSwiS5withPhiX_FD_184293 | JGI IMG/M metagenome (GOLD analysis project Ga0207697, IMG submission 184293) | Switchgrass rhizosphere microbial communities from Kellogg Biological Station, Michigan, USA, with PhiX - S5 (SPAdes) (version 2) | ecosystem: Host-associated > Plants > Roots >... | reverse complement strand
CCCGCGGCCACGGCCTGCGTCTGAACTCCGATAGGAAAATCGGTTTTCGCGCGGAACGTCCCGTCGCCATTCCCCAACATGACGGACACCGCATTCGCGCCCGCGCCGGCGAGGTCGGGTTTGCCGTCCCCGTTAAGATCAGCTGCGATGTGGGTGTTGCCGAGAAGTGGATACTGCTGAGTCGTGAACGTCGCGACCTGCGCCGAAACTTCTCCGAACATCATTGCGCATACAACAGCGAAAACAAACAGAGCAATCGCCGGAGGCGTCCCTTTCCACCTTGTAACTGTATTGCTCATACGTGACGAGGATGAAAAGCCACGCAAGTGCCGGCAATCCCAAAAAGGTTATCAGTCCGTTACTTTTCCGGGCAGGCAGGACGCGCTTGCCGCCGTACATCGGGCTGTTCATTTCCCGGTGCGATAGCTTTGCAGCACTTTCGCCACTTCGTGGCTTGCGTGTTGCCGCAGGAGCGGAGTCGATTACACTCGGTTCGAGCTATGACTGCCAACGGTAATGTACTTGCCTGCGGTCTTCTCGCGCTTGTCTCTTGTGCAAGCAGCAATGCTAGCGAGCCGCTTTACGATGGGCTCGGCACCTACTCGCGCAAGATCACAACAAAACACGCAAAGGCGCAGCGTTACTTCGACCAAGGTTTGGCGTTGCTGCATGGGTTCAACCACAGGGGCGCAATCCGCTCGTTCCAGGAAGCAGCGCGGCTCGATCCGCAATGCGCCATGGCACATTGGGGCACTGCGCTTGCCGCAGGTCCACACATCAACTACTCGCTCGTGCCGCCGCCGATGGCGGAACTGGCATGGAAAGAACTAACACTTGCAAAACAACACGCGTCGAACGGCTCAGAAGTCGAGCGAGCTTTGATCGATGCCCTAGGTAAGCGCTACGCCTATCCGCAACCGGAGGACCGCGCACCGCTCGACCAGGCTTATGCCGACGCAATGCGCGAAGTCTGGAAGAGGTTTCCCAATGACGTTGATGTAGGCGCATTGTTTGCCGAAGCGATGATGGACCTCCGACCGTGGAATCAATGGACCGTTGAAGGTCAACCGAACCCGGGCACCGAGGAGATCATCGCCACGCTCGACGCGGTATTGAAGCTAAACCCGCGGCATCCATTTGCGAATCATCTTTACATCCACGCTGTCGAAGCTTCGCCACATCCGGAACGCGCTGAGGCTGCGGCCGATCGCCTGCGCAAACTCCAGCCGGGGCTAGCCCATAATGTGCACATGCCATCGCACATCGATATCCGTTGTGGCCGCTGGCATGAGGCGATCGCTACGAACGCCAAGGCCGTCCAGGCCGACAAACGTTACCGCAAGGTGACCGGCAATCGGCCGCTCGGTCTATTCCCCATGTACGCTGCACACAATCAGCATATGCTCGCGTACGCCGCGCTGATGACCGGCCAAAGCAAACTCGCGATGCGTTATGTGCGCGAGATGATAAAAGATCTACCGTCCGAGTTTGTGAAAGAAAACGCAGCTCTGGTCGAGAGTTTCGGCGCGGTACCGATGGAAGTAATGGTACGCTTCGGAAAGTGGGACGATCTCCTCGCCGAGCCGGACAATTATCCTGACTACATGCCGTTTGCTCGTGCATTTCATCATGGCGCACGCGCGATTGCTTTTGCCGCCAAGAACGACACTGGGAACGCACGAAAGGAGCAGGCGATCTTCCTTGAGCTCGTCCAGCACGTTCCAAAGGAAACCGCCGTGAGTAACAACACGGCTGAATCGATCATCGCACTCGCGAACCACATGATTGAAGGCGAGATGCTGATTGCCGAAGGAAAACTCGATCCAGGCCTCGACGAACTGCATGCCGCGCTTAAACTTGAAGACGCCCTGAAATATGACGAACCACCGTCCTGGATGATTCCTTTACGGCACACAATCGGCGCGAACCTGATGGCTGCCGGCCGCTTCGCTGACGCGGAGCAAGTCTATCGCGATGACCTGAAGCGTCTGCCCGAGAATGGGTGGTCTCTGTTCGGGTTGTCCCAGGCGCTCGCTGCGCAGCAAAAAGACGGTGCAGAATTTGAAGCAACGCGCTCCCGGTTCAACAAGGTGTGGAGCAAGGCCGACGTGAAAATCACCAGCTCGTGTCTGTGTCGACCAAGCTTGACGGAGAACTGCGAACTGAACCGCACGTCAACTCCGCCCCTATTATCCGCTGACTAAAGCGCCAGGCTCTCCTGTTTCGGAGCTGAAGCCACATCAGCAAGGCCGCGGAACTTCTTCACGAGTTCATCAAGTTTAGCGACATAGTAATCGATGTTTTCGTCGCGATTTTCCGGGTCGAATTCACTCGCCGGTTTGGCGGCTTCGTAGGCGGGAACTTTTTTTGGAGTCGCTTTAATGTAGTAACTGATCTGGTCGCCCGGCCGGTAATTGCGGCCGCTGGCGAGGGCGAGTTCGTAGGCAGCCGCGCGATTGCGCGCCGAGCCGGCGATCTTGGCACGATATTTATCGAGCGAATCCTGAAGCGTGTCGGTCTTCATCAGCATGTCGATCTTCCATTCGCGGTCCCGGATTTTTTTCTCAAATTCATTCCGCAAATCAGCGATCGTCTCTGGTTTTCCTTCCATGATGAGCTTGATCATTTGCTCCAGGAACACGCGCTGGAATTTTTCGAGTCCGCGCGATTTAAGGGCGCCGCCCTTGATGACCACTTCGCCATCTTTGGTTAGGAGCGCGTAATTCTTTGCCTTGTAGCTGAACATGGCGTCGAATTGTTCGTCGAAATCGATTTCAATTCCCTCGGGCAATTCCTTCCCCAAACCTTTCTGTAATTCTGCAATCTCTTCTGCAGTGGCAGCCGTGTCGGCTGCATGGGGTTTACGCTTCGCAGGCGACACGCCTTCCGCCACAGAAGAAGGCGGAACGAAATAGATTCCGTCGGTATCGACTTCGATCACCTTTGCGCCGTGCGCGCCTAACCAGTCGATCATCTTCTTGAGCAAATCGCGGCCGATCTGAGTCACACGCGCTGCGGCATCGAAATCGGCGAAATGTCCCTGCCCAAAGCCGAGATACCCGTAGAAGCTATTCAGCAGAATCTTGAACGTGTTCTGCAATGCCTGGAGGTGGTGCTGCTTGGCGGGATCCTTCTCCGCCCGCATTTCTGCCTTCGCTTCCAATCGAAATGTGCGCAGATCGGTGACCAAATGCCGGAAGATTTGCAATTGATCCGTCATCGGAAAACAATCGAATTTCAACATGATCGACGGATAGAGCGAAGCGACGTCGCAGTGCCAGACGTTGTGCGCGACTCCGGTAAAGAAGATGTCGGTGTAACCGCCTTCGAACGCACGCACCATCGGCAACTCCGGAATGGAATGACGTTGCCGGAAATATTCGCGCAGAAACAGCGCATTGATCCGCGTGGCGTTGCCGCGGACGATTACATCCTGATAGTTGTAAGGAAAAATCTGTGCCTGGATGAAGTAACTCGCGCTTAACAGTTCCGATAATGCCCGTGTCTCGCGGATACCGCAGAGTGCTCGACGCCGAAATTGTTCCGAATTGTCCAGGTACGCACGCTGCAATTCCCTGCCCGTAAGCGCGGAAATTTCGTCACTGCCGCAAAGATCAAAATGCCGGGCCACATCGGTCCGCTCGAAACCAGCAAGAGAACGCATGCCGACATCGTAAAATTGTGCGAGTAAAAAAGTATCGACGAAGTGGCGTCCACCGACTGTGAACTTTGGATAGTCGATTGTTTTTTCGGCAATCTGGAGTCGCGATGGTCGCGAGCGCAGAAATCCGTCCCCGCGGCCCCAGTCGAGTTTCGTCTTTGTCTTCTTCGCCCGTGACACCAGATACGGAAGATGGAAACGAAACAAGTCGTGGCCTTCAATAACATCCGGATCCCGCTTCTTTATGATTGCGGTCAAACGCTTCAGCGCAGCGCGCTCGGATTCCTCGATGTTTTTTGGATCAACAATCAGCAGTTCCTCCCACCCGGTGCTATCCGAGAGAGCGATGCCCATGATGTGATCGCCCAGGCCGGAGTCAGCGCCCCCGGCTACAGCGTCTTCGAATGCGAGAACCTCGATCTGCATGCGTTTCAGTTCTTCAAACGGCAGATCTTTAAACAACGTGCGTCCGGTCGCCGTGAGATAATGCTGCACCGGATCAGTTAAAGAGAAGAAATCGCGCCCGGCGTTTTTGAGTCCGTTGCGCAATCCGATGAGTTCCTTCCAGCTATCGACCGTGACCAGCCACCCATACTTGAGATTGCTCTGAAGCTTTTCGGAATCGATGCCAAGATCGACAACATCCGAGTCGCACCAGACAAATGGGTGGAAAGGCTCAACGTCGGCGACGGTCGATCCGTCCGCTTCCCGACGATAAACCTTAACCGTTCCAGTCTCGCCGAGTTCAATGGCCACAATGCGCGGCGTTGGATCCGCACCAAAAAGCAGCGTGTTCTTCTCGAACTCCATGAGTCTTCCAACTTTCTGTCATTTCGAGCGAAGTCGAGAAAATCTCTTACGTCATTGCGTAGAACACGAATTCAGAGATGCTCCGAGTTCGCTCAGCATGACAAAATGAAGACCGTTTCGCCGTCGATCTTATTCCTTTCGATTTTCCTGCCAGCGCTTGCATTCGCTCAGCAGACGCCGCAATCGCTCGCTGATGCAGAGCTGCCCTCATTGCTCGCAATTTACAAGGACATTCACACTCACCCGGAATTATCCGGGCACGAGGAACGCACTGCACCTCTCATCGCAAAGGAATTGCGCGCGGCAGGTTGCCAGGTCACCGAACATCTCGGCAAATACGAGAACCCGAAACTTAAAGGTTACGGTGTCGTGGGCGTGATGAAGAATGGCGACGGGCCTACCGTGCTTGTACGCACGGATACGGACGCGTTACCAGTGGAAGAGGAAACTGGCTTGCCGTACGCCAGCAAGGCCGTCGCGAAAAACGATGAAGGCAAGGATGTGCACGTGATGCACGCCTGCGGGCACGATGCACACATAGCCGCCTTCATTGGGACGGCGCGCGCTCTCGCGCAGTTAAAGGATCAATGGCACGGCACGATCGTGTTCGTCGCACAACCAGCAGAGGAGCTTGGTACTGGCGCACGCGCGTTACTCAAAGACGGACTTTATGACCGATTCGGGAAACCGAATTTTGCGCTCGGTTTCCATGACAAGGCCGATCTTGAAACCGGCCGCATTGGTGTAACCGAAGGTTACACGTCCGCAAATGTCGATTCGGTCGACGTCATCGTCCGAGGGGTGGGCGGACACGGTGCGTATCCCCACAAGACGAAGGACCCAATCGTACTCGCAGCGGAAATGATTAACGACTGGCAAACCATTGCAAGCCGCGAGAATAATCCGCTCGATCCAATCGTTGTCACGGTCGGTTCCATCCACGGCGGAACAAAGCACAACATCATTCCGGACGAAGTGAAAATGCAGTTGACGGTGCGCACCTACAAAGCTGAAACGCGCGAGCGTGTGTTGGCCGCGATTGAGAGAATCGCCAACGGGATCGCAGCGGCCAGTGGAATCCCGCCAGAGCGGGCACCGATTGTCAGCGTATCGAAAGATCAATTTTGCCCAGCGACTTACAACAATCCCGAGCTCACGAAGCGGCTCGTCGCTGTTTGGAAAAAGTCGTTAGGCAACGATAATGTTAAGATGGTCGATCCAACGATGGGCGGTGACGATTTTTCCGAATATAGTCTACCGGACCACTCCATTCCGGCGGTTTATTTTCATTTCGGAGCAGTCGAGCCGGCGAAGATCGCGGAATACAAGCGGGCGGGGAAAGAACTGCCGACTCTGCATTCGAGTAAATTCGCACCCGTCCCCGAACCAACGATCCGTGTTGGAATCATCGGAATGACCAGCGCCGTGCTGGAATTGATGAAGAAGTAGGGGCAAGCCCACGTGATTCGTTATCCCAGATTTCGTAACTCGTAATTCGAGACTCGTAACCCGGTTCCGAATAACGATTCAACGAATTACGAATTCGGCTTCAACAATTTGACGCGCTAAGCGTCACTTCACCTTGATCTTCTTCCGCAAATAGGTGGGGACGTCGAGGTCTTCTCCTTCAACGATGGTCGGCTCACTTTTTTCAAAGCGACCACGGTTGACGGGTTCGAACTGCAAAACTTCCTGTTTAGCCTGAATCGATTTTTCAGCAGATACTTTTTCCTCTTTTGCGGGAGCCGGCTTTCTTCGGGGCGTGTTCACGGGTGGCTCTGGCGTGTCGACAACTTCGAAGGCGCTCGAGACTGATTCGACAGAGGGCGCCGGCACGTTTTCGACCTCCACGGGCTCAGGCTCTTCAATAGGAGTCGTTTCCGGCGGTTGAAAATCCTCGACCGGCGCCGGTTCGGGCTCGACCTCAATTTTTGGCGGACTCTCATGAGGCTGTTCCCACACTGGCAGCACTGGCGCCGCGTTGCTCAACGGAGACGTCTGCGCCTGTTGCGGTACCACATTGTCTTCCGCTGCGAAGGAACTGATGATTGTAACGCTTAAACGATCGCCCAATCGTCCATCCACAGCAGTGCCGAAAAGAATCTGCGTTTCGTCGCTAACGTGCCGATCGAGTTCCTTCATGACGATTTCCACTTCCGACAAAGTCATACTCGGCCCGCCTGCAACTTGTACGAGGACCCGCGCGGCGTCCGCCAGTATGCGACCTCGATCCATCAATGGACTCTTGAGAGCCTGCGCGAGGGCATCATGCGCGCGATTGTCCGAATCCGATTCCCCGAAGCCGAAAAGGCATCGCCCGTTGCGGCTGCGCAAGGCGGCAACCAAATCGTCAAAGCCAATACGAATGAGTCCTGGTCGCTGAATGAGATTCACAATCGAACGAATGCTCTGACTGATGGTCGTATCGGCCCTGGAAAATGCCTGATGAATGCCTGCGTGCGGACCGACCATGTCGCCCATCTGATCGTTTTCGAAGCAAACCACTGCGTTGGCAATCTCGTTGAGCCGGCCCAAGGCTTCGCGGGCCTGGGCGTTGCGTCGTTTGCCTTCGAATGCAAACGGCAACGTCGCAAATGCCAGTACCAGCGCGCCCGCTTCGCGAGCGAGATGCGCGACATACGGCGCCGCACCCGAGCCCGTGCCTCCACCGAGCCCGGTGCAGATGAAAATCATTCTCCCACCAGTCAATGCCTCGCGAATCTCCTCTGTCGATTCAAAAGCGGCCTGATAGCCAACCTCGGGATCGCCACCTGCGCCCAAGCCACGCGTAACGGTCCGGCCAAGCTGCACTTTGTGCGCAGCAACGGAGCTCGCCAGCGATTGCACATCCGTATTGACGGCCAGAACCTCTGCTCCTTCCAAGCCGTCGAGCACGATTCGGTCAAGCGCATTTAAACCGGCGCCACCAACGCTGACAATTTTGATTGGAATAAATTCCTCCGCCCGGTCAGGGAGACTGTAGTTTTTGCTAAGTTGAATCATATGGATCTTTCAATTTCTCATCGTCTTCCGCTAAAAATTCTTCCGAGGATTCGGCCGAATCCTCGCGCCGGCCGATCTGTTTGCACGGCTTGGGCATACTTGATCAGCCCGATTGCAGTCGAAAATTGCGGGTTCTCTACTGCGGATGTCACGCCTGATGTTGTTTGAGCGTGCGCGACATGCGCGGGCATTTCGAAAATCTCTTCCGCGAGGTTGTCGATGCCATTGAGAAGGCTGCATCCGCCCGTGATGAAAATACCGCCCCCCAGGTAATTAATGAATGGTTCTTCATCAAGCCTGCGTTTGAGCAACTCAAGGGTTTCTCGGAGACGCAAATGAATAATCGTGTTCAAGGTCTCGCGTTCAATCTCCTTCCCCGCAAAACCGGAATCGTCTTTTAGCAAAATCATCTCGCCCGGGAAACAATTGCCAAGGACACAACTGCCCTCCTCAGTTTTGAGTTTTTCTGAGCGAGCCATTGGAATGCGCAACCCCATGGAGATGTCATTCGTGATATGGTCACCACCGATCGCAATGCAGCCGCTCTGCTTCACTGCGCCGTCCGCGTACAAAACATAGTCAGTCGTCCCGCCGCCGATATCGAGTACCAGCGCCCCGAGATCCTTTTGGTGCTGTGTGAGAACCACCTGGGCAGAAGCAAGCCCGCCAAAAACGACATCCTCAACATCGAGCGGCAATTCTTTCACACATCGGATTGTGTTTTGGATGCGCGTCCGCACACCGTGAATAATGTGGAAATCGGCTTCTAATCTTTGGCCGAGCATTCCGACTGGATTGAGCACGCCGTCCTGACCATCGACGTGGTAATGCTGAATAATGGAATGAAGAAACGCGTTTTGCGCAGGAATGCTCACCTCGCGCGCATTGATTTTTACGTCTTCGACATCCTGCTCATCGATTTCGTCGCGGTCCTCGGGCAGCATCACGCATCCGCGGTTGTTGAAACTTTGAAGATGCGACCCGGCAACAGCGACGTAAACGCTTCGGATCATGACGTCGCTTTTCTGTTCGGCATCGACCACCGCTTCGTGCACGCATTTCATTGCCGTTTCAAAATCAACGATCTCGCCCTTGCGCACGCCGCGCGATGGTGTCTGGCCGACGCCAAGAATTTTGACGGTGCCATCGGGCCGGCTCTCGCCGACAACAACACAGATTTTGGAAGTTCCGATCTCAAGACCAATCATTAAATTATTGCTCGCCATTGTGTTAATCCGTTTTCTGTCGCTGAATGGGAATTGCCCTAGGGGGTGGTTTTGAACTGGTGCGTGCCTTGCGCGGTGGCGACGTGGTCTCCTGCTTTCCAGAGCCTTGACGAGGACTCGTCTCTGCAGGCTGCACGGGGATCGCCTTCATGATTCGCGGTTCTACTGCGGGCTCGATGGTGTCGTTAATGACTGCGACCGGCCTCGGAGCGAATGTCACCGGGATGTTTCGTTGTACAAGGAGATTTAACGTCGCCAGCTCCTGTTTTGAATCGTCGCAATAAACAAGAAATTGTTCCAGCCGGCGCAATTGCGTTTCAAGATCGTTATAACCAAACGTCACGCGGCTATGATTCTTATCGGTCACCAACAGATGATAACTTTCGGAAACGTCGATCTCGCGGACCTGAAAACGCATTTGCAAAAAACTGCGCGAGCTTAAACGGAGCAACTCAAGCGCCTTCCATGCTTGGGGTGATTCGACGACTTTGCCCACCTCGAGCGATTCGCTCGAGCATCCCAGAATGACCGGTAATCCGAGATATTCGGGCAACAACTTCTTTTCTTTCATCAAAACGCCTCGCGCGTCCACCAGAAAGGCAGACTCGGATGCAAATGGATCGGAAATTTCCTTCTCGCTCGTGATCCACGCGACTGGCTTTCGTTCCACCACGCGAACATCAATCTCCGAAGGCAATTTCCGCACTATCTGCACTTCGTCGGTCTGAGGCAGCTGCTGTATGAGATCGTGCACGCGAGATAAATTTACGCAAAAAATGTTTTCGCCTTCATGTAGATCGGCTGCGGTCAAAATCTGCTCGCGTTGCAAGGTTCCGTCCGTCTGCAATTCAATGGTCTTGAGTGTATAATCGGCGTTTTCGAAAAATAGACGCCTGGCGGCTTCACGCGTTCCCGCATAAACCGCGGCGCACAGCGCTGCGAGCAGTACCACTCGGGAAAGAACCGCCAGTACTTTTCGTGCGCGATGTTGTGCCGCTTTACGGGAGCGAACTTTCACATCAAGCAAATGCTGCTGGCGACGCTGGCGCACGTTCGAGACCCGTCGATTGTGCGATTGGGGCCGCCTCTGCGCGGGTCTCATCTCCGGCTCCTTTCCACCCTGGCGCGAGAAAGGGCGATAATACGCGCGCAAAGATCGACATAATTGATACCTGCAGCCGCAGCAGCTTCGGGCAATAAGCTCGCCTCCGTCATTCCGGGAATCGTGTTGACCTCGAGCACAGACGGATTGCCCGAATCGGGAAGGAGCACGTCAACGCGACCGTAAACAACCAGGCCGAGCGCGCGAAAAGCATGCAGCGCCTGTTTCTGAATTTGTTTCGTCTTGTTCGAATCGATCTCTGCCGGGCAAACGTGCTCGGCCCCACCGCCAGCCTGCGGATTCAGAAACGGGTACTTGTTGTTAAAGTCGTAAAAACCGCCCTTGGGAATTATTTCGAGAATCGGCAGCGCTTGATCACCAAGAATACCTATCGTCAACTCGCGGCCCGACACAAATTTTTCTACCAACAATTTCCGATCGTACTTGGCGGCCTCCGCCATCCCCGAATCAAGTTCGCTTGCGTCTTTCACAATCACCACGCCGACGGTAGAACCCTGTCTCGCCGGTTTTACTACCAGAGGAACCGAAATCGTTGGACGCTGGCCGACTTCGATGACTTCCCATTCCGGAGTGACGACATCGTGCTCGCGAAATTTCTCTTTCGACAGAATTTTGTCGAATGCCGCCCGGCTCGCTTCCACGCCGTCACCGGTGTAAGCCACTCCGCGCTCTTCCAGAATTTCCTGGAGCTGACCGTCTTCGCCGAAAGTTCCGTGAATGGTGATGAAGGCAAGATCGACATCTTTCGGAAGTGCGAAGTTTTCGTCATGAACGTCCACTTCAACAACTTCCGCACCCAAGGAGCGAAGCGCTTTGGAAACGCCACGACCAGTCGCCAGCGACACATCGCGCTCAGACCCTGGGCCGCCCATTAACACCGCAATTTTTTTCGGTAAACTTTGATCCGTCGCCATCGTCACCCCGGCTCTCCCACGATTTGCACTTCGGTCTCCAGCTCAATTCCGCGCTTGGCCAAAGCCGTCGCCTTGATCTTTTCGATTAATTCCAGCACTTCGGCCGCTGTAGCGCCGCCGTCATTTACAATAAAATTACCGTGCACCTCCGATACTCGCGCTTTACCAATGCGTGAATTTTTCAATCCCAGTTCGTCAACCAGCTTCCCCGCAGGGCATGAATCTGGATTTTTGAAAATGCAGCCTGCACTTTTCGCCGCCGGCTGCGACGACCGCCGTTTCTCCTGCGAAGCTTCCAGTTTGCGCACGATTTCTTCAAGTGGCGCAGGCTGGCCGCGGAAAACAGCGAACACTGCAAAATTTTTCTCCAGCAACGGGAAATTCCGGTAGTGCACCTCCAGCTCGTCGCGGGACCTTGTGTGCGCCTCGCCGTTAGCATCGAGATAACGAACGCGCACGAGATTCTCAAAGGTTTGCGCACCCATCGCCCCGGCATTCATGCGCAAGCCGCCGCCAACCGCGCCCGGGATTCCTTCCATCCATTCCATTCCTCCGATCCCGGCCGCCTTTCCTGCGTATGCCACTTCTTTTAATTTCGCCCCCACGCCTACGGTGATCTCGGCACCGTTGATCTCGATCTTGTCGAAATCTCCATCGCACGGATGAACGACCACGCCCCGAACGCCTCCGTCGCGAATCAGAAGATTCGATCCGCGACCGATCACGAAGAGCGGAAGATTTTCGTCCCGGCAAAACCGGATCAACTCGGCAAAGGCCTTCTCCGTTCGCGGCTCGACCCAGAATTGCGCCGGGCCGCCTACCCGCAGAGTTGTATGCTTCGAGAGCGGTTCATAGAGACGCACTTCGCCGCCTTCGCCAACGATCTCTTTCAACTTTTCCGCAACAACCAGGTCGGCAGCGAGGGCGGATAACTGCTCGTGAATATTTCCGGCACCGAGACTCAGAACGAGATCGCCCGACTCGAGCATGTTCCCTACCGTGCGTTGCACCCATTCCAAGCGCGGCTCGTAACTGACGCCCCGGTGTCCCCGCCCAGCGATCTCGTCCGCGATGATTTGCCCGGTCACTCCCGGAATCGGTGCTTCATGCGATCCGTAAATGTCCGTCACGACCACGCGATCGGCATCGTCGAACGCGAAACCAAATTCCTTCTGCAACGCTTTGGTGCGCGAATAACGATGGGGTTGAAACATGGTGAGCACGCGCTTGCGACCAACCGATCTGGCCGTCTTGAGCGTGGCCCGGATTTCGGTCGGGTGATGCCCGTAATCGTCCACCAAAAGAAAACGGGGGCTGTCGTATTTGATTTCGAACCGCCGGCGCGCATGCTCGAACTTTGCCAGCGACTTCGCTATTTTTTCAAACGCAACACCGAGCTGTGACGCGAGCGCGATCACTCCCAGCGCATTGTGAACATTATGTTGGCCGGGCACATTCAACACCGCTTCACCGAGATCTTGTCCCCGATGATCGACCCGGAACGTTGAAGCAAAGGCCGTCAGCCGGATATCTATTGCGCGATAATCGGCCTCGGCGGCGAAACCGTATGAAATTGCGCCTGGCAAAGATCGACATACCCGGGCCGCATTTTTGTCGTCCAGGTTATAAAAAACTCTGCCGGTGGTCTGAGTGATCAACTGCGCGAAAACCTTTTCAATTGCGTCGAGGTCAGCATAAAAATCGAGGTGCTCTTCCTCGATATTCAGAATCAACGTGTGCTCGGGTCGAAAAAGGGCGATGGTGCCATCGCTTTCATCCCCTTCGGCGACGAAATACTCGCCGCGCGAATCCCAGTGTGCATTCATTCCCAGAATCGGAATCTCTGCGCCGACGTAATGGCACGGATGTAGCCCTCCTTCGCGCAAGACATGGGCCGTCATTGCTGAGGTTGTCGTTTTGCCGTGCATTCCGGCGATCACGATGCCGCGTTTGCCCCGCATGATTGCGGCCAACGCTTCCGCCCGGCGCACCATCGGTTTTCCGTTTTTGCGCGCGCTAACAAGAATTGGGTTGTCGCTCTTGATTGCAGAAGAAAAAACAACGAGATCTGCGGTATCGGCCTCTTCCGGCCGATGCCGCTCATGAAAACGCAGACCGAGCCGCCGCAATCGATCTGTTTCCATCGTACTGACCTTGTCCGAGCCGCTGACTGCGTGGCCGAGCTCGATTAAAAGGGCAGCGATACCGCTCATGCCGCTGCCCGCGACACCGACAAGATGAATTCGGTGACGCTCACGTGTCAGAAATCCGGGCAGATCAAGCGGAACTGCGCGTTCACTTGTGGCAACCGGCCCGGTCCATGGCGGAAGCTGCTCGGATGCGCTGCGTTCTTCAGAGACGGACTTCATGAGTCGTATACCTCTCCATGGTCGTCACGACGCGCCCAGCCGCGTCTTTTGGCGCGAGGCGCGAGGAATTCGCAGCCATCTGTCGAATCCGGTCCCGATTCTCGATCAACTCCCGAATTTTGTGCGCGAGTAACTCGCCCGAGACCTCTGACTCCTTAAGAAGAATCGCTGCCTGAACGCGAGCATAGATCTCCGCGTTGCGGGTTTGATGATCGTCGGTCGCATACGGAAATGGAATCAGGATACCGGGCAATGAAAAGGCGGCGAACTCCGCGAGACTGGCAGCGCCGGCTCGCGCAACAACGAGATCGGCGGCGCTGTAAGCTTCTTCCATTCGATGATGAAAGGCAGCGACATGGGCTGGAATATTTTCGCGGCGATAGTTGTCTGCAACCAAACGTTCATCGCGCGTGCCGGAGAGGTGAATTACTTGCAGCGGAGCGTTCCGCAAAAACGGCAGCGCTTTAATCATTGCCTGATTAATTCCACTCGCCCCCTGGCTGCCTCCCATGACAAGCAGCGTCAGGACGTCCTCGCGGAGCCCGAGTTTTTGACGAGCTACCAGTTGATCCAAACGGGTCAACTCGGTCCTGACTGGGGTGCCCGTGACCTCAGTGTTGGTTTTTGGAAAAAAAGGCGCGCATTCCTTGAAACCAAGCATGACCGTACGGACAAGCCGAGCTGTCATGCGGTTTGCTTTTCCAGGGATAGCGTTCGATTCGTGGATAAAAGTCGGAATACCGCGTATCCGACCGGCCAATACGGGTGCAGTAGAAGTAAATCCTCCCATGCCGAGAATAACCTGAGGTTTGAAGGTCGTGTAGATCGATCGACACAGCCTCAGGCTTTCGTAAAAACGGCGAAGGAAACCAAAAAACGCCGGAGAAAATGGCGACGGCAATCCCACGGTGGGCAATTTTTCCACTCGGAAACTTTCGCGACCGGACAGAGCCAGAGCGTCGATATCTTTCTCGGAAACCAACAGCATCACTTCGTGCCCGCGGTCACGGAGCACTTCTGCCACCGCGATGCCGGGAAAAAGATGTCCGCCGGTTCCTCCGCATGCGATTACTGCATTCATAAGATCTGATCCTTCCACCTTCGACTTATACGACTTATACAATCTGTTGAATTCATGGACGCTAAATACGTGGCGTTACTCGGACCCGCATGGCCGCAGGTTTCTTGTGCGGCGGCTCAAGGATTCCCTGGCGATAAATGCTCAGTAATAAACCGATACCGAACATGCACGCGACCAGGTTCGAACCACCATAGCTAATGAACGGCAGCGGCAGTCCTTTGTTGGGCAGCAGCGACGTGGTCACGCCGATGTTAACTGCGGCTTGCAGAGCCACCAGCGAAACAATACCGCAGCCGAGGAGAAGACCGAACCGATCCTTGGCATGCAGCGCGATCATGATGCCGCAAACAATGATGACCACGAACAAAAGGACCACGAGCAGACTGAACCGC
>Ga0207697_10001146_pt1 | contig 14584 bp, 9 predicted proteins | sample KBSSwiS5withPhiX_FD_184293 | JGI IMG/M metagenome (GOLD analysis project Ga0207697, IMG submission 184293) | Switchgrass rhizosphere microbial communities from Kellogg Biological Station, Michigan, USA, with PhiX - S5 (SPAdes) (version 2) | ecosystem: Host-associated > Plants > Roots >... | reverse complement strand
CCGTGTTCGCGGCGGCGATGATCGAGGCGCTGGCCCCGGCCAACCGGGTGGCCGTCAACTCTTCGCCCCTGCTGGAGCAGTTGCTCGCCGAGGGGCTGGTGCGGCCGCGCCTCATGATGAGCGTGGAGGGGACCCCGGTGCACACTTCCGGGCTGGACGTCGTCCCGCACCCGTACCGGCCGCTGGGTGCCAACGGGTCCGTGACGCCGGGGCTTTACGTGCTCGGGCTTCAGCTCTCCGCCACGCAATGGGGCACGGCCATCGCCGCCGAGGCCCGGCCGAAGACCGGCCCGGTCTACCGCAGCGGCCAGCGCACCCTGCGCGACGCCGACGAGATCGCCCGCGACATCCTGGCCCCCTAGCCCGCACCCGCCCGCCGCTCAGGAGCCGCTTAAAAGTGGGCATGCCCTCCGGCGTGCCTACCTCCAAGAACGGGCATGCCCTCCCCTGGGGCCGGGCAGTGGACACTTGGTGCTTATGTCCAGTGCTGCGGGCCAGGGGAGGGCATGTGCCGTGGTGGGGGCTGGGGAGCCCGGGCTAAGGCATCAGCCCTTGAGGCACTTCCGGTAGGCGGCCATGGCTGTCCCGTAGTTCACCTGGCCCACGAGATCCCCGGGCCTGGTCGGCTTGACCGGCGGCGTGCACTTCGGCGGGACGGGGACGCTGGCCGCGACCTTCACCGCCGTTTTCACTACAGTGCCGGATTCGACGGCGGTAAGCACCAGGGTGCCCGCGCCGGCGGCGGCTCCGGCCGGAACCTTCACGTCCACCTGAGCGGCGCCGGCGGTCACCGGTACCGTGCCCAGGGCCGTCACCGTGCCCGCGGCGTCGGTGAACTCGGCGCGCAGCGAGGCATTCACCGGGCTGCCCAGCGAGGTGAGGTCCAGCTTTGAAACCGCCAGTGTGAGGGATTCGCCGCCCTTGACCTCCGCCGCCGTCGTGTTCACGACAGCCACGGAGCGGCGGCCGAAGTCCGGCGAGACCGGGTTGTGGGTCTGCAGGTACTTGATCCAGGCATCGCGGTCCACGAGCCCGGAGTCCTTGGTGCCCGCGCCTTCCTTGAAGATGCGGAAGTTGTCGCCGCCGGTGGCCAGGAAGTTGAACGTCCCGATCCGGTAGGACTTTGCCGGGTCGATCAGTGCACCATTGACCCGGATCGAGGTGATCCGGTCACCGGCGGCGCGGGCGGCGTCGTAGGTGTAGTTCACGTTCTTGGACAGGCCCAGCTGCTGGTACGCGCGGCTGGGAACCGTGCCGTCCGGGTTGGTCTGCCACTGCTGCTCCAGCAGGGTCTTGAACTGCGCACCGGTGAGGGACGTGGTCCACAGATTGTTCACGAACGGCAGCACCGCGTTGGCCTCGGCGTACGTGATGGTGCCGTCGGGCGCGTAGTACAGCTCGTTGCGCAGGCCGCCCGGGTTGACGACGCCGATTTCGGCGGCGCCGAGGTCCGGCGCCTTCAGCGCATCGACCAGGGAGTCCGCCACCAGATTGCCGAGGGTGGACTCGCTGGCACGGTCATCGCGCACAGCCGGGGAACCGGCGAACGCCGTCGTGATATCCGCCGTGACCTTGCCGACAGGCTGGTTGCCGACCACCGCGGCGTCGGCCAGGGCCTTGTCCACGATGGCCTTGACGGCCGCGACGCGCGGGTACTGCGCCACAAGATCGGCTGCCGGCTGCGCGGCGCTGGTGGTGCGCTGGACGTTGCCGGCCTTGTACCCGGTCACCGACATGGTCCTGGTGTCGATGGTCAGCTGGATCTGGCCGATGAACTCGCCGTAGTTTCCGGTCTGGACGATCGGGCGGGTCTTGCCCGTGGGCTGGCCCGCCGCATCCAGGACCGGGGCGTCCCAGGCGTACTGCTTGTGGGTGTGGCCGTTGAAGATCGCCGCCACATCCGGGGTGACCTTCTGGACCATCTTGGCGAAGGGGCCGCCGGCGGCGATTTCCTGCTCCAAAGTGGCCCCGTCGGGCGCGCCCGACCCGGCGCCGTCGTGGTTCTCCACGATGATGACGTCGGCGAGCTTGTCCGCCTTGATCTTCGCCGCGACCCGGTTGATCGCGTCGACGGGGTCACCGAATTCAAGGTCCGCGATGCCTGACGGCGTGACCAGTGACGGCACCTCCTGCGTGACCGTGCCGATCACGGCGACCTTCACGCCGTTCATGTCCAGGACCGTGTATTCCGGCAGGACCGGGGTGGTGGTGCCCTTGGCGTAGACGTTGGCGCCCAGGTACGGGAACTTGGCGTTGGTCCCGCCGGCGGTGACGCGGTCGCGCAGGTCAGCCCAGCCGCCGTCGAACTCGTGGTTGCCCACCGCTGAGGTGCGCAGGTCCAGGGCGTTCAGCACGTCGATGGTCGGCTGGTCCTTGGCGATGGCCGAGGCGAACAGCGAGGCGCCGATGTTGTCGCCGGCCGAGATGAACGCGGTGGCGCCCGGGGCGGCGGCGGCGCGCAGCTTCTCGATGGTCCCTGCGAAGAACACGGTGTTCGAATCGATGCGGCCGTGGAAGTCGTTGATGCCCAGGAAGTTCAGCTCCACGCTGGCCGGGGTGACGGGCAAGTTCAGACCCACCACCACGGGATCGTGGTCGCTCGCCCGGAACTGGTCCGGAGCGTAGTAGTCGGTGACGTTGTTGTTGTAGCGGCTGTACTCCAGCGCCACGGATTCCACGGAGTTGATGTTCCAGATGTCCGCGCCGGTGACGGCGGCGTTGGCCGCCGGGGAGGCGAGGATGTGGTCCAGCGAGCCCACGAGGCCGCCGAACAGGTAGGAGTGCTTGGCGGAACCGTCGGCGTTCTTGGCCTTCTCATCCTGGTTGACGTACCCGGCGCCCGTGAGGACGTTGATCGGGTCCTCCTTGGCGTAGGAGTTGAAGTCGCCGATCAGGAAGACCTTGTCCGTGCCCTTGGACTTCTGCAGTTCGTCGGCGAATGCCAGCAGGGACTTGGCCTGGGCGGTGCGGGCCAGGTTCGAGGCGCCCTGGCCCTTGTCGGTATCCTCCGGCGTCGCGGCGGAGCCCTTGGACTTGAAGTGGTTGGCGATCGCGATGAACTTCTTGTCATCGGCGGCGCCGACCGGCTTGAAGACCTGGGCCATCGGCTTGCGGGCGCTGGCGAACGCGACCGTGTCGTTGTGGATGATGGATTCGCCGATCGGTTCGGCGGCGGCCAACTTGTAGATGAACGCGGTGCGGATCATGTCCTCGTCCGCCAGCGGGGGTGCGTTGGCCGGCGTGCGGACATAGTCCCAGATCCCCGGCGTGGCGATGTTCAGCGCATCCACCAGCTTGGCGAGCGCGTCGTCCCGGGTCTTGCCGAACTGGGCCGAGTTCTCGACCTCCATGAGCGTGACGACGTCGGCCCCGGACTTGGAGATCGCCGCGACGATCTTGTCCTGCTGCCGCTTGAAGTTCTCCGCGTTCGCCGCGCCGCGGACGTCGCAGCCGCCCTTGACCGTGATGGGGTTGCCGTCCCGGTCCGGGTAGAACGTACAGCCGGAGATCTGGTCGCCGGTGGTGGGGAAGTAGTTCAGCACGTTGAAGGAGGCAAGCTTGAGATTGCCTCCCACGGCGGCCGGGGTCCCGGCCCGGGTGGCGCCGAAGCTGGCCGGCTGCACGGTGTCCGCGTTGGCGGCCGTCAGCTGCGTCAGGGGCTGGAACTTCCAGGCGCTGTTCGCGTAGCTGAGCACCACGTTGGTTTTGAACGTCACCGGCGCGCCGACCCGGACCGGATCGGCCGTGGTCAGGTACGGGAGCACCTGGGCCTTGGTGGCGGCGTCCTTGAGGAAGTTCGTGGTGGCGCCGTCGTCGAGCTTGATGCCGCGGGCGGCGTTCGCCGCGGCCGTGGCGGTGTACTCCGCAGAACCGAAGGGCGCGACGGCGGTGGGCTGCTCCAGCGCGGTGGTGCCGCCGGCCAGGCCGATCTCGCCGTACTGGTTCAGCGAGAAGTTGTCCGCCACGGTGACGGGGCCCTGTGGGGTGAGCAGCATGCCTTCGAGGGATTCACGGAAGGCCTCGTCGGCGGGGAGTGCGAAGCCGGTGGCCTTGACCTCGGGGGCGGCCTCGGTGAGCTTCTTCAGATCGGCCGCCGCGGCGACGTTCAACTGCGTCATGCCGAAGAATTCGCTGACAGCGCCGGTGAGTTCGACGTAGTCGCCGATCCTGACGGAGTCGACCGTGGACGGGGAGTAGACGAACACCGCGTCCGACGCCGCGTGGTTGGCCGGGGTGAGATCGCCGCCCGTGCCGGGGGTCTGGACGTAGTAGCCTGCGAAGCCGCCGGTGGGGAACGTCGCGGTGACCCGGCCCCGCGTGGTGACCGAGGATCCGGCCAGCGGGCTCGCGGCGCCGGTGCCCTGGACTTCGGCAATGGTCTTGGCGGCCGGGGGAGTGCCCGGGTCCACGGGCGGATCCACGGGCGGATCCACGGGGCCGGCAGCGCCACTGGCCGCCGTCGGCGTGATGGCTGCGTTCAGTGCGAAGTCGGCGGCGTTGTTGTTGGTGTCCGTGCCGTTGCTGCGGTTCATGCTCTTGACGTCGGTGTTTCCCGACGGCGCAGCGGCCGCCTGGGCTTCGAAGGTGTTGGAGGTGCCGTAGCCGAGGAGGTCCGCGACGTTGGCCGGTTCGATGACCGAGCCTGTCGGCAGCGGATTGAGTGCTGTGGCCTGTTTGGCCAGCACGATCGTGCCGCCGCCACCGGCCGGGTTGAAGCCGGTAGCGGTGGCGTCGGCGGCCGGCAGGTCGGCGCCGGCCGTGCCGTTGCTGCCGCCCTTGAGCAGGTAGTAGCCCTTGGCGGGAATGCTGCCGGCCAGGACTGCCACCGAGCTCGGCGCGCCGGTGCCCGGGGCTGAGCGGTACTGGAGACTCCAGCCCTCCAGTGAGACCGGCGCGTCGGAGCCGTTGTACAGCTCGACAAACTTGTTCTTGAAGGCAGCGCCGGAGCTGCCGCCGCTGAGATAGGCCTCGTTGATGACCACCGGCGAGGTTCCGGCTGCTGCCGGCAAGGGTTCGGTGGCGTTGGCCGGCACGGCCGCCGCCAGTGGAGCTGCTATCAGCGCCGCCGACAGTGCTGAGCCCAGCGCTGTTTTCCAGGGTGTTAGTTTCATCCGCTCTAACTCTCATTAGGGTGCCCCGGGTAAAGGGCAGGGTGCAGTGCGTCCGCAGGGTGCAGCGGACAGTGGCCGGCCAGAACTCCTGGTCAAGTCGTGCCGGGCCCATCCAAACAGGGGTGAATGAACAACGTATGGACTAAACGTGCATTCGGCGGGGCGCCCCCCAGCGGGACGCTCCGCAGCCTTCCCGGAGCGGCTCGAAAGCCCCGGGCAATGGTGACTGGTGATGCGGGTGAGTTGTATCCGGGTGCCTCCACCGGACGCTCCACAGCAGAATACCGGCCAGTAGCCCTCAGGGAAGGCTCTGGCCGGTATTTCCTACAACAATTTTTGTAATTAGGTGGGAAGAGCTCTGGTGTCCTGGCCGGTTAGGCGTCCGTGGCGGACTGCCCGCCCTGTCCGGTGTCAGCCACGATCTTGAACATCGCGCCCGTGGGGTCGGTCAGTGTGGCGAGCCTGCCGAACGGGGTGTTGTCCGGCCCGTCGATGACCTTGGCGCCGAGGGACACAGCCGTCTCGATGGAGGCGTCGGCGTCTTCCACGGCGAAGTAAACCTGCCAGTTGGACGGGACCTCGGCGGGAAGGTAGGCAGACGCGTCCATGATCCCGGCCTTGGCCGCCGGGCCCGCGCCCAGGGTGGTGTAGCGGAACTCCGGGGTGTCGCTCATGACGTCGGTGTCCCAGCCGAACACGTCCTGGTAGAACTTGACGGCGGCGGCGTAGTCCTTGGCGTGGAGCTCGTGCCACGCCGGAGCACCGGGCTCGGCCGCCAGTTCATAGCCCTTCATCTCAGCCGGCTGCCATACGCCGACCGATGCGCCCGTGGCGTCGGCGATCATCGCCATGCTGCCCTGTTCGGGGACGTCCATGGGCGGCATGTAGACCTGGCCGCCGTGTTCCGTTGCAGCCTTGACGGTGGCGGCGGCGTCCTCCGAGCGCAGGTACGTGGACCACATGTCCGGCCACGCGGCCTGATCCTCCTGCTTCTGCATCAGGCCGGCGACGGACTTGCCGTCCTTCCAGGCGGTGATGTAGCCGCCGTATTTTGCTTCGTCGCCGGTCTGGTACGTCCAACCGAACAGCGCACCGTAGAACGCCTTGGCCTTCTCGGCATCGGATGTCATGAGGTCGATCCAACATGGTGCGCCGTTGGAGTGCTCGGGTGTGGGCATGGAAGCTCCTGCTCTCTGTGGCGGCCGTTGACGTGCGGCCGCCGGACTCTGGTTTGTGTGGAGATGGGGTGGTGGAGACACAGAGAGACTATGACGGGGCACGGACAGTTTCAATGCATAGCCAGTCAGAGCCGGCGCGGGAATGCCGAGCGTCGGCCGTACAGGGTGAGCAGCAGGGCGGTGATGCCGAGGGCGATCATGACGACCGGGAGCGCCAGCCCGTCGAATGGGGTCAGGAGGAGCGCGCCGAGAATGCCCGCGCCGAAGATAGCCAGGTTGAAGGCGACCGGGAGGAATGCATTGGCGACGTCGGCGTTGTCGCCTCCGGCGGTGGTGAGTGGTCCCTGGACTTGGGCTGATGCGCCGCCGAAGGTGAGGCCCCAGAGTGCGGCGGCGATCAGGATGGCGACTACCGATGCATGTCCGATCAGCAGAATGAGTCCGGAAGCGACGAACACGGTGACGCTGAGGTGAAGGAGGGGCCTCGGGTGGCGGTCCAGCAGCGCACCGGTGACGGCGACCCCGACAACGGACGCAATGCCGTAGACCAGCAGGACCAGGCTGGCGGAGAGGCCGGTGCCGGTGGCCCGGAGGTAGGGGGCGATGTAGGTGTAGATGGTGCTGTGGGCGAGCATCCAGGCGACGATGACGGCCAGGATGACGGCGACGCCGGGGATTTTGAACACCCGGCCCAGGGGGAGCCGTGACGCTCGCGGTTGGCCGGCGGCGTCGGGGACGCATCCGAGGATCAGCGCAGCCACGATGACCCCCAGGGCGGACAGGGCACCGAATGACCAGCGCCAATCGAAAGCTGTTCCGATCCAGGCGCCGAGTGGGGTGCCGAACGCGAATCCGAGGGGCGCCCCGGTGGACACGATGGCCAAGGACAACCCTGCGTACCTGGGCGGGCTGATGCGGCGCCCGTAAGCGGCGAGCATTCCCCAGATGATTCCCGAGAACGCGCCCGCAAAGAATCGTGACACGAGTGACAACGTCACATCGGGGGAGACTGCGGTGACCGTGGTGGCAAGCACGAGACCGGCGATACCGCCGAGCAGCAGCGGCTTTCGTCGCATGCCACGCGTCAGCATGATCGCGGGGATGGTGACGATGACCGTTCCGAGGGCGTACGCGCTGACCAGCAGACCCACCGTACCTTCGCCGGTGTGGAGGCCGGCGGCAATGACAGGAAGCAGGCCGGCGGGCATCGTCTCGGTGGCGACGAGGATAAATCCCATGGCGGCCAGGACCACCAGTGCGGTCAGGGGCAGTCTTTGCTGTGCGCTGTTTTCTTGTGCATTGTTTTCTTGTTCGCTGCCCTCTGGTGTGCCGTCGACTAATGCAATAGCTTCCTGTGCCGGTGTTCGGGTGGGGGCGGTCGTCATGCGGTTCCTTTCGTGGGTGGCGGTAGTGCCTCAGCGTTGGGGTTGGTCAAGCGTGGCTGTGTAGCCACAGGAAGCGGCGCCTCGCCCGACGTCGTCGACCGTTCCGCAGGCCGGGAAGCACTGCTCAACCGTCCTGCCAGTCAAGCCCGATTTCCGCGGGCGGGGGAGTCCCCGGTGAGACGTGTACCGGGAGGGAACCCCTTGTTCGGCCGCAGCGATTTACCCTTGATGCATGGATAACCGGGGTGAAGTGCGTGAGTTCCTGATGTCGCGCCGTGCACGACTGACGCCGGAAGAAGCGGGCCTTGCGGCAGGCTCGAACCGACGGGTGGCCGGATTGAGGCGCAGCGAGGTTGCGGTCCTCGCCGACGTCAGCGTGGAGTACTACGCCAAGCTGGAGCGCGGTTCCATCGCCGGTGCGTCCTCGTCCGTGCTCGAATCCATCTCCCGGGCCCTCCGGCTCGACGACACCGAGCGTGCCCACTTGTTCGATCTGGCCCGCGCCGCAGACGGCATCCCGACCTCGGGACGGTCGCGCAGGCGCGCGACCGTCCAGACCGGGGCGCGTCTGAGCCTGCAGTGGGCGCTGGAAGCGATCACCGAGGGCGTCGCATTCGTTCGCGACCCGTACCAGAACCTGCTCGCGACGAACGCGTTGGGCCGGGCGTTCTACTCTCCGGTGATCGGGGACGGCGGCCGCACCCCGAACTTGGCGCGGTTCCAGTTCCTCGACCCCGCCTCGCGCGACTTCTACCCAGACTGGGACTTGTTCGGTGAAATGTGCGTCGGCATCATGCGCGCTGAAGCCGGCCGCGACCCCCACGACCGCACCATGCAGGACCTGGTCGGCGAACTGTCGACCCGCAGTGAGACGTTTCGGACACTGTGGGGCGCCCATAATGTGCGGACTCACGGGTCCGGCACGAAACGCTTTCACCACCCCGTGGCCGGCGAACTCACGCTGGCCTACGAGGAACTGGCGATCACCGCGGAACCGGGCCTGGTCCTGTTGGTCTACACCGCCGAGCCGGGCTCGCCCTCTGCGGAACGGCTGCACCTCCTCGCCAGCTGGAGTGCAAGCGAAGACGCCACGATCGAACGGCGCCGGGCAACCAGCTGACGGGAGGCAAGTTCCGTGCCCGCCAGAGAGCGTGTTACCCGGCGCCGGAGTTGCCTTAGACGTAGTTCAGGCTGATGAGCAGCGCCTTAAGCTGGGCGTACTGGTCTGTTGCCATCCAGGCCTTTGCGGCGGCCCGGGTCGGGAACGCGGGGTCGCTGAAAAGAACACTCGTGGTGAGCCCGCCGTTCCCCGTGGCCAGGAGCCCGCAGCTTGAGGTGACGCCTTTGCCCTGCTCCAGGTATCGAGGGTCGCGGAGACCCATTCCGTAAAAATCGCGGGTCGAAGAGGATTCCACGGCGAACCCAAAAACGGGTTTAGTGCCGCCCGGTGCGGTCATTCCCGGAGCCTGCACCTTATCGAACACTTCGCGGGAGGTGGGCGCAGTTGCGCAACCAGTTGTAAAGCCATTTTGTAGTGAGAGCAGATCGTTGCCGGCGCCGTCGGAAACGATCGCTTCAACGCCGGGGACGGTTCCGGCAGGCGGGAGCACCGTGCGCACCATCCAGGTCGACGGATACGTGAAGGAAATGTGGCCATCCGGGAACGTGAACGTCTTCCGCGCAGTTGCTGCAGGCTTCGCTGACGGGGCAGGCGCCGCCACCGGGGGTGCCGCGCTGGCGGTCGGGGCCACCGGTGCTGGAGTGGCGGTTGGTGTGGCCGTCACGGTCGGCGCGGCCCCAGCCGTGGCCCCCGTGGTCGAGCGCGGTGCGGCAGCGGCAGGAACCGTTCCTGGCTGTGATGCACATCCGGCAAGGACGAGGCTGAGCACAATGCCCGCCATTGTGACATGCGCGTAAAACCCGGTGCGGTTGAGACCCACTTTTTTGTTCCCCCAATATTTGCGACGGCGGGGTGAATATCCCGCTCGAGACCTCAGTATCAGGGATGCGGCCGGAAGTTATTGTCAGGTCTGAAAGACGGTGCAGAACCGTTACTTGGGCTGCCAGTTGGCCGCCAACCCGACCAACATTCACAGCTGATAATTCTTGGGCCGGTCGGGAGTTTCACTCCGGGGCGGAGACGAGTAAGGCCGGCCGGAACGATCTTTCGATCGCCCCGGGCCGGCCTCTGAACCGCGCATGATCTGCGCTCCCGCGGAAGGTAAGAGATTCGAACTCTTGGTACGGGGTCACCGCACACTGGTTTTCAAGACCAGCTCCATCGGCCGCTCGGACAACCTTCCCTAACGAGTAGTCTTTCATAGGCAGTCGGCTGCAACAAAAACCAAAAACACGGTGCGCTTGCGGACGCGTGCAGCTCCCCGCCATATTCTGGGGAGTGATGTTGATCGGACCTGGCGATCGCGGCGAACGTGCGCGGAGCCAGTTAGGAATCGGGAGTGCTCCATGAAGGCTGTCTATATCTCAGAGCCCGGCGGACCCGAGGTCCTGGAAGTCCGTGAGGTTCAGGCCCCGGTGGCCGGCCCCGGCGAGGTGCTGATCGACGTCGTGGCCGCGGGCCTTAACCGTGCCGATGTCCAGCAGCGCAAGGGCTTCTACCCGCCGCCCCCGGGCGCCTCCGAGGTCCCCGGGCTGGAGGTCTCCGGCCGGATCGCAGGGTTCGGTCCGGGCGTGACCAAGGCGTTTTCCGTGGGGGACAAGGTGGTGGCGCTGCTCGCCGGCGGCGGCTACGCCCAGCAGGTGGCCGTCCCCGCGGGGCAGGTCCTGAGGATCCCCGACGGCGTGGATCTGGTCACGGCGGCGTCGCTGCCCGAGGTCGCGGCGACGGTCTATTCCAACCTGATCATGACGGCGCAGCTGCAGCCGGGCGAAACTGTCCTCATCCACGGGGCCACAGGCGGTATCGGCACCATGGCCATCCAGCTGGCCAAGGCCGTTGGCGCCCGCGTGGCCACGACGGCCGGGAACGCGGAAAAAGTCGGCACCGCCAAGGCCTTCCTCGGGGCGGACATCGCCATCAACTACGCGGAGGAAAACTTCCCGGCGAGCCTGCGCGCGCAAAACGGCGGCAAAGGCGCGGACGTCATCCTCGACGTCGTCGGGGCCAAATACCTCGAGCAGAACATAGATGCGCTCGCCGACTACGGACGCCTCGTGGTGATCGGGCTGCAGGGCGGCGCGAAGGCGGAACTGGACCTTGGCCAGCTGCTGCAGAAGCGGGCCGCCATCATCGCCACCGCACTGCGTCCCCGCCCGGTCGAGGAAAAGACCGTGATCATGAACGCCGTCCGCGACGCCGTGTGGCCGATGCTGACCGACGGCAGGATCCGTCCCCTCGTGGCCAAGAGCTTTCCTTTGGACCAGGTCGCCGCCGCACACACCTACTTCGACTCCGGCGACCACGTGGGCAAGGTCCTGCTGGTCATGTAGCGGGGTGCCGGATCCGGCCCGAAACCGTCGGAGCCGACATATTCCGTGCGGGGCATGCGCTGTTTTGCGGCAAGGACACCAAAGACGATAGCGTGGTTCCATACGCGGTATACACGCGTCTTGGGGCGCGTGTATGCTGTGTGATTTCGTGACTTAGCGATTCCGGGGGGCGCCATGTCGATCCGTCACAGTCTCCTCGCACTCTTGCAGGACCGCCCGCGCTACGGGTACCAACTCAGGACCGAATTCGAGGACCGCACCGGGTCCTCCTGGCCGCTGAACATCGGACAGGTCTACACCACCCTGGACCGGCTGGAACGCGACGGGCTGGTCCGCAAAGACGGCGGCGACGGCGACGGGCACGTCATTTACAGCATCACCACGGCCGGCCGGACCGAAGTCGGCGCCTGGTTCACGGCCCCGGTATCCCGCGCGAATCCGCCCCGGAATGAACTGGCCATCAAGCTCGCCCTCGGCCTCACGATTCCCGGGACAGACGTCGGCGCCATCATCCAGGCCCAGCGGACGGTCTCCATCCGCGCGCTGCAGGACTACACCAAGTCCCGCCGCGACACGGCCGCGCTTCAGCGCCCGGCCGACACCGCCCGGCTCCTGGTTCTGGATTCCCTCATCTTCCAGACCGAAGCCGAGGTGCGCTGGCTGGACCTCTGCGAGGCCCGCCTCGTGCAGCTCAGCAACCTCCGGGCGTAGCCGGGCCGACCGCTCGTCGCGCAATACACACCGCCGGGCGCAGGGCTGCGGCCGGGACCCGCCCGCATTGGTAGGGTGCCGGAGGGCAGTTCTGTACCGGTGGACTGCCCAGCTGGGTTTCTCAAGGAGGAGACATGGGCACAATGCCAGATGGCACACAACGCGAAAGCACAAACAACCTCACGCAGGGCAGCGCGCGTGGCACCGCGCAACTCGACGACGGGGTCGTTCCGGACCCGTCCCTCCCGCCGACGTCGGTGGATGAGTCGGTCCGCGACGCCGCGGACCGCGCCTGGACGCCCGCCAAGATCGCGCTGTGGGCGGCCATTGCGCTGCTGGGCGGGATCGCCTGGTTCATGCTCGCCATCATCCGCGGCGAGACCGTCAATGCCATCTGGTTTGTGTTCGCCTCCGTCTGCACCTACCTGATCGGCTACCGCTTCTACTCCAAGGTCATTGAGCGTTACCTGACCAAGCCCAACGACCGCCGTGCCACCCCGGCCGAATACAAGGCCGACGGCAAGGATTACGTCCGGACCGACCGCAACGTCCTCTTCGGCCACCACTTCGCCGCCATCGCCGGCGCCGGCCCACTGGTGGGCCCGGTCATCGCGGCCCAGATGGGCTACCTGCCCGGCACGATCTGGATCATCATCGGCGTCGTCCTTGCCGGCGCCGTCCAGGATTACCTCGTCCTGTTCTTCTCCATGCGCCGCGGGGGCCGGTCCCTGGGCCAGATGGCCCGCGAGGAACTCGGCGTCATCGGCGGCACGGCCGCCCTCATCGCAACCCTGCTCATCATGGTGATCATCGTCGCCATCCTCGCCCTGGTGGTTGTCAACGCCCTCGGCGAGAGCCCCTGGGGCGTCTTCTCGGTGGGCATGACCATCCCGATCGCCCTCTTTATGGGCGTGTACCTGCGCTTCATACGGCCGGGCAAGGTCATGGAGGTGTCCCTGATCGGTTTCGTGCTGCTCATGGCCGCCATCATCGGCGGCGGTGCCGTGGCGGGCACCGAATGGGGTGCCGCGTTCTTCCACCTGGACAAGGTCACCATCGCTTGGGGCCTCATCATCTACGGTTTCATCGCAGCCATCCTGCCCGTCTGGCTCCTCCTGGCCCCCCGCGACTACCTCTCCACGTTCATGAAGATCGGCGTGATTGTGATGCTGGCGCTGGCCATCATTGTGGTCCGCCCCGAAATCACCGTGCCGGCCTTCAGCGAGTTCGCCGGCCGGGACAACGGTCCGGTGTTCTCCGGCGCCCTGTTCCCGTTCCTTTTCGTCACGATCGCCTGCGGCGCGCTGTCCGGGTTCCACGCGCTGATCGCCTCCGGCACCACACCGAAGCTGATCGAGAAGGAGCGCCAGACGCGCCTGATCGGGTACGGCGGCATGCTCATGGAATCCTTCGTGGCCATCATGGCCCTCGTGGCCGCAATCTCCATTGACCGCGGCATCTACTTCGCCATGAACGCCCCCGCGGCGCTGACCGGCGGGACCGTCGAGACCGCGGCCGCGTGGGTCAACAGCCTGGGCCTGTCCGGCGTCAACATCACGGCCGGTGATCTCGCGCAGACGGCCAAGGACGTGGGGGAGCAAAGCATCGTGTCGCGTTCGGGCGGCGCGCCCACCCTCGCCGTCGGCCTTGCCCACATCATGCAGCAGTTCATCGGCGGCACTGCGATGATGGCCTTCTGGTACCACTTCGCCATCATGTTTGAGGCCCTCTTCATCCTCACGGCCGTCGACGCCGGCACCCGCGTTGCCCGCTTCATGCTCCAGGACTCGATCGGCAACTTCGTCCCGAAGTTCAAGGAACACTCCTGGCGCCCGGGCGCCTGGCTCTGCACCGCCATCATGGTGGCCGCCTGGGGCGCGGTCCTGCTGATGGGCGTCACCGACCCGCTGGGCGGCATCAACACCCTGTTCCCGCTGTTCGGGATCGCCAACCAGCTGCTCGCGGCCATCGCCCTCTCGGTCTGCCTGGCCATTGCCGCCAAGCGCACCGCCCCGAAGTTCCTGTGGATCGTGGCGGCGCCGCTGGCGTTGGCCGCCGTCGTGACCATCACGGCGAGCTTCTACAAGATCTTCTCGCCCGTTCCTGCGGTGGGCTACTTCGCCAACAACGCAGCCTTCGCCAAGGCTCTGGCGGACGGCAAGACCTCCTTTGGGACCGCCAAGACCCAGGCCGCCATGGAGGCCGTGGTCCGCAACACGATGATCCAGGGATGGCTCTCGATCATCTTCGTGGTGCTGAGCATCGTCGTCATCATCACGGCAGTGATGGCAACCATCAAGGCCCTGCGGAACACGGCCGCGGGGCTGCCCAACGCCGAGCACGAAGACCCCGCACTGGCTTCCCGAGTCTTCGCCCCGGCAGGGTTTGTCCCCACGGCGGCTGAGCGTGACCTCGTGGCTGAGTGGAACCAGCTCCCGGCCGGAGACCGGCTCGAAAAGTCCGGGCACCACTGATGCCGGGCCGGGTGTGAACGCGGTCCTCGCGGGGTTCCGCGGGTTTGCCGGGTACCTCGGCGGTGTGCTGGGCGCCGATGCCTACAAGAAGTACCTGGAGCACCATGAGGCCTCCGGGCACACCAGCCTTCCCCTCACCGAGCGGGAGTTCTGGCGTGACCGGACCGACCGGCAGGACACCAACCCGCAGGGGCGCTGTTGTTGAGCCGGTGCTGCTGAGCGGGTGCTGCTGAGCTGGTGCTGCTAAGCCGGTGTTGCTGAGCAGCTGGCCGGGG
>Ga0207697_10001144_pt1 | contig 14593 bp, 10 predicted proteins | sample KBSSwiS5withPhiX_FD_184293 | JGI IMG/M metagenome (GOLD analysis project Ga0207697, IMG submission 184293) | Switchgrass rhizosphere microbial communities from Kellogg Biological Station, Michigan, USA, with PhiX - S5 (SPAdes) (version 2) | ecosystem: Host-associated > Plants > Roots >... | reverse complement strand
AGAACGTCTGGCCGGAGAGGGCAGCGACGGGTTCCTGGCGATGCTGGGGCGTTGCCAGGTCACGTTCATGGCAGTGGACGAGGCGCACTGCATCAGCCAGTGGGGGCACGATTTCCGGCCGGAGTACCGTCAGCTGGGTCGTCTCCGCTCGCTCTTCGCCGACCTGAGTCTGCACGCTTACACCGCGACGGCCACCGCCCGCGTCCGGCGCGACATTGTCGGCCAGCTCGGGCTGCGTAATCACGTCGAGCTCATCGGATCCTTTGATCGGCCGAACTTGATCTACCGGGTCCTGGCGCGCTCCGAGGTCAAGCGTCAGCTGACCGACATCCTCTCGCGGCACCGCGGGCAGGCGGGCATCATCTATTGCAACTCACGGCGCGAAGTGGACGCGCTCACCGCATGGCTCGTCGCGTCGGGCTTCCGAGCGCGCGCATATCACGCCGGCCTCTCGGACGACGAGCGCAGCCGAAACCAGGACGCGTTCCTCGACGAGCACGCGGACGTGGTTGTCGCGACGGTGGCGTTCGGGATGGGGATCGATCGATCCGACGTGCGCTTCGTGGTCCACGCCGGGGCGCCGCAATCGCTCGAGCACTACCAGCAGGAGTCCGGCCGGGCCGGCCGCGACGGGCTCGAAGCGGAGTGCGTGCTGATCTACTCGACGTCCGATTTCCTGAAATGGCGGATGCTGCTCGAGCGCGGCGGCGAGCTGACCGACGCGCGGCGTTCGCTGCTCCGCGACATGGAGCGCTATGCGGCCAGCGTCGGCTGCCGGCACAAGCATCTGATCGGCTACTTCGGTCAGGACTTGGGCAAGCCGTCCTGCGACGCCTGCGACGTCTGCCTGGAGGAACTGGAGCCGATCTCCGATCCGGCGACCCTGGCGCGCAAGATTCTGTCGTGCGTGGCGCGCGTCGGCCAGCGCTTCGGCGCGGCGCACGTCACGAGCGTGCTGCGCGGGCAGAGCACGGAGGCGGTTACCAGCCGCCGTCATGAAACGCTGACTACCTTTGGCCTGTTGGCAGACGCCGGGGTGGCCGAGGTGCGCGGCTTCATCGAGCAGCTTTCAGGTCAGGGTTTCCTGCGCCAGGTCGGCGACGAGTTCCCCGTGCTGGCACTGACGGATCGCGGGGTCGCGCTTCTCAAGGACGGGACCAGCGCGCCCGACCTTGCGCTGGCCCGCCAGCGGCGGCCGGTCAAGGGCGGCCGCTCGACGACGAAGGCGAAGGTGGAGACGGAGTCGTGGGAGGGAGTGGACCGCGTGCTGTTCGAGAACCTGCGGGCGCTCCGCCTCGAGATTGCCCGGTCCCGCGGCGTGCCGCCGTACGTCATCTTCCACGACGCGACGCTGCGCGAGATGGCCCGGCTCAAGCCGACGACAGCGGATCGTCTGCGCCACGTCTACGGCGTGGGCGAGCGGAAGGCAGCGGAGCTGGGCGACGCCTTCCTCGCCAAGATTCGCGAAGCAGAGTAGTCGGACGCGTCAGGGCAATTGGATCGACAGCGCGTGCCGGAACACGTTGCGCGGATCCCAGCGCGCCTTGATCTGCTGCAGCCGCGGGTAGTTGTCCTGGTAGTAGATCGTGGACCACGGTACGCCCGAGGTGTTCATCGATCGATCCGCGTGGTCGGTGTCCGGATGGTTGATCAGGCTGCCGTCGTATGGCGCCCCTGGGACCGGCACCCCACCGGTGTCGGTGAAGAGCGCACGATAGAAGTCGCGCACCCAGGCGAGGTTCACCTCGCCAGCAGCAGGATCGACCCATCCGGTGTTGCACGCCATGTCGAAGATCGCACCCCGCTGCACAGCGGCGGTCGCATCCGCCGTCGCCGCGTTCACGCGTCCCCCATAGCTGGCGAAACCGAGCATGCCGATGGCGCCCGGATGACGGCCGCCGGTCAGGAAGTCGAACGCCGTTTCCGCCTGACGCGCGGTGAACCGGCGTCGTAACAGGGCGTCCTTCACCTTCGAGCTGACGCCCTCGGGCGGCGCGCCGCCGAAGAGATCCGGAAACGGATTGAGTGCGAAGTCGAGCCAGGGCAGTGCCCGAGGCTCGAGGCCGTGGGGCGGCGGGAGACCTGCGCTCACCGCGGCGACGTGCTCCTTGATCAACTGCTCGGCGTCAGCCCCAGCGGTGGTCAGGCCGCGGATGACGATCTTTCCGGCCGGCTGCCGATGCAGCTCCAGCAGCGTCCACAGGGCGGTGCCGGGATCCTGCGGGCCGCTGTGCGCCTCGCCCCATCGCCCGTGGTTCTCGAGGAGCCGCACGAACGCGGCACGATCGAACGCGCTCCACTCCCATTCGGCGCGGAACGTCGTCACCGATGCCGGCGCGCGGGGCAGCAGCCGCGACGGATCGCTGCCGGCCGCATCAGGCGAACGGAACCAGTAGCGGGTGACAATCCCGAAGTTCCCGGCACCGCCTCCGGTGTGGGCCCACCAGAGGTCGCGGTTCGGATCGTCACGCTCAGCCGAGGCGAACACCGCCGCCGCCTGACCGTTGCGATCCACGGTCACGACTTCAACGGCGTGAAGATAGTCGGCCGCGAGACCAAGCTCGCGACACAGGAACCCGAAGGCGCCGCCGGCGATGTGGCCACCCATGCCGATGTGCGGATACTCACCGAGCGGGACGACCGTCCCCCAGCGATCTGCCAGGGCTGTGAACGTCTCCCCGACCGTTGCGCCAGCACCAACGGCGATCGCGCCTCGCGCAGAATCGAACTCGATGGCCTTCATCGGCGACACGTCGACGATGACCCGGACATCGGGATCGGAGACGAAGCCTTCGAGACAGTGCCCGCCGCTGGTGGCCACGACCCGCAGGCCCGCCGTTACCGCCTCCTGGACCGCACCGACGACCTCCGCAGTGGTGGATGCGAGTACGACGTAGTCAGGGCTGGCCTTGAAGCGCTTGTTGAACTGTTTGTCGAGAACCGCCTGATAGCGGGGGTCGCCCGGGCCGACGTGCGCTCCAGCTTCGACGGAGGATTGATCCATCACAGTATTCGTCGTCCGTTGACGAACGCCGGTTTGCCGGCCGGCGGTACACATGCAGCCTCTTCCGCGACAAAGGGCGACGAGTGGCAAACGACCTGCCACTGGCGTGAGTCTTCATCTGCCATCTGCCATCTGCCCTCTAGTTCCCGCCGGTGCGCGCCGGCGGTGGCGCCGGCATGTCACCCGGGCTGAGCCGCGGCAGCATCTCGTCGCGCATGGCCAGCTGATACAGCAGCGTGGCGACGACGACCGCCGAATCCTTGACGTCGTCCTCGATCACGCGCTCGTAGGTGTCGAGGTTGGTGTGATGGGTGTGCGAGTTGTACTCGATCGAGTCCTGCGCGAATCCGATGCCCGGCAGGCCGGCGTTGTTGAACGAGGTGCTGTCGGTGCCGCCGACGTTGCGGCTGGTCGTGACCGTCGCGCCGCCGACGCCGAGGTCCTTCACCGGCGCGAGCGCGTCGCGGAGGATCTTGCCGGCCTCGGGCGGGCCAAAGACGGACGCGCCACGTGCTTTCCCGGTGCCCGTGTCGATGTTCAAGTAGCCGGCGAACTTGGCGAACTCCGGCTTCGGATTCTCGGCGGAGCCGAAGTGCTCCTTGACGTAGGCCAGCGACCCGAGCAGACCCTCCTCCTCACCGCTCCACAGGGCGACACGGATGGTGCGGCGCGGCTGGACACCGATGGTCTTCAGGATGCGCGCGGCTTCCATCATGATCGCGCAGCCGACCGCGTTGTCGGTGGCACCAGTGGCGGAGTGCCAGGAATCCAGGTGGCCGCCGAGCATGACGACCTCGTCCTTCTTGTCGCTGCCGGCGATTTCCGCGATCGTGTTGTACGACGTCCTGCCTTCCGGATACGTCTTGTTGACGATCTCGGCCTGGATCTCGACGGGCGTGCCGTCGGCGAGCGTGCGAGCGATGCGGCCATAGTCCTCGTTGCGCATCACCACCGTCGGCACGGCCTTCGAGGTGTCGTAGCCGCGGCTATTGAAGGCGACGATCTGCCCATGCGGCCGCCCGGCATCGTTGATCCGCAGCGCCGCCTTGCTGTCGAAGAGGAACTTGTCGACCTGCTCGGCGACTTGCGCCGTGGTCAGGCGATCGGTGGGCGTGGCTGCGCCGCGGCCGGCCGGCGCCCCGCCGCCCCGCTGACCGAAGCCGCCGCGCGCGTTGGCGCATTCCGGTAGGCTGGCCGCGTACTCGTCGAAGCGGCACTTGACCTGTTCGTCCGTGAGGCGCCCGGCGGCCGGGCTCAGGTTGACGGGGACGAAGATCGGCTTGCCGACCAGCACGGCGCCACCCGCCACCTTGCTCTTGACGCTCTCCAAGTAGGCGGTGAGCTCGGCCTGTGTCGGACCCAGCCGTGCCGGACCCCGGCCGACGCCGCGTGCTCCCGCGCCTGCCGGCGCGTTAGGGCTGGGGGGAGCTTCCGGCCCTTCCGGCACGATCAGGTTGAACGCCTTCGCGTTGACCTTCCCCGGAGTGCTCGGCGTCCAGCCCAACGCCTCGACGACCATCGCGTCCTTGAACGGCGCGGTGACGTGCACGGCCAGATATTCATTCAGCCAGCCCTCGCGGCCGAAGTCCCACGGCTCCAGGTGCCCGTTCGTGAAGCCCCAGGTGGTCATCTGGTTGACCGCCCATTCGGCTGCCGCCTTGTGATTCGGCGAGCCGGTGAGGCGCGGGCCATAGATGTCCGAAAGGTAGTGCAGGGTGCGCATGATCTGCGAGTTGTTCATGGCCTCCTGACGAATCCTGGCGTTGATGTCGGTGGTGTTCGGGGCCTGAGCCGCAAACGGCAGGACGGTCAACGCCACCATGCCCGTCGCGACGGCGAGAGTTCTCACGTTCATACGCTCTCCTCCTCGAGAGAAGCCGCGATTATACCGGCATGATCAGGGCCACTGATGGCTGCGTGATAGATTCACGATCATGCGTCACCTGCTCCGGCGCCGCACCGCGAGCGACCCGATCGCCATCGTCGCAGCCGTCATCGTGCTGGCCTCGACGGCCGCCCTGACCGCGCAGCGAGCCGCCCAGCGCGCCCCCGCCTCTGCGGCGTCCGCACCCGTCTCGAGCTACCGGATCGTCAAGATCTACCCGCACGATCGCGCTGCATTCACCGAAGGGCTGTTCTTCCAGGAAGGCGTGCTCTGGGAGAGCACCGGTCAGAACGGCAGCTCGTGGATCCGCAAGGTCCGCCTCGAGAACGGCGAGGTGCTGCAGCAGATGCCGCTCGAGCCTCAGTACTTCGGTGAGGGGATCGTGGCGTGGAAGAAGTCGCTGATCCAGCTGACCTACAAGACCGAGATCGGGTTCGTCTACGACATCACGACGATGAAGCGCCTGCGGTCGTTCAACTACACCGGCGAAGGGTGGGCGCTGACCCACGACGGCACGCGCATCATCATGAGCGACGGCTCGTCGTCTCTCCGCTTCCTCGATCCGGAGACGCTCAAGGAGACAGGGCGCCTGCCCGTGAAGGACGCCGGGAAGCCCGTGCTGGAACTGAACGAGCTCGAGTTCGTGAAAGGCGAGATCCTGGCGAACGTGTGGAAGACCGAGCGGATCGCCCGCATCTCGCCGAAGACCGGCCAGGTGATCGGGTGGGTCGATCTGGCAGGGCTGCTCGATCCGCGCGATGCCGCGGGCGTCGACGTCATGAACGGGATCGCCTATGACGCCGCCGGCGATCGCTTGTTCGTCACCGGCAAGCTCTGGCCGAAACTGTTCGAGATCCGGATTGTCCCGCCCGCGCCGGGGCGCTGACCCGATCAAATCACGCCGCGGACGTTACCGCGGCAAAACGACAAAGGGGAGCGGGCAAGAGTGCGTTCTTGCCGTCTCCCCTTCGATGTGCGCGCTGGCCGAACCGTGTCAGGGCTGGGCTGGCTCGACCTTCAGCTCACCGAGCTTGGCGGCCATGTCCTCGGCCGACGTCGCGACTTTAATGGTCTTGTCGATCGCCAGGATCCGGCCGTCCTTGCCGATGTAGAACGTCCAGCGGTTGGCCACGCCACCCTGGTTGAGAACGCCGTAGGCCTCCGCCGTCTTCTTGCTCTCGTCACCGAGCAGGGGGAAGTCGGCGTTGTGCGCGGCGGCGAAGGCCTTGTTGCCCTTCTCGCCTTCGACCGGATCGACGCTGGCCATGAAGTACTTGACGTTGTACTTCTTGATCATGTCGCCGTGCTCGGCCAGCGACTTGCACTCGATCGTGCAGCCCTGCGTGAACGCTTTCGGGAACCAGGCGATGACCACTGCCTGCTTGCCCTTGAAGTCCGAGAGTTTGTAGGTCTTGCCATCACTCGCGGGCAGGCTGAAATCGGGCGCCTGGTCGCCGACCTTCAGTTCCGGAGCGGGCGTCTGTCCGTGACCGGCCGTTGCCATCATCAACATCGCTGCCACCACCATTGCACTGCGCATTCAGATCCTCCGTGTCGGGCATGATAATGCGAGATCTCATTAGACGCGATGACCGGCGCCAGGGATCCCGGGCCACCGCGCCAGCCGGTGAACGTCTCTCGCCGGCAGGTAACACCTCGGCCGGGCGGTCCCCAACAAGTAGGATTACCCATGCATCGCGCCGCCGTTCTTGCTCTCGCCCTCGCCGCCGCCGTGCACGCGCAGGCGCCGGCCGCGCCAAAAACGCATCGCCTCGAGGCGACGCCGCAGACCGTCGCCTATGGCTACTACTGGTCGGAGGCAAAGCCGGTCCTCACGATCGCCTCGGGCGACATCATCGACGTGGACACGCTCCTGACCAACACGCCCATGCGGCTCGAACGGTCGGGGGTCAAGCCCGAGGATATTCAGCCGTCGTTACGCGCGATCGTCGATGGGGTGACGGACAAGGGACCCGGCGGTCACATCCTGACCGGACCGGTGTTCGTCGACGGGGCGCAGCCGGGCGACGCGCTGGAGGTGAAGGTCCTGTCGATCGACCTGCCAATCGCCTACGGCTACAACGGGTGCAGCGGTTTCCTGCGCGACAACTGCACGGCGGGCGCGACGACGATGATCCTGCCGCTCGATCGCACGGCCATGACCGCGACATTCGCGCCGGGGATCGTGATCCCGCTGAAGCCGTTCTTCGGCAGCATGGGCGTGGCGCCGCCGCCCGAGGCCGGCCGCGTGAGCAGCAATCCGCCCGGCACTCACGCCGGCAATCTGGACAATCGTGAGCTGGTGGCCGGAACCACGCTGTGGATTCCCGTGCACGTGGCGGGTGCGCTGTTCGAGGTCGGTGACGGCCACGCCGCGCAAGGGGACGGCGAGGTCGATCAGACCGCGATCGAGACGTCGCTGCGCGGCCGGCTGCAGCTGACGGTCAGGAAGGGGATGAAGCTGGCGTGGCCGCGGGCCGAGTCGGCCACCGACTACATCACTATGGCCACGGACCTCGACCTCGCGCAGGCCACGCGGACAGCCATTCAGGAGATGATCGACTTCCTCATCGCGACGCGCGGGCTCGACCGCCAGGCCGCGTATCAGCTCACCAGCATCGCCGGCAACGTCGCGATCACCCAGCTGGTCGACGGGAAAGTCGGGGTCCACGTGAAGATGCCCAAAGCCATCTTCCGGCAGTAAGCGGAGCCGGCCGCCGGGGCGTATCGACGTATATCGGATTTTTCCCGCCTGCAGTGGTTTTGGAGGATTTGCCTGTCATGCGCTCACGCCGTTACCTGATTCCGACTCTCGTCCTGACCGTGGCGACGGTGCTCGCCGCGCAGCCGGCGACGAAGGGCGGCATCAATTCCATCCAGCCGGACGAACTCAAGGAGTGGCTCGGCTACATCGCATCCGACGACCTCCAGGGCCGCCAGATCTACACCGAGGGCCTGGGCCTGGCCGCGGCCTATATTGCCGATCACTTGAAAGAGTGGGGCGTCAAGCCGGGCGCTGACAACGGCACCTACTTCCAGACGGTCAAGGTCGTCGGCGTGAAGACCACCAGCCGGGCCAGCGTCACGGTCGACGTCAACGGGCAGTCGAAGACCTTCAAGGACGGGGAAGGGGTCACCTTCGCCAAGAACATGGGCGCGAAGCAGACGATCACCGGCGACCAGATCGAGTTCGTCGGCTATGGGCTCCAGATCCCGTCCGCGAACATCGACGACTATGCGAAGACGGATCCGAAGGGGAAGATCGTGGTGTGGCTCGGCTCCAACGGGCCAAGTACTGTCGGTCCGGAGTCGCGGCGCCTGCTGACCGCACGCAGCCGTCTCGCCACCGACAAGGGTGCCCTCGCGGTGCTCGCGCCGGCGTCGGGATTCGGCTTTGGACGGGGGGGCGGTAATGCGGCGCCGCCAGCGGGGCCTGCGGGATCTCCGGCCCCTGCCGCCGCGCCGACCGGAGCACCGAGCGCCGCCGCGCCGACTGGGGCACCTACCGTTACCGCACCGCCCGCCGCGCAGCCCGCGGGTCGCGCGCAGGGTGCGGGCGGCGGTCGTGGCGGCGCTGCCGATTCCACCGACTTCATCACCGTGCAGCGCTACGACCAGCCGGTCGCGCCGGTCGTTACCGCGCAGGATGAGTTCTTCGAGTTCCTCTTCAGCGGATCGGACGTGAAGTACGCGGCGATCAAGGATGCCGCCGCCAAGCGTGAGCCACTCGCTCCCTTCACCCTCAAGAACGTCAAGATCACGGTCAACGTGGACGCCGACTACGTTGTTGTCAGCACGCGCCTCACGCGCAACGTGGTCGGGATCATCGAGGGCAGCGACTCACGCCTCAAGGACACCTACGTGCTGTTCGGGGCGCACTACGATCACATCGGCTACTCGGTGACCCCGCCTGCCGAGGGCCGGGGCGGGGCTGGCGGTGGCGGTGGCGGCGCGACGGGCGCCGGCGGCTGCACGGGCCAGACCCGCGACACGCCCCGGCCGGGCGACGTGATCAACAACGGCGCGGATGACGACGGCTCCGGGACGGTGTCGGTGATGGCGCTGGCGCGGGCGTTTGCGCTCGCGCCGAAGCCGAAGCGCTCACTGGTGTTCGTGTGGCACTCGGGCGAGGAGTCGGGGCTCTACGGCTCGCGCTACATGGCCGATTATCCGGTCGTCCCGCTCGACAAGATTTCGGCGCAGCTGAACATCGACATGATCGGCCGCAACCGCTGCGATGAGCCGTCCGAGGCGAACACGGTCTACCTGGTCGGCTCGGATCGGATCAGCACCGAGCTGCACAACGTGAGCGAGGACACCAACAAGAAGCTGCCGGCACCCCTGAAGCTCGATTACGAGCTCAACGATCCGGCCGATCCCGAATCGATCTACACCCGCAGCGACCATTACAGCTACGCGGCGAAGGGGATTCCGATCATCTTCTACACGACCGGGCTGCACAAGGACTACCACTACGTCACCGACGAGGTCAGCAAGATCGAGTTCCCGAAGATGGCCCACATCGCGCAGCTGGTCTACGAGACTGGCTGGAATCTGGCCAACCTGGATCATTTCCCGACGCGTGACAACAAGGGACCGCGGATGGGGAAGGGAACGACCGGTCCGATCAAGTAAGACTCACACAAGACTCACACCAGTCGTACATGGCGAGCGGTGGGGCGCACAGTCCGCAGCCCCACCGCTGAACCAACCGTCGAACCTCCGAACCCTCGAACCGTCGAACCCCTCGAACCCTCGAACCCTCGAACCCTCGAACCGTCTTACTGCTTGACCAGCTGTCCGCGGACCGCGCCGCCCGGGTTGAGTGACGTGTGGACGTTGAAGTAGTACCCCGCCGGATTGGACGCGATGTTGGTCGCGTCCGTCTGCGAGATCGGGATGTTGCTGATGTTCAGGTTGCCGCTGCCGTTCGCGTCCATGACAATCGGGCTGGCAGCCGAGAGGTTGGTGTTGATCAGCACGGGCCCGGCAATCCCCGCCGCGCCGGTGTGAATGTGGGCCAGGATCGCCGGCGTGCCGGCCGGGAAGCTGGCGAGCTGGGCCACGAAGGTGACCGTTCCCGCGCCGGTGACCGCGCCGCTGGCGTCACGAGGGACGTTGAACGTGATCGTGACCGTGCCGCGGGCGTTGGCCTCGGCGTTGGTAATCGGCGGCACCTCGTTGGCGGCATTGAGGTTGGCCGTGAAGGTGATCGGTCCGGTATTGCTTGGCGTCGTCGGGCTGTCGCTCCCGCACGCCGTCGCCATCAGTAGTGCTGCTCCAATCGCTGCCCATCGCTTCATCGTGTCTCCTCTGAGGTCCCTGGGTTTCCACACGCCGACGGGTGCGCAAGACGACGGCCGGTGCCGAGGCGGCGAGTCCTCCCTTTGCCCCGCCGCTCCGATGACCGTCAGCAGCCGTCCCGCGCACCCACGCTCAACGGACTGCACCAATCAGAACCGCCGAATCAGGTTGAAGCCGAGATACACGTCGTGCGGGCTGCCGCCCCGGGCGATTTCCCCGAGCGTGGTCCCGAACGAGTTCGTGAAATTCAGCTGCAACGTGTGACCCGCGGTCTGCTTCTCGATCGCCACTCCCCACGTGCCGCGCCCGGGATCGTGGCCCGCGACACGCGGCGAGTACTCGCCGGCGACGAACGCCGTCGGCCGGATCCGGACGCGGGCTCCGACGCCGATGAAGGTCGTGCCGTCGTGACTGTCGTGATCGTCGACGTCTCCCACGATATCGCTATGATCGTGCCCCTCGTGCCCGGCCAGCGTGTCGGCGGCGCGGGTGTGGGCGACGAACGCCGGCGTCGTATAGAGATTGAGCCAGCTGCCCACGCTGCGCGAGACCGTTACCGCGAACCCCGGCTGATAGTTCTGGTGAAAGTTCGCCAGGCCTTCGATCGAGCCGGTGATGGAGAGGCCGACCGGCGAGGCGCCGCCTTGCGCCAGGGCATCGTAGCGGCCCGTGAACTGAATCGTCTTGCTGAGGGTGGTGCGGTGGACGCCGGCCTGGAGGTGGCTGGTGATGCCGAATCGGTACTCGAGGCCGATGACCGCGCCGTTGTCGAGGCTGAAGAAGTCCTCCGCCAGCGAGCTGAAGTCGCCGCGCCGCAGATCGCGCGCGAACCGGTGCGTCAAGCGGAAGTAGCTCTGATGCCGGTTCAACGAGGTCGTCGTCGGCAGGTTGATCAGGTTCAGCTCGGCGGGTGGTTCCGGCGGCGTGCTGACGTCGGGCACGTCAGGCTCGGTCGTGGCGGCCGTGGTCGCGGGCGGTGCTGCCGGTACTTGTGCGGCCGCGGCGACGGCGTACAGCAGCACGACGAAGGACACGACGAGTGGTGCGGCGGCCTGAGCGGGGCGGCGTGAGCGTGTCATGCGGATGACCCGCTCGTATGGCAAGCGCCGTGCCCCGCGGCGTGACGCCTTTCGTCAGGAAAACGTGGACCCGCGGCGCGCGCACGGATCCGTCATTACTGATTGAGTAAAAAGCTTTCGGCTCGTGTAACGTAGACAGCGCATGGACGACTCTCCGGGCGCCTCGCCCTTGCCGCCGGCCGGCGCCAGCGATCCCTACGCGGGGCTGGACGGATGGCGGCAGGCTTCCACCACCGTCAGTCTTCCCGAGGCGCATGGCACCATTCCGGTGCCGGATGGCGGCAGCTTCTGGCGGAAGCTGTTCGCCTTCGCCGGTCCGGGCTACCTCGTCGCCGTCGGGTACATGGATCCGGGCAACTGGGCCACGGACCTGGCCGGCGGATCGCGCTACGGCTACACGCTGCTCAGCGTGATCATGGTCTCGAACCTGATGGCGATCCTGCTGCAGGCGCTGGCGCTGCGGCTCGGCATCGCCAGCGGCCGGGATCTCGCGCAGGCCTGCCGGGACCACTACTCCCGCCCCACCACGATCGTGCTGTGGCTGCTCTGCGAGCTGGCCATCGCGGCCTGCGATCTCGCCGAAGTGATCGGCTCGGCGATCGCCCTGCAGCTGCTGTTCGGGCTGCCGCTGATGTGGGGTGTCTGTGTGACCGCCCTCGACGTGCTGGTGGTCCTGTACCTGCAACAATTCCAGTTCCGCTACGTCGAGGTCCTGGTGGTCCTGCTGATCCTGGGGATCGCCGGGTCGTTCGCGGTCGAATTGGCCCTCGCCCGGCCGGATCTCGGCGGCGTGCTGCGCGGCCTGATCCCGTCGCCGGAGATCGTGTCCAACCCCGACATGCTCTACATCGCGGTCGGGATCCTCGGCGCGACGGTGATGCCGCACAACCTGTACTTGCACTCGTCGATCATCCAGACGCGGAAATACGGCGACTCGACCTCCAGCCGCCGGCAGGCCGTTCGCTTCGCGACGATCGATTCGACGGTAGCGCTGATGTCGGCGCTGTTCCTCAACGGCGCGATCTTGGTCATGGCCGCGGCGACCTTCCACGGGTCCGGTCACGAAGGCGTCGCCGACATCTCCGACGCCTACCTGCTGCTCGCGCCGCTGCTCGGGACGTCGCTGGCCAGCACGCTGTTCGCGCTGGCCCTGCTCTTCTCCGGGCAGAACTCCACCCTGACCGGCACCCTGGCCGGGCAGATCGTGATGGAAGGATTCCTCAACATCCGGCTGCGGCCGTGGCTGCGGCGGTTGATCACCCGGCTGATTGCGATCATCCCGGCACTGCTGACCGTGTACTTCTATGGCGAGCGGGGCACCGGTGCGCTGCTGATCCTCAGTCAGGTCGTCCTCAGCCTGCAGCTGCCGTTCGCGGTCTTCCCGCTGGTGCAGTTCACCGCCGATCGCCGCAAGATGGGGGACCTGGTCGCGCCGCGGTGGATGGTCGCGCTGGCCTGGCCGGTTGCCTTCCTGATTGCCATCCTGAACGTCTGGCTGTTGTGGCAGACGTTCGCGTGAGACCCATGTACAACCACATCCTCGTCGCGATCGAACACTCGTCGGCCGACCAGGCGGTCCTCACGCACATCGAGCAGCTCGCCGGATTGACCCGCGCCCGCCTGCTCCTGGTGCACGTCGCCGACGGGTGGGCGGCCCGGCACTTCGACGATCTCAAGCTGCGCGAATCGGAGGAGATCAAGGACGATCGCGCGTATCTCGAGGAGCTCTGCCAGCACTTCACCGCGCGTGGCGTCGATGCCCGCGGCCGGCTGGCGCTGGGCGACCCCGCCACCGAGCTGATCAAGGTGGCGCAGGAGGAGCAAGTCGATCTGATCGCGATGTCGACGCACGGCCATCGTTTCCTGAACGACCTGCTGCGCGGCAGCACCGCCGACCGGGTCCGGCATCGGGTCACGGTGCCGGTGCTCATGGTCAGGAGTCTTGGGTGACGCTCGGTTCAAGGTTCAAGGTTCAAGGTTCGCAGAGGAGAGTCGATGAGAGTACGGACCGCCGGCGTGTGTGCCGCCGTGTGTGTGTGGGCGATATCGAGTGTGCCGGCGCAGGAGCGAGAGGATCGGACCCTGCTCACGTCGGAGCAGATGCGCGCGATCATCAACGAGGCCTCGGGCGAGCGGGCGATGCACCACGTGCTCGAACTGGTGCCGTATCAGCGGGTCCGGCCGGTCAGCGAATATGCCGGCAACCTGCGCGAGAGCGAGGTGATGGCCCGCTTCGCGAAGGAGTACGGCTACAGCAACGTTCGCGTCGAGACGTTTCCGCAGCCCGGACAAATCTACCAGGCCTCGGTCGGCGAGCTGTGGACCACCAGTCCCGAAAGCCGGAAGCTGTACGACATCCACGATGTGGCGCTTGCGCTCGGCCAGGGGACGCCGAGCGGTGACGTCTCGGGCGACCTGGTCGACGTCGGAGCGGGCCGTCCGGAGGACCTCGAGGGTAAGGATCTCACCGGCAAAGTGGTGCTCAGCTCGAGCGGCTTGAACGGATTCGCGGCGGCCCAGCAGAAGGGGGCGGTCGGGATCATCGGCTACACCGCGCTCCGCCCCAACGACTACACCGATCAAATTCCCGATACGCGCTTCAATCCACCGACGGGCGCCACGACGCCGACGTTCGGCTGGGCAGTCGAGCCTCGCGTCGGCCGCGATCTCGCGTTGCGCCTCGGCCGAGGCCAGAAGATCACCATCCGCTCGATCGTGAAAGCCGAGATGCTGCCAGGCAAGATGGAGATGGTCCACGCCGAGATCCCCGGCGACGGCAGCACGACCCAGGAAGTCGCCATCTCCGGTCACCTCTACGAGGGCTACATCAAGCAGGGCGCCAACGACGACAACTCCGGCTGCGCCCTCACGCTCGAAATCGGCCGGACGTATCTGAAGCTGATCGCCGAGGGCAAGCTGCCGAAGCCGAAGCGCACGATCAACTTCCAGTGGGTGCCCGAGATCAGCGGCACCAACGCCTGGCTGAACGCCCATCCTGAAAAGGAGAAGGTAATCATCGGCGACCTCAATTTCGACATGGAAGGCCTCCGTCTGAGCCTGAGCCGCAGCTACTGGATCATGCAGCGCACGCCGGATACCTTTCCGTCCTACATCAACGACATCGGCCAGAGCATGATGGAGTACGTCTCCGAGCTCACCCGCGAGCGCGTCCGCTATCGCGCCAACGGCTACGTCCCGAGCGTCGACATCAGCGCGCCCACCGGCAGCCAGGACGCCTTCTACATCAAGATCGACAAGCACTACGGCTCGAGTGATCACGTGACCTACATGCAGCACGGGATTCCGGCGGTGATGTTCATT
>Ga0207697_10001143_pt1 | contig 14595 bp, 14 predicted proteins | sample KBSSwiS5withPhiX_FD_184293 | JGI IMG/M metagenome (GOLD analysis project Ga0207697, IMG submission 184293) | Switchgrass rhizosphere microbial communities from Kellogg Biological Station, Michigan, USA, with PhiX - S5 (SPAdes) (version 2) | ecosystem: Host-associated > Plants > Roots >... | reverse complement strand
CCCGGTTGAGCGATGCGCGGCCGCGCCAGCTCAAGCGCGCGGCCCAGGTCGATTGGCCGAGCCTGATCAGTGTGATGCATGCAGCTGTCGAACGCGGTGAACAACCATTCGCCGCCAGCGTGGAACTGACCCGTTCGTTGTTCAGCGTGCAGCAGGTGCCGCTCGGCGTGGAGCACTCGCTCGAAACCGGTCCGCGCCCGTGTGGGCTCTGGGTAACAGATGAGCGCGCGAGATTCGTCAGGCGCGGTGTAACGGAAATGTTGAACTCGCGCGACGAATGGGAACCAAGACCGCCGGCAAAAAATGCGACTCTGGGCGTTGCCTGGGTTCGCGAGAACCCCGAAAGCATTCGGGGCTGGCGGCGCGCTTTGACGCTGCCCCGCATGCTCGAAGGAAGCATCGGTAATCTCTGCCGGCTGCGAAGTCCGAATCGTTACGGAAGAGAATTGCCGGTAGCGACAATTCTGCCGTCGGGCGATATCGCGCCGGTAAAGTGGTTGAAGAAGGCAATGCGCCAGAAGCAAAACAACTCTCACCCCGCCTTCGGTCGCCGCGGCAACCTACGGCGCGGCAGGCGCTCAACTAAAGAGCAAAGCAGCGCGCGCGGGGTTTTTAGCCAGAACAAGTTCGAAGCCGAAATTCTCCCGCTCGTATCCGAAATCGTTAGGCCTGGAGTGATTGTCGATCGAGTAACGCGGGGACGAACCGTTACGGTTCGGATTGATTATTCAAATGTACCGATCCAGGCGCACATTGATTCGTTAGGCAAAGCACTGATGAATCCACCGGAGCGAGAAAATCTGCCGGAGATTTGTCGCAGGTGCGACCAACTCGAGCACGACAGAAGCGTGCCCATTGTCAATTCACCGGCTTACGCCTGGCGTTCTCTTGGTTTGGTAGGGCCGGAGGGAAGGCCGACCACGCGCGGAATCATCTTCTCATTTTTCCATGGAGGCGAAGGGCTCGCCATCGCAGCGGCGTTGGAAGATGAAACGTATCCGATCAGCGATCTGGCGTTCGATCTCGCGAATGTCCGCGCCGGACCGCGTTTTTCGGGAGAAGATGCGCCGATGGGCGGGCGGCTCGGGATTTTGTGCCAGCGGGTGTATAGCCGGGCCGATTACCCGGGTTATCTGACCATGGGCGTTCCGATGCAATACGGCGCCGGCGCATCGGAGGTGGTGCGTGAACTGGTGGCTGATCCGCGATCGAAACATAAACTCATCGGCGACCTGCTTCGTCACGGCGATATCGAACGTGCGCTGGTGGAATGGCGGAGTCTGCTACGTCGCATCGTCACTGCGCCACCTTATCCTCTCTCCCGCTGGAACGAATTGAAGACAGCTGCAGGCGAGCTCCTGGAAAAAACTGTGTCGCCGACTGTCATCGATCTGGCTGGGCTGCTGCCGGTTCAGCAACGCCGCGTTTAATGAAGGTAGGGTTCAGACTGTTTCGGCTGGCAGCCGGTGCACGCCGAGAGTGCGGCGCCCACAGGAGTGGTCGCCCTACCTGAAGATCTGCGGCTGACCCGCCCTCGCAGCTTCGGCGTGGCAAGCATAGCCGCCTCTACATCGCTACGCGGAATGCATTCAATGGCTTGGAGCATGCATCATAACCGGCTTACGATGGCGTCGTACTACCGCGAGCTGATCGCTAATCCACTTTTCTTCACTCGCCAGGATCGCGATGTTATTTGTGCTTGTTCACGCAGAACGAAATCGTATGTACCGGCATGACCACTCAGAAAAAGACTGCCGCAATCCGAAGCATCCTCGCGAACCATGACGATAATGTTGCCTCTGTTAAAGCCGCGAAGGTTAGTGTGGGTTTGGAGGCCATCGTCATCGAAGCTATGAATACTGCACTCAAGGATGATCTAACCCTGATTTTCGCGTTGAAACCGAAGGCCAGTGCAAGCGATTGATTAACTCGATCGCGGTTGATTCGTCCAGCCGCTGCGGGTCATCGTCACTTAGTACTTAGCATTCCCGTGACCGAATGCAGCGCATCCCGAATACGGCGTATTCGTGCGTAACGACATCAAAAACAGCTCCTAATCTTTCCAACCCCAATTCATTCCCGCAATCCCTTCTCCACCGTCACCACGTGGTGGTAGTTGACGATGCCGTCGACGTTTCAGACAACCGAGGCTAGTGCCAGAAACGATACGTTCTTGTAATTGCACCCAGAGTCGTTAGGAACTATAAGGAAGTATGGCCCGCAAATGTTCGTCGTCTGGCTGCGCATTCTCGCTGCCCGATAAGTATCCGTTAGATAAATGTCCGTGGCATCTGGCGCCCGGAACGGGACCTGTAAAAATCGCCGCCGCGATTACGATCGCTGCAGCCGGGTTCGGTGGCGGAATTGCCTACAAGAAATTCAGGGCTTACTTGCGAGACAAAAACAAACAACGCGAAGCACGGCGAAAGAAACCTGCGTCACCACCGGAACGACAACAAGCTGCATCAGCCGCGGCGAAACCGGGTGTCGCGAAGTCGCCAAAGCGGCTGCGCACACGGAAAAGAACCGCGACGAAGTCAAAGAACGCAGCCAAAGCGGCAAGCATCTAACAACTGGCCCCGAGTAGTTCCTCTGAGGCGTCGCTGCAAGCAAGCTCTGGACGCAACAGCTATCTCGGAAATCCCTTTCCTGTTTTCCCGGTTTCCTGATTCAACGTCTGGCTGGCAAACGAGACAACTGCAAAATCAAGCTTGGAACAGAAAGTCATTCCGAGCGGAGTCGAGAATGGAGCGGCTGGGGAAGCCGCGACATGGACGGGAAGGACGGAGGCTGAGCGAACGAGAGGTGAGCAAATCAAATCCCGTTGTAGTAACTCAAGGTAACGCCACGGGATCCTTCGACTTCGCTGCGCTGCGCTCAGGATGACTCTGCTTCCGCACCGTAACGCTTCGATGGTTCGTGTGCTACGTTGCGGAAAGTGGAAAGCACAGAGGCAATTCTCCTTCGCAAACGAAAGTTCAGCGACACGAGTTTGATCGTGTCGTGGTGCACCGAATCGAGCGGCTGCATTCAGACGATCGCCAAAGGGGCGCGCCGCCAAAAAAGTCCGTTTGCCGGAAAACTGGATCTATTTTTTGAGGCGGAAATTTCGATTGTACGGAGCCGCAAATCCGACCTGCACACGCTGACGGAAGTTGTGTTGAAAAATCCGTTCCCCGGAATTCGCAGCAATTATCTGCGCACGCAGACTGCCGCGTATTTTGTTGAGTTGATTGAGATTTGCACCGAGCGCGATCATCGCGAACCGGAATTGTTCGGGCTATTGCGCCGGGCTTTCGGATATCTCGATGCAAACGATCCGACAGCGCGCGCAGTCGCACATTTCGAGACTGAGCTGGCTCGTATTGCCGGCGTGCACGATCAAACACGACGCAAAGCGGATCCGGCATTTGCGCTGGGGAATTTGTTCGGGCGACTGCCACTTTCGCGCACCCCGCTCTTGAAAACACTCGCGGCGGAGGCTAAAGGCGCAATGAAATGAAATTGCGAAGCGTCTTTGTAATGTCATTTTGAGCGAAGCGAAGAATCTCTGATTACTTCTGGATCCGATGGTCCGTCAAACAGCCAGAGATGTTTCGCTCCGCTCAACATGAAAGCGTTATTTATACGAACCGTGCTGCCCGGTATTTTGGCCGCAGCCGTGGTGATCGGCGTAAGTTCGGCCGCATCAGCGGTCGAGAGCTATAAGTTCGATCCGTCTGGTTCGACGATTGGTTTCAGTGTGCGCCAATTCCTTGGGACGACACAAGGCAAGTTCACGAGTTTCAGCGGTAGGATCGAAGTTGATCGAGAACATCCCGAGAAATCGTCGGTCGCTGCGCAAATCGAAGTACGAAGCATCGATACGCGCATCAAAAAACGCGACGATCATCTACGCAGCGCGGAATTTTTTAATGTTGAGAAATTTCCCCGGATCACGTTCAAAAGCCGGAGCGTAAAACGCACCGGCCCGCAAAGTGGCGACATTCTTGGCGATCTCACAATGCACGGCGTGACGAAGCCGATCACGCTTCACGTGAAACTGCTGACCCCGATTAATGAAACTGGTCGGACACGCTGGTCCGTGACGACCGATCCGATCGCGCGGCGTGATTTCAATTTGATGTTTGCTCCAGCCGCTGAATCGGTCTCCGGCATTAGCCAGACGGTGGCGATCAATATTGAGATTGAAGCGAAGTCCGCAGAGTGAGTTCGCTCTACTCGCGCTTGCAAGCAGGGTCATCCTGAGCGAAGCGCAGCGGAGTCGAAGGATCCCGTTGTAACGACATCGGTTGAGCCACGGGATTCCTCGACTTCGCTCGGAATGACAGGATTATGAAAATCATTCCCCTCGGCGATTCCGCTCTGGTTGTGCGCGTACGAGAGCAATTTGAGGACGCGCCGGAAGAGACGCTGGACGAAACGCTGCGAGTATTTCAACTGCTTCAACGCGCAGCCATTCCGGGCGTAATTGAACTTGCGCCGGCTTACACCAGCGTTGCCGTTTTCTTCGATCCTCTCCGCGTTCTCAAGTCGAGTGGTGCAGCGGAAGGGGTGTTCGACGAGCTCGCGAAAAGAATTCGGAGCGCGATTATTCCTGTTTCCCGGCGTCATCGTCGCCGGACCGCGGCGACTGGTCCGCGCTTAATCGAAATTCCGGTCTGCTATGATGCGGAATTTGGGTTCGACCTGGATCGCGTAGCTGAACACACAAAGCTTTCCGAACGCGAGATCGTCGATCTTCACAGCACAGGTGAATATAGAGTGGCCTGCATTGGCTTCGTTCCTGGTTTTACATTTCTGGCAGGATTACCAAAGAATTTGGCGACGCCGCGTCGCGACGTGCCGCGCAAAGAAATTCCTGCTGGCTCGGTTGGCATCGGCGGTGCGCAAACGGGAATCTATCCATTGCGTTCTCCGGGTGGGTGGAACCTGATCGGCCGCACTCCGCTGAAGCTTTTCGATCCTCTCGAAAATCCGCCGACGCTGCTACGTCCCGGCGATCGCGTGCGTTTCCACAAAATTTCGCGAGAGGAGTTCGAATCCTTGAAATAATGAAGAGACGGTCATTCCGACGGAAGTGGAGGAATCCCGATGCGAAACGCTAAGGTGCCGCTGCGGGATCCCTCGACTGCGCCCGGGATGCCGGCTTTTGTTGAACGGGCAGGATTTCTGACGTCGGTACAAGATCTGGGGCGCATGGGCTTTCGCGAGTTCGGTGTCTCCACCAGCGGCGCGCTCGATTCGTTTGCACTGCGCGTAGCGAACCTGCTCGTTGGAAATGATGCAGACGCGGCCGGGCTCGAAATCACTCTCGGTGGTTTGCAGCTGCGGTTTGAGGACGAGCGAATTGTCGCATGGTGCGGCGGCGAATTTGACGTGCGAATTGGATCACAGGCATTGCCGGCCGGGCATGTCGCGCATTTGCGGGCTGGTGACGAATTGAAAGTTGGTCGCGCTCAAACTGGATGCAGGTGCTGGCTCGCAATTTCGGGCGGCATCGATGTGCCCGTCGTTCTTGGTAGTCGCTCGACCGATTTGCGCGCCAGTTTTGGCGGAATTGAAGGGCGCGCTTTGCGTGATGGCGACGTTCTGATGCTTGCTGGTCGACTGGGGTCATCCGCCTTCGCTAACCAGCCTTCGTCCCGCAGTCGCGGGACTACGGCGGGTCGAGAAGCTACGGCGGACAAGTCGCCCCCGGCTTCAGGAATTTCCTCGTGGGGAGGGCCGCACGATTGGGTGAGTCCGGCGAAGCGTTATCCGGTTTTGCGTTTCGTTCGCGGTGTGGATTGGAGTCGCTTCGACGATGTAACGATTCAACGATTCACGAGCGAAGCATTCGCCGTTTCACCAGATTCCGATCGCATGGGTGTCCGTCTTGATGGTCCGGAGCTGAAACGCCAGGACGAAACCGACCTTATTTCGGAAGCGGTCGCGCCCGGCACAATCCAGGTTCCACCAAGCGGTAAACCGATTTTGCTTTTGGGAGATTGCCAAACCATTGGCGGATACCCAAAAATAGCGAACGTGATCACGGTCGATCTTGGCGTTGCGGCGCAGCTTCGTGCCGGTGAAGGCGTTCGCTTTTCCGAAGTGTCGCTGGAAGATGCGCATCGGCTGTTAGCAGAACGTGAGCGTGACTTCGAGCGTTTCCGCATCGGCCTGAGTCTCCAAAAATCATGAAATGTTTGTGTATAGCGCCAAAGGCGCACCATTCAAAAACAGCCTGGGGCAACGCCCCAGGATCCCTGAAACGTCAAACGTTAGCGCTGAAGGCGCGTTTCATGGCAGGCCAAGCGTATCACCTTGATGAATCGCGCTTTCAGCGCTTGGTACTGGGGCAATCAAAATCCTGGGGCGATGCCCCAGGCTGGCCGTGACATCGCGCCTTTGGCGCTACACCAGAAATGAAATTGAGTATCGATCTGAACGCGGACCTGGGCGAAGGCTCGGGACACGACGAAGAGCTTTTCGAGCTGATCAGCTCTGCGAATATCGCGACCGGATTTCACGCTGGCGATTCCGATACGATGCACGCGGCCATTTTGGCAGCGAAGAAACAGGGAGTAGCTGTCGGAGCGCATCCGAGTTTTTTTGATCGCGAGAATTTCGGACGCAAGGAGCTGACGATACCTGCCGAAGAAGTGTTCGACGCGGTGGCTTATCAACTTGGAATTTTTCAAGCGATTGCTTCCGCACTCGATGTGCAACCGAACCACGTCAAACCGCACGGTGCGCTATACAACATGGCTGTGCGCGATGCGGGCCTTGCCGATGCAATCGCGCGCGCCGTCGAATCGGTGGATCCGAAGTTAATTCTGTTTGCTCCGGATAAGAGCGAGCTTGCCCATGCGGGCGAGGCCCATGGTTTGCAAATTGCCTGCGAAATTTTCGCCGACCGCAATTACTTAAATGACGGCTGGCTCGTTCCGCGGACGCGACCCGATGCGTTACTCCATGACCCCAGGGAAGCAGCCGAGCGTGTATTGCGGATGTTGCGCGAAGGCAAGGTGCGTTCAATCGAAGGCCGCGATGTCGAGGTGCGCGGCGAAACGATCTGTGTGCACGGCGATACGCCGGGCGCCGTCGAGTTCGCGCGCGAATTGCGGACACGACTTGAACGCGAAGGCGTGAAAATCAGCCCACCGAAAAAGCGCTCATGAACATGCCGTCATTCCGAGCGAAGCGTAGCGTAGTCGAGAATGGAGCGGCTGGGGAAGCCGCGACATGGACGGGAAGGACGGAGGCTGAGCGAACGGGAGGTGAGCGAATCAAATCCCGCTGCGATACCTGAAGCTTTTACGACGGGATGTCTCGACTTCGCTCGGCATGACGTAAGCGTAATACGCGGCGACCACGTATGAACAACAGCCTCGAGAATCAGCGCGACACCACAAGTCTCGTCCGCGCACTTGGTCCACTCGACGCGACGATGATTGTGATCGGTTCGATGATCGGGTCTGGCATCTTCATCGTGTCAGCGGAATCATCGCGATTGAGTGGCGCGCCGGGTTGGCTGTTACTTGCATGGGCGCTCGCCGGCTTGCTGACGATTACAGGCGCGCTGTGTTGTTCGGAGTTGGCGACGATGATGCCGCGCGCGGGCGGTGTGTATGTTTTTCTGCGCGAGGCGTTCGGTTCTCCGATTGGTTTCCTTTATGGCTGGACGTTGTTTCTCGTGGTTCAGACGGGGACGATCGCAGCGGTGGCCATCGCATTCGCAAAGTTTCTCGGGGTTTTTGTCACAGCAGTTTCACCGGATAATTACCTGGTCCCGCCGATCTCGTTAGGCGGTTACGCCATCAGCCTGTCGACGGAACAATTGGTGGCCATAGCATTAATCGCGCTTCTGACGTGGACGAATACGCGTGGCCTCGAAGTCGGCAAGATTGTCCAGAACACATTCACCTTTGCCAAAACCACCGCACTGATCGCAGTAGTGGTGATAGGTTTGTCGTTAGGCTGGAAAGCGAATTCTGCCGCACTGAACTCGGCATGGTGGGACTCCTGGGCCAATGGCTGGCACCCGCGGGAGGCGCAACCCGGCTTTGCCGTCGCCGGCGCGCTTGCTCTGGCGCTGCTTTTTGGAAGGTCGATGGTCGGTCCGCTCTTTGCCCAGACTGCATGGACCAACGTGACATTTATCGGCAGCGAGGTGCGCGACCCGGGAAAGAATCTCGTGCGTGCGCTTGTAGGAGGCTGCGCGGTTGTGGTCGTACTTTATTTGCTGGCTAACGTCGCTTATCTGGCGGTGCTACCGCTTCCGGAAATCCAGCACGCGCCGTACAACCGCGTAGCCGTAGCAATGATGGACAGCCTTTTTGGTCGACCCGGCGCGATGTGCATGGCCGCAGCGATCATGATTTCCACTTTCGGTTGCGACAACGGGCTGATTCTCGCAGGAGCCCGCGTTTACTATGCCATGGCGCGTGACGGTTTGTTCTTCCGAAAGATTGCAACGACGAATCGATTTCGTGTTCCAGCGGCAGCACTTGTGGCTCAGGGAGTTTGGACGGCATGCCTGGTTTTGCCGCGCACGGTTACAACCGATGCCGCGACAAACCAGGTCACTTACGGGAATGTTTACAATCAATTGCTTGAATACATCGTCTCGGCTGACCTCGTGTTTTACCTTCTGATGGTCGTCGCTGTCATCGTCTTACGCCGCACAAAGCCGAACGCTGAGAGGCCGTACCGTACGTGGGGTTATCCAATCGTGCCGATCATCTCGATTGTGCTATCGGCATTGTTGACCATTGATCTTGCCTGGCTCGCGCCGGCTACATCAGGAATTGGAATTCTGATCGTGTTGACTGGTGTGCCGGCTTACTTCCTATGGCGGCTGCGCGGGGAGCAACATGCCAGTCCGGTTTAGCCTCGGCACGCGAACATTTATGTATGCCTGCAAAGTCAAAGAAACAACAAATGGCAGCTGGCGCTGCGCTTGCGGCGAAGCGAGGCAAGCGTTCCAAGTCGTCGCTTAAGGGCGCATCGCGCCAAATGGCGAGCTCAATGAGCGAAAGCGAGCTGCGAAAAATGGCGAAGACCAAGCGCAAGAAACTGCCGAAGAAAAAGCGACGTTAGTACGAGCTGAAGCCTGGTCATCCTGACGGGTTACCTTCCTGCGCTACCGCGATCGCCTCCCTCAATGATTCAAGGCTCACCCTGCTTGTCCCCGTAAAGGGATGGTCAAGCACGTACACCAAAAACAAAATCGACGAAATCAACGCCGTGAGAGTAGTGGTAATCAGGTACTGGGCCCGTATGTTTTTCATTCCAAAGAAAAACGTGTACGAGACCGCGAATACGCCGCCAACAAGTAAAACCAACCAGATAACCGGTGGCACGGTGTCGTTACCGGCAAATATTCTCATTCGGCGATACTGAGCCAGATTGTTCAAACAGCGTAATGTTTCGCTGTAGAGCTCTCGATTGGGAATCGAGTTAGCGTCCAGCTGAGAAAATAGTTCTCTCAGAGGAGTGTGAGCGCCTCCGGTAGCGACACTAAGGTCTCCTTCCGACATCTTCGGAATTTCATCATTGTAAACCCCAGCGAGGTAATTTCTCACTCCCTGCTGAACGATTTGCTTGGAAGAATCAGGAAAGGCCTCGGCACTGTGGAAAATATCCAGAGCCTCGCTAGCCTCGAGTTGCAGATTTTTCGTTGCATCGTCGTATCCGTTCCAGGTAGCGAAGACGACAAACGCTACCAGCACGCCATAGAATAATCCGAAGGCGTTGAAAATGATTGCTGCGACTTCGTGGTTCTCCTTTAGAACTTCGGCCGAATACTTTCTTCGCACCAGGTAAAGCCCACCCAGGCCGACGAAGGTGGTAAGTGCCGAGACAATAAAGAATGAAACCGGCGGCGGTAACTGAAGCAAAAATCGCATAAATGTTAAGCGCTTAGAAAATGCCCCCCGAATCTTACCGCTTTTGCCCTGTTACTTCACGTTTGAGCCGATACCCGTCGGCGTGGGCGCCGTACCCGCTGGCGTATTCAACTAGGCCGATGCCCTTTTTCCATACAATTTTTTTGAAATGCCCAGAGGGATGGCTCGCATCATAAACGCAAAGATCGCTTTTTAATCTGATCGTCGTTTTCCACTCTCCCTCCTTATGTTGGAAGCTGCCGCTCGTGATGCCGTAAATGTCATTTGGTTGGAATTGCGGCGGCTTGTCGAGCGTCGAAATCTTTTTAGCGGCGGCGTCATTATCCTCTTCGTTTAGCAGAACGATCCGATCGTCAGTCGCGATGAAGTAGTCCGGCCGAATTTCGCGTTGTTTCTTAGCGGCCGATTTTAGATCTGCGAATTCGACTTTGAAGATTGCGCCCCACGGCATTTTTGCGATGCGCGTTGTTACCACTGTGGCAGTGAGAGGAATATCATGTTCTTCGATGTCTTCATTCCACTCGGCTCCGCGAAATTTCGCAGAGACCGGTTTGTCGTCCGGTGTGTTCAGAAACGGATTTGCCGCATATCCTGAAACCGGGATCAACATCGTCATCATCATTGCCGCCGTTCGTCCGCAAATCATGAAATAATGTTAGCAAAGCCGGCATTGACATTGCACGCTCGAATTTCCTAGTCTCCCAGTTCTGAAAACGCTCCGGCTATGGGGCCTTGTGGGTTTGCTGTTTGTTTCGACGCGGCCGATTCATGCTCAAGAACCTCCCGCGTTCGAAAAGATTAGTGACGTTTCGCCTGATGGGAAATTCGCGTTGCGCATATCATTCAGTAGCGAACCAAAAGATCCGAATGAGATCGATTCTGATCTAATCACTGCAAGCAAACTCGTTTCGCTTCCGTCAAAGGAGATCATCGTGAAGGTCAGTGGAGAAGGCACTCCTCCTCGTTTGATTTGGTCGCCAGATTCAAAATGGGTTGCTTTTCCTGTGTCAGAGGGTCATCGCATTACCGAGACTCAGGTTTATCATCGTTCAGGCGAGGAATTCACCCAGATTGAGGCGGGAAATTTGCGCGTGGATGTCGAGGGCGACGTAAGAAATGAGTATATCAAGCCGCTTCGGTGGATAAAACCTGGCGTTCTATTGCTCGAACAATTCGACATCTTTCGCGGCGGGAACGCCGAAGATGCTACCTATCAATTCACCGCGAAATTCGACGAGAAAACCGGCAAATTTCAAATCGGTTCAAAGAAAAAAGTTCCATCGAAGAAATAGCGCGATTTCGTGAAAAATAGCAACGAACCAGCGGATCCTGACAGCATCGATCACAATCTGATCACGGCAGCCGAACTCGTTTCACTCCCGTCAAAAATCGGTGAGCTTCAAATAACGTGAAAGAAAAACATCCATCGAACGAATAGTTCATTTGTGAAAAAGATCATACCTGCTCGCACAATTTCGGTGATCGCTGCATCAATCTTTCTCGCGAATGCGCCTTCCGGCTTCGCCAAACCACAAAAAAAATCAGCTGAATCCAGTCAGGAGAACGCGACTCCGCTCCTCCAGACTGCGATGAAAAACATGGAAACCGGTGTGTGGTCGGTGAACGGCACCATTACCTTGGAGAAAACGATCAAGCTACGCGGCCTGCTCTCTGGCGAAGATTATGACTTAACAATGGAGCCGCGTGGCATGCGTGGCATCGTGATTAAGGACAAGGCGTGGGTTTCTTCGGATCGCGAGACGTGGCATGCCGGTAGCCCGGACGACCGGCTTCCGTATGACTGGGTGCACACGCCAATCATGGCGCGCGGGATCATTAAGATGCCATTTGAAAAAGTGGGCACCGAGCAGCGTAATGGTCAGACTTGGTTGCACATTCGCCTCAAGGTTCCTGAGAAAAACATCGCGGCAAAAGAGTTACCACAATATTGGCTGGTGCTCGATTCGAACGGCCAAGCGCAATATATCAGCCATGTCGAGATGCCGCTTATCTCGCAAGCTGCCAAGGCTGTCCTCTATGGCTCATTCGCTTATGCGCCGTCGAACGCAAAGATTGCGCCGCCGCCGCTCGGGGCGCCAGTGGATGACAAGACATATGGTTTTAATGACATCGAGCAGCACAAGTTTGATTGGAAAGGAAAGATCATTCGCTTGCAGGTAACCCCAAAGATCCTGGAATCGAAACAAATCGCTGAAGATACTTACCGCGCTTTTCTTAAAGACACTGCAACGCCCAATCATTACGGAGTGGTTGAATTTCCGCACGACGGCCTTGTCAAACTGGGATTCCTCAAAAAGATCGTGAGCGGCGCCCACACCACCGAGGATCTCGAGAAAATGGGAGCGCTGGGTCGGACCGAGGGTGACCCGGTTTCATTTTATGTGCAGGTGATTCCAATCGGCGAAAAGCCTGCCGCACGAACAATCGCAATCGGAGCAAAACTCGTTCGCGAAGCGGACGGAAGCACAAGTTACACCTGGTAAATTTCTGGCCTGGATGAAGAGCAAACATTTCAACTGTCGACGAAAGGATTGGTCATGAGAAAAACATTTATCGGAGTAGCTGCAATCTCGATTCTCCTGCCAGTAATGGTGCCGGCACAGAATGCAAAATTTGCGGCTGATAATTTGAAGTACAGCCGCGACTTTTACTCAACGGTCCATTTCGTCGCCATTGCCGAATCGCCGGAAGCTTTTAAGTACGACCGCTATCCGTCCGGCGGACCTGAACGCGTTCAATGTGATGCGGGCACTTACTTGCGCCAGCGGGGCAAGCCTTGGGTCCATGTAGATCAGAAGATGCGATCGGGATTGCCCATCAATTACGCCGAGCACGATCGCTACGTCATGACATTTGCACTAAAAGACGATTGGGGGCAGTCGGGCGATCCGATTGACGACCAAACAAGTCGAAAACTGGATAACTGGATCAAATTAGTGGATGCAGCGTTCAACGTTAGCTTAGATTTAAAACCTGCCGAAAAATCTGAACACGAAGGTCGGGTGCAATGGATTTTTGAAGGGCTGTCTAAGGATGCGAATGGCGTTCCAAACCGGTTAACCTTCAGAAAACCGATCAGCGATAACACCGAGCAGGTCCTGTTACACGAATTTTCGGGACCACTGCGGCTAGAAGGCGACAAAGTAGTTCCAGGAACCGCGACGGACGTTGTAAGGCTGGGGTTCGGCTACATGATGCGTGTGCCGGAGCAGGAATACGAAGTCTCTGAAGCCGCCTGGGAGGAAATGCAAGGGGCTCGTGAAAACAAGGACGCGAGTAGTGGCAAGCAATCGGGCAAGTCGTCACCAGCCGCTTCACATCGTCGCACGGCTGGTCGCGCCGCAAAGCAGTCGTCATCGAAAGAGTAGCCCTGAGCTCATGAGAAAAAACATCAGCCTGATTGTCTTGGGTAGCTCAATCCTGGCTTTGCCAGCATTGCTAGCGCAGGACGCAAAGCTTGCATCTAAGGAATCGAAACAGGAGCCCGCCTTTGCTCAAGCCTTAGCTGAGGCAACGCGGCTTTCTGATACCGAAGAGGGAAAGGCTTACGACCAGGAATTCGCCAAAGTCGCCGCGTCGCGCGTGAGCGATGCTGTCAGCGAATGTGTCAAGGATCTGGGACTTAGAGTCAACTTCGAGGTGGTTTTTGTTTTTGCTGCCGATGGTCACGTGGAACAGGTGCTAACTTCAAGCGACAAGCCAGCTGTAAAATGCGTCGGCGATAAATTGCACGATCTACATCTTCCCGCTCCGCCGCGTCCTAGCTGGCCAGTGCAATTGTCGATCCACCTTACCCCGGACAAGGCATCGGCAAGTCTCGCGGCGGCATTGAAGCTAATGGAAACCGGAACCTGGGAAGTTAATGGGACAATCAGCCGCGGAAAGAAAATGCGCGTGCATGGATTACTTGCTGGCGAAGACTTTGATCTTACTCTCGAGCCGGAGGATCGAAACGCGGTACGGCAAATCGCAATCAAAGATGAAGTATGGGCCAGCTTTGATGGAGGCAAAACTTGGAAGCTGCAGTCGGCAAGTGAACAGACGCCGTTTAGACGCATTTACGCTTTCGTACATAACCCTCTTCGTTCCGAGCCTGCATCGACCGCCCTTGAAGTCGTTAAGGATGAAACACGGGATGGCGAAACGCGGATGCATCTTCGCCGCAAAATCTCTGGCAGGAAAAAGAGCGAGTTTCAGCAGACGGAATATTGGATTGTCCTGAGCCGGGATCCCAAACGCAATGGCGTGCAGCGCTACGAAGGCCCGGTGACGGAACCGGGTCACGAGAAAGAACCATTGCACTGCGTGGCGACTTATCAGCGCGTGACCGACAAAACGATCCAACCGCCGGGGAACACCGCCGCTTCGCCATCGGAGCAGAGTGCACCGTCATCTTCGCCCGCTGCGTCATCGAGTGCAGAGTCGGCCTTGGAATCGAGCAATAGTAGCCTCTCCGCAAATGGCGGAGCGAAGGAAACAACAGTTAGTCTCCTGGAGGGCAAGCTGAAGCTAGACGTCCCGTCGGATTTCTCGCGCGATGCTGACGATCCGAAAACCCCAAAAACGCTGGCCAAGTTTTCAGGGCCCGATGGCGCGTGGGGAGAAGTTTTGCGCGGAACACACGGACTAACGCCCGATAAACTGGACGGCTATCTCAAGATGCGCGTGGCGGAATACAGCA
>Ga0207697_10001142_pt1 | contig 14612 bp, 15 predicted proteins | sample KBSSwiS5withPhiX_FD_184293 | JGI IMG/M metagenome (GOLD analysis project Ga0207697, IMG submission 184293) | Switchgrass rhizosphere microbial communities from Kellogg Biological Station, Michigan, USA, with PhiX - S5 (SPAdes) (version 2) | ecosystem: Host-associated > Plants > Roots >... | reverse complement strand
CTTCTCGCACAGCCTCGCGGCACTTCCGATACCTCGCGCATCGCCACGGATCACATTAACAACCCAAACGCGATCAATCCGATCTTTTTGCTTGCGGAGCGGGAGCGCGTCGCGGTGCCGGAGAAGATGGCGGGCGGAACATTTGCGTTACCCGGAGAAAAAGAGGAGATGCCGGTGCCGCACATTCTAAAAGACGGCGCCGATTCCATCGGTGTTCCAGGCGCAACGATTCGCGTTTACGTGAACATCGGCATGTTTTCTGAGTATTGGCTTACACGCCACAATCGCCTGATCGGACTCACTCCCCAGAAACCGTTCGAGATCGCTTATGCACGCGAGCATTCCGTTTTCTGGCGCGCGACAGAAGAGCGTCTGGCAAATATCGCCGCCTTTTTTCGCCGGCTTCAACCGTTCCATTTGACCGATGCTCCTGGTGGACAGGCTTACATCACCGCGGACGCCGCTGTAATGATGCGCGGAAAAGAAGTTTTCGCCGAAAGCTGCGCGGCGTGTCATTCCAGCAAACAACCGGCAACAAACATGGATCCACACTCGGGCGAAGGAAAAGCGTGGTTCCGCGCTTCGGTAATGGCGCCCGATTTTCTGGAAAATAATTTTCTCTCGAACGACAGGCGTTATCCACTGACGAAAATTGAAACGAATTCAGCGCGCGCGTTCGGAACGAACGCGAAAGCTGGTCACGTCTGGGACAATTTCTCTTCGCTTACCTACAAAGAGCTTTCGCCAGTCGACGAACTCGAATTTTTCAATCCCTTTGATGAGACGCATCCGATCAAGTTCAAACCCAAAGAAAAAAATGTGGCAGCCGGCTATTACCGCGTGCCGTCGCTGGTGAGCGTGTGGAGTTCCGCGCCGCTATTGCACAACAACACGCTGGGAAAATTTACTGGTGATCCTTCGATCGCGGGCCGAATCGACGCATTTAACGACGCGATCGAAAAATTGCTCTGGCCGGAAAAGCGGCTCAACAACGATTCGATCTGGCGAACCCAAAACGAATGCACACTGCATTTGCGGAAAGAGTTCGTGCCGAGACCGCTTCAGCGTTTAGCCGGCAGCGATGGATATATCAGCATTGGTCCGATCCCGAAAGGCGTGCCGATTAATCTAATCGGGAACCTCGAACCCGATCTCGGACAATTGGTCGTGTTGCAGGCCAAAATTGCAAAAGCGTTGGTTAAGATTCACACAATGAATCTTTCATCGAAAGACGCCACAGCGGAGTTGGCAAAAGCGGTTCCCGAACTCCTCGCAGCAAACAAATGTCCCGACTTCGTAGAAGACAAAGGACATTATTTCGGCACGGACCTGCCGGATTCAGATAAACGAGCGCTGATCGAATATTTGAAAACTTTTTAGCGCGTTCAAAAGAAAGGAAAAGAATGGCAGTCACAGTTCCAGAAATGTTAAAGATGTCACAGACTCAGCTGGACGATCTGTTCACGCAAAGTCCTGTCGGCGAAATCCCAAGCGGTGAGGCCAACGGCACGGCGATTATCGCACCCGGAACCACCTACTCGCAGGACATGGCCAACTTCATAAATCATTTTGCGTGGCAGGGAAAAAATTTCGATCCAGCAAAGGGAATTTTGCGAAACAGGATTTCGCCTTTTGGGCTCAACGCGATCATTGCCAAGGTTTACAAAGGCTCAAGCTGGATGGACAACAAAGAGTGTATTGTTCTCGACTATTCGGATACTTCTTTGGTCGCGCACTGGGTCCGTGACGAGATCCGGGAAGTCGCCCCACACATTTACCTGGGCAAAGTCTATTTGGGCAAAAAGCGATTGATTGATTTCGCTTTGGAATTTCCGGCGAACACGTAATCAAAGCGTGCGGCCATCGGAGGTGCCGTGAATTCAAACGTCAGCCGTCCAATACCGCGAGCCAATACTGGTTCGCGATTTCTGAACTGGGTCAGCGACACCACGATGTTCCTTCTGCAAATGGAACGCCGAATCGATCCGTGGCTGCGGCCGATATTCGACGTCACGCTGCGCGATCCAGTAGCGAACATCGTCACCGCATTGATGAACAAGCAGCGCAAGGACGAAGGCTTGAAAATCGCCGAGGAAAAGCTGTTGCCTAACGAGGAGGAATTTCTCAACTCCGTCATCGAAAGCTTCACCACACAAATGCGGGGACTCTGGAAACCTGGCGGATTCGAGCGCGGCGGTAACACCAAAACCCAGGGAATAGTCCGCGGCGAGTTTATCGTTCACGACAATCTGCCGCCGCAGTTTCGCTACGGCATCTATGCCAGGCCGCAAACGTTCCGTTGCTGGGTCCGTTTTTCCGGCCCCGGTCCTTACATCACTCCAGACATCGATGACGTCGGTTTCATGAGCATCAGCATCAAGCTGATGGGTGTGCCCGGGCCGAAATTGATGGATGAGGAGAAATTTACCGTAGACATGTTCGGCGTCTCCACGCCCACATTTGTCACGCAAGACATAAAATCGAATGCGCACCTGCAAAAATGGAGCGTGAAAAATGCGCAGATTTTTCATTTCGTGAATTTCGAGCAACCTCACATCGCCGACATGATCATGCAGGGGTTGTGGGTGAAGACACAGAGCAGTCCGTTTGAAGCTCCGTACTTTAGCTGCGTGCCGTATCTGCTGGGCGAAGGCCAGGCGATGCAATATTCCGTCTGGCCGAAGACGAACAAGAAAACGCCGATCCCGCGGCTACCGCTCCGTCCGCCAGATGATTATCTGCGCAATGCGATGATCAAAGCGCTGGATGAAGGGGACGTGGAACTCGACTTTCGGTTGCAATTGCAAACTGATCCTTTCCTCATGCCGATCGAGAACAATGGTGTGCTCTGGCCGGAGAAACTTTCGCCACGGGTATCGGTAGCGACACTTCGGCTGCCCAAGCAAAAATTCGATTCGCCAGCGCAAATGGAATTTGCCAGGAAGCTCTCCTACAACCCGTGGCATACCATCGCCGAGCATCGTCCGCTGGGTAATCAAAGCCGTGCCCGGCGACGAATGTATTTCGAGTTATCACAACTGCGTCATAACATGAATAACGTCCCTCACTACGAGCCCACAGGTGATGAGGTATTCGAATAGAACCGCTGTCGTTCTGAGCGAAGCAAAGAACCTCTGATCATTCATAAAATGATCCTGCATGTCAAAAATCAGAGATGTTTCGATTCGCTCAACATGACAACCCGATCTGAGATGAGGTCTGGAAGATCATGACTCCTCAGTCGAACTTCATGGTGCTCGCGCCGATCGTTCCGGAGCGGGAGACCGAGCTTCGGCAGTTGCTTGATTCGATGAACCGGGGACCCGGACAGGTGGATCCGAATAATGCTCTGTTGCCTTTTGCCGAATTCGAGACGCTTCACTTCGCGCGATTCGTTATTCTTGACGACAAAACAACTGAAGATATCCGCGTTTACGGATTAACACCGCGCACTTATCCGCTGTATCTATCATTCCTGGGCGACGTCGATGGCGATGTAAGCGCGTTTCTGGGCAAGTTGATTAAGCGTGCCGGTAAAGGCTTGGGAAAAATTTTCTCATGCTGTCAGGGATTCGGGCCTAACACGGATCTCTTTGATTGGATGAAACAACACGAAGCCCCACCTATTGCTGCCTACGTGAATTGGCGTGGGCGAACCGTTCGCCAAATTCGCGAAGAAGCCGCGGTTTCCGATGCGCTTGAGAACTATCTGAACCGAAATCATGCAACTCTGCAGGATCTGCGACCGATCGAGCTTCATGACAAATTGCGGGCTTTCGTCAACGCGGAGCAATCGGCGCGACGCGTGACGTTATCGAAAGAAGCTCCAACACCGATTGGATGGCAGATCAAAAATCTGCTGCACATGATCGGATTTCCATTGCTGGCTTTGCTGCTATCTCCCCTCCTTCTCTTCCTCGCGCCATTTTATATCTTTGCGCTTCGCCGTTTGGAAAAGAGCGATCCCGTAGTTTGTCCTACCGCAGATCAGAAATACGCTGAGAACCTCTCAAGCTTCGAGGACCACGACATTACGAATCAATTCAGCGCCATGGGGAGTTTGAAACCAGGTCTTGTGCGACTGTTGACGACCAGCATTGTGCTCAAGACGGTCAACTACGGCGCGCGCCATCTCACCCGCCCCGGCCGGCTCGGTCGGATACGGTCAATTCACTTCGCGCGATGGGTGTTTGTTGCTGGCACAGAGCGAATGATCTTTTGCAGCAACTACGACGGCAGCGTTGAGAGCTACATGGATGATTTCATTAACAAAACAGGCTTTGGGCTGAACGCGTCCTTTAGCAATGGCATCGGTTATCCCAGAACGAACTGGCTTGTGCGCGAAGGTTGCATCGACGAGCGAAATTATAAGGAATACCTCCGGCGCCATACGTTGCCGAGCCAGGTTTGGTACAAAGCCTATCCCGGACTCAGCGCCGTCGACTTGGAGAAAAACACTCGGATTCGGCAGGGATTAGAGATGTCGTCGATGACTGATGAGCAAGCCCGCGACTGGGTCGCGCTGCTATGAGCGAAGTCGATTACGCCGACGTGCAAGGCCTTGTCCGCTTCGGATACGGTTCCATGACGAGTGCGTCGTATGCGCTCGTGCGCGTAAAGAACGCAGATGCGGCAAGAGCGTGGATCCGCTCGGCTCCGGTAACCACAGCTGTTACGCAAAAGCCACCTCCGACGACTGCGATGAACATCGCTGTCACGGCGCCTGGTCTGAGAGCGCTCGGCGTTTCGCAGTCAATCATTGCTGGTTTTTCGCATGAATTTCGCGGAGGGATGGGACAAGAAAGCCGCGCACGACAACTGGGCGATGTGGGAAAAAACGCGACGTCAGATTGGGTTTGGGGTAGCTACGGACGTGAGCCCCACATGGTGGTAATGCTCTTTGCAGAGCCGGGCCGGCTAGATCCCTTTATTCAAAGAGCCAAAAATGCGAACTGGAGTGAGGCATTCGAGGAGATCACTTCGCTTGGCACCAGCAATCTCGACGGAGTCGAACCATTCGGGTTTTCCGATGGCATCAGCCAGCCGCAGATCGATTGGGATGAGCAGCTGGAAAGGCCGTGCACCCAGTTAGAATACACGAATGTTGTCGCCTTGGGCGAGTTCCTGCTCGGTTATCCTAACGAGTACGGAAAGCGAACCGATCGGCCGTTGCTCGAGCCCGATAGTGCCACCACAGGTTTGCTGAACGCTGAAGATGCGCCGGCTAAAAAAGATCTGGCGCGAAACGGAACCTATCTCGTGATTCGGCAATTGGAACAGGACGTCCGCGGCTTCTGGAAATTCCTTTATGAGCAAGCCGGCAAAAATTTTGCGGAGGCCAACCAATTGGGCGCGAAAATGGTCGGCCGCACGCGAGCAGGCGATCCGTTGGTGCCGGTCCAGGCCGAACCAATTCCAGGCACGGATCCGCATACGGTTACGCAGAATCAATTTACCTATGACAGCGACCCAGTTGGCGCGCGGTGTCCTTTCGGCGCGCACGTTCGCCGAACGAATCCGCGAAACAGCGATTTTCCCGAGCGGCGCCCCAACGCACTTCGAAAACTGATGATTATGTCGGGTTTTGGTCCGAAGGGATTCTACAATGATCTAACGTCGTCGGTTCGCTTTCATCGTATTCTGCGGCGAGGTCGTGAGTACGGTTCGGAGCTGTTGCCTGAAGAAGCGCTGCAGCCAGCGCCACCTAACGAGTCGCCTCGCGGATTACATTTCATCTGTCTCAATGCCAATATTTCGCGCCAGTTCGAGTTCCTGCAAAATGCATGGATAACAAACACCAAGTTTTCCGGCATCACGGGAGAAAGCGACCCGCTTTTGGGCAATCGTGAATCAATACCGGGATGCCCGATTACTGGCAACTTTACCATTCCCGGCGACGGCACGCTCCGGCAGCGCGTGTCCGGTCTGCCACAATTTGTGACGGTCCGCGGCGGCGCCTACTTCTTTCTCCCCAGCTTACGCGCATTACGCTATTTCGCGGGAGCCTGAATGGCTGATCGGTAGCGATCGTCGCGTAGGGCATGAAAAGCGCTTGTGTGCACGGCTGTTCTCCGGAAGTTTCGGTCTGGTATGGCATCCGACCGCAGACTGGGTTGTTTAAGCATCTTTTTGTTCGTCGCGCTTTGCGCCAGTCTGTTCGTTAACTTCGTGTTGATGATCGCCGCGTTTCAGCGCGTCGGCGGTATTCGGGACGCAGAACCGATTCCGCGTTTTCGCGAAATTCTGCTTCAAAGAGGCGCCCGCGCAACGACGGACAAAATCGCGGTAATCACCATGCGCGGCCTCATCAGCTCATCAATCCCTGGAAACGTCACCGACTCAATGGTCGATGATTTGCGTGCAGCGCTTCAACAGGCGCGCGAGGACCATCGCGTAAAAGCTATTGTGTTGGAGATCGATTCGCCCGGCGGAGAAGTTACCGCTTCCGATGCGATCTACAGCGCGGTCGTCAAAACTCGCGCGAGAAAACCGGTTGTCGTGTACATGGATTCCCTGGCGGCCTCGGGCGGATATTATGTCTCCTGCGGTGGCAAATTTTTGATGGCTAATGAAACGACGATCACCGGCAGCATCGGAGTAATCATTCAAACCCTGAATTACGAGCAGCTATTTAACAAAATCGGCCTCGCCTCCGTAGTTTTTAAGAGCGGCAAATTCAAAGACATGTTGAACGGAGCGCGACCGATCACGCCGGAGGAACGAGAGCTCGTACAGAACTTTATTATGAATACGTACGACAAATTTCTCGGCATCGTCGCAAAAGAGCGAAACCTGCCAGCCGATCTTCTCCGCAACACTATCGCCGACGGCCGAATTCTTTCCGGCAAAGAAGCGTTGCAGAACAAGCTCATAGACGGTCTCGGCGAATTAGACGACGCCTTCGCCAAAGCAAAACAATTGGGCAACGCGCCGGACGCGAAGGTCGTGAAGTATGGACCGCCGTTTAGTCTTTCCCGATTCCTGCGCGTATTTGGAGAATCAGACTCGAAAATCGAACTGCAACTTCCCAAACAACTCGTGCCCCAATTAGAAACGGGGCGCGCGTATTTCCTGCCAAGTTACTACGCTCCGTAGCCATTGAGGGTAGCGCACAATTCAGCATACCCTCATGCTATTCGGGAACGTGTTTGCAACATTCGGCGCTGCCCCGAGCCTCGCGCTGGGTTTGCTTTCCGCTCTTTATTTCATCGCTAGTCTTTGTGTGTATGTGTCGCTGATTTATCAGATCAGTGCACGGATTCGAATCGCTTCCGGGGCGGACATCCCGACGCGCGCTTTTGGACTACCGGAAGCCGTCCTCGCCAGTGTGCTGATCATTTTCTTTCTAATGACGATTAGATCGACGGTTCCCGACCCGGCGCTTCAATTCCATCCTCGTAACCTTCTGGCCAATTTCCTCGTCAGCGCTTTCGTAGTGCTCGTCATAGGCACTCTTTTGCAATTCCGCGGTTTTGATGTCGGCGCATTGGCGGGATTTCTCAAAATCAGTTTTTTTCGAACGTTAGGCAGTGGGGCCATTCTGCTCTTTTTCGCCTATCCATTGATCGGGTTTTCCGAAAGCATTAATCAGCGGTTTTTCGGTGGCGGCTCCAGCAAACAGAGCATCGTCGAGTTCTTCAGTGGATCGCGCACCATCCAGGAGCGAATTATTATTATTATTTTTGCGGTAGCGATCGCGCCGATCGTTGAGGAGTTTGTTTTTCGATTTTTTATCTACGGCGTGCTCAAACGCTACGTTGGCTGTTTTCTTGGGGTGATACTTAGTTCGCTGTTATTCGCCACAGCCCATGCACATTTACCTTCGTTTGTTCCGTTATTTGTCCTGGGGAGCTGTTTCGCGATTGCCTACGAATGGAGCGGTTCGATTCTTGTTTCGATGACAATGCACTCCCTCTTCAATTCACTGACTCTCACTGCTCTTGCGTTTCCAGAGATCCTTTCTCAATGAAACTCGGTGCTCTGGGTGAGGACCGGCTGCTCAACGAAATCTTGCTTCATCTTCCGCGTGTCAAAGGCGGGAAAGTCTTTGCGGGTTCAGCCGATGACTGCGCGGTTGTCGAAACACCACGAGACAAAAAATATCTCGTGCTAAAAACAGACTGCGTTGTCGAAGGCGTACATTTTGCGCACAGAACGAATGCCTCAGACGTCGGATGGAAAGCCATGATGCGTCCATTGAGCGATTTCGCTGCGGCATCCGCTGTCCCTCAGTTCGCGCTAGTTACCCTTATTGTTCCCCAGCAAACTAAAGTCGCGTGGGTGCGAGGGCTTTATCGGGGGCTGCGCGGAGCGGCGAACCGCTTCAAAGTGCGAATTGTCGGTGGCGAAACGAGCAATACTCCGGGCCCCATCGGGATTTCGGTGAGTGTGATCGGATTTGTTGAGAAAGCCCGTGCGGCATCGCGTCGTGGCGGAAGATCGGGTGATGATCTTTTCGTGACAGGCCGTCTTGGCGGAGCGCTGAAACGAAAGCATTTGAAGTTCGTTGCACGCATTGCCGAGTCGCGCTGGCTTACAAAAACTTTCGCAATCCACGCGATGATGGATTTAAGCGACGGCCTCGGAGCAGATCTTCCTCGCCTTGCGCGTGCGAGCAAAGTCGGATTCGACATCCAGCTGGAAAATTTGCCGCTAGCCCGTGGTGCAAGTATCGATAACGCAATTTCAGAAGGCGAGGACTATGAACTGCTCTTTGCCGTAGCGCGTCGCGACAGAAATCTTCTGGAGCGAGAATGGCGGCGGAAATTTCCAAAGTTACCGCTGACCCGCATCGGCTCCCTCAATCGCAAATCGCAAATCGCAAACAGCAAATTGCCCAGTGGCTACGTTCATTTCCAGCAGCCCCGCTGAAACGGAAGCAATCGCGCGCCAAATCGCGGAGGATCTCATGGCCGGTTCCGTATTGGCGCTCAAAGGCGACCTCGGCAGCGGTAAGACCTTGTTCACGCAGGGCCTCGTCGCAGGGCTCCAAAGCGACGCCACAGTAACCAGCCCGACCTTTACTATCGTACATGAATATCAAGACGGGCGATTGCCCGTTTACCATTTCGATTTCTTTCGTCTGGAAAATCGAGAATCAGCCGAGCAGCTTGGTTTGAAAGATTATTTCTTTAGCGATGGCGTTTCGGTGATCGAATGGGCCGATCGCTTTCCGGACTTGATTCCACAGAAGGCGAGCTGGATTTCTTTTGAAATAAAATCGCAGCATCAGCGGATCATAACGCTAATTCATCACGGTCATGAAAAATCTCGCGATTGAACTGTCCACCTCGCGCGGCAGCCTGGCATGGCTCGATGGCGAAATTGAGTTCACGCGCGAATGGCCTAACGATCGAAAGAACTCTGCAGCATTTTTCGAGAACCTCCAGGCCGTGCGAAGAAAATTTGGCGCTCCCGATACGATCACTGTCGGACTTGGCCCCGGCTCCTATGCTGGAACACGTATCGCGATTTCGGCCGCGATCGGAATACAACTTTCTTGTGATGCGCGCTTGATCGGATATCCATCGATTTGCGCAATAGAATGCAATGCGCAGGAATACTGTGCGATTGGCGATGCGCGCAGGAAATCGTTTTTCTTCGCCCGTATCCTTAAAAATGAAGCGATTGAAGGCCCAACACTCTTTTCCGAGCTCGAGCTGGAAACGAAGCTCGAATCGATCGATCCGGCAACGCCGGTTCTCTCTTCGGAGTTGCTTTCGCAGTTTGATCGGCCTTTAATTTCGTTTCCCTCAGCTCTCATTCTGGCCAGACTTGCGAAGGAGTCCTGGCGAAGCTTTTATCTGCCACCGCTGGAACCAATTTATTTGCGCGAACCACACATCACGATGCCGAAATGAAAGAAACTTACCGCTGTTGGGCTGAAATTGATCGCGCCGCGTTGCGGCACAATGCGAAGGTCGTGCGGGATCGAATCGGATCCGCTGAGATGCTCGCTGTCGTGAAAGCGAATGCTTACGGCCATGGATTGGTCGGCGTCGCGGAAGCACTGGCTGATGACGCACAATTATTTGGCGTGGCCAATCTTCAAGAAGCTCTCACACTGCGCCAATTGCTGCCGCACCCCATCGTGATTCTTGGCCCGGCAACTCCTGACGAACGACCCGTAATCGCCGAGCACGGATTTATCCCGACGATCTCGAGTTTGGAGGAAGCCGAGGCGTACAATCGGTTAAAGCGGGTCTCAATAAATTTCAAGATCGACACCGGCATGGGGCGAATGGGCGTCGTGCAGAATGAGGCACACGAAGTTTTCCGACGCGTGGCGGGAATGGCGAATGTTGAGATCCACAGCATATCGACGCATATGCCCGTATCGAACGAAGACGCCGAATACACGCGCGACCAGCTCGTCCGGTTTCGAAAAATCGTGGATCAAATTCGCGCAGAGGTTCCCGGAGATTACAAGGCGCATGTGTTGCAAAGCGCGGGCACACTCGCGTTCAATCAGCCGACGTTCGAAATCGTGCGCGCCGGTATCATGCTCTACGGTATTTCGCCGCTCCCGGAATTTCGTGACTTACTCAAGCCGCTGATGACATGGAAAACACAAATTTGCCTCGTGCGGGACGTGCCAAAGGGAACTTCAATCAGCTATGGCCGCACATTTATCGCACCGCGAAATATGCGTGTTGCGACCTTGTCAGCGGGCTATGCCGACGGGTATCCGTGGCATCTCTCGAATCGTGACGCCGGCGTTTTGGTGCGCGGGAAGCGGTGCCCTCTTCTCGGTCGGGTGACGATGGACTTGATGGTGATCGATGTGAGCGAACTGGAGCAGGTGGAAGTAGGCGACGAGGTTGTTCTCATGGGGCGCGATGGCAGCGCAGAAATTCCCTGCTCGGAATTGAGCGAAAAAGCTGGGACTATCACGTGGGAGATTATCACGCGAATTGGTGCGCGAGTGCGCCGGGTTTATGTTTGACGGTCGTTGACCTGTTGAAGCGTTAAAACGTTGAATGGGATCAGAGTTGCAAGCTAATTTCACATCGTTTCAACGCTTCACCCGTTTAACGAACTAATGTTCCAAATCATTTTCAATGAGCTGAGCGCAGCGGAGATCTCGGCATTGCCAAAAAGATTGCAGCTTGAGTTGCTGGCCGAGTTTCAAATTTTACCCGAAGATTTGGATCAGCTCGACTCCGAGCGCTTCGGCCTCATCGAACGTGAGGGAAAGAAGCTGTATCGCTATCGCGCGAAGAATTATCGGATTTACTTCGCCAAGACCGAGGAAGGCGTCAAAGTGCACCGCGTTTTGCACAAAAATACGCTTCGCGATTTTTTGTTCCGTAGCAAGCTGCCTGTTTCCGAGGACGCGCAATTGGGCGAGACACGCGAATTCTGGAAGTTGATTGAGGAAGGCGAGCGCACGCCGAAGGGGTAAAGCCGCCGTTGGCGATGCTCACGTCGAATTGAGCCGGCGTCGGGATCGAGCGCTGAAGCGAAAACCAGGCGCCTGGCACAAGCGCCTCTGCAACTATTTCAAACACATCAAATGACGCGCTTAACTGCGCGGGGTCATTCCGAGCGGAACGAGGAATCTCGCAATTGAACCGCGGATCGCGGCTAACCACGTGATCAAACGAGACTTCTCTGAGATCCTTCGCTGAGCTTAGAGATGACAAACGCCGACGCGTTTATCACTTCATCAAGAGCACGGAACGACTGCGCTTGATTTCACGCGTGATTTTCCGGTGCATGTATGCAGGCATGCCGGTAACGCGACGAGGCAGAATTTTGCCGCTCTCCGTAACAAATTTTTTCAGAAGATCAGGGTTCTTGTAATCGATCGCCTCCAGGGCGATATCGATCCGACGCCGCGGCATGGGTCGATTGGCTCGGCGAAATGCGGAGCGGCGTTTTGGAGTTTTCGGTTGCATGGCTGGTTACTTGGTCTCGCGGTGCAATGTGCGCCGCCGCAAAAACGGATTGTATTTCTTCTTCTCTAATCGATTCGGTGTCCGTGGACTTTTCTTATTGCGCGTTGTCATGTAACGCGAAGCCGGCTTTCCAAGCGCTTTAGCTTCGGTGCATTCGAGTGTAACAATCTCCTGAGCCATACGCGGATCACTCCTTTACTTCTGACGGAGTAGCTTCTTCCTCCTCGGATTCGCCGCCTTCCTCTTCGGTCAAGCCAAACAAAGAAGTAACTGATGGTCGCATCCGGGTCGCTTTACTCTGCTTCTCCAACTGCGATTGACACTCCACGGTAAAACGGGCAAAGGGAATCGCCTCAAGACGTGCATGCGGAATCGGTTTACCGGACATTTCGCACTTCCCGTATGTTCCGAGTTCAACGCGTTTCAACGCCTCATCGATCTCGTAAAGCGCATCCTGTTCTTGTGAAAGCAAACTGAGGGCGAAATCGCGATCGTACGCATCCGATCCGGCATCGGCCTGATGCATGCCGAAAGCCGATGCTTCGCTGCCTTCAGCGCGCGAGCGAAGAGTGCCCTGCGCTACGCCGGCCATTGAATCCACGACTGCGTCGCGAAGCTGCAGCAGTTTTTGTTTTTGTTTGCGAACGAACGGGTCCAATTTTTTTTCGCGGTGATTTAATCCCAGCAAGACCGCTGCGGGCGACTCAGTAAGTTCTGAGTTAGTTTTTGGCAAACGGCGCACGATCTTCTTTTCCGGAGCGGAATTTTTCGATTTGACCTTTTTGGCCTGAACTTTGTGAGCCGGCCTTGGCTTTCGTACCGCCGACTTCGCCGGAGAACTGTTCTTTTTCTTTGATTTGGCCATAGAGACTCTTGTAAGCGCCATCTAATCGACTGACGCGGGGAAAATGGACGCTTAATTAAGAACGTTTATCCCAGCAAGCAAGCGGATTCGCCAAAAAGTTTGGATCCCTTCGGACGATCAGGCTCAATTGTAACCTTCACCACCCCAGCCGATTTAATTAGCGACTGTACCGGGATAAAATTGACAGGCGCGTCATTGGATCGCCATTCGCAAACCTGCCGCTTGCTGATTCAGCCCGCAGCTCAAAACGATCGCGCGCTGCGCGCCCGGCATCGCCGTTCGCGACCGTGAAAGCCGTAAATCAACGCTATGATCCGCGTGAAGCACCGGCGGAATTTCTTTTGAACGCAGTGCTTGGGCCGCCATGATGATCTGCCACAATCCTGTGCCGCCAACGTTTTCGCCCAAAGCTGGTTTGCCTGTGTACACCAGCGCATTTGGAACCACTTCCTGAAGCGCGTTGAATTCTGCCTGATCGACAAACGTCCCGTTCGCGCTCGAAATTACAAAATCGATTTCTACCTGGCGAAGATCATGGAGGATGCGCTTCAAAATTTCTTCCGCTTCGGCTCGTTTCCTAAAATGTCCGCCCGAATGGACACGATCGATCGTGACGAATCCATCGCGTGCGAGAACGATTGCCCCTGCGCCTTCGCTCAAAATCATTCCGCGGTTCTGCTTGCTAAAGGGCTCAATCGGCGGGGCCGTGCGCAACAAACGCCACCGCCGGTAAGCATCGCATAATAGCCAGTCGATTTCTTCGGTGCCTACAACGAGACAATAGTCCAGCGCCTCATTCGCCATCAATTGCTCGGCCATTGTTATCGCTGCAAGGCCGACGGCGCCGTCGCCCACGAGGGTGTACGTCGCGCCGGTCAGCCCGAGAATCGCGGCAAGATGGCTTGCCGGCGCATTGAACACAGTTTCCGGAAACAGAAGCGGACTGGCTGCCTGCGCGCCGCTCCCAACAATTTCATGGTAAAAACGTTTCGTGTAAGCCACGCCTCCATTTGAAATGGCGAAGACGAGTGCAATTCGTTCCGCATTCTTGGACTCGAGTTTTAGTCCCGCAGACTCCAATGCGTTCAAACCAGCCGCCACGGCAAAACGCGAAATCGCACTGGCGCGACGAAGGCGGGGATGGGAAATCCCTTTCAGGATTGGTTCCGGTACGCGAAAAACGTTGTAAACGCGACCATCGAATTGTTCGGAAATCGTCGTCGCAGATGCTTCCTCACCCTGAAGCAATCGCTTCCAAACGGAATCAACGCCGGTGCCCAGAGGGGTAACCCACCCCATGCCCGCAATGGCCAAACTCATGCGTTGCCTGTCCGCCGTAGCCTTGGCGAAGGCGGAAACTTGCGCATTATCAGCGAAGCATTCGTCCCACCGAATCCAAACGAGTTTGAAAGCGCCATGCTCACCGCAGCAGGTTGCGCTTCGTTGGCAATGATGTTGAGACCGACATCGTTATCTGGAGCGGTGAAATTGATGTTGGCCGGGAGAAATTGGTGTTGAAGCGCAAGCAAACAAACAACAGCCTCAATGGCGCCCGCGGCGCCCAGGGAATGACCCATCATGCTTTTGGTTGAGCTTACCGGCACACCATTGAACAATGCGCCGATTGCCCTGCCCTCGGTTGCATCGTTGAAGACCGTGGCAGTACCATGGGCATTGATGTAATCAACGTCCGCCGCAGACACGTGCGCGCTCTCGAGAGCCCGTTCCATTGCTTGTCGCGCTCCGATGCCTGACGGATCCGGTTGCGTGATGTGAAAGTTGTCTGTGGAAATGCCGTAACCGATGATTTCGGCGAGAACAGGCGTGCCGCGCTCGCGAGCGAGGTC
>Ga0207697_10001138_pt1 | contig 14645 bp, 16 predicted proteins | sample KBSSwiS5withPhiX_FD_184293 | JGI IMG/M metagenome (GOLD analysis project Ga0207697, IMG submission 184293) | Switchgrass rhizosphere microbial communities from Kellogg Biological Station, Michigan, USA, with PhiX - S5 (SPAdes) (version 2) | ecosystem: Host-associated > Plants > Roots >... | reverse complement strand
GGTTGCACGTTCCTTGGGGCTACGTCGGCGGCGTGCAGTGCGATCCCGTCGAGAAGAAGCCGTTCTTCCACGTCCACCCCGGGGCCCTGGCGTTCAGCATCGGCATGCTGGGGTGTGACCTCCACTGCTCGTATTGCCAGAACTGGGTCACGTCGCAGGCACTGCGCGACCCGGACGCTGTCGCACCACCGACCGACGTCTCCCCCACTCGTCTCGCCGAACGCGCCACCGAGCTCGGTGCCCGCCTCGTCGTGTCCACCTACAACGAGCCGCTCATCACCAGTGAGTGGGCCGTGGCGATCTTCCGTGAGGCGCGGCCGCGCGGGTTGATGACCGGCTATGTGTCGAACGGCAACGGCACGCCACGCGTGCTCGACTACCTCCAGCCGTGGATCGACGTCTACAAGGTCGACCTGAAGTCCTTCGACGATCGGCACTACCGGGAGCTCGGTGGCCGCATCGAGCCGATCCTGTGGACGATCCGGGAGCTACACGCGCGCGGCATCTGGCTGGAGATCGTCACGCTGCTGATCCCGGGCTTCAACGACAGCCAGGAGGAGCTGGAGCGCCTGACGACCTTCCTGGCCGGCGTGTCGCCGCTCATCCCGTGGCACGTCACTGCCTTTCATCAGGACTACCGCATGAACGATCCGGCGAATACCACGCCGGAGATGCTGCTCCGCGCTGCCGCGATTGCCGGTGCGAATGGCCTGCAGTACGTCTATGCGGGGAATCTACCCGGACGCGTCGGCGATCTCGAGCACACGCGCTGCCACGGCTGCGGGGCGAGGCTGATCGAGCGGTATGGCTATCTGATCCAGGATTACCGGATCACGAGTGCCGGCACCTGCCCTGACTGCGGCACCGCGATTCCCGGCCGCTGGGGAGCGGGGTTCGAAGGGCAGATCACGCATCGGCCCTTCGTTCCGGGGACGCGCCGGCTGCGCGTGCTGTAGTCGGCGTTGTTTGCTGCTGAATGGCGTAGGCCCGACCTTCCGCTTCAACCGCGGCCTCCGCGGACACGCGGAGGCTGATCGCCGGGCGCCACGGGCTCATCGGAACAGGCGGTTCATCTCCGGTCCCGTGATGCTCTCGCCGAGCGCGGTGAACGTGCCCTGCTGCGCGATGTCCTTCGCGGCGCGGAGGAATCCCGTCCACGCACTGCGAGCGAGCGCGCCGCCGACGCTGATCCTTCGCACGCCGAGATCCTCGAGCTGACGAACCGTCGCGAAGCCACTCCAGACGAGCACGTTGACTGGCTTCGGCGCGACGGCCTTAACCACCGCCGCGATGTCGTCGAGTTGCTGGAGCCCCGGCGCGTGCAGACAGTCCGCCCCGGCCTCCGCGTAGGCGATCAGCCGCGCGATCGTTTCGTCGAGATCTGGTCGTCCGGCGATGAAGCCTTCCGAGCGGCCCGTGAGCAGCACCTGCGTCGCGCTGCCGTCGATGGCTCGCCGCGCGGCGCGGATCCGCTCGATCGCCAGCGCGCGCTCTAAGAGGGGCGCGGCGGGATCACCAGTCGAGTCCTCGATCGAGAGGCCGGCGATGCCCGTGTGGATCGCGGCGCTGACGTTCTCGGCGACCCGATCCGGCTCGATGGCGAAGCCGCCCTCGAAGTCGGCGCTGACCGGCACCTCCACGCCGGCCGCGATGGCCCGGCAGTGCGCCAGCATCCCGTCGAGCGGAACCCCGTGGTCGGGTCGCCCCGTCGACCATGCGAACCCGGAGCTGGTCGTCGCGACGGCCTTGAACCCGAGTGAGACCAGGGCGCGCGCGGAGCCGACGTCCCAGGGGTTGGGAATGACGAAGCACCCTGACGCGTGCAGTTCGTGAAAGACCCGGCAGCGATCACTCTGAATCGTCATGCGGTACTCCTACTCGCATCGGCAGAGGCCGCGGCCCGTCGCGTCAACCAGCGCGTGGTCTTCATCAGCTTGCCCCTGATACTCAGTCGTGGATCAGGTGACGGTCGAATCCGGCGCGCACCAGTTCCTCATACGCCGCCCACACGTCGTGTGGAATGTCCTGCGGAATCTGAAAGCCCCTGGCTGGATATTCGCGCACGCGCTGCAGGTCCCCTACCATGATGCTGATCACGTCGTCTGCCGACAGCGAGGCGTTCGAATAGTTGTCGAGATAGTCGCGGAACGACACCTGAGGGGAGGTCACCCGCACCGTCTTCTCCGGCCAACGCTGGCGGAACGTTGCGTAGCTGCGACGCTCCATGTAGGGCTTCTGCACGACGATGAAGGTCTGAGGATCGAGGCCGCGCTCGGCGAGGAGCGCTTGTGTGCAGGTGATGTTCTCGCCGGTGTTCGTCGATCGGTTCTCGATCAGGATCCGGTCGTCCGCGACGCCCATCCGCCGCGCGATGGCCGCGAACTGATCCGCTTCCGGCTCGGTCCACATCCGCTTGGTAATCGCCCCGAGCCCGCCGGAAAAGACCAGCAGCGGCGCCCACCCGTCCAGCGCCAGCTGCGCACCGCGTTCCGCTACCGAGGTGTCGTGGCTGCAGAGGACGAGGATTACGTCGGCCGGTACGAGCTGGTGATTCAGTCGGTGGTAGTTCCAGACGATCTCGGCGAGCTCGTGAATGTGAGGATCCATGTCTCTGAAGTTCTACCGGTGCTCAGGGTTCGGGCGTTCTGAGGGTGCTCGTTCCACTCGTTCCAACCGCATGCTTCTGCTGGTTTCTTCGGCCGTGCCCTCCGAACCATCGAACCCGTGGCACCTGTCCGAACCAGCACCTGTCGAACCCTCGAACCTCCGAACCTCAGAACCTCTCGATCGTCAGCATCCCCTCCACGTCGCACTCCTCTCCGGCACGACCGCGGTCTCGGGGAAAATCTTGCCGGGGTTGAGGATGCCATGCGGGTCGAATGCCTGCTTGACGCGGCGCATCAGCGCGATTTCGTCGGACGACAGGTTCAGGCTCATGAACCGGGCCTTCGCAAAGCCGATGCCGTGCTCCCCGCTGATCGCTCCTTCGAGCGCAACCACGCCTTCGAACAACACCTGTTCGGCCTCGTGCGCCCGTTCGACTTCGCCCGGGTGGCTCGGGTCCGACATGATGTTGACGTGGATGTTGCCGTCGCCGGCGTGACCGAACGACGGGATCGGCAGCCCGAAGCGCGTCTTGAGCGTGTCGATGAGCGCGAACAGCTCGGGGATACGGCCGCGCGGCACGACCACGTCGTGGTTGAACTTGATCGGCGCGATCATCCGCAGCGACAGCGACAGCTCCCGCCGCACCCGCCACAACTCCGCCCGCTCCGCATCGTCCTTCGCGCGGCGCACCTCGATCGCCCCGGCCTCGTGACAGGATGCTTCGACCCGGGCGGCGTCCTCCATGACCGCGGCCGGTCCGCCGTCCACTTCGAGCAGCAGGATCGCTCCCGTGCCTGGAGGTGCGAGCGACCGCGTCCGCTGCGACGTCGCCACGGCTTCGAGCGAGTCGCCGTCCACGAGCTCGAGTGCTGCCGGCACGACCCGCTCACGGATCATGTTGGTGACGGCCTGCACGGCCCCGTGCACGTCGCGGAAGCACGCACGAATCGTGGTCTGGACCTGCGGCCGCGGTACCAGCCGGAGGATGATCCTGGTGATGATCGCCAGGGTGCCTTCGGAACCGACCAGCAGCTGCGTGAGGTCGTAACCGACGACGTTCTTTACGACTTTCCCACCGGTCTCGATGATTTCGCCGGTCGGCAGGACCGCCTCCAGACCGAGCACGTACGATTTGGTTGTGCCGTACTTGAACGCCCGCGGCCCGCCGGCGCATTCCGCCACGTTGCCGCCGAGCGCCGACTGCCGCAGCGACGACGGGTCCGGCGGATAGAACAGTCCAACCCGCTCGACCGCGTCCTGAAGATCGCCGGTGATGACGTTGGGCTCGACGACGGCGAGAAGGTTGGCCTGGTCGATCTCGAGGATCCGGTTCATCCGATCGAGCGCGATCACCACGCCGCCGAGGACCGGAACCGACCCGCCGGTATAGCCGCTGCCGCCGCCGCGCGGCACCATCGGGAGGCGTTCCGCGGCGCAGACCCGCACGATCGCCGCGACTTCCGCGGTCGATCCGGGAAACACCACCACATCGGCAGGATGCCCGCGCTTCAGCGCATCGGTGCCGTAGGTCTGCAGGGTGGCCAGATCGGTCCGCACGTGCGCGGACCCGACGGCGTGTTCGAGCTGCGCGAGGATGCCGGCGGCGAGCACGCGCTCAGCCCGCGACGGCGCTCGACGGGGCAACCGTCTGGAGATGCTCGATCAATCTGTCCGTGCCGCGCTGCAGCTCGGCGAGTGACGTCGCGTACGAGAGGCGCAGGAAGCCTGGCGCGTCGAAGGCTTCGCCCGGCGTGACGGCGACGCGCGCGTGGTCGAGCAGCGATTGCGCCAGCGCCGCGGAGGTGCGCAGCCCGTCGGGAGACAGGAAGTCCGAGACGTCGATGAACAGGTAGAACGCGCCTTCCGGCGTGACGAAGCGCAGACGCGGCTCGCGCGACAGCCAGCGGCATAGCTGATCGCGGCGCGAGCGATACTCGTCGAGCATCGCCGTCACGCAGTCCTGCGGTCCGGTCAGCGCGGCGACGGCCGCCTTCTGCGTGATCGAGCACACGTTCGAGGTGGCATGGCTCTGGAGCGCGTTGCACGCGGCGATCACCGCTGCCGGACCGATCGCCCAGCCGCAGCGCCAGCCGGTCATCGCGTAGGCCTTGGAGGCGGAACCGCAGACGACCGATCGATCGGGGTTGGTCCGTGCCAGCACCGCGGGCAGGTTGTGGGGCGTCGGATCGTAAATCAGCTTCTCGTAGCACAGATCCAGCACGACCCAGATGCCGCGCCGCGCTGCTTCCTCCGCGAGGAGGGTGAGCTCAGTCTCGGGCATCAGGGCGCCGGTCGGATTGCCCGGGCTCGTGATCACGACGCCGCGGGTACGCGCTGTGAAGGACTCGATGAACGGCGCGGCGGTGATCCGGAACCCCTCGTCGGCGTGGGTTTGCACGATCACTGGCGTCGCGTCGGCCAGCTTGATCTGCTCCACCAGCGTCGGCCATCCCGGCATATGGGTGACCACCTCGTCGCCGGCTCCGAACAGCACCAGCGCGCTGTTGTAGAGCGCCTGCTTGCCGCCGGCCGTGACGATGATGCCGGACGTCGGGTACTCGACGCCGTAGTCGGCCTTGTAGCGGGCAGCGATGGCCCGCTTCAACTCCTCCGTGCCGGAGTTGGTCGTGTACTTCGTGAAGTTGCCGTCGATGGCGGCGTGGGCTGCCGCGCTGACGTGCGCAGGCGTGGGGAAATCCGGCTCACCAGCGCCGAGATCGACCACGTCGACACCGGCCGCTTTCAACTTCATCGCCTCGGCGGCGACCTGCATCGTGGGTGACTGGGCAATCCGTCCGGCGCGAGCCGCGAGCATCACTTCTCCCTCAATGTTTCGCGCGCGAGCTTCTTCTCGCGCAGCCGTCGCTCCACCGTCGGCGGCACCAGGCCGGCCACTGATCCGCCGAGGGCGACGATTTCCTTGACCAGGCGCGAGCTGACGTACGTGTACTGCTCCGCCGGCATCATGAAGGCGGTCTCGACGTCTGGATTCAGCCGCCGGTTCATCAGGGCCATCTGCATCTCGAACTCGAAGTCCGAGATCGCCCGCAGGCCGCGCACGATCACGGTCGCGCGCCTCCGCCGAGCGTAGTCGACCAGCAGCCCGTCGAAGGTGTCCACTTCGACATTGGCGCTGTCGTGAAACACCTCGCGAGTGATTTCGACCCGTTCCGGCAGCGTGAACAGCGGCGACTTGTCCATGTTGATCAGCATCGCGACGATGATGCGATCGAACAGGCGGGCGCCACGCTCGATGATGTCGACGTGCCCGTTGGTCAGCGGGTCGAACGATCCCGGGTAGATGGCGACGCTCATCGCGGTCGGCCTCGTCGGATCATGCCCCCGGCTCCTCGTCTGCCACCCGGTAAAAGGCCAGCGCGCTGTCGCCGGACCGCAGCGTGCGGGTACGTTGCAGGCTGCGGTACGAGGCCGGCGCCTCGTCCCGTCGCGCGTGCTCGATGATGAGGAGGGTGTCGGGTGCCATCAACGCGACCGCCGCGTCGAGCGCCTCGTCCAGGGTGGCGCGTCCGTACGGCGGGTCCAGGAACACAAGATCGAACGGCGCGACGCGCGCCAGGCCGGTCACCGTGGCCAGATCGGAGCGGATGATAGCATGCCGATCGCGCAGCCCGCAGCGCGCCAGGTTGGCCTCGATCAACGCCACCGCGCGCCGGTCGCGCTCCACGAACACCACTTCCACGGCCCCCCGGCTGAGGGCCTCGATTCCGACCGCGCCGGTCCCGGCATAGCCGTCCAGCATCCGTGCCCCGCGGATTCGCGGCGCAAGGACGTTGAACAGCGTCTCGCGCAGCCGATCCGACGTCGGCCTGAGCCCGTCCCAAGCGGGCGCCGCCAACGTGCGGCCCTTCAACTCGCCGGCGATGACGCGCATTCTGGTGCGATCGTATCGGGATCCGGGATCCGGGACTCGGGACCCGGCGCTGGGCGCTGGGCGCTGGGCGCGGGGTGGACGGGTGGACGTTGCGCGCGTCGCGACCTCCGACCCGCGCGATCAGCGACCATCCCCATTCGTCAACGCTCCAGCGGACCGCGCTTCAGCGGAACCCGCTCAGGCCGGCGTCACTGATCTCGCGATGCCGGCCAGAATGACAGTTGCTTGCAGCAGGCTGCAGCTGCGAGCATCCCTCTCTGCCATCTGCCATCTGCCATCTGCCATCTGCCATCGGCCATCGGCCATCTGCTAGGCGGGCGCAGAGTGCCGCCGCCCGCTACCCAACCCCGACCAGCCCGAATCGCTGTTCCCACCCAGAACGGACCAGCGCGGTCAGCGTGGCGGACTCCCGCACGTCGTCCAATGCCTCGATGGCTTCGCGGCGGGCCTCCTCCATCAACTGATGATCGCGCAGGAGGTCGCCGACCCTGAGCGTCGGCATTCCGGACTGCCTCGTACCGAAGAAGTCCCCGGGACCGCGCTGCTCGAGATCGCGCTCGGCGATCACGAACCCGTCAGTGGTGTCGGTCAGGGCTTTGAGCCGATCGCGCCCCTGATCGCTCAATGGCGACTGATACAGCAGGATGCAGTACGACGCGTGCGCGCCGCGCCCGACCCGGCCGCGCAGCTGATGGAGCTGGGACAGACCGAAGCGTTCCGCGTGCTCGACCAGCATCACCGTCGCATTGGCCACGTCGACGCCGACCTCGACGACCGTCGTCGACACCAGGATGTCCACTTCGCCGCGGGCGAAGGCGGCCATCACCCGCTCTTTCGCATCAGCCTTCATCCGCCCGTGCAGCAGCGCGACGCGGTAGGCCTGGAAGACCTCCTGGGCGAGATGGTCGGCCATCTCCGTCGCGGCCTTCAGATCCACCTTCTCGGACTCCTCCACCAGCGGATAGATGACGTACACCTGGCGGCCGCCGTCGACTTGCTCGCGCACGAAGTCGTAGATCTCGTCGCGCCGCGATTCGGGTTTGGCGATCGTCGTGATCGGCTGGCGGCCCGGCGGCATCTCGCGCATGATCGACACGTCGAGATCGCCGTACGTGGTCAACGCCAGGGTGCGCGGAATCGGCGTTGCGGTCATGACCAGCACGTCGGGATGCAGGCCCTTGGAGCGCAGCGTGGCTCGCTGCATGACGCCGAAGCGGTGCTGCTCGTCGATGACCACCAGGCCCAGCTCGCGGAACGCGATCGGATCCTGCACGAGCGCGTGCGTCCCGACAGCGAGGTGGAGCGAGCCGGCGGCGAGCTCGGCCTGCGCTTCCCGACGCTGGCGCGCCGGTGTCGACCCGGTCAGGAGCGTGATTCGGAAGCGCGATGCCTCGAGCAGCTTGCGGATCGTGATGTAGTGCTGCTCTGCCAGGATCTCCGTCGGCGCCATGAACGCGACCTGGAATCCGTTCTCGATTGCCACGACGGCGGCCATCAGCGCGACGATCGTCTTACCCGACCCCACGTCGCCCTGCAACAGCCGGTTCATCGGCGTCGTCCGCTGCATGTCCGCGACGATCTCGGCAATCGCTTTCTTCTGATCGCCGGTCAACCGGAACGGCAGCACCCGGCGGACCGCGTCCCGGATCGCGTCGGTGATCTGCACGGCGCGCGGCTTCTGTTCCTCCGCCGATCGCCGCTTGCGCAGGATGAGCCCGAGCTGGAACAGGAAGAACTCTTCGAAGATCAACCGGCGCTGGGCCGGCGAGCGGAACCGATTCAGCTCGTCGACCGCGATCCCTTCAGGCGGAAAATGCACTTCCTGCAGTGCGCGCCGGCGATCAACGAGTTGCTGTCGTTCGAGCACCGCGGCCGGAATGGGATCCGGCAGCGTCGCCGGCAGCTGCGCGAGGGCCTCGTGAACCAGCACCCGCTGCATCTTCGTCGTCAGGGTTCCGGTCTTCTCGTACACAGGGACGATGCGTCCGGTGTGCAGCGTGTCGTCGTCACTCCCCTCGGCGGCGGCATCGGACTCCTGGCGGAGGACCTCGTACTCCGGACTCTGCATCTGGAGCCCGTGCGGCGTGAGCTCCATCTTGCCGAACAGGATCACCCGCTGATGCGGGTGGAAGACGTCGGCGAGAAACGGCTGATTGAACCAGATGGCCCGCAGGGAGCCGGTGCCGTCGCGGACCAGCAGCTCGAAAATCCGGAAGCGCGGCCGGCGGGTGGGGCGCACGCCGCCGCTGACCACCTCCCCGACGATCGACGCGGTCACGCCGGGGCGCAGCGAGGCGATGGTCTGGAAGTGCCCGCGATCCTCGTAGCGGATCGGGAATCGGTACAGCAGATCTTCGATGGTGTGGAGGCCGGCGCGCTGGAGGTCGGCGGCCCGGCGCGGGCCGACGCCTTTCAGGAATTGGAGAGCGGACGCGAGGTAGTCCATGCAGCGCTCAGCATCTGCGGATGTCCTGCCTGGGGACACCGGCTGTCACTGCACGATATTCGCTTGCCCGCGCTGAACCTGGATCTCGCGGATGCGGGCCGGCAGCTCGAACGGATCGTCCATGCTGATGCCGGCCGGGTTTTCCGGCGTGCGCGAGTAGTAGCCGAGCAGCTCCTGGAGCAGGGACTTGGGCACCGAGACGCCGGAGATCTGCGCCGACTCCAGCTGGAAGCGGCCAACGCCATCCTTCGTGACTAGCATGCCGCTGGCCGTCAGCGGCAGCGAGCCCGTCAAGTACGACATCGGATCGAGCCAGCCGCGCTGCTTCTGCTTGCGCACCGCGTCGAGATCGACCGTCGCCTGCCCGCCGACGCGCCCCTCGCCCAGCGCGTTCAGCCGGGGCTCGACGATGCCTGCCGGAACCTGCGCCTTCGCGCCGTATTCCAGGTACGCGTTGATCTCGGCGTCGGAGATGGGCGTGGTCACCGGTCCGGATGGGCGGGCCTGCTTCTGATTGCCGAGCGCCACGATGCGCGACATCTTGGCCTCGAAGCGATCAGAATCCTGCTTGTTGAGGCGCTGCCAGGCGACTGCCGGGGCGACCGCCGCCAGGCTCACCGCGGTAATCACGGCGAAACGCAGGGAACGCATATACCGATTCTACACGGAGCGTCAACGCCCCATCGGCCGACGAGCTTAGCTTCCGCCGCCGCGCGCGGCCCGTTCCCGGGCGCGGACGACGAGGTCCAGCTTGCGCCGCTCGATCGCCTCTTCGAAGACGCGGAATCGTGCCTGCTGACGCACGTCGAGCACCTCGTCCAGGCTGTCGTACGCCTTGCGCAGTTCGGCCGCTGAGCGGTCGTCGTGCTCGCGCAGCGTGCGCAGCCGTTCGCGCAGCGCTCCCTCGTCGACCGGCGTCGGCGCCTGAGGGCCCGACATCTTCCGCAAATCCTGCAACAGCTGATTGCGCTCCCGCTGGTTCCGCCGCCGCGTTTCCTGAAGCCGCTTCAAACGGGTGACGAACTGGGCGTACTGGGTGTCGTTGAGCGTCAGCTCACGCTGCGCCTGGACGATCGCGTAGGTGTCAAGCATGTTGACGAGCTCGGCGGTCGACACCGAGCCGTCTTCGCTAAGCGGTGCGTTGGGGCGGCCGGGACCGGCTCCCTGCCGCACGGCCGGCGGCGTCGCCCTGGCCTCGGACCCTCCCGCGCGCGGGCCGGCGATGGCCGCCGGCGTCGCGACCCCGCCGGCAATGATCAGGGCGGCCATCAGCCTGCGCCGAGTCTTCATTGCGAGCGTCGTGTGCATACCATCGGTCTCCCGGCGCACCTACGTGCCGGACCGTTTCAACTCGCCGGCGATCAACTGTGCCAGCTCGGACTTCTCGCGTGACGAGAGCTCCAGGGTCATCCGTTCAGCGGCATCAGGCCTGGTCGCGATCCCCGCATCCTGCGCCGCATCGTCGGCCGCGTCGTCGGCCACCGTGCGGACCACCGCCCACGCTTGATCGCTGTCGAGATCGTCGGCCGGATCGGCGACGGCGACGGCCGTGCGCAAAGCGGCCGGAGCCTCGCGACGCGGGTTGGGCGTGCCGCGGAACATGGATTGCGACACGAGCAGGACCAGCACCAATGACGCCAGGCCGGCCGCCCACCCGGACCCGGGCCACCACGCGAGCTGCCGCCCGGTGTACGCGACGGGCGTCGCGAGGTCCTGCCGGATCCGCGCCGACAAGTGCTCCCAAAAGAGCGGCGAGGGATCGACCACCTCGTGAGCCTCAGCCGCTTGCGAGAGAACCTCGGCCAGGCCGTCCGCCTCCGCCCGGCACGCCGCGCACGTCCGGAGGTGCTCCGCTCGTGCGAGAGGCAGCACGCCGTCGAGCGCGTCGACGAATTCTTCGGTGGACAGGTGAGTCATTGCAAGAGCTTCTTCAGGTTGGCCAGCGCGTGGAAGAAGTTCGCCTTCACGGCTCCAACGGAGCTGCCCAGGATGTCGGCAATGTCCTGGTGCGGCAGCTCGTGGTAGACGCGCAGGATGAGGGTCGCGCGCTGTTTTCGCGGCAGGCGGCAGACGGCCGCCCGGACCTCCGCAGCCCTCTCAGTGCGCAGTAGCATCGCGTCGGGCAGTTCGATCGCGGTGTCCCGATGCTCGCGGTGATCGATCGCCTCCGTGCGCGGCGTCTTGAGCGCCATCCGATTGAGGCTGACGTTCACCGCAATGCGATAGAGCCAGGTGCCGAGCGCCGATCGGCCGCGAAAACCCCGGAGCCCGCGGTACGCGCGGACGAACACGTCCTGCGCCAGATCGCTCGCGTCCTCGTGGTTGCCCACGAACCGATAGCAGAGCTGGTACACCTGACGCTGGTAGCGTTCGACGACGACATCGAATGCGGCGGTGTGGCCGGCAAGGCTCGCGTCGACGAGGGCCTGATCGCTGGCGGTGATCCAGTCAGCGCCCTCATCGGTCGGCGTGAGTCCGATTGCGGGCGGTACCGGATGCGTCACGCGGACGCGGGTCTCCGTCGCCTCACCCGCGGTCACCCACGTGCCCGTCAGCATCGGTGTGCACGGCTGGCCGAGACATCGTTCATCGTCTTCGCTCTGATGACATTAGACCGGCGCTTCGGAGGCAAGGTTACGCCGACCGCAGCCGTTTGACTTTCGCTTTTCCTTTGCATATAGTGCGCAGCCATGCAGCCATTGACCAAGCGGCAGCGCGAGATCCTCGACTACCTCAACGACTTCATCCAGCAGAACGGGTATGCGCCCAGCCTGGAGGAAATCGGGCGGCGCTTCAACCTGTCGTCGCTGGCGACGGTCCACAAGCACCTCACGAATCTCGAGGAAAAGGGCTTCATCAAACGCGCCTGGAACCGCAGCCGCTCGGTCGAGCTGGTGCCGACGCGCATGGGGGTTCGGGCGGTCGAACTGCCGCTCCTTGGCTACGTCGCGGCCGGTTCGCCGATCGAGGCGGTGGCGAGCAACGAAACCATTGCGGTGCCGGAGAACCTGACCGGCAAGCGCGATTCCTACGTGCTCCGCGTCAAGGGCAATTCCATGATCGACGAGCAGATCCGCGACGGCGACTTCGTCATCGTCGAGGATCGCCGGACCGCTGAGAACGGCGAGATGGTCATCGCCCTGCTCGACGGCGCGGACGTCACGTTGAAGAAGCTGTTTCGCGAGCAGGGCCGCATCCGTCTCCAGCCGGCGAATCCCACGATGGAGCCGATGATGTTCGCGCCCGATCAGGTGCAGGTGCAGGGCGTCGTCGTCGGGGTCATGCGCCGCTATTGACGCATGGTACAGTGCCGGCATGACGACCGAGCGTAAGCAGATCAACTTCACCATCGTCCCGGACGACAGCGGCGACCTGCCGCGGACCTACGCCAACTTCTGCGCCATCTCGCACTCTCCTTTCGATTTCACCCTCTCCTTCTGCGAGGTCATGCCGCTGACCGAGAAGGATATCCAGGCCGCCGAAGCCGACCACGTCATCAAGGCGCCGGTCCGGGCCAAGGTGGCGGTGCCCCTGCAGGTCGTCCCGAATCTCATTGCCGCGCTTCAGGAACACATGCGGGTCTATGGCGAGTCGACCAGCAACGGGTGGGACAAGAGCCCGGTCCACTGACGCCCGACCTAGGTCGGGCCTACGACCCACGTCGAATCGTTCGTAGGCCCGACCTTCAGGTCGGGAACCAACTCAATCCGTTTCCTGCGCGTTTAGGACGGGTATGACAGGTGAGGCACTCGTGCTGGTCACGTCGTCCGATCGGACGGACGCGGACCCGCAGGCGCGGTTAGCCGCCCTCTTCGACGCCCATCAGGCCCGGCTGTTCCGGCTGGCGCGGCGGCTCGCCGGGACCGGCGAGGATGCGCGCGATCTGGTGCAGGAGACGTTCCTGCGCGCGGCCCGCTCGCCGCATTCAGTGCCGCTTGGCCCCTCGCACGAGGAGGCCTGGCTGGTGCGGGTCCTTATCAACATCTGCCGAGACCGGTGGCGGCAGGTGGCGGTCAGGCGTTTTCATCACCCCACCCTCGACGGGCCCCAGGGCGCTGTCGATCCTGAGTCCGCGCTGATCGCCCGCTCTTTGATTTGGCAGGCGCTGAACCAATTGCCGCCACGGCGGCGTGCGATTCTCATCCTCTACGAGCTCGAAGGCTCGGGCATCCCGGCCATCGCCCGGCTGCTCGGCGTCACGGCGGTGACCGTGCGCTGGCACCTGTCGGTCGGCCGGCGCGAGCTGGCTCGCGCCTTATCGACTGGAGACCGCTCATGAAGACCCTGGCTGACTGGATGCGCGAGGGCGATCCCCTTCGACGCGATCCCGGCCTGTCGGACGACGAGTCCGCGGCGTTGCGCCGCCGCGTCGTGCAGGAAGCGTCCGGGCGGCAGCCGCGCCGGCTCGGATGGCGCGAGCCGCTGACCCTGGTCGGGGCCCTCGCGTTGCTGATCATCGCCGCCATGGTCACCGACCGGCGACCGCCCGTCAGGCAAACCGCCGCGCTCGTCCCCACCGCGCCGGTCGAGGTCCCGCAGCCCCGTCAGCTCCAGTTCTCGACGCCCGGTGGCACGCGGATCATCTGGACGTTCGATCCCGAATTCAGCCTGAAAGGGCCGGTGCGATGACCCTCCAGTCGAAGACGTCGTTAATCGCCGGAGCGCTGCTCTGCGCCGTGTTGTGGCCGAGGCCGATGTTTGCGCAGCAGACCAGCGCCGCCCGGGCTGTCCCGCCAGTCACGCCCGCGACACACGCGGCGCGGGCCACGCCGCAAGGCTTCAGTGTTGTGCTCGTGGTCGGCGACCTCCAGGCGAGCGCGGGTGACGACGACGTGCCGCCGGCGGCGCGGCGCGCGCTGGCCGACATGAAGGACTTCCTTCCCTACAAGTCGTACAAGCTGGTCGATGCGGCGTGGATCGTCGGGACAAGCCACGCGGTCAGCCGGCTGCGCGGGCCCGAGGACCGCGACTACGAGCTCGAGATCACGACGACGGACCCCCGGGTCGGCCGCATCACCAGCACGGGCCAGTCGGCCGCCGCGGCCACGCCCGGCGATCGGCGAGTCAGCGTGATGTTCTCGCTGCGTGACGCAGGATCCGCGAACCAAAGTACGGACGCCGCCGGTTCCGCGGGAGACGCGAGTCTGGCCTCGTTGCGCCGGCAGTTGGGCACGCTCCAGAATGACTACACCGACGCCAGGGCAAAGTATTCAGGTCCTCACCCCGAGGTCCAGCGGCTGGCCCACGAAATCGAAGCCGTTCAGGCCAAGATCGAAGCGCAGGAGCGGCAGGTCGAGCGCCGCGTTGCCGCGCAGGCCCGCGCGGGCAATCGACCGGTCATCAACACGTCGTTCTCCATGGACGTTGGCGAGACCGTCGTTGTCGGCACGTCGCGTCTGAGCGGGAACAGCAAGGCACTCATCGCGCTCCTGACCGCGGTGCCGCAGAAGTCCTCGGCCCGCTGACGCCACGGCGGGCGGTACAATCCCGGGATGGCGACCCGCGGCTCCGGATCGACTGCCCCGCTCGCGCCCTCCAAGACCCGCCCCGTCACCCGCCGGATCATGGCGGCGTTGTACGACCAGCATCCGGGCGCCGACACCGAGCTCCATTTCAAGGACGCCTACCAGCTGCTGGTGGCGACGATCCTCTCGGCGCAGTGCACCGACGAGCGTGTCAACCAGGTCACGCCGGCGCTCT
>Ga0207697_10001137_pt1 | contig 14652 bp, 7 predicted proteins | sample KBSSwiS5withPhiX_FD_184293 | JGI IMG/M metagenome (GOLD analysis project Ga0207697, IMG submission 184293) | Switchgrass rhizosphere microbial communities from Kellogg Biological Station, Michigan, USA, with PhiX - S5 (SPAdes) (version 2) | ecosystem: Host-associated > Plants > Roots >... | reverse complement strand
GCTGCAAGGCCTCGGCTCAGGTGTAATTGTCAGCCCGGACGGATACATCCTCACTGCCAATCACGTGGTTTCAGGCGCGGACGAAATAATGATCGGCCTCGGAAATGATCTGCGCCGATTGAAGGCAAAAAAAATCGGCACCGATCCGGGTACCGACGTCGCGCTGTTAAAAATCGACGACAACAATTTGCCCGCTGTGAACTTTGCCGACAGCGACAAAGCGCGAGCAGGCGACATTGTGTTGGCGATTGGTAATCCATTCGGCCTGCGGCAAACGGTCACAATGGGAATCATCAGCGCGGTTGGCCGCGGCGGCATGGGCATTGTCGATTACGAGAATTTTATCCAGACCGACGCAGCTATTAACATGGGCAATTCCGGTGGCGCGCTCGTGGATACCGAGGGCCGGTTGCTCGGCATTAACTCGGCGATCTTCACCCGCAGCGGCGGAAACCAGGGAATCGGTTTTGCTATTCCCGCAAATCTGGCGCGCGAGGTGATGCAGAGTTTACGTGACAAAGGTCGTGTGGTGCGCGGCTACATCGGCACGTCGGTGCAAACCCTCACTCCGGAAATAGCGGACGCGATGAAGCTCAAAGGACAACAGACCGGTGCGCTTGTCGGCGAGGTTGAACCAAACGCTCCTGCGGCAAAAGCCGGACTCAAAACGGGCGACGTGATCACGGCGGTGAACGGCAAAAAAGTCAATGACTCGCGCGAGTTACGTTTAATGATCGGTTCGATGGCACCGGGGACCAAGGCGCAAGTGGAGGTCAATCGCGAAGGTCAGATTCAAACGTTTGAGGTCGAGCTTGCCGAGATGCCTCCCAGCGCTGCTAACGAGGACACCGAGACGTCGTCTGAAGAACCCGCGCAGCCGGAAAAAACAACTGTGTTCGGTGGCGTTGGGGTGACGAACATCACCCCGGACATTCGCACTGCGCTTAATCTTCCAAAGGAGGTTCAAGGTGCCGTGATTGCCGACATCGATACGGAGTCGCCAGCTGCGAAAGCAGGTCTGCGCGAAGGCGACGTGATTCAGGAAGTGAACAAGCAGCCCGTCAAAAGCGCGAAAGATCTGGTTGCGCTTAGCAAAAAGTTGAAGCCTAACGATAAAATTCTGATGCGTGTTTATAGTCAGGGCCGCAGCGGTTACGTCGCGCTGGAAGCGAAATAGCGGGCCCACTGTAGCCGTCCGCTGTCCTCAGCGGAGATCTTCTTTGCTGTGACATCCGATGCGCTGAGACAGCGCACGCTACAGCGCTCAAATATCCAGAAGCACTCTCGCCTTCCAACCATCGTTTGTTCGCTCAACAGAGAAATCGTGAAGCGTCACTGCTTTCACGTCTGCGCGTTGATGATGCCGTTCCGCATCGAGCAATTCGCCCGCGGTAATTGCCTTCACAAAATAGTTTTCCTCTCTCTCGGCGATTTGTATTTCTCGTATGCGCAGCAGCAAGCGCTCGGCGTCTTTGACAAAAATCAGCTCCTGCAGGAGATCGAACAACAACATGTCGAGCTTGTCGTTCGAGAGCTCGATTTGCAGCGTCTCACGCGGTTCAATTCCGTCGAGATTCTCTATCATTACGTTCATCGTTGCGTCGGCCGCAGCCATGAACAATTCCGGCAGATCGCGCCCAGTCGCGTCAAAGGCGATATCCGCGGTGCCGAATTCCTCCAGATATTCGTAAGGCATGTGCAATTGTCATCCTGAGCGAAGCGCAGCGAAGTCGAAGGATCCCGCGGAACTACTGAAAGTAACGCATCGGGATTTGATTCGCTCACTTCCCGTTCGCTCAGCCTGCGGCCTTCCCGTCCATGTCGCAGCTTCCCAAGCTGCTCCATTCTCGACTTCGCTCGGAATGACGGATGGCTAAACTTCGCATTTCTTGAGTGTTCTCACGAGCGCCTCCTTTTTCGCTCCAATGTTCCTCCCAATAAACACCAATTCGGTGCGATCGAATTCAAACGATTCCAGCTCCCAGCGGCCTGTCACGAAATTAAAAAGCTGCGCGCCATTGCCGAAGCGAATGAAACCTTTCGCGCGAACCACGCTCACTGGCAGGCCATTGGCAAAGCCTTCGAAACACTCGCGCGAAAAAATTTTCGCGGAAGTGAATGCGAAAGATTCGAATTCAGACTGATGCCGGTGCTCCGGCGGAGCGATTTTTTTCTCCCGTCCAATTCCAAACAAAAGTTCCGGCTCGATCCTGCAACGCTTGGTGCGAACAATTGCCGCCGTCGAATTGATTTCTCGCAGTTTCGTTTCAAGGGGCTCGATTTGCACCGGCTCGATGAGATCGACCTTGTTAAAGAGCAAGATGTCTGCGCCTTCGATTTGCAAACGGGTCGTGTGACCCAGTTCCGGGAAACGAATAAGCATATCCGCGTCGATAACTGAGACCACGCCGTCGAGCCGGCATTGCGGCAACGCTTCTTGGATGTTGAACATGAGCGCTTCAGGTTCGGCGAGCCCGGTCGTCTCGACCACAATTCTCTCCGGCACGATTTTCTCGATGATCTCGTTCACCGCCGCTTCAAATTCCCCTAGCAACGAGCAACAAACGCAGCCGCCGCCGAGCTCGGCGATTCGCACGTTTTTGCCTTCAATGACTTTCGTGTCGATTGCAATTTCGCCGAACTCATTCATCACGATCGCAATTTTCCCAGGTTGCACCGCGAGAATATGACGAAGCAGAGTGGTTTTACCGCTGCCGAGTGGTCCGGTGATTAAGGTGATCGGTGTGCGGGGAGTCACTTAAAAATCATGTCACCGTCATCCCGAGCGTAGTCGAGGGATCCCGCGGAGAACCCGAAACCGTTCGCCACGGGGTTCTTCGACTTTGTTTCGCTTCGCTTCACTTCGCTCAGAATGACGATTTAGCCTTTCACATTTCCAATCGGCGTGAATCGCGCGACCGGCTTGCTAATCCCCGCCAACTCGGTCGCTGCAATCACCTCATCAATATCTTTATAAGCGCCACCTGCTTCTTCCGCGAGACCTGCCCATGAACTGCTGCGAACGTAAATACCGCGCGCCTCGAGATCGCGTTGAAGTTGTTTACCGTTCCATTGTTTGCGCGCTTTGGTGCGGCTCATCGTGCGGCCGCTTCCGTGCGCTGTGCTAAAGAAAGTCTCTGATCCGGAACTTGTGCCCACGAGCAGATAAGAACCAGTCTCCATGCTACCGCCGATGATCACCGGTTGGCCGGTCTCGCGATAGCGCGCAGGCAAGTCGGCGTGCCCCGGGCCAAAGGCGCGCGTCGAGCCTTTGCGATGCACAAGCAATGTCTTTTCTCTTCCCTCAATCCGGTGCTGTTCCAGTTTTGCGGTGTTATGTGAGACGTCGTAGACGGTCCGCATTTCGAGATCTTCAGCACTGCGGCCGAAGATTTCGGAAAAAACATCGCGGATCTGATGAAGAATCACCTGGCGATTGGCAAACGACATGTTCAATCCGCATTTCATCGCGGCGAAATAATCGCGCCCTTCCGGTGAATCGAATGGCGCGCACGCGAGTTCGCGATCCAAAATTTTGATGCCGTACTTCGGCTCCATCACTTTCAAAAACTTTTGAAGATAATCCGTGGCGACCTGATGTCCGAAGCCGCGGCTGCCACAGTGAAACATCACTACGATCTGATCCGGAATCGTAACCCCGAATTTTTGCGCGAGTTCCTTGTCGCGCACATCCTCCGGCCGCGCGACTTGCACCTCCAGATAATGATTCCCGCTGCCGAGTGTACCGACCTGATTGTAGCCGCGCTCAACTGCGCGGTCGCTGATTTTCGATGCGTCGGCGCCGGCGATGCAACCATTCTCCTCGGTAAACTCGAGATCTTCCTGCCAGCCCAGATCGCGCTCGACACACCAATGCGCGCCTTGTTCCACCAGATCTCGAAATTCGTTATGCGATAGTTTGAGAAACCCATGAGTGCCAACGCCCGCAGGCACGCGTTGAAAAAGGCGATCGACGATTTCTTTCAAACGCGGTTGAACGTCCTCCAATGTCAGGTTCGTGGTGATGAGACGCATACCGCAGTTGATGTCGAACCCGATGCCGCCGGGAGAGACCACGCCGCCTTCGTGCACATCCATCGCTGCGACACCGCCTATCGGAAATCCATAACCGCTATGGCCATCCGGCATGCAAAGCGCGTAACGCGCGATTCCTGGTAAGGTGGCGACGTTACTAATCTGCTGGTAAACCGCGTCGTCCATTTCGCGCACCAGTTTCTCGGTCGCGATGATCCGAGCGGGTACGCGCATCCCTTGCTTGTAGGTCGCCGGCAATTCCCAAATCGTAGCTGAAATTTTATGGAGGTTATCGATGATTGGCATGGTGACCGCGCCTTACTGAAACATCGTTTTTCACAGAAGCTCTTTTCGTATGCAGCGCACAAGGAATGCCGGCTTAGGCAGCCGTCACTCCTTGGGAGCAGTTGCGTTTTGGAGTGCGGCCCTGCCGCGCCGCTTTTTGAGTGCTCGTGATGATGGATTGCCAAGTGTCGCTGCAGCTTTGAGGAATGAATCGACCCACGAAAAAACATTCTCCTTACGGATCATGCGCCGCATCCGCTTCATTCGGGCAGCGCGCTCGGCTGGAGTCATGCGGAATGCGTTCACAATTGTGTCTGCCATCTGCTCGACATCGTAAGGATTGACCAGCAACGCACCGTGTTTTAGTTGCTCCGCTGCGCCTGCGAACTGGCTCAAGATGAGTGTGCCGTTCTCGTCTGAGCGGCATGCGCAATATTCTTTTGCGACGAGATTCATTCCGTCTTTGAGCGGCGTGATGAACGCGATGTCGCACGCGCGATAGTGCGCGAGAAGTTCTTCGCGATCGAGTCCGCGAAAATGATACTGGACCGGGATCCAGGTGCTCGTGGAGAAACGGCCGTTGATGTCACCGACCAGCCGGTCAATTCGGCCTTTGAACTCGTGATAGCGCGGAATTTCTACCCGGCTCGGCACGACGATCTGGATTAGCACGATGCGGCCGCGCATCTCCGGATATCGCTCGAGCGCATCGCGAAATGCGCGAAGTCGTTCTGGAATTCCCTTGCTGTAATCCAGCCGGTCCGAACCCAGCATCAATTGACAATCGGGAAAACTGGCCCGCAACTGTTGCGACCTTTGCGCGACCGCTTCGGATTTTGCGCCGTTTTCAAACGAGTCGAAATCGATGCCGATTGGGAAATGCCCGACGCGAATTTTTCGCTTCTCGAATTGGATTTCGTGCGTCTCGCCACGGGAAAGAACTCTCGCGTCCGGCATGACGCGTCGCACGCACTGCAAAAAGTTGCGCACGTCGCGCCGGGTCTGGAACCCGAGAAGATCAAATTGCAACAGCGCGCGCAGAAGCCGCCGTTGTTGCGGCAGCTTTGCGAAAATGTCGTACGGCGGAAAGGGGATGTGCAGGAAAAATGTTAGCGCTGAGAGCGGTTGCGGCGCGTTTCGTTCTCTCAAAATCTGGGCGACGTACATCAGGTGATAATCATGAACCCAGATGAAATCCTTCGGTCGCGCGTTGCGGATGATTGCGTCCGCATACCGTTCGTTTACCTGGTTGTAAGCCTGCCAATACGCCGGTTCGAAATTGCAAAAATTCTGCAGGTCATGAAACAACGGCCAGATCACCTCGTTGGAATAGCCGTAGTAAAATTCGTCGCGCTCGGTCTCACTCAGGGCGACCGGCACGACATTGTAACCGGCGTCGCGAGTGGCTTTGGCCAGTGGCTCGTTCGGGATTTCACCCGCGATTCCTGGCCAGCCAATCCACGTGCCACCGCGCTCCCGCAGCACCGGCTCAATTGCCGAAACAAGTCCGCCGACCGCGGGAGTGACCGTCCAGAGATCGTCGCCTGACGAATCAAGCGCGAATGGCAATCGATTGGAGACGACGATCAAACGATTCATCCAGATAGCGGTAAAAATGTTAGTTCGTTTATAAGAGCTTCCACAAATTGAATTCGCGTCCGTTGCGCATTATGCACAACGGCCTGAGGGCAGGCCGTCTCCAATATTAGGCAGATGGAGCCGGGCTGTGCTCAGCCCGTAAACGATACAATCAACGCGTCACGACTAGCTTGTGGTTGCATCAAGGCTCAAAGACGTTCTTGGTTTCACTATGCCTCTTTCCGCGCTGAATCTTATTCACGAGATAATTGCGGGCGCCGGCGGAAAAAAGCCCGCCGTTTTTCTCGACTACGATGGGACGCTTACGCCCATTGTTAGTCATCCAGCGGACGCCTGGCTCTCAGAATCAATGCGACAGACGCTGGCGTCGCTCGCCTCTCGCGTGCCGGTCGCCATCCTCAGCGGGCGGGATTTGGATGACGTTCGCGGTCGTGTGCTCGTGGATGGCATCGTTTACGCCGGCAGTCATGGATTTGATATTGCGGGTGCGGGCGGATTACGCAGGGAACTTGGCGTCGCCTATCTGCCTTTGCTCGACAAAGCAGAGATGGAACTGCGCGAAGCGCTCGATGAAATTCCAGGAGTGCAGTTGGAACGGAAACATTTTTCTGTGGCCGCGCATTATCGCAACGTGAACGAAAACGAGGCATCCAAAGTTGCACTGGCTGTGGACGCAGTGGGAGCAAGACATCGCAAGTTGCGCAGAATGAACGGCAAAAAAGTTTACGAACTACTGCCGGATATTGATTGGAACAAAGGCAAAGCAATGCTCTGGCTGTTGGAAACTCTCCTTCTTGATAGCGGGAATGCGCTGCCGATCTATATCGGCGATGATCGCACCGATGAAGACGCCTTCCGAGCGCTCGAAAAGGTGGGGATCGGCATCCTCGTCACTGAGAAACCACAGGTAACGGCAGCGAGTTATAGGCTAAACAATTCCGACGAAGTGGAGCGCTTCTTGGGTGAATTGATCTCCCATTGGCCTAATAACTAGGGCGCGTCACAGCTTGCACCTGAGCGAAGTCGAATCGGTGCGCGGCAACTTCCCGCGCCTAACCTAAAGGGATCGGCTTCTCCTATAAACGATGGGCGTATCATCTGCGGTTCGAATCTTCAGCTGAAGAAATTCCCGATAAAAGGATTGACACGTTTGCTACGCCCCAGCTAAAAAGGCCGCCTCCACAGGGCCTAAGGGAAATGAAATTCAGCCTAATCTCCACTTATGAAACAGAAATCCACTTCGCAATCCGCGTTTTTCAATCTCCGAATTCTACTCGGATTCACACTTAGTTTTCTCGGAGTAGCGCTGGCGATTTTTGCCGGTTGGGGTGGCGCGCTGCGCAGTCCGGACGGCCCCAACCAGCCTAACGTTACGCCGGCGCGTCTCGACCAGTCCGCTCGTTACATGCCTGTGCCAGGCGCCAGTACACGAGAAGAGGCTGCTGGTTTGGCACAGCTGGAACAATACTGGTTCGATCGCCTGACATTTCCGACGGGTCGCTTCAATCCCGCGTGGGTGCGCGCGGCCGCCAGGCAACATGCGCGCATGCCAAGGGGCGTCCCATTTGGACAGCGTCTCAAGCTCAACCTTGCTAATCCGAATGCCCTTAACACTACTAGTTTTACCGCGCTCGGCCCCCAACCGGAGCGCATGACTGGTTGTTCGGGTTGCTTTAACTACACAACCACTCAGGGCCGGGTGAACACGATTGCCGTCGATCCAACTACAACCATCAACGGTGCCATTGTCGCTTATCTGGGAGCGGTCGGGGGCGGTGTATGGAAAACGAGCAACTGCTGTAGCGACACTACTACCTGGAGCGTGATGACCGATGATCCGCTGATCGGCACAACAGCTATCGACACGATTACGATTGACCCTAACAATCATAACACGGTCTACGCAGGCACGGGCGACCTGAATTACGGATCCTTCTCCATGGGTAGTCAGGGTATTTTGAAGTCGACTGATGCTGGCGTTACCTGGACTGTACTCGGCGCAGACATCTTTGGGCCATCCTATGACCAGCCGCCCGGCCAGTTCCCGCAGTATAACGCAGTGGGCAAAGTGCGGGTGGATCCCAACAATAGCAACAATATAGTGGCCGGCACCAAGAAAGGTCTCTATTTCTCATATGACAGCGGCGTTAACTGGGCCGGTCCCTGCACGACTAACAGCTTCAATACCCAGCGCCAGGACATAACAGGCTTGGAGCTAACAGATATGGGTAGCGGCGTTACGCGGATCATCGCCGCCATAGGCGTGCGTGGATTCGCCACCACCGTGCAGTATGATCTAGGCCAGCAGGGTGCAAACGGCATTTACAGAGGCACAATGCCAATCAGTGGTTGCCCAAACGACTTTACTCTGATCAGCCGCAACGATAACGGCTTTGTATTCGGCACTCAGGTAACCGGCAGCGCATACACGACAGGGGCCCCCATGAATGCGGGCAGCGGCAACCCGTGGGTTAACACAACCACCGGCAACCAGCTCAGTCGCGTCGATATTGGGATCGCGCCGAGCAATCCGAACTACATTTACGCGCAGGTGGGCTCCATTGCTCCAAACAACAACAGCGGCTGCGGCAATGCGAACGGCTGCCAGATCGGCGTTTGGTCGAGCACTGATGGCGGCGACAGCTGGGCCTTTATGGCTGGTTCTGCCGGCGGTTCTCTCAGGAACTGCACTAATGGCCAGGGCGACTATCCTCAGAACTGGTACGATCAGGCAGTCGCAGTTGATCCGAACAATCCCGATCGCGTCTTTATAAGCACCTTTGATGTCTGGTTCGCAACGCGCACGGGAACTACCTTTAACGATACCACGTGTGGCTATTCCTATAGCGGTAATGCCGGCCCTGTGCATGTGGACCAACACGCTCTCGCATTTCTGCCTGGCTCCTCAAGCATCCTGGCAATCGGTAATGACGGCGGAATTCACGGCACGATCAACGCAGACGTTGTCAGTTCAACCGTGGACCCGAGCTGGTTCAACATGGACACAGGTCTGAATACAATCGAGTTTTATTCAGGAGACATTAGCGGCAACTTTGCCAACGCCGCGGCGCCCATGGCCGTTGGCGGGGCCCAGGACAATGGACCTAGCTCGGTCACTTTTGCTGGTACTCCGACTGGCCCTGTGCTCTGGCAGTTAGGCTTGGGTGGGGACGGGTTTTCCGGGCAGATTGATCCAAGGGGCACGACATGCACGCAGGCGCAGGGCACAATCAGCGTGTCTGGCGCTGGGACGGTTGGTCAACAGTTTCTCGTGGGCACACAAACATTCACCTGGGTAACGACGAGGGGTGGTGCTGGACAGGTTTCGGTCGGCACCAGCTCGACCACTGCGGCCACTAATATTGTGACAGCAGTGAATGCTGATATTCCGTCTACTGCGACGGCTGTACGGTCTGGTTCGAGCGTTGTGGTTACTGCCGTTGTTTGCGGCAGCGCCGGGAATTTGATTCCTTTTTCCAATATCAACAGCGCGAACCTGACCTTTAACGGATCCGGCACTCTCGGTGGTACCAGGCCGGGTGACGATGTTGGAAGCCTCCGCGTTTGGGAAGGCAATAACAGCGGGGGAGTCAGTCGGTGCATCTATCATTGCACGGATCCAGGGGCCAGTTGGGCAAGCAGCAGGGGCAGTTGGACCGGCGACCTGCAGTCATTCATCCTGCCGATTAACATGTTCCATGGCGGCATACCCGGCGGCGACGACTGTCAGCCTGCCGGCCCTACGAGCGGGTGCGGCCATCTGATTGCCGGTACTACGAGGGTCTGGGAAACGATTCGCGGAGCAGAAGCAACCGTGCCTACATCTGCCTGGTATGTGACCAACAATCCAACGACTCAGAACATGACCAAGGGGACACTGGGCAACAGGTCGTTCATCAATCAGGTCAAGTATTCGCCGAAATACCAGAGTGTCGCCATCGTAGGCACAAACGATGCAAACGTTTGGATCGGTTTCAACCTGGGCACAGGCGCTGCCAGCCAGGCAAACTGGGTTGATGTGACCGGCAGTAACATCGTGTTGCCTCTTCGTCCCGTGCTTGGGGTTGCGCTGGATCCCAGAGTGCCAGCTGTGGATGTGCCTGTCGGGTATGCGGCGGTTGGTGGCTTTAACGCGAACACACCAACACAGCCCGGTCACATTTTCCAGGTGGCATGCGCCTCCAATTGCACCTCGTTCACCTGGGCCGATAAGACAGGCAACCTGCCGGATATCCCGGTGGACTCAGTCATTGTGGATCCGAATATCCCACAACGGGTCTTTGCAGGCACCGACTTCGGTCTTTACTACACCAACGACGTCACTGTTGCGTATCCGATTTGGAACCGTTTCGAAAACGGAATTCCGCACGTGATGATTTGGGACATGGCCATCGACCGCAGCGGGACGACGCTCTCAGTCTGGACACGTGGCCGTGGCGCATTCGCTTATCCTTTGTCCGGCCTAAGCTTTGTCATTGGCGATCGTAGTGCGGTGGTGGGGCAGCACGTGACATTCTGGGGAGGAAACTGGGCAAAATCCAATAAGTTGACCGGCGGTCCCGCACCTTCAGCCTTTAAGGGTTTTGCCGAAAATACTACTCCCAATCCTGCATTCTGCGGAGGAACGTGGACGAGTGGTGTAGGCGGTAGTTCTGGACCACCGGCTACGCTGCCATCTACCATCAGAGTGATTGTGGCCAGTTCAATAACGAAATCAGGACCGGTCATCTCCGGTAACATCCCGCAAATGGCTGTTATTAATGTCGATCCGGGCTACCAACCAGATCCGGATCATCCCGGGACCGGCACGGTGATATCAGTGGACTGCCCGTAACCACCTGGAGGAATAAAGAACGTCACCTGGAATAACCCGATCATAACGGATACGCCGGGCGTGAGAGTGCGGTGGAAATGAGGAGCAGCCGTTTACGCCAGCGGGGACTGCCAACGTTGGACCATGTTGGGCGTAGCACTTAAATGATCGTGTCAGCTATGACGGGCGCTGTCACCGAAAGGGTTTGCCTTCTACTTCCGCTCACAAAGGCTCCAGCTTAAGAATTTATAGCTCTCCATACAGCTTGTTAGCCGTTGCGTGTCTGCCCGAATTCCAACGTCATCAAGGTAAAGGCCAAAAGGCACGGGGACAACTCTATCGGCCCTACATTGACGTGGCGCAGACAATCGTGTGTGCAATCAACACGCTATGCGAAATGTAGGACAACTGCTTCGCCCGCGGCTACAGGCAGACCATGCTTGTCTACTAATAAGTGTATTGGATTGGGGTCCAGTAGCGCCAGTTCAGGAATCTTCTAGCGTAGCTGTTTCCTGTAATGATCTGCTTCTAAGCCGCCACCAGAAATCAACTCCAAAAAACTCGAATAAATAACGTTGACACGTTGGTGGTGCCCAAACTAAAAGAGCGCTTCACCCCCAAAACTATCTACCCCCCCAACAACTCCACAAGTTCCTGAATCGCCGGAGGCAGTCCGGGTACACTCGCCATTTGATCCAGGGACTTCAATCCACCGAACAAAATGAAAAAGAAAGAAAAGAACTCCACACGCGCTTTTGCGCTTCGAATTGCACTCGCTCTCGCTCTGACATCGATCTCTGCCATTTTATTGGCGTCGAGCTTCACGCCACCTGCAGTTGGGCCGCAACCGGACAGACCTACGCCTGACGTGGTGGCGATGGCCGGTCCTGTGTCGCAAGACCTGGACTTACGAGCGCTTCCCTACATCGCGCCTAACGAAGAGAACGAGGAGCGCCGTCTCACCCGGCATCCGTTTCCTCTGGCCACGGCCACAAGCCATCAGCAATCGTCGAATCCGGGTGAACAGTTCACTCAGCAGTTAATGCAGCGTGTGCTGGCGCCAACTCCTAACATGCCCGCTCCAATACTGACCTTCGCCGGAATGAACTCAACTCAGAGCGGGTGCGGTTGCCTTCCGCCCGATTCCGACGGCGACGTGGGACCGAACCACTACATCAATTCGGTAAATTCCTCGATCAAAATCTTTGATAAGTTGGGCAACCCGCTGAACGGCACAAACGGCACAACTTATAATTCATTCTTCTCCACTCTGGGCGCGGGTAATCCCTGCGGCAACAACAACAACGATGGCGATGGCATCGTGTTCTATGACCACATGGCTGATCGCTGGGTGGTCAGCGATTTTGCGTTTCCCGCGTTTCCCGGCACTTCGTTCTGGCAGTGCATTGGTGTCAGCAAGACCAGCGACCCTGTAGCAGGCGGTTGGTGGCTCTACGCGGTTCAAGTTGATCCGGCTCACAACAACTACCTCGGCGATTATCCCAAGTTCGGGTTGTGGCCGGACGCCTATTACCTTTCAATGAACGAGTTTTCTGATCAAACGACGTTCAACGGAGTGCGCGTGTATGCACTCGATCGTAACAGCATGGTAAACGGCGGCTCGGCCAACGCGATCGGGTTCTCGATTCTGCCTGCTGACTTGGGTAATCAATATAGTCTGGTTCCTGCGAGCTTCCGTACCGGCGATCCGCCGCCGGCAGGCCAGCCGGAGTGGTTTATGGATGTGAACAGCTCCGCGATAGCGGGCACCGTGGAGACCCAGGTCTTCGTTCGGCGCTTTCATGTTGATTTTCTGACGCCTGCAAACTCAAGTTTCGGCGTTGGGGCCGGACACACACCGGACGGCATCATCACAGTGAATGGCTTCAAAGACGCTTTTAAGTCTACTACGAGTAACATCGTACCAAACGGCCAATCCGTGCTGACCAATCAGTGGCTGGACACACTGGGTGATAAGATCATGTATCCCCTCATTTACCAAAATCGCGGCGGAACGGAATCCATTTACGCTGATCAAACAATCCTGCTCGCTACCGATGGGACCCTCAACGGGCCGACCGCGGTCCGCTGGTATCAGTTCAACATGACGGGAAACACCATTCCCGCCACGCCCGTCCAGCAGCAGGATTGGAACAATGGAGCCGACGGCCTATTCCGCTGGATGCCCAGCATCAACGTGGACTGGCAAGGCAACGTCGCAATCGGCTATACCGCCTCTAGCACCACCGTCAACCCTGGCATCCGTTATGCCGGCCGTTTGGCCGGTGATCCGCTCAATAACATGGCGCAAGGCGAAGCGACGCTCATCGCCGCTGGCGGTCATCAAACCAGCACCAGTGGCCGCTGGGGCGATTACAGCACAATGTTTGTCGATCCGAGTGACAGTTGTACGTTCTGGCATGTGAACGAATATTATACCGCGACCAGTGGCGCCAGTTGGGCCACTCGCATTGGCTCCTTCAAATTCAGCCAATGCACAAGTAACCCGCTAGCAACACCGACCCCTACGCCGAGCGCCACCGCCACAGCCAATGCAACCGCTACGGCTACCGCTACGTTTACGCCGACTGCGACGGCGACATTCACGCCTACTGCAACCGCAACAGCGACATTTACTCCGACGGCCACAGCGACCTTCACGCCTACGGCGACGGTCACGCCCACGGCTACAGCTACATTTACACCGACGGCTACTGCCACATTCACGCCTACAGCTACAGCGACGTTCACGCCTACGGCGAGCGCAACGTTTACGCCGACTGCTACAGCTACGTTCACACCCACAGCTACTGCGACTGCGGCATTCACACCTACGGCAACAGCTACATTTACGCCAACAGCAACGGCGACAGCCACCGCAACCGCCACATTCACACCGACGCCAGAACCCACGGCCACCGCAACAGCAACGTCAACGCCGACTGCCACCGCTACAGCAACTGCGACCCCTACTTCTACGGCTACAGCTACCGCTACGTTCACGCCTACACCAACGCCACCGGGACACGGCCATAAGTCACCAACACCACGTCCTACTGCAACTGCGACTGCGACTGCCACGGCGACAGCGACGCCGAGTTTTACGCCCACGCCTAGCCCAACTCCGACGCCGGCACCTCCGACAGCACTAAATGCAACCAATGTCGCCACCGGCAGCTTCACTGCTAACTGGACGAGCGTAGGTGGTGCGACCAGTTACCGGTTAGACGTCTCCACAAGCAATACCTTTGTTACTTACGTTCCCACCTATGGGGATCGCAACGTGGGCAACGTGACTAGTTGGAATGTGACCGGCCTGGTTGCCAATACGTCCTACTACTACCGGGTCCGAGCTGTCAACATCGGTGGCACCAGCCCCAATTCCAACGTCATCAAGGCAAAGACGAGGAACCACTGAGGAGCTTGACCGCAGAAGGGAAAAGCCAAAGGTAGGGCGCGCCGTCGCGATGCAATCACAAAGAACGGTACGCACAGGAGTGACGCGGCCTATCGTGCCGCGCGCTTGATTTCATCCAGCGACGCCGGGTTTTCCAACGCAGAGGTGTCGCCCAGTTTTTCGCCGAGAATATGCGACGCGCACGATGCGGCGCATCACTTTTGCGTTTTGTGTTTTTGGTATGTCGCCGACGAAAAACCTCCTTTTGGGGCGAGCGTTTTGCCAAGTTGTGCGGCGAAGGCGTTTTTCTAAATTGTGAGCGTTTCGAACGGCGTTATGCTGCGCCCAACGATGGCTTCTTTGCAAGCAGACGCCGGCGAAAGTGCGCGCAGCCGAATCGCGTGGCGGCTTCTGCCGTTTCTGTTTCTGCTTTACGTCGCGAATTACCTCGATCGCACAAACATCGCGTACGCAACGCTTGGAATGAAAGGCGACCTGGGTTTAAGCGATTCAGTGTTTGGCA
>Ga0207697_10001134_pt1 | contig 14679 bp, 9 predicted proteins | sample KBSSwiS5withPhiX_FD_184293 | JGI IMG/M metagenome (GOLD analysis project Ga0207697, IMG submission 184293) | Switchgrass rhizosphere microbial communities from Kellogg Biological Station, Michigan, USA, with PhiX - S5 (SPAdes) (version 2) | ecosystem: Host-associated > Plants > Roots >... | reverse complement strand
GCGCACACCCGGTCCGCCCGGCAGATTGAACGCCGTGATCGTGCCCGGATCGTGGCGCGCCGCGCGAACCGTGGCGTCGAGATCAGGGGTGCGCACGACGAAGTGAACCAGGCGCGGCCCTTCCGCGAGCGTTGCCCGCATCCGCACGTCGTAGAGATCGAACCAGCGCGGTCGCGCCGGCGCGGGCGCTTCGGGGTCGATCGCGATCACTTCGAGATACGTGACCACGCCCCCGCGATAGCGGTTATTGGCGAGCGTCAGCGAGCGTTCGGCGGCATCCACGGCGCGCTGCTGGGTCTCCGCTTCCTGCTCGAGCAAGCGCAGCGCCGCCAGATTGTCTTCGACCTCCTGGACCGCGCGCAGGACGGTGTCGCGGTAGCCGGCGACCTGCGACTCGTAGGCGGCCTGCGCCTGCGCCGACACGGCGCGGCGGCGCCCGCCGTCGAAGGCGGTGATGAGCGCGGTCGGGCCAAGGCTCCAGAACCCGCTCGCCCCTTTGATCAGGTTGGTCAGCGACCCGCTCTCGACGCCGGCGGACGCGTTTATCAGGAGGCGGGGGAAGTAGGCGGCGTTCGCGACCCCTATGTCGGCGTTGGCGGTCGCGACCCGGCGCTCGGCGGCGGCGATGTCGGGGCGCCGCTCCAGCAGCTCCGAAGGGAGCCCGGCGGGGACCACCGGCGGCGTGGTCTCGAGCGGCGACACCGGGATCGCGAACGTGGACGCCGAGGTGCCAACCAGCGCGGCGATCGCGTGCTCGAGACGGGCCCGGTCGATCAGGATGTCGATCCCCTGCGCCCGGGTGGACTCGAGGATCGTTTCCGCCTGCGCGACGTCGGCCTGCGACGCCACGCCGCCCTGGAACCGGTTCCTGGTCAGCTCCAGCGCGCGCTCGAACGCCGCTACGGCGGCGTCGAGAATGCGCTTCTCGGCATCGAGGCCGCGCAACGCGAAGTAATTCGTGGCCAGCTCCGCGTGCAGCGACAGCCTGACGCTCTCGAGATCCGCCGCTGACGCCTGCGCCGCGGCGCGGCTCGCGGCTACGGAGTCGCGCACCCGGCCCCACACGTCCGCCTCGTACGAAACGTCGACCGGCAGCAGGAAATCTTCGACGTGCCCGCTCCTGGACGCCTGGGCGCGTGTGTTCGAGGCATTGCTCGCGGAGATCGACGGGTTGACGCCGACCTGCGGGTAGAGGTCCGCGCGATTGATGCCGATCGCCGCGCGCGCCTGGAGGAACTGGGCCTGCGCCTGCTTGAGCGTCTCGCTCGAGACCTCGATGCGCTCCTCGAGGGCGTTCAGCTGCGAATCGCCGTAGATCTCCCACCACTTGCCGCGCAGCTGCCGATCCGCCGGCTGGGCCGTCTTCCAGTCCGCGTTCTCCTTGAACGCCGCCGGCGCCTCGGCCGGCGCGGGCACGACATACGGCGGACGGCGGGAGCCGCACGCCGACGCGACACACAGCACCACTAGGCTGCAGAGCAGCCGCCTCACGGCTGCGCCCCGTTGTCACCCGGCGCGGCCACGCGCACCGCCTGGCCGGCGAGCAGCGCATCGGGAGGATTGATCACGACCTGCTCGTTGCCGGTCAGGCCCGAGACGACTTCCACGGTGGTCCCGAAATCGCGCCCGAGCGTGACCGCCTGCATCACCACGTGTCCGCCCTGGACGGTCGCGACCTGCATGCCCTCAGCGCGGAAGACTAACGTGTTCACCGGCAGCCGGAAGGAGGACGCGCCCGGCGGCAGCTGGATCCGCACTTCCGCGTACGCGCCCGGCAGCAGCTCGCCCTTCGGGTTGTCGACGTCGACTTCGGTCAACAGCGTCCGCGACGTCACGTCGATCGCCTCGGCGGTTCGCGCGATCTTCCCGGTAAAAGTGCGGCCGGGGAACTCCCGCAGCGTCACCGTCGCATCGAGCCCGGTACGCGCCGACTGCGAGTAGACCTGCGGCACGCTGACGAACACCCGCATGCGATCGGTGGCCGCGACGTGGAACAGTTCCTTGGCCCCGTTCCCCGAATCGATCAGCGCTCCGATGTCGGTGTTGCGGGCGGTGATCACGCCGTCGAACGGCGCGTAGATCCGGCTGAAGCCCTGGAGCTGTTGCAGCCGGCTGACGTTGGCCTTCGCCGACAGGACCTCCGCCGTCCGCGCCTCGAAGCCGCCGACCGCGTTGTCCAGGTCCTGGCGCGACACCGACTCCGACTTGATCAGATCCTGGTAGCGTTCCGCCGTCGTCTTGGCCAGTTTGGCGTTGGCTTCGGCGGTCACCAGGTCGGCGCGTGACTGCTGGAGCTGCTGATCGATCTCCGGCGTGTCGATCTCGGCGAGCAGCTGGCCGCGCTTCACCCGCGATCCGAGGTCGGCGTAGCGCTTCCGCAGGTAGCCATTCGTACGGGCGTAGATCGCCGCGTCGGTGAAGGGCTGGATCGTGCCGGGCAGGGTGATCGACTGGTCGGCCTTGCCGCGTTCGGGCCTCGTCACCGAGACGGTGACGACCGCGAGCTCGTCGGTCTCGCGCGTGACCGTCTTCAGCGCGTTCCGCCGCGAGACGAGCCCCCACCCGGCAGTCCCCAGCGCCGCCGCGAGCAGCAGCACCAGGATCACCACCGCGCGCAGGCCGATCCGCGGTCGCGCGGTGCCTCCACCCTTACTCATGTCGCTCTCCCACGTCCCCGATCGTGCCGGCCGACGCCTGCCGGTGCCGGCCGTGCAGCAATGCGAAGGTCGCCGGCACGAAGAACAGCGTCGCGACCGTCGCGACCGTCAGGCCGCCGATCACCGCGCGGCCGAGAGGCGCATTCTGCTCGCCTCCCTCACCGAAACCCAGCGCCATCGGCACCATGCCGATGATCATTGCCAGCGCCGTCATCAGCACCGGCCGGAACCGGGAAAAGCCGGCGTCGAGCGCCGCGTCGGCCGCATTCTGTCCGCGGGCGAGCTCGTCCTTCGCAAAGCTGACCACCAGGATCGAATTCGCCGTGGCCACCCCCATGCACATGATCGCTCCGGTCAGACTGGGGACGCTGAACGTCGTGTGGGTCACGAACAGCATCCACACGATGCCCGCCAGGGCCGCCGGCAGCGCCGACACGATGATGAACGGGTCGAGCCACGACTGGAAATTGACGACGATCAGCAGGTAGACCAGGACGATGGCCAGCACCAGCCCGCCGAGCAGCCCCCGGAACGAGCTGTTCATCGTCTCGATCTGCCCGCGCACGACCAGCTGCGAGCCCTTCGGCAGATCCTTGCGCGCGGCCTCGATGATCGGGTCCATCTCGCGCGCGACGCTGCCGAGATCGCGCCCCTGCACCGAGCCGAAGATGTCCACGACCGGCTGCACGTTGTAGTGCGTGACCACCGCCATCCCCGCCTCGCGGTGGACCGCGGCGAGGTTCTCCAGCAGCTGGGTGCGTCCGCTGCTGCCGCCGCTGACCGGGATGCGCCCGAGGTCCTCGAGCGAATCGATGCGGTACTGCGGCGTCTGCGTCGCCACCTGGTAGCTGACCCCGGTCGCCGGGTTCAGCCAGAAGCTCGGCGACGTCTGACCGCTGCCGCTGAGCGTCACCAGCAGGTTGTTGGCGACGTCGCGCTGGGTGTAGCCGGCCTGCGCGGCCAGGGTGCGATCCACGTCGAGCGACAGCGTCGGCTGATTCGCCACCTGGTGCACGCGGAGATCAACCATGCCCGGGATCCGGGCCAGCTTCGGGACCAGGGCCGCGGCAAAACGCCGGTTGGCATCCTGGCTGCGCCCGACGACCTGGACGTCGATCGGCGCCGGCAGCCCGAAGCTCAGAATCTGACTGACGATGTCGGACGGGATGAACGAGAACTGGACGCCGGGAAACTCGTTGACCAGGCGGACGCGGAGGTCGTGCATGTAATCCGCGGTCGGGCCGTGATCCTGCGCCAGCGCCACCATGATGTCCGCGTCGCCGGCGCCGATCGGCGCCGAGTTGCTGTAGGACAGGTTCAGGCCGCTGTAGGGCAGGCCGATGTTGTCGATGATCCCGCCCATCTCGTTGTGCGGCACCACTTGGCGGATCACGCGTTCGACGCGGTCGCACAGCACCGCCGTCTCCTCGATCCGCGTACCGGTCGGGGCCCGCACGTGCAGCTTGAACTGGCCGCTGTCGACCGCCGGAAAGAAGTCCTGACCGACGGCGGGCAAGAGCGCGAACGACGCCAGACAGGCCAGCAGGAACACCGTCACGAACAGTCCGCGGCGGCCGATGCATGCCGATAGTCCGGCCCGGTAGAGATCGCGCAGCCGCAGGAAGCCGCCGTCGATCGCGCGCTGGACCGCGACGAACAGGTTGCGCGGCGGAGTGCCGTGATCGTGCGGCTGGTGCGCCTTCAGCAGGTACTTCGCCATCGTCGGCACCAGCGTGCGCGAGAGGATGTACGACGCCAGCATGGCGAACACCACCGCCTCCGCCATCGGCACGAACAGGTAGCGGGCCACGCCGCTCAGGAAGAACATCGGCACGAAAACGATGCAGATGCAGATGGTCGACACGAACGCCGGCACGGCGATCTGGTCGGCCCCCTCGAGGATAGCCGGCACAAGATCCTTGCCCTGCTCGAGGTGCGCGTTGATGTTCTCGATTGCCACCGTCGCGTCGTCGACCAGAATTCCGACCGCGAGGGCGAGACCGCCGAGCGTCATGATGTTGATCGTCTCGCCGAGGGCACTGAGCACGATGATCGACGAGAGGATCGACAGCGGGATCGAGACCGCGATGATCACCGTGCTGCGCCAGCTGCCGAGGAATATCAGGATCATGACCGCGGTCAGGCACGCGGCGATGACCGCTTCACGGACGACCCCTTCGATGGAGGCGCGGACGAACAGCGACTGATCGGCGAGCGGCTTGATCTCGAGCTCCGGCGGCAGCCCGGCGGAGATCCGCGGCAGCTGCTCCTTGACGCGCGAGATGATGTCGAGGGTCGAGGCCGAGCCGCTTTTGATCACCGACAGCAGCGAGGCGCGCTGGCCGTCAACGCGTACGACGTTGGTCTGCGGCGGTGAGCCGTTGCGGACGTTGGCGACGTCGCGGATGAAGATCGGGACGCCGTTGACCGTCTTGATCGGCAGATCGTTCAGCTCGGCGACGGTGTCCGGACTGCTGTTCATCCGGACGTCGTACTCGATGCCGCCGATCTTCGACGTGCCGCCGGGGAGAATCAGGTTCTGCTGGCTGACCGCGTTGACCACGTCGGTCGGCGACAGCCCCTTGGCCTGGAGCGCGTTGGTATCCAGGTCGACCTGGATCTGCGGCTGCTTGCCGCCATACGCATTCGGGATCGACGCTCCCTGCACCGTCGCCAGCTGGACCCGCAGGAAGTTGACGCCGAGATCGTAGAGTTGCTGCTCCGACAGGCCCTTGCCGGACAGGGCGAGCTGCAGTACCGGCACGCTCGAGGCGTTGTAGGTGATGACGAACGGCGGGTTGATCCCCGGCGGCAGCTGCCGGAGGACGCTCTGCGAGATGGACGAGATCTGGGCGATCGCCGCTTCGACCTTGACCCCGGGCTGGAAGAACGTCTTCACGACTGCGACGCCGCGCAGCGAGTTCGACTCGATGTGCTCGACGTCGTTCACGGTCGTGGTCATCGTCCGCTCGAACGGCGTGACGATCCGGGACGCCATCTCGTCGGCCGACAATCCGCCGTACGTCCAGACCACGGTGACGACGGGGATGTTGATGTTAGGGAAGATGTCGGTCGGCGTGCGCAGGATCGTCAGCGGCCCGACGAACAGGATCAGAATCGCCAGGACGATGAACGTATACGGGCGGTTCAGGGCGATGCGGACTATCCACACAGGTGATCTCGGATTGGCGTGACGGGCGGGCGACGGAACACCGCTAATTCTATCAGCGGCACGGTTCGGTGCTCGCCCACCTCGGCCCAAAACGGGCCGTCGGGCGGACCTCGGACGGGCGGGCCGATATGGCTGTTACGACACGGACGGACCAGCGTTTACCGCGGGCGACTGACTTCAGCTGGGATGTGCCCGCGCGGCCTCACGCCCTCGTGACGCGGCTAGTGCTGCAACGCGGTCCGTGGCAGCGCGAAGGCGACAAGTGAGTCCCCGATCGGCGGACCGATCGGCGTGCCGTGCCCGCCCGCAGCGACCACGACATATTGCCGCCCGTCGCGGCCGAGATATGTCATCGGCGTGGACCGGGCGCTCGTCGGGAGCGTACCGGTCCACAGCAGGGCCCCGGTCTTGGCGTCATAAGCGTAGATCGCCGGCTCGAGCGTGCCGGCGGTGAAGATCACCCCACCGGCGGTGGCAATGGGCCCGCCGAGCGTGATCGATCCGGTCTTCTCGAGACCCGGGATCGTGCGGGTGCCGGGGAACTGTCCCAACGGCACCTGCCACGCGATCTCGCCGGTCGCGGCGTGAATCGCGGCCAGCGTACCCCACGGAGGCGGCGTGCAAGGAAGGTGCGTGCCGGGCGCAAGCAGGAACCGCCGCACCGCTCCGTAGCGCGTGGCCGCCTGCGGGTGGTACTCGAACTCGCCGCTCAGCCGCCCGGCCTGCCGCTCCGCATCGACCCGGTCGCGCGCCACCAGCCGGACTTCGGCGGCGAGGTTGTTGACCGGCATAATCAGCAGGTCGTTGACCCGGTCGTGTGCGATCCCGCCCCACGCCATGCCCCCGATGTTACCGGGCACGACCAGCGTGCCCGTGAGTGATGGCGGTGTGAACGGCCCCTCCGAGCGCAGCGTGCGTATCGCGTCGCGGCACCACTGCCGGTCAGCATCGCTCGCACCCCACGCCTGATCGGCGGTCAACCGAGCCAGCGCGAGTCCCCGCGGCGCGGCTGGAAACGGCTGCGTCGGCGAGGCCACTTCGCCCGGAACGTCGCTGGCCGGCACCGGCCGCTCTTCCACCGGGATCAGCGGCGTGCCCGTCGCCCGATCGAGGATGAACAAGTGACCGGTCTTCGAGGCGACGGCGACCGCCGGCACCGTCCGCCCGTCCTTGCGCCAATCGAACAGCAGCGGCGGCGAGGCCACGTCGTAGTCCCACAGATCGTGGTGCACGGTCTGGAAGTGCCAGACGCGCGTCCCGGTGTCGGCGCGCAGCGCGACGATCGAGTCGGAGAACTCGTTGTCGCCCAGCCGCTCGCCTCCGTAGTAGTCGTTGCTCGGGCTGCTCGTCGGCACGAACACGAGATGTCGCGCGGGGTCGGCGACGATGACCGACCACGCGTTGGCGCCTCCGACATGTGGCGCACTTCCCTTGCCCCACGTCTCCGCGCCGACGGCGCCGGCGTCCTGGGGCACGGGATCCCAGGTCCATGTCAGCTTGCCCGAGCGCGCGTCGAACCCGCGCACCTCGCCGCTCGGGTGCGGCTTCGAGGTGCCGTCCGCAATCCCCGAACCCACCACGATGGTGTCGTCGACGATGGCCGGCGGCGAGGTGACCTCGTAATCGGCGAAGCCGGTGGGCGGGACCCGCAGACCGCGGCGCAGATCGATCGTCCCGCCGTCGCCGAATCCGGCAACCGGGCGGCCGGTGCCGGCATCGAGCGCGATCAGCCGCGCGTCAACGGTCGCGACGATGATGCGCCGCTCGTTCCCGCGCCGCCATAGCGACACGCCGCGGCTCACGAAGTCGCCGTAGCCCTTGTCGCGCGGGACCTTCGCGTCGAACACCCACCGCTGCTGTCCGCTGACGGGATCGAGCGCGATGACTTTCCCGAGCGGCGTGCTCAGGTACAAAACGCCGTCCGCCACGAGTGGCGTGGCCTCGAACGCGGTCGGCCGTCCCTCAGCGGGCGTGAAGGCATCGCCGGTGTGATAGGTCCACGCGACCTCCAACGAGCTGACATTGCTCGCCTGGATCTGTTCGAGTGGCGAGAAACGCTCCCCGCCGGGATCGTGGCCGTAGGCTGTCCAATCGCCATCCTGCGCCGCGGTCAACAGGGCGACCGTCGCCAGTACCGGTGTAATCAGCCAGGCGCGTCTGCGCATCACCGCAGTCTAACAGTGCGCGTCGCGCCGCAACAGGCTGCGCGCCGTGTGAGGATCGCAAGCAGCGTTACCGGGCTGGCGCGTGTCGTCGGACGTGCGATCCAGACCGGCAGCGTCGTCGGGGCCGCCCGCAGGGCGGGCGTGAGGCAGCGGGTCAGCGGCACGACCGGCGTGTTGCCGCGGACCATCCGATTCGGGGAGCACCAGAACGAGCGGCGCCGTGCGAAGATGAGGAGCCTGCCAGCAACGGGCGACGAGTTGCCTCCGTCGCTCGGGGACCGACCATGCACAGATCGAAATCGGCTGCCGCCCTGCTTGTCGCCGCCTCCGCCGGCGTGCTCCTGGCCGCGCAGGAACAGCGTCAGCCGCCGTTCCGCAGCGGCGCGAGGACCGTCGCCGTCTACGCTACGGTGACTGACAAGGACGGACGCCTTGTCCCCGACCTGGGTCGCGAGATGTTCGACATCCGCGAGGGCGGCAAGCCGCAGCCGCTGACCGTTTTCTCCAACGACGTCCAGCCGATCAGCCTGGTGATGCTGCTCGACCGCAGCGGCAGCATGCGCGGCAACAATGGCCTCGTGGCCCAGGCCGCGGCCGCGTTCGTCGACCGGCTCGGACCTGGCGACAAGACACGCATCGGCACCTTCGCCGAACGCATCGAGATCGAGCCGGCGGAGTTCACCGGCGATCGGGCCGTGCTCCACCGCGTTCTGCAGGCCACCGCGGCGGTGACCGGCCCCACGCCGCTCTGGAACGCCATCGACGAAGCGCTCGAGGCGTTGCACGCGCAGGACGGACGCAAGGTGGTCCTGGTCTTCAGCGACGGCGGCGACTCCCCCGCCGGGGCGGGTCCCGCCAATCGCAGCTTGTACGACGTCATGCGGCGGGCCCAGCAGGACGACGTGATGATTTACGCGATCGGGCTCCAGACGACTGTGCTGCTCGGCCGAGGCGGTGGCGGCGTCGGCGGCATGACTGGCGGGATGACGTCGCTGCGCCCGGATCCGGGCCTGGCGCGCATCGCCGACGAGACCGGCGGCGGCTACTTCGAGCTGACCCGCGGCGACGATCTCTCGTCGACGTTCACCCGGGTCGCCGACGAGCTCCACCACCAGTACGCCCTCGGCTTCGAGCCGCCGCGGCTCGACGACAAGATGCACAAGATCGAGGTGCGGGTCAGCCAGAAGGGGGCGAAAGCCCGCGCCCGCACCGAGTACTTCGCCGGGCGTTCAGCTGACAGCCGCTGAGCCGCTCTTCGTGACCCACGAAATGCGGTACTCTTCAACGTATGCCGCGATCGTCACCTCGTGGTGCCGGCTCTCGGCTGGCTGAGGTCACTCGCATGAACGACGGGCGCGACCGCACCAGCACCATTCCGATGCCGCCGCGGGAGTTTCAGGCCCTGGTCTGCGGCCCTGACTTCATCCATCTCTTTCACGACGCGGCGCAGTGGACGATCGCGGTGCTCCATCACGAGCGGATGTGCGGCGCGGACGTGCACCTGCTCGAGGCCGGCTGCGGGTGCGGCCGGGTCGCACGGCATCTCGTCGCCGAGCCGCTGGCCTCGTACACCGGTTTCGACCGTCACGGCGGGATGATCGCCTATTGTCGCGCCGCGATTCCCGACCCGCGTTTCAGGTTCGATCACCTCGCTGTCGAGAGCACCATCGCGTCCGACGACTCGGACGCGGAGGTGAGTCCGGCCGAGGCGTTGCCGTTCCCCTACCCTGCCGTTTCGTTCGATCACGCGCTGGCGGCAACCGGCTTCACCCAGATGCCGCCGGCAGAGGGAGCGCATTATCTGGCTGAACTCGGGCGGGTCATCCGTCCGGGCGGCAAGGTGCTGCTCGCCGTCTTCTTCTCGAGCAGTCAGCGCGTCGAGAGCCGCGACAATCACCTCGCCGTCTTCTACGAAGCGGATCGGTTCGAGGCCGATCTGCGGGCATCGGGATTCGAGGCCCGTGCGACCGGATATTCCTACACGCCAGGGGAATCGTTCCGTCCCGAGCAACGGGAGCCGCGGCAGTATGGCGAGCGCCACAACTGGTATGTGCTGACCCGCCGCTAACGTCCGCGCCAGGCTACCCTTCAGCCCAAGAGATTCCCCGCGTAAAACTCATCGTCGCGTCGGGAATCCCCGATCCCGTGTCCTGCACGTGCAGCCGGATCCCATCCTCGTGCCGGTCGATGGCCACGCGGATCTCTCCGGCCAGTGTGAACTTGAACGCGTTCGACAGCAGGTTCAGGACGACCTTCTCCCACATGTCGCGATCGATGTAGACGGTCTCGTCGTCTACGGGCCGCTCGACCACGAGACGCAGCCCGGCCTCCTCGACGAGCGAACGGAACGCACTCGCCAGTTCCGCCGTCTAGCGGCCGATCTCGACCGGCTCGAAGCTGGCTTCGATCCGGCCGGCTTCGAACCGCGAGAAGTCCAGCAGCGCGTTCACCAGCTTCTGCAGCCGGAGCGCGTTGCGCTGCATCAGGCGTACGATCGCCCGCACACTTTGCGGCCAGTGGTCCGGAGCACCGACGGCCGTCTGCGTCCAGTCCGTCGACCGCATCAAGCCGGCGAGCTCGCTGCGGCCGACGAACAGGGTGTCGGACGGTTGCATCATCAGCCCTGACCAGATCCGGACTCTCGATGGAGTGGCGAACTCCGTATGGCGGACGGGCTACTTCGTCGCCGGCTGAAATGCCTTTTGCACGAAGTCGGTCAAGTTCTGGCGCCAGAGCGGCCACACATGGCCCATGCCTTCCACTTCCTCCTCGGTGAATGCCACGTTCTTGCTCTTCAGCCACGCCTTGAACTGGCGGTTGACGCCGAGCAGCGAGTCGGCGGTGCCACACGTGATCCACAGCATCTTGATCTGGCCGTTCGCCTTCGCATCCAGCGCCGGGAAGTTCCTGTCGAAGACGGCAGGATCCAGGGTCGGGGCGGCGCCGCGACCGCGGCCGCCGGCCGCGTTGGCCGGCGCACCAGCCGCCGCACCCGCAGCACCGGCGTCGGGCGGTGGTGATGCCGCGCCCGGCCACATGACGAATGCACCGCTGAACGAGCCCATCCAGGCGAACGTGTCGAGGTGATTGAGGGCGCTGTAGAGCGTTTCCGCGCCGCCCATCGAGAGCCCCGCAATCGCCCGATCCTCCCGGTTATGACTGACGTTGTAGGTCTTCTCCACCGTCGGCATGACCTCGGTGAGCAGGCTCTTGGTGTATCCGGTGATGTTCTCCGGCGCCATCGCGCCGGCCGGTCCGTTGGGCACGCCGTACCCCAGCGTCGTCACGACCACCATCGGGACTGCCTTGCGCTGCGCGATCAGGTTGTCGAGGATGACGTTCGCCCCACCGCCGTTCATCCAGCGTTCGGCATCGTCGCCGAGCCCGTGGAGGAGATAGAGGACGGGGTATGGGTTGGCGCGCTTGGCCTCATAACCGGGCGGCGTGTAGACCAGGAAATCGCGATCGTCGTTGGCGACGGAAGAGTGGAACGCATGACGGGTGATCGCGCCGCGCGGCACGCCGGGCGAGGGCAGCCAGGGCTGCGACCCGGGGAGCACGAACATCGACTGCGCGGTCCCGAAACCGGTCTGGAACTGGCGATTGACGGGATCGTTGACGTTCGTCCCGTCCACCGCGAAGGCGTAGGTGTAATAGTCGGGGGTCAACACGTCGCTGGTCGCGGTCCACACACCCTGGGCATCCTTCTGCATCGGCAGCCGGGTCGGCCCGAGCACCACCGCGACCTCGCTCGCACTCGGAGCCCGCATCCGGAACGTCACCCGGCCATCGGCGGCGATCTCGGGCGACTTGATCGGCGGCGCGCCACGGCCGCCGCCGCGGGCGCCCGGTGGCGGCGCCGGTGCCGTCGCGCCGGCCGGCGGTGGCGTGGCCGGCGGCTGCTGTGCGCTGAGCGGCGTCAGGGCCACAAGCCCCGCCGACACGACCAGAAACCATAGGCTGACGCGTCGAATCATGCCGAGCTCCTCTACTTGCCGAACGTGTTGACCGATCGCGGGTGCCCAATGCGCCCGCAACATCCTACGACAACGCCCGCCCCCAAGGCTCGTCTGCGCTACCATCGATCGGTCTTGTCAATGATGAACAACCGCGCCCGTTCTGCCCTGCTCGTCCTGATCCTCGTCGCAGGAACATGGGCCGCGACCGCCTTCCTTCACGCGCAAGGTACGCACCCGGTGTCCGGACGACGGATTGCGTCGGTGATGGGCGCTGGTGGGGCGGCGTGGCTCGACCGGCCCGAGCGGGAGCGCGAGGAAGCGCCGTCAAAGGCGATCGCGGCGCTGAAGATCGGTCCCGGCCAGACCGTCGCCGACATTGGCGCCGGATCCGGCTACTACACCGTTCGTCTTGCTGATGCGGTCGGGCCGACCGGCCGCGTGTTCGCCACCGACATCCAGCCCGAGATGCTCGCGCTTCTCCGCACGCGGCTGGCTGACAGGAAGATCGGCGGCAACGTCGAGCTGGTGCAGGGCACGCCGACGGAATCGAAACTGCCGGACGCGGCGATCGATCTCGCGTTGATGGTCGACGTCTACCACGAGCTCGCGCAGCCGCAAGTGTTCCTGCGATCGATCAAGCGCGCGCTGAAGGCCGACGGACGTCTGGTGCTGATCGAGTTCCGCAAGGAAAGCGAGTGGGTGCCGATCCGCGAAGAGCACAAGATGTCGGTGCGTGACGCACGCCTCGAGCTCGAGGCGGAAGGCTACACGTTCGATCGCGTGATCGACGTGCTGCCGTGGCAGCACATCCTGATCTTCCGGCCACGCCCGGCGAGCTGACGGCCTCGCGGTGGTCAGGCGCTCGCGGCGGCCCGCCGCCGTATGGTCATGCGCATGCCGTGCTTGGAGCGCAGCGTCAACAGCGGTTGTGTGACCACCGGATGCCCGGGCACCAGATCGAGCTCCCAATGCCGGGCGATCGTCGCCACGATCAGCACGAGCTCCATCCACGCGAACGACTCGCCGATGCAGGTCCGTGGTCCGCCGCCGAACGGAAAGTAGGCGTGCCTGGGCAGTGCGGCCCTGAACTCCGCCGTCCAGCGCTCCGGAAGGAACCGGCCCGGATCGCGATAGAACCGGGCATCGTGGTGCATGGTCCATTCACTCATGAAGACCATCGCCCCGGCCGGCACCGGATACCCCCCGAGCTCCGTCAGCACTTTCGCCCGGCGGCCGATCGTCCACACCGGCGGAAAGAGACGCATCGACTCCGTCACGACGCTGAGGACGTACGGCAGCGATTCCACATCGGCGACCGTCGCCGAGCGGCCGGCCAGCACGCGATCGACTTCTTCGTGGAGTCGCGCACGCACGTCCGGCGCGTGGCTCAAGAGATACCACGTCCACATCAGCGCGTTGGCGGTGGTCTCGTGTCCAGCCAGGAGCAGCGTCAGCGCCTCGTCGCGCACTTCGCGATCGCTCAATCCGCTGGCGCCCGCTTCGTCTGCGCTGCCGATCATCATCGACAGGACGTCGCGCCGCGAGCCGCCGTGCGCCCGCCGGGCGGCAATCATTCCGTAGATGAGATCGTCGAGGCGCGCCCGCGCGCCGGCGGAGCGCTTCAACGCCCGCAAGGGGAGTGCTTCGACGACATCCGAGAACGGCAGGAGCGTCAGCCAGAAGCTTTCGAGAACATCGGTGAGCGCGTCGCCGACTGAGTCCGCTTCGGAATCGATATCCGCGTCGAACAGCGTGCGCGCGACGATCCCGAGCGTGAGCCGCATCATGTCGCTCGATATGTCGACCGTGCTGCCGTGCTGCCAGGATCGCTCGAGCCGCTCCGCGTGCTCGACCATCGTGGCGGCGTACCCGGCGATCTGCGCCCGGTGGAACGCCGGCTGCACCAGACGCCGCCGCCGCTGGTGCTCGGCTCCCTCGCTGGTCAGGAGGCCGTCGCCAAGCAGCTTCCTGGCGCGCTCGAGCGCCCGGCTCTTGGTGAATTTCGCGTGCTCGACGACGAGCACCTGCTTGACGAGATCGGGGTGGTTGACGAAGAACACCCGTTCGCCGCCGATCCGGAAGAACGTGACGTCGCCGTAGTCGTGTGCGAAGCGGGTGAAAATCGCAAGCGGATCCCGGCCCGGCATGATCAGTGTGCCGAGCATCGGCAGCCGCGGCCCGGGAGGACGGGCGGGGCGAGGGGTCACAGGGAATGAATCAGTCCGGCCACCCGATTGCGGCCGGAACGCTCACTTGGCCAGCTTGCCGCGGACACTCTCCAACCCCGCTTTCGCGCACGCTTCGTCGGCGGCCGGACCCGTCGGGCCCGACACGCTCAGCGCACCGACGATCTCGTCCCCAACCTTGATCGGCAGGGCGCCGCCGAACGTAATGAGGTTCGCGTCGCCGTTGATGGGCGGTGCGCCACGCCCTTGCGGGCCGACCGAGGCGCCGAACTCGGCCGAGGACATGCCGGTCTTGATCACGGTGTAGGCCTTGCGCCGCGCGAACTCGATCAGGTTCGGGCGGCTGCCATCCGCCGCGAGGATCACTTTCGGATTGAACGCCGTGTCCATGACTTCCACCACGGCCGGCGCCCCGGCGCTTTGGCAGCTCGCCAGCGCGGCCTGCGCGGCTTCGAGCGCGACGGAAAGGGCGAACGGCTTGGCGGCTGGTGGCGGTGGGGCCGGGGGTTGCTGACTGACGACAGCGGCGAGCACGGCGAT
>Ga0207697_10001130_pt1 | contig 14706 bp, 18 predicted proteins | sample KBSSwiS5withPhiX_FD_184293 | JGI IMG/M metagenome (GOLD analysis project Ga0207697, IMG submission 184293) | Switchgrass rhizosphere microbial communities from Kellogg Biological Station, Michigan, USA, with PhiX - S5 (SPAdes) (version 2) | ecosystem: Host-associated > Plants > Roots >... | reverse complement strand
AACCGCTGCCCAGCCGAAGGGGTTCGCGCCGTTGAAGGAGTCGGAGGACCGCATTCGCGCCATTTCCCACAGCTCGGACTGCTGGGCACGGCCAGCCCATGTGCCGCCGCCGGTATCGTCGATGAGGTTGTGTGCGATCTGGATGCTCGCTGCGACGCACCAATCAAAGGTGTACTGCGGTACGAAGTCGCCTTCTTGGTACAGGTTGAGGGAATACGCCTGAGGCACCTCTACAGGCGTTGGAACCGGAACAGGTGTCGAAGTCGGAGTAGGGACTGCTTGAGGGGTCCCCTGAGCTGGACCGGCGACACCGCCGGCCACTGGCTGGGCCGTGGAAGATGATGGCGATTGATTCGGGACGGCCTCGTCTACGCCTATCGGGGACGAACAGGCCGATAGGAGGGTGGCCAAGGCGACAAACCAAGCCAAGAGACGGGCACGGGCACCGGTCATGATCCAGTTTAGCGCGGGGCTGTCTGGCTCCCGAAGGCCGGTTGTTGAACCAATTGCCTGGACCACACCACGCTAAATGCGGCGGAGCGTGGAGTATGGGCGGCTTGGGAGGGTCCCTGCCACCCATGGCTGAACTGATGGTTCAAGTGGAATCTGCCCGCGGCCGTCGCGGATCACCAACACCACCGCCCCTATCGCGGCGGCAAGGGAAGCCAGACCCAACAGGATTAAGACAACAGCAAAAGCCAGAGACATCTCCATGCACCTCTAGGCCTAATTTTACCGGTGTTCGTGCTTGAGGTGATGGGTTCAGATGCACTGTTTGGTTGCGTCTCTGGGCAACAATCACTGGCACCGGCAAACGCAGAATCAGTAGGACACCTGCTGATTATTGTCAGACCGAACTGTTAGCCTGCGTCAAACTCGTTGAAAGGGGGCTTCGTGGTTTGGGAAACACCAAAGAATATCGTCGTAGCGCATGGACCACAGAGGGAATACATCAACATCCTGAACGATGCGGACTTCAGAAAGTGGCACAAGCGGGGCGGTCTTAGATTCATAGACTGTCAACACCCGTGCCACATCGTCGACAGGAAGAACGCGTCACTACATCTGAGCCACAACGCGCAGGGCGAAGGTGAACGGTGCGCGGAGGACCGCGCCCGACGCGGCCCGGGGCCCTTCATGAAAGCGATGATCCGGGAGTGGATCAAGGACTATCTTGGCAGGAATGGGTTGCCCGTGCTCAAGATCCCTGCCCATTTCCGTGGTGTTGATGTCTTGACCAGGGGTGGAACCAGGACCTTGGCGATCTGTTTGGCAATGGACAAGATTTCCCTGTCGGAACGGAACGCTATCACCGAAGAACTGCGTCAGGCTGATATCCATATTTTATGGATCACCCATCACTGCGACTGGCTGGACCAAGCTCCTGGTGTGGGGATCAAGACCTTCCTGACACAGCCAAGTGTCCCGGCAACCCAGATAGGCAACGTGTACGTCTGCGCCGATGTCGGTCTATTCGTGGCCGGACCCAGTGGGCTCATGGCCGACAAACAGCCCCTTGCACTGCAAACCGTTCTGGAAGGATATCTGAACGGGGAGCTGTTCGCCTTCACCAGCCAAGCGCCGCCTAAACACTGGGAGGAAAGACCAAGGCAGGTCATTGGATTCGCCACCCCCGTAGCCCTGCAAGAACAACACCAGGCTCTACAGTCGGGTCTCTTTACGGCAAAGAAAGACCTCCGCGAGGCCCGGGAGCAGCTTGAAACCCGTAGACGTGAAAGCGCCGCCATTGCTGTGAAGCACGCCCAGGAGCTGAAGGATCAGGAAACGGCCAAGGGAGCCCTCAGCAAAACCATCGCCGTGCTCCGGGAGGAGCTTGAGACAACCAAGGGCAGCCTGCAATCCAGCCGCTTCTGGGTCGCCGATGTCGAAGCCGCCCGCCAAAGCTCGGCATTGGTTCGGATGGGTTTGCAGCCCATCATGCCCCTGAAGGCCGGTCAAACTACGGCTTCGGCACCCCGATGGTCGCGGTCATGGCCGTGGCTGATGGCGGCCGCCTTCTTCTTCCTGGTCCCAGCAGCTTCGGCTGTTGCGGGGACCCTCCCCGTCTGGACACACCCTTGGGCTCCTGTCGCGGCCGCTGCAGCAATCACGCTGTCAGGACTGTGGCTATTTTTCGGGTGGTGCTGGGCCAAGGATCACGCCAACGGCAGACGCTGTACATCGAAACGAAGAACACTCTTCGGCCGATGTCCCCATCGTGGAACGCACGGCATGAACGTCTTCGACCTGATGGGGTTTGCCCTTCTTTGTCTGTCATCGGTGATCATCGCCCAAATTGTGGTGTGACAATCGTGCATGAATCAGCCGCTGAGGTCCCTCCCGAGGCGGACCAAGGAGACCACGAGCTAGTTGCCAGCCGCCTTCAGCAGGTGATCCGGCAGCCGATTCCCGGGCGCCCGTCCTCGGATTTCCAACAACTCGCGGGCGTGGGCATGCAACTTCTTGTCCTCTTCGGACACAGGAACCCACTCAGGAATGGGCACAGCCGTTCCCGTTTCATCCCGGGCCACCATCACGGTGAGGCAGTACGTGGTCAGATTCATCTCGCGGGTTTTCGGATCCCCGGAGCGGACGTGGACAGCGATGTGCATTCCCTTTGCGCCGGTGTAAACGAGGCGTGCTTCTACTTCCACCACGTGGCCGATCAACAACGGCCGATAGAAGCGCACGCCACCTGAGAACACTGCCACGGTGTCCTTGCCGCAGTATCGCGAGGCGCAAACGTACGCGGCTTCGTCGATCCATTTCATGACGATGCCGCCGTGGACCTTGCCGCCCCAGTTCACATCAGTGGGGGCCGCCATAAACCGCAGGACGACGCGCTCGGCGGTCCCGGCGTCGGTATATTCCTGGGCGTTCATCGCATTGACGATCTGTTCGCGCACTTCAATGCGGGCAAGCGCGTGATCCCTTTGCTCGATTTCTTCCGCAGTGGAGGGCGCGAATTGCGGCACGGGAATCGGTTTGCCGTCAGGTCCTACGGCCACGAATATCACCATGCACTGGCTGTGCATCGTCTCCGGTCCGCCCTTGGGGTCACGGGAACTGACCACTGTGTGGATGTGCATGGAGGAGCGACCCGTGTACACGATGGTGGAAGTTACCTCCACCATGTCGCCACTGTTCACCGGATCGGTGAAGTGAATGTTGCCCACATAGGCGGTGACGCAGTACGACTTCGCCCAGCCAACGGCTGCGGCATAGGCAGCTTTGTCCACCCACTCAAGGACTGTGCCGGCGTCGACCGAGCCGCTGTGTCCAATGTCCATGGGAGCTGCAAGGAAGCGGAGGGTCACGGAGTTGCCGGCTGTCTCACTCATGCTGGAAGTTTACTGTCGGCATGTTTCTGTTACGTGAGTAAGTCTGAACCGCTGTCCCAGTGGCCGGACGACTGCTCCCTACCCGCGCTGGATTCCCAGGGTTGCGATGAGATCCTCATGCAGCTCGAACCACACACGATGGAAGGAATCGCGGTCGGTTGCAGTGAACCAGACCGTGTCCGTGCGGGCGTGCTTGAGCGCATCCTTCAGTCGCTGGGAGTAGCCCGCGAATCGTGGCAATGATCCCGTCAGACGTTCTTCCAACGGACTCCACGAAGCCAACGCCTCCTCCAAAATCCCGGAGGCAGCCGTGCCCGTTACCTGCTGCAGTTGGATGGCGCCGCAGGCACTGACAACAGTCAGATTAAGGTCCACAAAGTCGCCGTGCACACCCATCACCACTGCGCCGGCGTCTTCACGGTCCAGTTCAGCTGCGAGGAGGCGTTCATTCTCGACACGCCCGGCACTGGACAGGGACCACCCACTGCTACCAGCAAAGGAAGTGTGGGAAACGAACCCGAGCACGCCGGCGTCGATGAGTTCGGATTCGACCAAGCTGTGATCCCGGTTGAATCGATCCGCGACCGCTTGGGTGTCGGCGAAACCGAGGAGCCGGACGGCGTGGAGTGTAAGCAACAAGTCGCCGGTCATTCGGCTGGTTCCTCAACGGCAGCGCAGCCGACTGTTCCCAAAGATCCGTTGATCGTCAGAGAGGTTCCGTCCCCGAGCAACGTCATGGCGTCCCGGACACCTACGACGGCCGGTATTCCGAACTCACGGGCGACGATGGCGGCGTGGGACAACATTCCGCCACTCTCAGTGACAACTGCCGCAGCCATCCCAAAAAGTGGCGTCCATGCGGGGTCCGTGGTGCGGCACACCAACACATCGCCAAACTGGAAACGACCGAAGTCATCGGGCCCATTGATGATTCGCGCGGCCCCACGGGCCGTCCCTGCACTCGCCGCGGTTCCGGTCAGTGTCAGAGCCATCGTCACCGCCCACCAGGGTTCGGTCGATCGGAAAGCCGATCCAGTCGTTGCTGTGCGGCCTGGGGGGAGCGGAGCCCGAGGCTCTCTGCGATCTGCGGCCACGTGAGGCCTTCTGCCCGCGCAAGGAACAGAAGCGCAGTTTCGACGGCGTCCATCTCACCACGAGCGGCGGCAACCAGCGCGAGGGCGGCACGCAGATCCGAGGCCTCGACCCGGACGGGATTTGCGTCTGCGGCCTGACCGGAACCCCTAGAGCGCCACAGCACGTGCTGGATCAGGTCCATGGCCGAAGGAGGTTGACCAGGGGCGAGCCATGGTCGGGGACTGAGGTCCGAACCACCCATGTCCATGAGTAACCGGACAGCCCTGGTTTCCCGCTCCGCTTCGTCAGCGTCCTCGGAGCCTCCGACGTTTTCCATGTGCTGCTCCTTCGCTTCTTCGACCACAAGCATGGGATATCAACACTATGTTGTCAACACGATGTTGATGGCCGCCGGGCCATGGATGACACATTCGCCTTACGAGTTGATACACAAATGAGAATCAATATCATTTAACTCATGCCTCATCATCGCACTCTTACTTCCCCTGGCCCAGCCACTCCGAAACGCCACTTCCCCGCAAAGTCGCTTGCCGCCGTCGGGCTTTCCGCCCTTCTACTTAGCGCCTGCGCAGCCCCTGGAGGCTCAGCTGGCAACGCCGCAGAGCCGGCGACTTCCAGCAGTGAGAAGTCCGGCCCGAAAGAGGCCGGCGCGCCCACTCCGCGTCTGGTTTACACGCACGACGCCGGTATTGGAGTTCTGGACGCCACCACCCTCAAGTCTGTGGGAGGGGCGGAATTGTCCGGTTTCAATCGGCTGAATCCCGCTGGCGACGGACGCCACGTGTTTGTATCCACGGGAGACTCGTTCCGCCTGTTCGACGCAGGTGCCTGGACCGAGCCGCATGGCGACCACAGCCATCATTACGTTGCCGAGCCCAAGCTGACCGAGCTGGCGTTTGAAGCGGACGAGTCCGGTCACGTGGTTCGCCATGCGGGCAAGACGGTCCTGTTCAGTGACGGATCAGGCAAGGTGGAGAGCTTCAAGTCGTCCTCATTGGGTGCTTCGACCGAGGATGGTGCGCTGCCTGACACCGACGTGTACACGACGCCGGAACCGCATCACGGTGTGGCAGTCGAGCTTGAAGACGGCAAGTTGCTGGTGACCCTCGGGAACGAGGAAAGCCGCTCAGGAATCGCTGTCCTCTCCGCAGGTAAGGGCCAGGAGCGTAAAGAAATCGTCCGCAACGAGGACTGCCCGGGCGTCCACGGCGAGGCTGTTGCGGCCGGAGAAGCTGTGGTGGTCGGTTGCGAGAACGGCATGCTGATCTACAAGGATGGCGTGATTACCAAAGTCGCCAGCCCGGACGCCTATGGACGTCTGGGTAACCAGGCGGGTTCCGAGAAGTCGGCGGTGATCCTGGGGGATTACAAGGTGGACAAGGCCGCTGAGCTGGAACGGCCAACCCGCATTTCGCTGGTCAACACTGAGACCGCAAACCTACAGCTTGTGGATATTGGAACCAGCTACTCCTTCCGCTCGCTCGGCCGCGGACCTGCCGGTGAAGCGCTGGTGCTCGGAACTGATGGTTCGTTGCGTGTCATCGACCCGGTTTCAGGCTCTGTGACCTCGACTATCCCGGTAGTCGCCGCTTGGGAAGAATCCACCACCTGGCAGGACCCGCGTCCCACGCTGTTTGTCCAGGGCTCGACGGCGTTCGTCACCGAACCTGCGACGAGCAGCATTCACGCGGTGGACTTGAAGACGGGCAAAGTGAAGAAGTCGGCTGAGCTGGAGCACGTCCCGAATGAGCTGACCGGCGTCGAAGGCTAAACGCTCACCGTGGTCATTTTGCCGATCCTCTCTCACGTCCAGCGGCTTAAAGCCGGATGTTCTCTCACTTTCCTGACGAAAGTGATAGAACATCCGGCTCAGGGGGTTGTTATGTGAGAGAACGTCTGGGGTTAGCAGGGCGCTTACGCGAGGACGCGGAGCTTGGATCCCTGCCGGCCGAAGAGTGCGTTGTCGGCGGAGAGCTTGCCTGCACCAGCGAGGGCGAGGGCCAGCGCTGCGCCGGCGAAGAGCAGGACCAACTCGTATCCACCGTTGGCGACGAAGACGCCGGCCGGTGCGTGAACCAGGAACAGTGCGCCCAGCATGTCGACGGCCAGGAGGGCTGCGAAGACCCTGGTCAGGAGCCCGATGATCAGGGCGATACCTCCCGCGAGTTCAAGGGTTGCAACCACCGGCGCCACTGCAGAAGCGCCGGGGACGCCCATCTGCGCGAAGGAGGCCTGCGTTCCCGCAATGGTGAATTCGTTGAACTTCTGCCAACCGTGCGCGGCGAAAAGAAAACCTGCAATAACGCGCAGGATGGTCAGGGCTGTGGTGCTCAGACTGGACTTGTTCATATCTTCAACCTTTCCCGAGATAAGTTGAAGAGTCAACTAATTAAGAAGTTCCGTGACTTTTCCCACGTGGCGCTGCTTGTAACCATGGCTGCAGAAGGCGCGTCGTGATCGGCAAGAAGATGTACGTCATCAACGGCGTCAGGATGACGATGTTGAGGAGCACCTGGAACACCAGCGGCCAGCTCTGCGTCAAAGGGTGCAGCAGGAAATTAGCCAACAGGCTGAGCGGGAAGAACGGTAGGAAGATGCTGATAGCTTGCTTCCAGCGAGGCGGCACAACGGTTTCGGGGACGATCACAGAGGCGTCACCGGGCTGTGAAAACCAACCCTCGATTCCTGTGCGCCGTTCAACGCGTGTGGTTTCCATCATTTCCCGGGCGCTATCAATCCACCATCGCCGCTCCTCGGACTGCTCCCATCCGTGCAGCGTTTCAGCATCGGCGAAGCGGTAAAGCATGTGCCATTCGTTCGATCCAGCACCATTCCGGACCCAACCCGATCCCAAATATCCGGGCCACTCGCGGGCGAGTTCCTGGCCGGCGTGTGCCCAGGCGTTTGCTTGCCGGGTGTACCCCGGAAGGATGGTGCGGGCAACGGAAACTGTAACGGGATGCTTGTGTGACACGGCCCCAAATTTACCCGCCCCCAACCGGACTAGGCTTGTTTAGTGCCTCAAACCACAACCATCACCACTCGTTCCAATGCCCGCGAGATTCTGCGTTTGGCAGTACCCGCGTTCGGCGCGCTCATAGCCGAGCCGCTGTTCCTGCTGGCCGACTCCGCAATCGTTGGCCACCTTGGCGTCGATCAGCTCGCCGGTGTTGGTCTGGCATCCACGATCATGCATACCGCTGTGGGACTTATGGTCTTCCTGGCATATTCGACGACGCCGGCAGTCGCCCGCGCGATCGGTGACGGTAAGTTGGCGAAAGCTTTGGCAGCAGGGCGCGACGGCGTGTGGCTGGCTTTGGTGCTGGGCATTTCGCTCGCTGTGGTTGGCTTCGTCGCTGCCGAACCTCTCGTAGGCCTGATGGGCGCCACCGGCGATGTGCGTGGGTTCGCGGTCGATTATCTGCGCTGGTCGATGCCCGGACTCGCCGCGATGCTCCTGATCTTCGCAGGTACCGGCGTGCTCCGTGGTCTTCAGGACACCCGGACTCCTCTGGTGGTCGCCACTGCAGGTTTTGCACTGAACATCGCGCTGAACTGGTTTCTCGTGTACGGCGTGCACCTCTCCGTTACTGGTTCGGCGATCGGGACCAGCATTGCCCAATGGGCCATGGCCGCCGTGTATCTGGTGATGGTCGGGCGAAATGCACGGCAACACGACGTGTCCTTCAAGCCCGATTGGCACGGTATCCGGGCCATGACCAAAGTTGGCTCGTGGCTGATGCTGCGCACGCTCAGCCTCCGCCTCGCCATCCTCGCCACGGTCCTCGTGGTCACAGCCCAGGGCGCAGTGAACCTCGCCGCGCACCAGTTGGCGATGACCATTTTCTCCTTCCTCGCCTTCGCTTTGGACGCCCTCGCGATCGCGGCGCAGGCCTTGATCGGCAAGGAATTGGGTGCGCGAAATGCTGGCCGCGTCCGGGAACTCACGCGGACCATGATCCGGTGGGGTCTCGGTTTTGGAGTGGTCACGGGGCTGTTGCTGGCGTTGGTTGCTCCTTGGGCCGGCTACCTCTTCACCTCTGATGCCGGTGTCCGGGAGGCTCTGACCCTGGCGCTCTGGGTCCTCGCCGTCGGTCAGCCGTTGGCGGGCTACGTTTTTGTCCTCGACGGGGTCCTCATCGGTGCTGGCGACGCGCGCTATCTGGCGATTGCCGGCGTCGTAAATCTTGCGGTCTATGTGCCGCTGCTGGCGGCCGTCCACGTCATCAGGCCCGACGGCGCGGCGGGGCTGGTGTGGTTGTGGGTCGTCTTTGCGCTGGGCTACATGCTGGCCCGCGGGGTCACTTTGGGGTTGCGTGCGCGGACCGATAAATGGATGGTGCTGGGTTCGCACTAAACTGGACGCGTGACTCTCCCAGCGAATTCTGCCCAGACACCGTCTGCCTCCGTGGCCGAGCTCTGGAAACCCGTGCTGATCCGCGCTGCGGTTGCCTTGGTGTTTGGCCTGGTTACGATCTTCTGGGGATCGCCTTCCGTGCAGGTCCTCGCGTGGGCTATCGGCCTGTATCTGCTGGGGACAGCGGGCGCTTTGTGGATGTCCCGCGTTCTGCCTACGGCCGTTCCGGTGGTCGTCGCAGGAGGGGGTGTGGCGGCTTTGATCACTCAGTCCGATGCCGGCGTCGCACTTTCCGCCACCGCAGCGCTGCTGGTGCTTGGCGTTTTTGAACTGGTCCACAGCCTGCGGAATCGCGACTCGTTGACCCGTGACTGGATTGTTTCCGGCGTTATCGCTGTGGGTACTGCAGTGGCGTTGCCGTTCTTCATTTCGCTCGGGGCGCACGCACTTTTGGGGGTCGCTGGTGGCGGTGCGATCCTTTCCGGAGTGTTGTGGATGCTCTCCGGACTCACCCTCCGGCATGACGCTCAGTCGGGGACCCAGGCCACTGCGCCGGGTGCTTCCCCCGAGGCCGTAAACTAGTAGCTGGACGTTCTACTCGCTGTAGAACTTTTGCAACCGGCGGGGAGCCGAACAGGCCCGCCATCATTGGAGGAATGACCGTGGCAGACCAGACACCAAGAGAGCCGCGCAAGATGCGGACCTCGGTCAAGGGACCCCTCATGTTCTCCGCGTTCTTCGCAGTACTGGCCTTTGTTGCGGTGCTGATCTTTGCCTCGGGCGGCAGCGCACGCGCTCCCCGGTTCGACCTCGCCTTCACCGGCGCCGGTATCGCGTTCATCGTGAGCCTCGTGGTGGCTGCGATGCTTTCCATGAGCCACAAGGAGAACGCCGAGCACCTGGGCAAGGGCTCCGGCGTCAATCTCAGTTCCAAGCGCCCCGGGCATGGCGGCACATCAGCGCCCGGTCCGGCTGCTGACGAGCCGGAAACGCCCGACGCCGGCCACTAACCTTCCGGCGCTTCCTCGCTTCGGTGGGGAGGCGCTTTTTTGAGGGGCGGGTGCCCTTTAACGTCCCGGCCTGCTGACGCGCATATCCGCGACCGCCACGGAAACGCGTGCGCGCCACGAATATTCGTCTGCGCCACCTCAATCCGGGTGGCACTCGTCCGTTTATTGGGCGCCGCGGAATTTGCGTGGCGTGGGTGGGACGCGCTTGGATCTTCGGGGAAAGCCAGCGTTTACCGCGAGGAACGTCAGGAGCAAGAATCCGCTCATGAGCAAGCCTGCGTCCGGCAGGACGACGTCGTAAGTGAATCCGTCGATCTCACCCACCTGACGCTCAGGCTTGTTGTAGCCCCAAACCAGAAGTAGGGCGCCCGCCACAGCGAGAACGATATACGTGGCCCAATTTCCCACCCACCAAAGGCTCAGTCGATGATTAAGGCGTAGGGGAAGACCCAGGGCCACGGCGAGGCCCATTGCAAAAATGGGCCCAATCATCAAAAAAAGAAGAGATCCCAGGAACTCATATGTAGGGCTGGCCGACATCATGACGACGAGCCACATTGCGCCCAGGAATGGGTACGCGATGGCCAACTGACTAACGGGGGCCATGTCCGGCCAGTCCGGTGGCCGAACCCAGGCGGTATGAGGTTGCCTGTGTGCCTGAAATCGCCGATCCTGGTTTGGTTGTTCCCCCATGTCAGCCATTATGCAGGGTTCTTACTCACCCTCGGCAGCTTTCTCGGGATATGCACTATTCGGGGTTGTGCGGCGACGCCACCGAAGAGGCAGTGCCGCGTTGACCAAGAGGAACGCTAGGAGGAACCACCCAACGCAAGGCAGACCCAGCACGATAACGGCAACGATGGCCAAAGTTGGAATTATCACGCCGCCCAACAGAAACCCGACGATCCCCGCCAAACCGTCATAATCGCTGGTTAAGGACATTTGGATCATGACCCAAGTGGGGGCCAATAGTGCGAACGCAATTCCCAACTGACCGAAATTTGTCATGCCCGCTGTCCCATACCGCTCTCTGGGGAGGGCGGCGAGCGTTAACGGCGGTGGGGTCGGCCCTGGTACCTGGTACTGCGAGCTCGCGTCCTGAAATCGAGACTGCAGGGTAACCGGGTAATGCGGCGGCCGTGCCTTGATGCTGCTTTCGTTATCGCTACTTGGTGTCCCCATCCTGCAATTATGCAGGCCTCTTACTCGCCCTCAGCAGCTTTCCTTGCCCGATATGCCGCGACGTGTGCACGGTTGGCGCAGTTGCCCGTGTCGCAATAGAGCTTGGAGCGGTTGCGGCTGAGGTCAAGGACCACGGCGTCGCAGTCGTCGGCGGCGCACACGCGCATGCGATCCATTTCCTGGCTGCGGATCACGTCAATGATTGCCATGGCGGCTTCTGTGCCCATGCGATCTGCCAAGGGCGCTTCCGGGGTTGTGGCGTGCAGATGCCAGTCCCAGTGATCGTGCTTGACGAGCTGGGGGAGAGCCTTGGCGTCAACCAGCAGTTTGTTTACAGTCTTTGCGGCCGTGTCCTCATCGGCGGACCAGAGTGATGCCAGTTCACTCCGGAGGCGCTTGATGCTGCGCAATTCAGCTTCGTCATGAGTCCTCGAACCGGAAAATTCTTCGGCCTGCAGAAACGCGTCGAGATCCTCCACGGAGGTCAGGGAATCCTCGCCGTTGGCTGCCGTGTTGACGAGATTGACGACGCTGCGGAGTGCAATCTCGGTGTCAGGCGCAAAATGCACTTTGACTCCTTACATGTTTCGGGAGTACTGTCATGACCATAAGCCCACTTTACTCCTGACAGGAGGCTGCTGTGTCAGCTACAAAGACGAAGGTTGATGCAAAAGGCTTCCTGGCCTCGGGACTCGGCATCGCTCTGATTTCTTCCGCGGTTTTCGGAACCTCCGGCTCGTTCGCCAAATCCATGCTGGAAACCGGCTGGTCACCCGGGGCGGCTGTTGCCGTACGACTCACCGGTGCCGCGCTGATCCTGGCGATTCCCGGCGTCGTAGTTCTTCGCGGCCGCTGGCACCAACTCAAGGACAACTGGCTGACCATCCTGCTGTTCGGGCTCATCGGCGTGGCCGGCTGCCAGCTGTTCTACTTCAATGCGGTGGCCCGCTTGTCCGTGGGTGTCGCACTGCTGCTCGAATATCTGGCTCCGGTGATGATCGTGCTGTGGCTTTGGATTGCCAGCCGCCGCCGTCCCCGGGCCCTCACCGCTGCCGGCGCACTGCTTTCGCTGGGCGGGCTGGTCCTTGTCCTGGACCTGACCGGTGCTGTGAAGGTGGACTTCATCGGCGTCCTCTGGGGCATGGCTGCCGCAGTGTGCCTGGTGATCTACTTCTTCATCACAGCCAAGGAAAATGACACTCTTCCTCCACTGGTGCTCGCCTCGGGTGGGCTTCTGGTTGGCGCGCTGGTCATGTGGCTGGCGGGTGCCTTGGGGTTGATTCCCATGACTTTCAGTACAGCTGATACCACCCTTGGCCCATGGACAATACCGTGGTGGGTCTCGGCTGTGGGACTTGTTATTCTGGCGACCGTCCTCGCCTACGTTTCCGGGATCATGGCGGCGCGCAGCCTGGGGTCCAAAGTGGCGTCTTTCGTCTCCCTGACAGAGGTGCTGTTCGCCGTAATCTGGGCGTGGCTGCTGTTGGGCGAGCTGCCGGGTCCCATCCAGTTGCTGGGCGGACTTCTGATTGTGGGCGGTGTGGTCCTGGTCCGTGTGGACGAATTGCGAGGCGACCGTAAGGCGGCCCGGACCGCTGAAGAGGCGGCTCGCGCCAGGGTTCTGGACCACGCGAACGACGTCGAACCTGTCCCCTCCGGGCCTGTCACCAAAGTTCCGCGCGACTAGGGGCGGCGGCTCCCGGGTTTGTTCGCAGCACTCGCCGTACAACGGCAGGGGAGGCGAACAACTGCAAGTTTCGATCTGGGAAAAGCGAAAACCCCGGACGCCTTTTGCGTCCGGGGTTTTCCCAACTGTCTTAGTTGGAAGCCTGCTGCTGCTGCTCAGCGTTCTTCTGAGCGCGGTCGCCGGCTTCGCGAAGGGCGTCGGCAACCTTCTTCAGGTTGGAAGCGTGCTGGCTGTCCCACTCGCCGCGGAACTTGTCAGCGTCCGGGCCCTTCCAGTCGGTGCCGTCAAGGGCACCCTTCAGCTGTGAACGCTGCTGCTCGATGTTCTCGGCACCAGCCTTCAGCTTGTTACCGAGCTGACGAAGCTGATCAACATCTGCACCCCAAATAGCCATGAGATTCTCCTTCATTTGTTCGGACCCGAGCTCTTCGGCATCCCCAGCGGCCTCCGGCTCATCCGGAAGATCCAATAGCTAAAACCTATCGCGGGATTCCAAAAAGCGTCGATGGGCACCCCTCCCCATGCAGCCCTGCCCATAGTTAGCATGGGGTTATGTGCCGGAATATCAGGACTCTCCATAACTTCGAACCACACGCCACGTCGGCAGAAGTGGAGGCCGCCGCGCTGCAATATGTGCGCAAGATCAGCGGTTCCACCAAACCTTCCAAGGCCAACGAGGAAGCTTTCGCTGAGGCCGTCCACGAGATCGCCCACATCACGCAGCACTTACTGGATTCGTTGGTGAGTCACGCCCCGGCGAAGAACCGTGATGAGGAAGCCGCCAAGGCAAAGGCCCGGGCTGCTGTCCGCTTCGGGACGGCTTAGGGCCGAACCCTGCAACCTGAGGAGCAGCACATGACGTTCCGGGAGTCCGGAACGTCATGTGCTGCTACGTAGTTGGTGCTACTTCCCGAACGAGCGCAGCCGCAGGGAGTTTGCCACAACAAGCACTGAGCTCGCTGCCATCGCTGCACCCGCGATCATCGGGTTCAGCAGTCCAAGAGCTGCAACTGGGATACCGATCGCGTTGTAGAAGAATGCCCAGAACAGATTGGTCTTGATAGTGGAGAGCGTCTTGCGGGAGAGCTCAATGGCCTGGACGAGCTGACCCAGATCGCTGCCCATTACCGTAAGGTCCGAGGCTTCGATCGCGACATCCGTGCCCGATCCCATTGCAATGCCCAGATCGGACTGTGCCAACGCGGCGGCGTCATTCACGCCGTCGCCGGCCATGGCCACAGTTGCGCCGGATGCCTGAAGCTTGTGCACTGCGTCGACTTTGCCTTCGGGCAAGACACCAGCGAACACGTCGTCAGGTGAAATCCCGACGGCGGAAGCTACTTGGGCGGCCACGGCAGCGTTATCACCCGTCAGGAGCATCGGACGGATACCCAGGTCCTTCAGCCGCTGGATCGCAGCAGCCGAGCCGGGCTTGATGGTATCGCTCAGGCTGACGATTCCCGCGACTTGACCGTCCACAGCCACCCAAATTGCCGTTGCACCGCTGTTCTCCTGAGCTGCGAGTTCGTCCCGCTGGCTGGAATCGAGGGCAATGCCGTTCTTCTCAAGCCAGCCCGAGCGCCCAACGACAACAGTTTTTGCGGTGCCGTCCAACGCCACGGTTCCCCGGACTCCGCCGCCAGGAGCGGAACTGAAGCCACCCACGCCCGGAAGAGTACCGGCGTCGGGCGTTGCTTCCCTGGCCGCCGCTGCAATCGCATGGGCGATGGGGTGCTCCGATGCCGACTCAACCGCACCTGCAAGGGTCAGAACTGCGGCCGGCGAGTGGCCATTGAGGGCGACCGTATGGTCCACCGCCAGCTTTCCGCTGGTCACGGTGCCGGTCTTGTCCAACAGGATGGTGTCCACGTGGCGGGTGTCCTCAAGCACCTGCGGGCCCTTGATAAGGATGCCCAGCTGGGCGCCGCGGCCCGTTCCGGTCAGCAGGCCCACAGGAGTTGCGAGGCCCAAAGCGCAAGGGCAAGCGATCACGAGGACAGCAACCGCAGCCGTAAACGCCGCGTTGAGGTCGCC
>Ga0207697_10001127_pt1 | contig 14722 bp, 14 predicted proteins | sample KBSSwiS5withPhiX_FD_184293 | JGI IMG/M metagenome (GOLD analysis project Ga0207697, IMG submission 184293) | Switchgrass rhizosphere microbial communities from Kellogg Biological Station, Michigan, USA, with PhiX - S5 (SPAdes) (version 2) | ecosystem: Host-associated > Plants > Roots >... | reverse complement strand
CGCGCTGCGCTGGTCGAGATTTTGTTCGCATGGTGGACCGATGTTCTTCGCGCGACCAATGCCGTTGCACAAAGAGACCTGCCAGCCGCAACACACGAAACGGCTGCGCTTGCGCATCGCTTTGACAATGCCCAAATCTTTAAGCGCATCCGCTTACTCGAAGAATTCCGAGATCATCTCGGCCGAAACATTCACGAAAGCCTTGCAATTGAAGTGGCTTTTCTGGCGATTTTCATGATGTGATTTACGACTATTGCGGAGCTTCCCGAGGTACGTCTTCGACCGTAGTCCCACTGAGTGCAGCTTGACAAAACTCTCTCCAATCTCTATCCAGTATCCCCGTATGCGACATATTTACCGTTTACTCTTGCTGTGCACCGGCTCTTCACTCCTGTTGCTTACTGGTTGCGCAACGGGAACTCATGTGAGCGCAGGCGGCCCGTACCACGTCACCGCGTACAAGCCGAACAATCCATCAGCCGTGCGGGTGAAAGTCTCGCTCGCTCAGGAAAATGTGTACGTCATGGAGGGCGACCGATGCTTGATGGCGGCGGCCATTTCGGTTGGCATGGCCTCGAAGCCGACACCGAAAGGCAATTTCAACATTTATTCGAAACAGGAGCACAAACGTTCCGGATCGTACGGATTCAGCGTGCAAGGCGATCGAATAGTTCCTTCTACTGGCGGTGGGCCTGGGCGCTATGTCGGATATCCGATGGGATATTGGTGCGAGTTCGCTCCTGCGTACGGGTTTCATCAAGGTTTTGTGCATCCCACACCACATACACATGGGTGCATCCGGTTGAAGGGAGAAGCCGCAGCTAAATTCTATGCGCTAGTGAGGATCGGGACGCCGGTGAATATCGCTGAGACCCAACCGGAAGACGCAACACTTGGACCGAAAGTGCAGCGGGTCGACGATTCTAGGACGCCTGATCCTCCAGCCTCGCTAATGATCTCGGATAGGGCATTTGAGCAACCGAGCGGACCTCTGCTCGAATAGCAGGCCCTGGCTCGAATTGCGGCAACCGTCCCCCCGTGGCATGTTCCGCGACGCGGCCATGGCCGCATCAAGCGAAGCCGAAATATCCCGTCGCCTAAGGTTAAGCTGATTCGGCGGGATTCCTCGACTAGCTCGGAACAATAAGCTGAACATGAGTGCGAACCTGATTTCCAGCGGCACAACTGCCCGCCAGAAAGTGAACTTGCGTACGCCGGACGTCATGGCGGCGGTGCAGCAACAGGTCGAGTCGCACTACCGCAGCGATATCATCGAAAAGGTCCGGCGCGCCGGCGGAATCATTTCTGTGGGAGATACTACGGTGCGGCTGGCGAAGCAGTTTGGTTTCTGCTACGGCGTCGAACGTGCGATCGATCTCGCATACGCCGCGCGCAAGGTTTTCAAGGATCGCCGCCTTTTCATTGTGGGAGAAATTATTCATAACCCGGAGGTCAATCATCAGATCGCCTCGTTAGGTATCAAAAATCTCACCGGCAGGAATAAGGAGGCGGACATCTCTGATCTCGGTCCCGAGGACGTCGTCATCGTGCCTGCGTTTGGAACCGAATTGTCGCTCCAGCAGCAAATCAAGGATCGGGGCTGCCAGATTGTTGACACCACGTGTGGCGACGTGATGAGCGTTTGGAAACGGGTGCGCAAATATGCAAGCGAATCAGTGACTTCCATCATTCATGGCAAGGCAGAGCACGAGGAAACGAAGGCCACCAGTTCGCGCGCGCTCGGTGATGGCGGCGGACATTACGTTGTGGTCCTAACTCTCGCGGACACAGATTACGTTTGCGATTACATCCGACACGGCGGCAACAAACAGGCGTTCCTCGAAAAATTCAGAGGCGCGCACTCCCCGGGGTTTGATCCCGATGTGCACCTGGAAACCGTCGGGGTGGCGAATCAAACGACGATGTTGCGCGGCGAGACTGAGGAAGTGCAACGCCGAATCCGCCAGGCAGTGATCGATCGCGACGGGCCTGAACTTGCACAGAAACGCTTCCGCTTCTTCGACACGATCTGCGGCGCTACGCAAGAGCGCCAGGATGCGTTACGCGAATTACTGGATGTTCGCATGGATCTGTTGCTCGTTGTGGGCGGTTACAACAGTTCGAACACATCGCACCTCGCGGAGATGGGGGAAGAGAAATTGCCGACCTATTTTGTGCTGAACGCTTCGAGGTTGGTTTCCGCTACCGAAATCAAGCATTACAACTTGCACGAAAAGCGCGAAGTCGTTTCGCACTTTTGGTTACCCAACGGGCCTGCTGTGATTGGCATCACTGCCGGCGCATCATGTCCGAATAACTTGATCGAAGAAACACTGATTCGGCTCTTTGAATTACGCGGCATCTCTCGCCGGGATCTCGAGCTGGCCGCGTAAGATCTCCTTGCTTTGTCTCGGTAACACCGCGGCTTCAGCCCGGTGTAGTCACTCCGGCTCAACGGGAAACCGTTTAAACGGTTTCATCCCTTGCGTACGTGTACGCACCTCGCTGAAGCGAGGTGTTAATGAGATAACCGGTATGCCAGCGCCATGTTTACGCACGCAAAATAGAGGCGCCGCGCGAACTCAATCTCGTATGGCACGAGCGATTTGGAAGGGCAGCATCAGCTTCGGGTTGGTCAACATTCCAATCGCGCTCTATGCGGCTACGCGACGGGAGGAGCTGAAGTTTCGCCTTTTGCGCAAGACCGATCTAAGCCCGGTCAACTACAAACGCGTTGCCGAAAAGGACGGTAAGGAGGTTCCATGGGATCAGATCGTCAAGGGGTACGAGTACGAAAAAGGCAAATACGTGGTGCTACAGGAGGAAGATTTTCAGCGAGTTGATCTGGAAGCCACACAGACTGTCGATATCCAGGACTTCGTGGATCTCGAAGAGATCGATCCGATGTTCTTTTACAAACCGTACTATCTGGAGCCACAGAAAGGCGGAGACAAAGCGTATGCTCTCCTGCGCGATGCCTTAAAAGACACTCGCAAAGTCGGCGTCGCGAAAGTGGTTATCAAGACGCGGCAGTATCTGGCCGGTGTTAAGCCGCAGGACGGTGCGCTCGTTCTTGAATTGATGCATTTCGCGGATGAGCTCGCAGATCCGGAGAAGCTGCATGTGCCGAAGACGTTGGAGGTGGGCAAACGGGAAATGACCATGGCCAAATCGCTCATCGATAGCATGAAGTCGAAATGGAATCCGGAAAAATACAAAGACGATTATCGCGAAGCGCTTATGGAAGTGATTGAAGAAAAAGTGGAGGCCGGCGGGAAGGAAATCGAAGAGAAACCAAGGAAAGCGCCGAAGCCGACCAAGGTGATCGACCTTGTGTCGGTGTTACAACAGAGTCTCGAACAGAGCGGAGCGAAAGGAAAAACCAAAGGCAAATCGTCACGCGCGAAAAAATCGCACCCGACCAGGAAAGCAGCGTAGGTGGATCGGCTTCTCCGAAGACGATGCCAGAAGAGGCGCCAGACGCGCAGATATGAGGCGGCCAAGCCGCCGCTTGTTTGCCAACGCGTTGAGGACAACGCGTTCCACCCATGTGCAGCTGCTACAGGCTTGACAGGCGCGCTCGAAACCATTCAGCCTGAACGATTATGAATTCACTAACTCGGTATGCGATTCCGTTCTATTCGATTATGCGACTGATCGTTGGTCTCATGTATTTCTGTCACGGCGCACAGAAAGTTTTTGGATGGTTCGCACCGCCGGGCCAACAAGCCGGGGCGTTGCCGCCGCTTATGTTAGCGGGTGGTTGGATAGAAATCGTGTGCGGTGTCCTCATTGCTCTGGGATTGTTTACTCGTGTAGCCGCTTTCATCGCCAGTGGTGAAATGGCTGTGGCATTTTTTATGATGCATGCCAAAGGCAGCCTCTTACCCATCGTTAACAAAGGCGAACTGGCCGTCGTCTACTGTTTTCTTTTCTTTTACATCTTCCTTTATGGGCCTGGCGCCTGGAGTCTTGATGTAATGCTGCGTAAGACTACGCCTACTAGTACCTAGGTTTCGAAAACCAACGTTAGTATGGTCATGAAATACTTCCCATTCGTGCTGGCGCTGCTTTCTAGCTCGTTGCTCGCAGCAGAAGAGGTGAAGGATTTCGGTCGCGATCGGCTGAACAATTCCCCGCGGCATGGCGATTGGGTCGATATCAAATCGGGAGCGCGCACGATTAAAGCGTTTGTTGTTTATCCCGAGCGCAAGGACAAAGCCCCGGCCGTACTTGTCATCAGCGAGATTTTTGGCCTCACCGACTGGGTTCGCAGTTTGTGCGATGAATTGGCCGAGAATGGCGTCATTGCCATTGCACCTGATTTGCACGGCGGTCAGAAGTTCGAAGATCTCGACGGCGCGCGCAAAGCAACGTCCGCACTCGCACAGGAACAGGTGAAAGCCGATCTGGACGCAACGTCGGAGTATGCGCTCACGAAAATTCCCGCGTGCAATGGCACACTCGCGGTGTGCGGATTCTGTTGGGGCGGGGGAGTTACGTTCGCATACGCCAATGAAAATCCGAAACTGAAGGCTGCGTATTCGTTTTACGGCACCGCTCCAGATTCGGCGGATAAAGTGAAAAACATCGCGTGTCCGGTTTACGGTTTTTATGCCGAGAACGACGAGCGCGTAGACGCGACGATTCCCAAGGCAGAGGAACTAATGAAAGCCGCTGGGAAAACATATGAGCCAGTCGTCTACAAGGGCGCTGGCCACGGTTTCATGCGCATGGGCGAACCGACTAATCCGCAGATGCGTGAAGCGGACCGAAAAGCGCGCGATGAAGCTTGGGCGCGCTGGAAGAAGCTGCTCAAGCAACTCCCATAGCACTTGCGTCATTCCGAGGGAAGCGAAGCGTAGTCGAAGAATCCCGTAGCGTTACCAAAACTCTTCGCAACGGCATGTCTCGACTTCGCTCGGCATGACAAATCGCAGGAAATAACCGAATTCGTTCGCAGCTATGGGCGCGGCGCTGGGGTGGGGCGCGGCCGCGGCGCCGGCTTTGCCCTGGGAGCAGGAGTAGGTGTGGGTTTTGAAGTCGGAGCAGCTACCGCCTCACTATCGGTCAACCTCAGCAATTCATCTACGAGCGGTTGGGCATCATACACCTTGCGCAATGCCTCGATGATCGCGGCAGAATCAACAGACACGGCGCGCGCCTGCATATCTGTGTAAGTGCAATCGGCCACCAGTGATTGAATGTTCCCGTCAAAAATAATGCCGACGAATTCGTTTGCCTTGTTCACCACCGGACTGCCGCTGTTACCGCCGATGATGTCGGCATCGGAAACGAAATCGAACTTTGTCGACAGATTCAGATCCGATTTCTTGTCGAGCCAACGTTTCGGCAGATCAAATGGCGGCCGGTTCTCGTGTTCGGTCGCCCGCTGATACAGACCGGCAAAATCAGTGAACGCAGGAATTTGTTTTCCGTCCTGCTCGTACCCGCGCACCATTCCGTAGGAGAGCCGCAGGGTAAAAGTCGCATCCGGGTAACCGCTCGCGCCTTCAATGGAAAACCGCGCTTTGGCAATATCTGCATAAGCTTGTTTTTTGATTTCATCCTGCGCGTTGTAAATCTTTCGCGCTTCCGTGGCTTGCGCATCGATCAGGCGAGCGAGATCGATCATTGGATCGTGCGACGCCTGTAACGCAGCCGCGTCTTTCCCATAAAGATCTTTACGCACAGAGGCGTCCTTGAGCTTTGTGCCGGAGACAAGCTCAACTGCACGCGCGTGCGGCGACTTCCCAGCGAGCACTTTTTTCACCACCGGATTATCTGTGCCGAATGCATCGGCGAAATCCGTCAACGAGTCCGTGAGTCGCAAAATCTCGTAATCATCATGGATGGGTTCGTTGGAAAAGAGCTCCAGTTCCAGTGATTCGCGCGCGCTATCACGAAAAGTTGGGATTCGTTCTCCATTGGGCTTTGCACGTTCGTCGGCTGCGCGCAGTAACAGGCGCGCATACTTGAAAAGATCTCCGGAGAATGCTCGTGGCCCACGGTAACCAACTGTGACCGGCCGTTCCTGTTCGAGATAATTGTACACCGGCGCGTTCTTCGCAATCTCCGCCTGCGCATCCTTGATCCGATCATAGGCGGAAAGCGTGGATTTGAATTTCGAATCGCGCCCAATCGCATCGCGCAATTTTCCCTCGCGCGCTTCAATGGCCGACCAGATTTGCGGATCAAGCAGTCCAGCCAGATAACCGTTGTACCGTTTGCGGTTGTTTTGAACGCCGAACAAGTCCTCGCGGGCTTTACGTGCGTTCTCGAATGAACGCGCGCTGTAGGCCGATTCCAGCACTTCGCGACGATAAAACATGTTCAGCACGTACGGCAGATAGCGATCACGCATATCGGCCATCTCTGCCAGGGTGAGTTGCCGATCGGTTTTGCCCGGGCTGCCGCTTACGAAAATAAGTTCGCCGTCGTTAGGCCCGTTGGAATTGAATTTTAGAAAGTGCTCGATCTTCGCCGGCTGGCCATTTTCGTAAACGCGAAAAAGGCAGATATCAAGGTCGTACCGGGGATATTCGAAATTGTCAGGGTCACCGCCGAAGAACGCCATTTGCTGCTCAGGCGCGAACACCAACCGCACATCATCGTAACGCTTGTACTGGTAAAGGTGGTATGCACCGCCTTGGTAAAGTGTGACGACATCCGACCTGAGTCCGGTTTTGTCTTTGCTTTCCTTTTCGATGGCAGCGATGGCCGAACTGCGCGCAGTGGAAGCCTGATCGCTTGTCATGCCTGGTTTCAAGGCGCTGGTAACACGCGGTGTTACATCCTCGATGGACATCAGCACGTTCAGCTCCAGATCCGTCGATTTGATTTCATCAGCCTGCGTTTTCGCATAGAAGCCGTCCCGTAAATAATTGTGCTCAGCGCTACCCATCTTCTGCAACGTGTCGGCACCGACGTGATGGTTCGTGATGACCAACCCGTTAGGCGAAACGAAGGATCCGCTCCCGCCAGAGTTGAAGCGAACACTGGCCTTTCGCAGATGTTCAAGCCACTGCGGCGAGGGTTCGAAGTGATATTTCTCCTTGAGCTGTTTCAGCGGCGGCGCATTGAAAAGCCACATGCCTTCATCGGCTAATGCCGACGTCGTTACTGCAAGAGCTACAATGAGAATAGAACCTGGGAGAAATGTGCGAAGCGCATTCGGCATGGGCGGAGCATAGATTGGGCTAACACGCGCCACAAGTTGTAGGGAAAGCTGTCAGCTTCCCCTACAGGTCTACAGATGTACATTTCGGCGATGTTTCGGACCAAGCGCCACAAGATTGACCGGCTCGATTTTATTCTCGCCGGCGCGCAAAAATCCGGCTCGACAGCGCTGCACTACTTTTTGAGCAGACACCCCGACATCTGTATGGGCGACCAGCAGGAAATTCATTTCTTCGATAATGACGCGATGTTCGTCGCCGAACCCAATTACGAGGAATTGCACAAGCATTATCCGCCGATTGCTCCCTCCACCATCGCAGGTGACTGCACACCGAGTTACGTGTATCACGAACCGGCGATGCAACGGATTTGGAATTACAATCCGAAGATGAAATTTCTGATCCTGCTGCGGAATCCGGTCGAGCGTGCATTTGCCCATTGGAACATGCAGCGACACAAAGGCATCGAGCCGCTGGATTTTTTCGACGCGATTCGGGAAGAAGAAACACGCATTGCCGGCGCGCCGCCGGCTCAAGCGCGCCGTTTTGCATATCTCGAGAGAGGATTTTATGGAGACCAACTGGAGCGCGTCTTCAAATTTTTTCCACGCGAGCAAGTGAAGGTAGTGAAGTCGGAAGAATTCAAAGCGAAACAGCGCCAAACGCTCGCCTCAATCTTTTCGTTCCTTGGCCGCAAACCTGTTCGTCCGCTGCGCAACAAAGACAGAAACGTTGTGCCTTACGAGCGGGCGATAAACTGGGAGGAACGCGTTTTCCTTTACCATATCTTCGCGGAAGACATCTCTAAAGTTGAGCAATTGCTGGCTTGGGATTGCTCAGATTGGAAATTGTGACGTCCAGACAACCGCTGTAGGGCAACCGCTCCGGTTGCCAAGGAACGGCAGCCGATGCGCCTGCCCTACAATTTTCGAATGTGTTTGAATCGCGGCCGCTCAGCCGGATCGGCGGCAAGCAACGCTTTCCAACGCACGATCTGCGCGCCTTGGGATTCAAAAAATGCGCGCAGTTCTGGTGTGAAAAACGAAGAGCCGTCCGCGCGTCGATTGAATTCCAGAAGGAGTCGCCCGTCAGGTTTGAGGAATCTCGTGCGAACGTCGTTGACGAAGAATTTCCAGTCAGCGTCTGTCCATTCCAGCCACTCACCGTTTTCGCGCCGCGCGATCCGGTGGAAACACACGCGATGCGCAGTAACCAGATCGAATCGTTTGCCTAGATCCGGCAGCGGTTCCCGCGCATTGATCCGCGCCACGACGCGCTTAACGCCGAAGAACTTGGTCGTACCTCGGAAAAAAGGTTCGTCATCGGGGTCGAGCCCGAGAACCTTGTGGCCAAACATTTGGCAGAGATATAAAAAATAACCGGGGCCGCAGCCAAGATCCAGGATGTCGAGAGGCGGCGAGCGATCAAGCCAGAGGTCCTGTATACGTTTTACGTTGACGCCCACCCAGTAGTTTGCGTCCTCGTATGCATTAATTTTTCGCGCGTTTGGTCGAAATGGATAACGCTCGCGCAGCCTTACCAATTCCGCTTTATCGATCGTGGCGAGAATCCGTCGAGAGCTTACCGGGTGCGTCCAGCGGCGAGCATGCTCCCAAAGGCTTTCCGCAGCGTCGCGGGTAAAAAGCTTCTGAAATTTTTGCGTGAGTCGCACTCGAAAATGATGCAGGAAAGCCGACGTTTACACAAGGAACGGCGGCCTCCAAGCCGCCGACGGATACGCGCTGAATCCGCCGATGGGGTTTCCGATGGAACAGGATCGCTGGGTCACTGAACCGATTCGGACGGTAGCGCATAGACCAATCGCGGGTCGCGGCGGGTTGGAGCGCATGATCATTGATCGGAACGTGATCTATCCGCGCTTCCAAATTTGTTTTGCTCGGCACGATTCTCGGTCGGCGCGGAGATCAGCGCGTATTCGCACGCGACGATCACGCGCCAAATGCACGCTGGCACGGTCATTGATTACAGGCTGCGCGTCCGCGGGTTTTCCGTTCAGTGGCGCAGCGGAATCACCGAGTGGGAACCACGACACCGTTTTGTAGAGGAACAAATCCGCGGTCGTTACCGGCTTTGGTCCATTTGCACAGGGTTCAATAGCGAAACGGAAGCACGCTTGCGCACGGCGATGTGCGGTACCCTGTTCCGCTCGATTGGCTCCTCCACGAAATTGTTGTGCGGCCAGACGTGAAACGCATCTTCACCTGCAGAGCGGACTGCCTGCGGAGGCGATTCGGCAGTGTCTGAACGGATATCGTTCCGCTTCTACTGCGCGCGTAACGCGGTTATCGGGTCGACCTTTGTCGCCCGAAGCGCCGGAATATAACTGGCCAGGATTGCGACTGCGAGCAGCACCAGGGAAATGCCGGTGAAGGTTATTGGATCGGTCGCACTGATCCCATAGAGCAAAGTCGCCATGACGCGTGTCAGAACAAAAGCCGCGCCTAACCCGAGGATCATACCTGCGCCCACCAGTTTGAGTGCCTGCCCGACGGTCATTTGCAAAACATCGGCTCGTCGCGCGCCGAGAGCCATGCGAATGCCAATCTCGCGAGTTCGTTGCGCCACGGAGTAGCTCATGACGCCGTAAATTCCAACTGAAGCAAGGAGTAGTGCAACAGCAGCAAACACGCCTAACAAAACCATACTGAAGCGTTGCCGTGCCACTGCTTCTGCGACGATGTGATCCATTGTGTCGATGTTTGCGACGGCTTGATCTTTGTCCACCGACCAGATTGCGTTACGGACTGATCCGGCGAGGCTCATCGGGTCGACAGTTGTTCGTGCTACAAGCGCGTTGGCCGCGATCTGTTTCGGCTGCCGATAACTGAAGTACATTTGCATCTTCGGTGGGGCGATCAGATCATTTTGTCGAACGTCTTTGACGACTCCGATCACCTCCCGCCATTCGCTTTTAGAAGTACTCGAGCCGGGTTTCAGTCGTTTGCCGATCGGGTCCTGTCCGGGCCAGAAATGCTGTGCGGTTTTCTCACTAATTACCACGACGTCTTTGGAATCGGCTTTGTCTTGATCCGTAAAATCGCGGCCACGAACGATTGGGATGCCCATGGTGTTAAAGTAACCTGGTCCGATTGCACGAAAGATAACGTCGGGCCGCTCGCCAGATGGAGGGTCGGGCAATCCTTCCACGCCAATCGTCATGGAATTGCCGCTGAATGTGAGCGGCAGATTATCGGCGACAGCAGCGGATTGCACTCCTGGCAGCTCACGGACACGGCGCATTACCTCGTCGAAGAATGCTGCGCGTCGTTCGCGGTCGGGATACTTCACCTCCGAAAGATCTACTTTCATCGTGAGCAGGTGGTCGGCGCGAAACCCGGGATCAAGATTTCGTAGATGAAAGAAACTGTTGATCAAAAGCCCGGCACCGATCAGCAGCACGAACGAAATAGCGACCTCGCCGATCACCAAAAGGCTTCGAGTGCGGTTTCCTTTACTGCCGCCAGCAGAATCACGCCCGCCTTCTTTCAACGTGTCGTTCAAATTCAAATGTGATCCCTGAATCGCGGGCGCAAGACCGAATGCAATTCCAGTCACTACGGCGATTAGCGCCGTAAAGATAAGCACTCTGGCGTCGATATTGATTGTTTCCACCTGCGAAATGGTTGCGGGTATGAATGTTCTAAGTGCGCGCAGGCCGAGGAATGCCAGCAGCAAACCTAATCCCGCGCCAAACATCGCAAGTAACACGCTTTCGGTTAAGAATTGTCGGATGAGGCGCGACTGACTGGCGCCGAGTGCCAGCCGCAGCGCAATCTCCTTTTGCCGAACAGCAGCGCGCGCGAGCAATAGATTGGCAACGTTTGCGCAGGCGATGAGGAGCACAAATCCGACTGCGCCGAGCAAAATAAGGAGCGCCGGTCTAATGTCGCCGACAACCTGTTCGTGGAGCGGAACCACGATGGCGCCAATTCGCATATTGTAATCCGGATACTGCTGCGCAAGACGGCCGGCGATCGTTTCCATCTCAGCTTGCGCCTGGGTCAGAGTCACGCCGGGTTTCATCCGTGCGATAACTTCGAGAAAATGGTTGCCACGTTCCGCAGCTTCCTCTGACGGAAACGCGATCGGTACCCACAGCTGATCATTCACATTTTCGTAGCCAGGCAGTTGCATCAGCCGCGGCATTACCCCCACGACTGTGTAGCTCTCCCCATTGAGCGTCAGCGCCCGGCCGATGACAGCTGGGTCCGACCCGAAGCGGCGCTGCCAAAGTGAATAGCTGAGCAGAACAACGTGCGTACCGGGCTTGTCGTCATCCGGCACGAATGTGCGGCCATGAAGGGCCGGCGCACCTAACAAGTCGAAGAGGTTTGCGGAAACACGACGACCTTCGAGCCGTTCGGGTTCGCCAACACCGGTGAGATTGAAGCTTTTCTCTGCCATTGCGGCCATTCCGGTGAAGGATTGGGCTTGCTTCTGCCAGTCGAGGAAGTTGGCCGGCGACGGAGTATTCTTTGGAAAGCCGAGGTGCGCAGCGTTCTCCCAAACCATCACCAATTGTTCAGGATGTTTGAAGGGCAGGGGACGCAATAGCACTGCGTCCACGACGCTGAAGATTGCAGTATTTGCACCGATGCCCAGTGCGAGCGCGATCACAGAGACAATTGTGAACGCCGGGTTCTTCGCCAACATGCGGAACGCATAGCGAATGTCCTGGCTGAGATCAGCAAAAAGGTTGGTCTTCGATTCCGCACCTGGCGCGAGCGATTGTTGCGATGCGCGACGCTCAACCTGTTTAAGTTGTCGGCCTAACAAGTCGGAAGCGTGGAGATGCTCGAGAACTTCTCGCCGAGCCACTTCATCCGAGGCGCCGCCGCTGAGCGCGCGCTCGTATTCCTCTTCGAGATGTTGCGAAAGTTCTTCAACGATTTCCGCCTCCCGCACCGGAGATAACTGGAGCTCGGCAAGCCGCGCTCTGATTTCGCCCTTAAAATCAGGCATGTTGAACACCGGTGATCAGGTTGATGGCTTCGACGAACTCACGCCAGCCTGTGCGTTGCTTTGACAGCACGTTTTTGCCAGAGACCGTGAGGCGATAGTAGCGGCGACGACGTTGACCCGCCTTTTCAACCCAGCGGCCACGGATCCAGTTCCGTTTCTCCAATCGATAAAGCAACGGATAAAGGGAAGCGACGTTGAACCGGATCGCGCCGCGTGAACGCAATTCGATCAACTGGCCGATTTCATATCCATGTCGAGCACGATCTTCGAGCAGCGATAGAATCATCAATTCGGCGCTGCCTTTTTTCAATTCGCGATCAGGAACTGGCGATGCCATATATTGCAATGCCATATAATCACGCGTGAATCGGTGTCAACTGGGAACAACCGATAAATTCAGCGATACCCGCAGAGCTGACTTCTAGGTAGGGCGACCACGCCTGTGGGCGCCGTCTCCTTGCACTGTTAGGACCCGTTGGTACCTGCTCTACCTACTTGTATGCAATCGCTGCGCTGGAGGCCTGCAAGATGGATGACTTCGAAGCGCTTGAAGCCGACTTCGCGGCACCATTTTTCGAAATCGGCAGCGGAATAATGCCAGGAGCCACAAGTCACGAGTGCATCGAAACAATTGACGGCTGGCTCGTTGTGACCCGAATTGGCAGAGGGGAGTGCAAGCTGGTGAAAAGAAATGTGCGGAATGTGCGGCCAATTACGTGGGTTGCGCGATTAATTCCCGTCGGATCGTTTTTTCAGAATGAAATATTTCGCTTTGATTGTTTCCATTCCCCTGTTGCTGGTAACCTACGTTGACGCTGCGCCGGTTGTCTTCATCGTTCGTCACGCAGAGAAGGCGAGCACCGGCGGCAAAGATCCCGATCTATCTGTCGAAGGACAAAAGCGCGCGGATGCCCTGGCGAATATGCTCAAGGATTCGCAGATTACGTCAGTATTTGTTACCGAATTCAAGCGCACGCAGGAAACTGCGGCACCGACTGCCAGAGCGGCGCACGTCAATCCCACAGTGATTCCGGCAAATGACATGGCCTTACTTGTCCAGAAATTACGTGCATTAAAAGGCAACGCGCTCGTCGTCGGACATGGAAACACGATACCGGACCTGCTCAAGGCGATTGGCATCGCAACTCCAGTCACCATCCCTGAGGACGATTACACCGAAGTCTTTGCCGTGTTACCTGGCGACGCGCCGCAGTTGCTGCGGTTGCATTACCCTTTTTGATAAAGCCGGCCAAAGTGCGCGTGCAGAGAAATTTTTGCTTCTCTTGTACCCCGATTCCAGCGGAAAATGTCGCTTACACATTGAACGCCGAAAAGCTAACTAACCGTTTTCTTCGTTCGCGCTGGCTTTCGTTGCCAGTCGTCGCGCTATTTTTTCTAAGTGGACGAGCCGCGAACGCCGACCCGGTCGGCGATCTTTTCAAAAGAGTCGGCCAGTCCGTTTCAAAGGCTTTCGAGCCTCGCGCCACGCCCAATCCAACTGAGAAAAAGACGACGAAACGTGCGCCGCGTCGCCCGAATTCGCGAAACTTAACTGCTACCGCCGCCGCCTCGCCGACTCCGCTCGAGCAGCGAACAGATCTCGTTAAAGAGGAGAAAGTTACTCCGACTGTCACTGTGCAGCGCGCTGCATCTGTCCCGCCGGAAAAAGCAAATGGAGATTTGCCGTATGGAATTCCGGTGCCAGGTCATAAAGGCATGGTCACAAGTCCTTATTCCCCCGAAGGAAACTACATTGACGTCAGCGCCTTTGCGTCAGGCTCCGCTGTGAAAGATCCATACACCGGAAAAATATTCCTGGTGCCGTGAACTCTCGGGGTGCCTGACTCGGCAGAGCCGAGGGGTGAAAATCCGGAGTGCTGCGATAACTTTCAGGCGAAAGAGATCCGTGTCGCAAATCCAGTTGTTCCCGACAGAGCCGGAAACCCCCGAGGGCTTTGTTTACAAGCCTGAGGTTATCTCACACCAGGAAGAGCAAGAGCTCGTTAGGGAGATCGAGCAACTTAAGTTCGCGGCGGTAAAGATGCACGATGTGGTAGCGAAACGTCGCGTAGCGCATTTCGGCCGCAGCTATGAGTATCAAACCGCTGCGCTCAGCTCCGCGCCACCGATGCCGGAATTTCTCGTTTCATTGCGACAACGGGTTGCCGAATTCGCGGCGCGAGATCCGGAAGAATTTGCGGAGGTACTGGTGACCGACTATCCGCCAGGGGCCCCGATTGGGTGGCATCGTGACGCGCCGGGATTTGATATCATTGTCGGCGTCTCTCTGCTCAGCGAATGCACGATGAAGTTCCGCCCTTGGCCAGTGGAGAAACTTCCGTCGAAACGCAGCAAACCACTACATCAAATCCTTGAACCGCGTTCTGCTTACATTCTGCGTGGACCCAGTCGCAATCGGTGGCAGCATCACATTCCGGCGGGAAAGGAGCGGCGTCTTTCGATCACGTTTCGCACACTGCGGCTTGGGCGAGACTGAACGTTTGCTTTTTTTATTCAGAGCGCCGCTGATTGCGTTAGCGGTGGACTTCGTGCTCCAGCCG
>Ga0207697_10001116_pt1 | contig 14788 bp, 9 predicted proteins | sample KBSSwiS5withPhiX_FD_184293 | JGI IMG/M metagenome (GOLD analysis project Ga0207697, IMG submission 184293) | Switchgrass rhizosphere microbial communities from Kellogg Biological Station, Michigan, USA, with PhiX - S5 (SPAdes) (version 2) | ecosystem: Host-associated > Plants > Roots >... | reverse complement strand
CGGGGGCGGCCGCAACGATTACGATTCGATTGTTCATCTTATTGCCTTTCAGTTTGACCAGTAATTAGTTGGTGACTTATTTTCTGAAGTTCGGCTAACTGCTCCTTGGAAACGGCTCTTAACTCATCAATCTGCTTTTGTTGTGCGGTAATCATTGCCTCGTGCTGCCCGTATCGACGATGTTCCTTCAGGAACTCGTTGAGTAACATCGCATTCACTTCGTCGTAGCGGACTGTAAAAGGCTTTCCCTGGTCATCGGTCATCACGAGATCCGGATCTACCTTGGCCACGTCTTCAGCGACCAAACCGAACTGAGGTGCTCCCCTTGGATCCAGCTCCTTCTTGTAGCGAAAGGTGACCGGCCGAAGAGACAAAATGGCTTCGCTCGCTTTGTCCATCGGCTTAATCGCTTCCTTGAACCTGATCGAGGAAGCCTTCACGCCGAGGCGGCCACTGGAGCTAATCGCTACGGGCTGGCCACCGCTCACAGGCACGCCGCGAATCCCCGCGATAAACGTAGCACCTTGTGTCCCGCTCGTGCCAATCCGGATAGCGCCGGCCTCACCAGCTACTCCAGAATTGCCGATGTCGATGTTATCATTGCCTGTGGTGAGATTGGAGCCGGCCGAGGTGCCGAGAGCGATGTTTCTGCTTCCGCTTGTGTTATTGACCAGCGCGTTGTCGCCGTTAGCTGTGTTGAAAGAGCCGGTCGTGTTGTTTAGCATCGCTTCCAAACCGGTCGCCGTATTGCTAGCGCCGGTGGTGTTAATGTTTAGCGCCGCTGAGCCTAAAGCCGTATTATTGTCACCTGTGGTATTGGAAAAAAGTGAGTCCGTCCCGTCACTGGTGTTTTGAGAGCCGGTCGTGTTGGCCAGAAGCGCTCCAGCGCCGGTCGCGGTGTTATTGCTTCCAATAGTATTAGCGTAGAGAGTCACTTCTCCGCAGCCCGTGTTAGCCGTGCCGGTAGTGTTTGAAAGAAGCGCTTTCCAGCCCGTGGCCGTATTGCCGAAGCCGTCCGTATTCGACATGAGCGCTTCCAAGCCCGCAGCCGTATTAGCCTGGCCAGTTGTGTTGTTGAGAAGCGCGTCGAACCCAACCGCTGTGTCACCCGGCCCGGTGGTATTGTTCACGAGCGCGTCTTCGCCGAGGAAAGTGCCCTGAGTGACAGAGTCACAACCTTCCCTGCACTCCGCCCGCAGTATCGTCGACGCTGCCGCCCAGAGCGCAAATGAGCCCGTGATTAATGTTGGCATCCATCGTCGGGCGCGACGACGCAAAACATGGGTTGATAAAATATTCCTGGTCAACTGAGTCTTGTTCTTCATTTGGTTCTTACTTAATCCAATGCTGTGCTATTGAGCCTTCGCGTAAAATCCGTAGAGCATCCCCTGGCCATCCAGGTAGCCGCCGACAATCTGGCCCTTATTGTTGATTCCGAACGGCTGAGTTACGGCAACATCCCCAAAGGGAGCGTCAAACGTGGAGAATGTGCCGGATGAATACAGAAAGCCGTGCTCCCATATGTATTCTACCGAATTGATCGTAACCGAAGAGCCGTATCCGCCGACGATCACACCCGCATCCGTGATCCCCGCCAGATAAGTATTCGGAAAGCCATTGCCGTAATCGAGAGTGGTAATGGCGCCGTTGTTCCATGTGAAGCCATGCGAATTGTTACTTGAATCGAAGTAATAGCCCACGATAACGCCATGATTGTTGATGCCGGACAGGTATGTGAACAGCGCTCCGCTAACCGAAATCGATGTATATGTGTTATTTTTTAGTAAATAACCGCTGCTGCCAGCGCCGATCGCGTAGGTGCCGATTATTGTGCCGGAGTTATTGATACCGACAGTAACTGTGAAATCGGCCCCTGGATAATCCAGTTGCGTAAAGACTCCGTTTACCAGTTTGAACCCATGGTTAACAAAAGAAGTGTCTAAAATGGTTCCGACGATCTGGCCTTTCTTGTTGATGCCGATCAGTTCAGTTTGTAGCGCTCCGGGAAAGTCGACGGTGGTATATGCGTCTCCATGCAATCTGAATCCGTGATCCGCTGTGAACGAGTCCAGAGTTGTGCCGTTATATCCACCAACGACTTCGCCGCCATCATTTATACCCACCCCTTGTCCGAGCTGGGAACGCGGATAATCGATCAATCCGAAGTTGAAGGTGAAGGAAGGCAGAATTCTCGTCATCCCGGCGGGGATCGTCGGCGTCTGGGAAAGCGGAATCGTCGCCTTTTGACCTTCAGAAACCAATCCTGCGATTGGCGTGCGCGTCAGTCGCGAAACGAGGGTCCGCGCGTGATCAACGGAGTTCTGTCCGAATGAAACGCCAGCACCAATACAGAGTGCGCCTAAAAGTGATAGCCAGCACTTTAGACGGTGAGTGATGAAATTTGCTGTGGTTTTCTCCGCATTGAATCGTGTGTTCATATTATTGAGAGCCAACCGCCGGCTTGTGTTTGTGCTTCATCTAGATAAACACCGATGCCGGTTGAAACCGATCATCGGAGAGTGAAAAATCTCTCTCTACGCCGCACAATGGCAGCTCAAGCTCGGAGGATGTTTGGAACTGTAAACAGTCGAGTTGGGGCGGGATTTCGTTGAATGCGGCCGGCAGGCCGGCCGTCGCAGATCTACTCTTCCTACGGATGACTGGCGACAACGCGGGTCGCCTCTTGTCGCAACGCCAGCTGTGCGTTCACCTTTTGCAGGCCGGCAGCAAGTTCCGCGACCTGACCTTCAAGTTCTTGAACCCTATGGTGTTCCTTGAGAAACTCATTGAGTAACATCGCGTTCACCGCGTCGTAGCGTACCGAATAAGCTTTGCCTTGCTCATCGCGGGCGACCAAGTCCGGATCGACTCTCTCCACCTGCTCAGCGATCAAGCCGAACTGTGGGATTTTGTCGGGATCCAGTTCTTTCTTATAACGGAACGTGACCGGCTGGAGTGCAAGGATTTCTTCGCTTGTCTTATCCATTGGCTGGATTCTCTCTTTGTAGCGCGCGGATGAGTTAACTGTGCCGAGGTGTCCATCGGTGCTAACTATCACTCCCACACCGCTGGCTACGGTTGCTCCGCTGATTCCCGCCATGTAGGCCGCAACGTGATGCCCAGCGGTGCCAAGCCGGATCGTTCCGGACTCCCCGGCTACGCCGGCATTGCCAATGTCTAAGTTGTAACTACCGGTCGTTAGATTCTTGCCGGCGCTCGCGCCAACGGCTATGTTTCGGTCTCCCTTGATCCCAAAGCCGGCGGAATCGCCAATCACCGTGTTTATGCCGCCAGTGCTATTGCTATAAAGGGCATTACTCCCAATAGCCACATTGCTTCCGCCGGTTGAGTTAGCGTCTTCTGCTAAAATCCCGATAGCGATGTTGTTATTCGGCGTTTTGCTGTTTGCGAGCGCGGCGTAGCCGACCGCAATATTGCCACCGCCAGTCGTATTGTTATAAAGAGCTCCTGATCCGAGAGCGATATTCGTGGAGCCGCTAGTACTCTGATTAAGAGCATTAAATCCGACGGCAGTATTGTCGTGTCCAGTGTTGTTGTTGAAGAGTGCGCCAGTTCCACAGGCCGTATTGTAACCGCCACTTGTGTTGTTATAGAGTGCGTCGAAGCCGAGGCCTGTATTGTAGATGCCGTTGTTGCTGTAGAGCGCATATGACCCGGCACCCGTATTGCCGTAACCGTTGGTATTGAGATAAAGCGCATCGTATCCTAAGGCAGTGTTATCGAGTCCGAGGTCAATGTTAAGGCTGAAGAGCGCGTCGGTGCCTTCCGCGGTATTGCGGTTTGGATAGCCGCCGTCCGGCGGTGGATTCACCGCGCGCGCAGTGGGGTGAAAGGCGAAGGAGGTTGTCGCGACAAAGAAAAGAGTTGCTAGCGTTCTCATAATGTTGTCGGGATCTTTCTGTAGTAGTTGCCTCCTTAATTGTCCTCCATCGAGATAAACACCAAAATCGGGTCAAACCGATCATCGGAGGAATGAAAAGTTTCTTTCTCGAAGCCACACAATCGCAGCACAACGTGGTAGAACGCTTGATACTGTGAGACAGCCCGGTCGGCTGCGGATCGGTTGCGTGCGATCGGGAATCTCGTCGCTGCAAATCTAGACATGCTATGGATGATCAGCGGCAACGCGGAGCGCGGTTTGTCGCGTCTCCATTTGCGCGCCCAGCTTTTGCAGTCCGGCGGCAAGTTCCGCGACTTGCCCTTTGAGCTCTCGAACTTGCTGGTGTTCTTTGAGGAACTCGTTGAGCAACATCGCATTTACCGCTTCATAACGTACCGTGTACGGCTTGCCTTCTTCGTCGTGAACGACTAGCTGCGGATCAATTTTCTCAACCTCCTCGGCTACAAGGCCGAACTGAGGTATACCGTGTGAGTCCAGTTCCTTCTTGTAGCGGAACTTGACCGGACGAAGTGAAAGGATCGCCTCGCTCGCCTTGTCCATTGCCTCGATCTTTTCCTTATAACGGGCCGACGACGTAGTCGTGCCAAGCTGGCCAGTGCTGGGGCTGATTAATACTGGCACTCCGTCGGCTACCGTTTTGCCGTTGATACCCCAGATGAAAACCCTCGTTGTGCTTCTCCCGCCGCCGATACGAATAGTGCTGGCGTCGCCGGCTACGCCCGGGTTGCCAATGTCGATGTTGCTACTGCCGGTAGTGAGATTCATTCCGGCGTTAACGCCTAGTGCAATATTGTTGGAGCCGGTGGTATTATTCCGCAACGCCTCAGAGCCTACGGCCGTGTTGGTGTTACCACTTCTATTAAATAGGAGCGCATCCTGGCCAATCCCCGTATTGCTGCCGCCCGTGGTGTTGCTGCCGAGCGCGGCGATGCCGTCAGCCGTATTGTTACTGCCGCTGCTGTTAATAGCGAGAGCGAACCCGCCGGTCGCGGTATTGTAGCTACCTGTCGCTGAACCGGCCGTGCCCTGGAGCGCGCTCAAGCCGCAAGCCGTATTGTTGAGGCCGCTTGTGTTGTTGGAGAGTGCAAATTCGCCATTGGCTGTATTGCCTGAACCGGTAGTGTTTTCAAGAAGCGCCTGATAGCCTGTAGCAGTGTTATCATTGGCCGTGTTGCTAGATAGGACCTGAAAACCGACGGCCGTGTTGTTGCTGCCATCGCCTAGCGCCTCACGGCCGATGGCCGTGTTTCTGCTACCAGACGTTGTCGCCGCCAGACTGGCCCATCCTACCGCTGTGTTATCCGAGCCATCTATCAAAACAACGCCAGCGTCAAATCCAACGACGGTATTATTGTTCCCGCTGGCACTGTTTTGCAGCGCGCTAAAACCAATCGCCACGTTGGCGTCCCCGGAGGAATTTTGGAGAGCCGAAGCACCGACAGCTACATTCGCAAAAGTGCTGCTCGCAGCACTCATCGCGTTGTAGCCTACGGCTGTGTCACCGGTGCTGCCGCCGGTGGAAAGGGCAAAACTGCCTATGCCAGTGCTCTGGTAGGCGAAACCCAGCACGGCATTTTCGCCCAGATATGTGTCACTATTCGTGGTATCGCAGCCTTCCCTGCAATCTGCGACCATGTTGGACGAGAACGCCAGGTACATCGATATGATTGCTGAGCTGGTGATGTAGAGACGCCGAGGACGGAGTGGCGAGGATTGGGTCGACGATTTGGGTTTTGCTAGATGGATTGTATTTCTCATAGCATTTTTTATTGACGCTGCGGGGCTTGTAATTTTCTTCCATTCAGGTAAACACCGAAACGGGTTGAAACCGATCATCCCGGAGCGAGATTTTTTAGGTGCCGCTGGCAGCGAACCGGCATGTGCCAGGACAATGCCGGCGGCGCGACGTGACGGCGCCATGGACGATGCACACGAGGTAACGCAGCTATTAGCAGCCTGGAGCGAGGGAGATGAAGCCGCTCTGCAGAAGCTGACACCGGTCGTTTACGATGAGCTTCGGCGGCTCGCCCATCGATATATGTACGGGCAACGCCCCGATCACACGCTCCAGGCGACAGCGCTTGCCAATGAAGCGTATCTGCGCCTGGTAGGCCAAAGCCAACCGAATTTCAAAAATCGCTCCCACTTCTTCGCGGTGGCGGCGACGGCAATGCGCCAGATACTCGCCAATCACGCCAGAGATCAGCAGCGCCAGAAGCGTGGCGGCGGCGCAAGCAAAGTCGAACTCGACTCAACCGCGTTAGTTGCTTCCGAGCACACCAAGACTGTTCTGGACGTTGACGAAGCTCTGGAGCGTCTTGCCCTGCTGGACGCCAGAAAGGCCCGCATCGTCGAGCTCAAATACTTTGGCGGACTCCAAGAAGACGAGATCGCGGACCTGCTGAAGGTCTCAGCTATCACGGTCCGTCGGGATTGGCGTTTTGCGAAGGCATGGTTGTATACAGAATTGCGCAGGGTCGCATGAAAAGAGTAACAAAGCTCGCACGACGGTGTGCATCGATCCTTCCGGGCGCTTCTCACTCAAACGCGCCTTCGGCCTTCGTTCCTTCACCTGCCAGATTCGAATTCCCTCATTGTTCCGTCTATGACGTCAGCAGAACTACAGACCATCGAGGAAGTTTTTCACGGCGCGCTTGAGTGTGACCCTCATCAAATGAGCGCCTTCCTTGATGCGAGGTGCGCTGGTGATGTCCGGTTACGCACCGAAATCGAAGCATTATTAGCGGGATACCAAGAACAAGAAACCTCCGTTGAAACTTCGATCGCCGCTTTGGCAGCGAACTTGGTTGATAATCAAGAGCGCGATTCGCTGGTCGGCCAGACATTGGGTCATTATCGGATTCTGAAGCGGATCGGCGCTGGCGGAATGGGTGAGGTGTATCTCGCGACCGACATAAACGTCGGGCGTAATGCAGCGCTTAAAGTCCTGCCGATGCATCTTAGTCAGGATACCGAGCGGTTAAGACGCTTCGCTCAAGAAGCGCGTGCTATCGCCGGGCTCAACCACCCAAACATCATGACAATCTACGAGGTGGGTAGCCACGACTCCATCAACTGCATCGCGAGCGAACTAATCGAAGGCGAAACATTGTCTCAGCGCCAAACCCGCGGACAGATTCCGGTTCATGACGCCGTCGAGATTGCCATCCAGATAGCATCCGCGCTGGCTGCCGCCCACTCCGCCGGAGTCATACATCGCGACATCAAACCCCAGAATGTCATGCTTCGGCCCGATGGCTACGTTAAGGTGCTGGATTTTGGGATCGCCAAGTTGGCGGAAGGTGATGTGGCAGGCATGTCGCCGCCAAACGATTCCTCAACGCTTCTAGAAACCCAGGCCGGCTCGATTCTTGGGACTGTGAGTTACATGTCACCCGAACAGGCGGGCGGCCAGGTAGTCGATATTCGCGCGGATCTCTGGAGCCTGGGGGTCGTCTTATATGAAATGCTAACTGGCCAACTGCCATTCCCGGGCAAAACAGCGCGCGACGTCATGGCTTCGATTCTCGAAGAGGAGCCACTGTCGCTCACCCCTTTGTTGAAGGACATTCGCTCTGAACTTCAGCAGATCATTACAAAGCTGCTGCAAAAGAATCCCGACCAGCGCTACCAAAGTGCAAACGAATTGGTCGAAGCGTTGAAGCAGCTACGTCATAGAATGGAGTTAGCCGCAGAGTTGGAGCAAACCGCCCCTGAAGCGGGTGGCAGATTGCGGCGGATAAGATCGCCGGAGGGTGCGGCTTTCATATGTATACTTAGTTTGTCAATTATAGGCCTGGTCTTGTGGCTGCGAAAGCCTGCGATCTTCTCGGCACCAGAAAAGAGCATCGCCGTGCTGCCGTTCGAGAATCTGGGTGGCCACGTAGAGAACTCCTATTTCGCTGATGGTATGCAGGACGCAATCCTGAACGATTTGGCAAAGGTCGCCGACCTCAAAGTGATCAGTCGCACGAGTGTCATGCAATACGGCAGTGGCCGCGCGCGTAATGTGCGTGACATTGGCCGACAGCTTGGCGTCGCCAATGTTCTCGAAGGAAGTGTGCAGCGCGAAGGCAACCGCGTGCGGGTGAACGCCCAGCTGATCGACGCAAGCAAAAACAGGCAGTTGTGGGGTCAAACTTATGACCGCGAACTCTCGGACATGTTTGTTCTCCAGAACAATATCGCCGAAACGATTGTTGATCAGCTACAAGCGAAGTTATCCCAAGGCGAAAAGAAAGCTATCGAACGTGCACCGACAAGGGACGTCAATGCTTTCGATCTTCATACTCGGGCAAAAACGCTTCTCTTGGCGACAACACTCAGTAGCGACGCAAAAGCTGATTTGCTGCAGGCTGCGGAGTTGCTCAATCAGGCGATTACCCGTGATCCCGATTTCTTTGACGCATATTGCGATCTCGCCTACACGAACGATACACTCTACTTCTCGGGTTATGACCATACTTCTGCCCGGCTCGGGCTTGCGGAAGCAGCCGTTGAAGCCGCGAGTCGTCTCGATCGGGACGCTGGCGAAACGCATCTTGCACGAGCGTGGAATCTTTATTCGGGGTATCTCGATTACGACGGGGCATTGGTCGAACTGGAACGCGCGCGTCCTAAGTTGCCTAACGCTTCCCGGATCCTTCAGCTGAGCGGTTTCATCCAGCGCCGCCAGGGCCATTGGACAGAGTCAACGCAAAACCTCGAGCGTGCGATTAACCTGGATCCACTAAACGTCTATACCCTTCAGCAAATTGCAATCAGCTACGATTATCTCCGGCGTTATGCTGACGAAGAATCGATGTTGAATCGCGTCCTGGCAATCCTTCCAGACGACATCGATACCAGAATAGGGCTCGGATGGATGGAACTAAATCGGCATGCCAATACCGCTTCTTTGCATTCCGCGATCGAGCGGATTCGTGCGACGAATCCGGCCGCGATGTCGCGAGTCGCCGACGCGTGGCTAATGTGTGCACTAAGTGAACACAACGTCGATTCAGTAAGAGACGCCCTGATGTTTGCTGAAGAGAAGCCGCACGTTAGTAGCGACAACGTCGCACTCAGTCGCTTATTTCTCGAAGGAGTTATTGCTCGCATGATCAACGACGATGCTAAAGCGCGAGCCGCATTTACTGCCGCACGCGCCGAGCAGGAGAAAACAGTCGAAGCCCAACCGGGCTATGGTCCCGCAATGTGCCTGCTCGGTTTGATTGACGCCGGGCTCGGTCGCAAAGAAGAGGCGCTACGGGAAGGCCAACAGGCAGTCAAGCTCTTGCCGGTCGAGAAGGATGCAATCAATGGATCTGCAATGATCAAATACCTGTCGGTGATAGCGGCTTGGACGGGCGAGAAGACTCTGGCCTGCGAGCAACTCGGAAAAGCGATCCGCTACCCTGGATTTCTTAGCTACGGCTATCTGAAGCTGCTGCCATTCTGGGACCCCTTGCGCGGCGATCCACGCTTCGAGAAAATCGTCGCCTCGATCGCGCCAGACGGACATTAAAGAACAATTCGAAAGCTGCGATTTGTCCTGGGAGGGTCCGGCTTTTCTTCAGCCGAAACGGAAGTGATGCCCTTTGCGTGTATCTAAAGGGCTCAGCGGTTGAGACCACGGCGTAAAATGATGCTGGGCTGCACGCGCCCAGATGACTGCGAGTGTCTGCGCACCGGAAACCGGGCGGAAAGTATGGATTCCTTGGTCAAGGAAGCGCTCACCTGTGTAGGGCGTTCCATCGAGCAAACCGGCAACCATTCCTTGCCGTGTGACGACTTCATAATCTGCCGGGATCTCGACCGTGAATTCAATCGACCTCGCCGTTTCTGGAACAAGATATTTGCCTGCAACCAGAAGCTCGCCACCAACCGGAAGGTAATTGCTTTTCAAGAATTGCGAGTCCTTGTCTGTTAATCCCGGTCCTAAGACTGCCAGGCATGTCTTACTCTCCATACAATGCTCCGGGACATCGTCTGCCATGAGATGATTTTTTATCCGGCGATTCGTCAGGCTTTCGAAAACCTCGTAAGTACAGCGTTGGCGAAAAACGCTCTCACCTTTGCTGTCGAAGACTGAATCGTCCGGAGTTGTGAGAGTCAGAACGTTCCGCACCAGCGCAACCTCCTCAGTCCCACGATCACGCAACCGCACTTGGATCAAGAGTAACATAAACATGACCAGGAGTGCTGTTGCGGGCAAAGAGAATGAGCCAAGGCCTGGAGCGATTGACTTCCGGGTGTTGCGGCGTTCTTGCCACCGAAGCAGCGCCGCGACAGCGAGAGTCGAAGCCAGCGGATAAAACGGGAGGTAGTCCTGGTGTGTAATGTTATGCCACAGCGCAGAGAGCAGAACGAGATAGATACCGCAGACGTTAACAAGGAAAGCGCGACGAAAGACTCCAATCGAACTAACGCTGCCGTGCACCGCGCGCAGCGCGAATCGCATCACAAGCGGCAATCCTACTGGCAGCAGGACCAGATGGAGAGCTGCATCACGCGGCCAAGCTCCACTTCCCACGTTATGTTCGAAGACACAGTCGCGAAACTCAGGCCAGACTCCTTTCGCCGCAAAGAAGACGGCGACAAGGAGTGGAGGAACCGCGCCGCACGCGATAAACGCGAAAATATTTGTTTTCGGCAAACGCTTTAGGAGACTTTTGGCCGGAACGAATAAGAGCATTGTGGCGACAAAAGCCAGGCAGATTGTTAAAAGCATGAGCGTGCTTTTCATCGAGACAGCGAAAGCAAGGCCAAGAAGTAAGCCCGCTACGGTCGCTCCATGCCAGCCCATTGCTTTCCGCAGGAGCACCAAAACAGTCATCAACCAGAAGAGCACCCACAGATCGTCTGGCCGAAATTCGGTCGTGCAGAGTGCATAGCTCCAGATCGCACCGCTGGCGACCACCGACCAGGTCCCAACACGGGCTGAAAATGCGATCCGGCCGATGCGGAAAATGCACCACGCGGAAAGGAAATAGAGCGGCACCATGAGGAACCGCATTCCATAGAGCACCTCTGCATGTTCGCCCAACAGTCCCAGAATCGGGGCACACATGATATGAAATAGCGGCATGTGGTTATCAAAGACATCGCGGTATTGAACCAGACCGTGCGTCCACGCCCAGATGACGTGAAGATGTTGAGGTTCATCGCTGTTGAAGCGGTAGGAGAAGATCGCCCAAATCCTTACCCCCAGCTCGCCAACAAAGAAAAGCGCGGCCGCGCCAAGCTCCCCTCGACTGCGAAGTCCGAGACGATCCTGCACAACAGATAGTTTGCGGGAAAAATTGGGCGTCACAGTGAAAATCTTAGACTCAAACTCAGGCGCCTCGTTCAGCAGCCGGGCGAATTAACCGGTCGACGACCATTGGGTCCTACTGACATCAGCCGCCGGGGCGCGTGTCAATGCGCTTAAAGTCTCGGATCGACAGGCTCGCTTTCGAGCGCGAGTACTCCGAAAACGCATTCGTGCACGCGGCGAAGCGGTTCACGCCTTGTGAACCGTTCGAGCCCTTCGATTCCCAGCGCGAATTCACGAAGCGCGAGGGAGCGCTTAGTACCTAAACCTCGCGAGCGCAATCGCTCCAGGTGTTCAGCCGACGTGTATTCCGGTCCGTAGATGATTCTCAGGTATTCCCGGCCGCGACATTTCACTGCCGGTTGAGCCAAACTACGCCGCCCCTTCACGATGAACTCCAGAGGTTTCACCACCATGCCCTCGCCTCCGCGTCCGGTCAGTTCTTCCCACCACGCGACGCCTTCGGTCTCGCTCGTGGCATCCGTCGAGCAGCGCCGCTGTGCAACGCTCCTCGCTGATCTCCGGGTAGAATACATGCGCCTTCCCAAACGTCAGCTTGAACTCATGCACTCGCCCCGGGTTCTCATAGAGGAGATATCCGAGGTCCGTCGCTGGTTTATGGGTTGTTGTAAGCGTTAGCAGCATGCGGGACCACGATTGCCATGTCACGAAGCATGCCTGCAAGGATAGATTTCCCCACTTTCCTCGTAATCCTGCCGTTGCGAGTAACTTGTTTAGGCCCGGCGTTTCTCGGCAACCCAGCCCCAAGTGGCAAGTTTCGCCGGCGCGAGGGTTGGTTAATGCTGTCGTCGAGCACTGCCAGCGGGCTCATTGACCGGGCCCGCTCAAGATGCGACGGTAAAATCTCCAAGGATGGGTATGAGGTCGAGACAACGGTCTGTTTTACTTCTGGCGGCATGTGTCTTGTTCTTCGCCCGGCAAATGCTGGCCGAACCAGAGGTGAGCTTTGAGATCCTGACCACTTTTGATTATCCCGGAGCCCTTCATACCTACCCTAGCGGGATAAACGAGAGCGGAGTTGTTGTCGGGGATTTTATCAATCAATCCAATCAGACTCAAAGCTTCGTCCGTTCTGCGGACGGCACCTTCAGCGAGCCCATTGTCTACCCCAATGCCGACAGCACTTACCTCTCAGACCTCAACAACACCGGAACGATGTGCGGCAGTTATATTCTAAATGGCACATATCACGGATTCTTTCTCTCCGGTTCCACCTTCACCAACTTTGAACTCGATACCAACACTCTACTGCGGGGAGTAAATGACGCCGGGAACTTTTCTGGAACTACCATCGACCGAGCTTTCGTCAGCATCGATGGAACCCTGACCATGTTTGAAATTCCGAAACAAGTCATCATGGATGCTTACGGGATAAACAGCTCGAACCAGGTGGTGGGCGGCGCAGTCCACGGGGCTGAGATCGAATACAGTTTTCGTCGCGACCCCGATGGCAAAATCGTTTGGCCAATTAAGGCACCAGGATACAGAAACACGGGAATGTTCGGTATGGACGATAAGGGACGCATGGTTGGATTTGTCACACGTGACGCTGCACCCACTCAGGCGGTTTTTTTGCGCCCATTACACCGGTTTGCGGTCTTTAGTTATCCGGGAGCGATCTTCACCGAATTTTACGACATCAATACGAGTGGGAAAATCTGCGGCGGTTACCGTTCTCCTGACGGCAAAACACATGGATTTATTGTTCGGGTAAGAGGGGACGACTAAGCCCTCGCCATCAGCAGATAGGTAGACAATAAGTTCGGGCCAAACCCTACTGGCCGCCCAATCTCGTCCCGTGAACAGTTACATCATCATCTCGGGCGGCACACATGCGTCAGTTAACAGCTGTTAGAGCTGACTTAGAGATCAGCTATTATGTGATGAACAGCCAAATACCTCGGCCGTTCCTCACCGAGAAAACAAGAGCGGCCGTTAACTCAGGTTCTCGTTTTCGTTTTCGTAACTTCAGTTTAACTTGTGCCTTAGGCTTACCTTCGCCGCCTTGCTGTTGGCTTGACCGTACGCTACCTGAAGGCGAAAGCAGTTCGCGCATGCCACGAACTCTAAAGATGAACCGGTTTGCCCGATCAAGATCAGGAGCATTAGCACGAGCACGAATTGCGGCTTAAGACCCGGAGCCTACAGGGTCCGGTACCATTTTGTCATTTGCGGCTTTTCTTTAGCCGAAACGGGAAATCTCGGATGGCCATTTCTCCTGGGACGAGCCCCTGACGCCGAGGGGTCCGGACCCTTTTGACATTGCGCCAATCTGACATCCGATTCCTGACCTGCGGCCTCTAAAAGGGGTCGCGTCACATGCGCCCTCGTCGCGTACGACTTACGTCCAATACTCGGACATCGGGTCCGCTTAGTAGGTTGCGAGACTAAATAAAAACGCGGCACCACCAACATCGCTGCCTTCGCCAAGGGCAAGCCCTTCGTGCCAGAGACGGCGCTGGCGCAGGCGCCGGATACCGTCTATGCGCACCCTTTCTCGCTTCATCTGAAACTTTCACTCACCGCAACAACAACCCAACACCACCATGCCAGTCGCCGACTACAAAACCTACTGCCAGATTCTCGACCGCGCGCGCGCCGGACACTTCGCGCTTCCCGCCGTCAACGTCACTTCTCTAACCACCGCCAACGCCGTCCTGCGCGGCCTCGCCGAGAGCAAGGCCGATGGCATCATCCAGGTCTCCACGGGGGGCGGCGCGTTTGCGTCGGGGTCCTCGCTCAAGGACATGGCGCTCGGTGCGATTGCGATCGCCGAGCATGTCCATCGCGCCGCGGAGCGTTATCCCATCTACGTGGCGCTGCATACCGACCATTGCTTGAAGGACAAGCTCGAGAAGTTTGTCCTCCCGCTCGTCGAGGAAACCGAGAAGCGCCGCGCCGCGGGCCGGCCGAATCTTTTCACCGCGCACATGTTCGACGGGAGCAATCTTTCGTTGCAGGAGAATCTCGAGATCTCCGAGACTCTGCTCGCGCGTTTTGCGAAGAACGACCTCGTGCTCGAAATCGAAACCGGCGCGGTCGGTGGCGAGGAGGATGATGTCGTCGGCGACCACGCCGCGAAACTCTACACCACGCCCGAGGACACCCTCGAAGTCGCGCGCCGCCTCAACCCGATCGGCGGCCGCTACCTGCTCGCGGCCACGTTCGGCAACGTCCACGGCGTTTATAAACCCGGCCACGTAAAGCTGCGACCGGAGGTGCTCAAGGAGTGCCAAGACGCGGTGGTGAAAAAGTACGGCGAGAACGCGCGCTTTCATTTCGTTTTCCACGGCGGCTCGGGTTCGTCCCAGGCGGAAATCCACGAGTCGCTCGGGTACGGCGTGGTGAAGATGAACGTCGATACCGACATGCAGTATGCGTTCACGCGCGCGGTCGCGGCGCACATGTTCAAGAATTATGAGGGCGTGCTGAAGGTGGACGGTCGCGAGCTCGCCATGGAAAAGCTCAAGCACACGATCCCGTTCCTTCTGCCGGCGGACGAGACGTTCGACGTCGGCGTGGACCTGCGCACACCGGTCGATCGGAGCTAC
>Ga0207697_10001114_pt1 | contig 14796 bp, 11 predicted proteins | sample KBSSwiS5withPhiX_FD_184293 | JGI IMG/M metagenome (GOLD analysis project Ga0207697, IMG submission 184293) | Switchgrass rhizosphere microbial communities from Kellogg Biological Station, Michigan, USA, with PhiX - S5 (SPAdes) (version 2) | ecosystem: Host-associated > Plants > Roots >... | reverse complement strand
GCATTTTCGTCAGTGACGCGGTCGCGTGAAATCTCCAATGGATACGGCCCGAATTGATTGGTCTTAAGATCCGCGAGGGTGTTGTACTGCGCGACGACAACTCCGCCTTCGTTAACATAAGCAAAGAACTCCGGCAACCAGTTGGAAATTCGATCCTGCGTGTTATAGGCGCGAATCCCCAGAACGACGGCAGAGAACTGCGCCAGGTTCTTCGCCGTGATTTCGGGTTCGCTCAATATTTTCACTGAATACCCGATTTGCTTCAGGCTTTCCGGAATGTCATCGCCGGCGCCGGGAATGTAACCGATCCGATCGCCTTTCTTGCGGATGTCCGCGCGAACTAGTTTGGCTTGCGCCGGTGGCATCAGCGTGTGGACCCCTATGTGCGGATAGGAAATGCGCACGCGCTCAAGCGAATAGTCGCGGCCATCGATCGAAACGATCGCTCGCACCGTAGCTTCGCCATTTTCGTTCGGTGGTTTGATGCTGAACGTAGCCACCATTTCGGCATCGCCTGCCTTCAGGTCTACCGGGATGGACGCCGGAGAGATTTCCCATCCCTGCGGTGCACTCAATTTGAGTTCTCCTTTCACGGGACCGGTGGCCGCGGTGACGTGTACTGAGACGGTCTTCGATTCATTCGTTGGGAACACCAGCACGTTGTTCGTCACGTTCGCAAAAACTGGCGGCGCAATCACCACTGATCGCGGCACTTCAGTGGGGACGGTATCAGCGGGGCGGTACTTAGTGTCCAACGTGTACCGCAGTTCCTGCCCGCTAACTTGCAAAACTAACTCTACGGGAAGAGCAGGGGGATTCTCAGGCAGACCGATAAGCTTTTGATCGTCGACGGTGAAGGTTCCGAGCGTCTCGGGTTTGCGAAGCCAGTATGGCTGCGAATAGGGAGAACCGTCGGGAATTTTGCACGACAGATCCTTCGTAACGAGTTCGTTCGACGGAAGCGCCGCTTCGATCTTGTTTGAATCGCCAGTGTTGAGGAATCGTGCTTCTTGCAGTGTAAGCGGGATGTTGGACCGATTGATTGCCTCGAGTTTTATTTTTGCGGTTTCGCCGGGTGTGAACGTTTCTGTCGCTGTCGAAGCCTCAACATGCAAGGCGAGACAGGCAGCGATGATCCTGTCCAGTTGTGCCTTTTTTTCCGGTATCCACGAGTCATCCTGAGTTCCACTCATCGTTTGGCGTAACTTCAGTAATTCAGGTACCGACGCAGCCGGGTCCGCGGGATTGAACTTTGAAATGATCTGAGAAATTTGTGCGGCAACGGATTCGGAATTGACAACGCGCGACCAGGTCGTGTCGACACCTTCGAAAAGCGAGTTGGTCATCGGCTGACCTTTCAACGGCTTGAAATATTCTTTTCGCGCGCCGCGTCGAGGCGGGCCGCCGACACCCTGGCTCTTGTGCATACTGATACTGGCCGCCGCGATTTCTGTGTACGCTTTGCCGAGAAGCGGATTGTAACCGCCGGCTTCCATGGCCATCAGGCCGGTCGGGTCGAATGGAAGATTGCGGTTCGTAAAGAAAAACGGAGACGTGTTCCAAACCAGTCGGGTCGCTTGCCACGGCTTTACGAAAGCCAGTTGTTCCGGAAAACGATTTGGGTCGGCTGCTGCCGAGAATGCTTCCTGCGCGAGAATCGCCGACGCCGTGTGATGACCGTGTGTCTTTTGATCCTCGGGACTGAAGCGTGTCACGATTACATCCGGTTGAAAATTCCTGATTACCCACACGATGTCGGCAAGAATTTTGTCGTGACCCCAGATGCGCAGCGTTTCGTCAGCCGTTTTCGAGAATCCGAAATCGATGGCGCGTGTGAAGAATTGCCTCGCGTGATCGATGCGCCGCGCGTCGAGCAATTCTTCCGTTCGGATAACCCCGAGCCGCTCGCCTAGTTCAGGGCCGATCAAGTTCTGGCCGCCGTCTCCCCGCGTCACCGAAAGATAAGCGGCGTCGTACAGGGAACCATTTGCCCAGAACGCCATCAGATTTGTATTTTCGTCATCCGGATGCGCCGCGATGTAAAGAACGCGGCCAAGCACGTTGAGTTTTTGAAGTGCGAGCTGAATCTCGCTCCCGTTCATCTGGTCTGACGACAACAACGGCGGCGCATCGCCGGAATTCGCCGTCCTCGCGACGGAGAGGATCGCGATTACAACGGCTGTTCGCCAACCGCGCGCGAAGCTGTGATGCGTCACATGCAATGGCGCACTTTCCGGTTTTGAACGTCCCATTGAGGCTATCGTGCGAAGTCCGAGATAGCCGCGCGTTATTTGTTGATGTCCTGCTTTGCCTCGAGCCGGTCGATCAGCGCCTGAATGCTTTGCTTCTGCGCATCACTGGGAGCGGCAGCTTGCGCCTGCTTCGCATCGGTGGCTGCGCCGGCGAAATCGCCTGCTGCAGACTTGATCCGGGCTTGAGCCAGGCTTCCGTAAACTCCATTGGGAAATCGTTTGGCGACCTCTTTGAAAATCTCCATCGCTTCAGCGCCCTTTTTTTGATTCTGCAACTGTCGGCCGTACGTATACAGTTGCGGTGCGGCGGCCTTCTCCAGCGCCTGGTTCCACGCGGTCTTCGCTTCATCCGGGCGATTCAACGCTTTGAGAATATCCGCTTTGGTGCTGAGATTTTCGAACCTTTCCTCGTTCTGAATTGAGGCATCAGCCCAACGCAATGCTTCATCCAGATTGATCTTTTTGCTCAAACAAAATTGCGCTCCTTCGTCTAAAGCCTGCCAGGTAAACTGCCCGCGACCCTTCAACTGCGCGCGGATGTTCTGCAGCGTCTGATCCGCATCATTGACGGAAACAGTGAACGGAATACCCAACTTTTCCCACTTCAGGGTGACCGCCGTCGAATTAGGCTTCAAATCTTCGAACTCAAATTCGAGCGCCTCTTTCATTTCAGCGAGAGGGCGAGGCTTCACATCCACTCGCAAAGCATCTTCTTTCTGGTCGTAGCTGTAGCTTCCCCACGCTGTATTGGTCTTTGAAAAGATAACCGTGCACGAATCCTGATTCGGAATCATGTGCAGTCCATAAATTCCCTTATCCAACGGCTTGCCCTCGACCGAAACCGGATCACTAAATTCAATGATCGTGTTTTCGTTAGCGCCCGCGCGCCAAACTTTGCCGTAAGGAACGAGGCCACCCCAAATTTTTCGTCCGTTCACCAATGGGCGATGGTATTTGATCGCGATATCCGTCAACGCGATGCGCTGTTTGACTTCGGCAGCCTGGCTTACGTCAGGAAGATTCAAATCATTTTGTGCAGAAGCGATTTGGCCAAGACCGACGATAGCGAGACAAAGAACAAGCGGTTTAAGCGTGATTGTTTTCATATTGTGGCGGTTACACTTCCCAGATTTTCGATCGTTCGCTACCAGTAATTGATTGTCAGGAGTATCGACTCATCCCGCCGGATTGGCGTTCAATGCTAAAAGCCGGTCGCAATGAGCCGTGTTCCTGTCGGAACGGAAAAGCACAAGAACTGCCGCGGCCCTTTTTCGTCATTCCGAGCGGAAGTCGAACAATCTCGCGGCGTAACTCTCAGGTTATTTTGCGAGATGTCTCGTCTTCGCTCGACATGACAAAGATAGACGCTGCGCCACGCTACTCGACCTCGTACGTCGTAATCTCTAATTGGTGGCCGTCAGGATCGCGGAAATAAATCGAATGCGCGATTTCGTGATCTTGGAATTCGAATTTGATTCCGCACTTTTCCAGTTCGCGCTGCGCCGCGACAAAATTCTCCTGATTGGCACGAAACGCCAGATGAAGCATCCGAATTTCGCGGTGCGCGGACGTTTTCATCTCCTCGGTCGCTGGGAACAAGGCGATTCCAGTATTTCCTTTGCCAATGAAAGTCGGCACGCCATTCCACATGCCGTCATGAAGCCGTTCGAATCCGAGAACGTCGATGTACCATTTGGCGGATCGTTCGATGTCGCGGACACCCATCGCGACGTGATCAATTCCTTCGAGTTGCATGATCTATCCAAATTGTATTTGTGGCGGTACCTCTGGATTCATCAACGACGCGTCGCCGTCCGCATAAACCGCAGACCGACTGGGCTAAACGGGAAGCCATCCGCCGCTATCCCCGCTGAATATCGAGGGGGAACACCGGGTCCATGATGGACGCCCCGCCATCGACGTAGAGAGTTTGGCCCGTGATAAAGCTCGCTTCGTCCATGCACAAGAGCAGCACGGCGTTGCCAACGTCTGCGGGGGCACCCATTCGTCCCAGCGGCGTCCAGCCGCTCTCGTGCCAGTTTTTAATGCTCTGGAATACCTCCGTCGGTAAGCGGCCTACCACACTGTCCTCCGTGGCTCCGGGGCTGATCACATTCACCGTGATACCGCGTCGGCCCAGAGCGACCGCAAAATAACGGACCAGCGCATCGAGCGCCGCTTTGCCGGCCCCCATGGCGACCCAAGGTTGCCAACTGCCAGTGAGCCCACTGGGCGAGTAGCTGATCGCGATGATCCGGCCTCGGTCCGGCATTAGCCGGGCTACTGTTTGGACCTCTAAGAGGAACGCCTGGGCCTGAGAATCGAGCGCCACACGCAACTGCTCCACGGTGAGCTCCATCGGGGGCCGGTAGAACGCGGTGAGTTCCGGCCGCGCGTTGCTCACCAGAATGTCCAGCGTGCCGAACTCGTGCTCGATCCGCTCGAACATTCGCTGGATCTCCTCAGGGCGGGTCACGTCGGCTTGCACCACAAAGCCATCGGCGCCGTGTTCGCGCACTTGTGAAAGTGTATCGATTGCGGCAGCCTCGTCTTGGTAGTAATGGACGGCTACCTTGACGCCGCTCGCCGCCAGTTTCAGGGCGATTCCTCTACCGATGCCGCGGGAGCTTCCGGTGATCAGCGCGTGTTTTCCGTTGAGAGACATGCGATCAGACAGAATCTACAGAATTGCTTCGAACAAATAAAGGTGGAACGCGTTGTCTTCAACGCGTTGGCAAGCGGCTGCAGCAAGCCGCCTGAGATTTGTAATTAGCTTTAGCAGCCAATGCCAGAGAACTGCGCCTTCGCCGATTCTTTTTGGGAATCGCCTTCAGGAGAAGTCGATTCACCTTAGTACCTGCACGGATGGCGCTTTCTGAAGGCCTAACGAGACGTCGATCTGAAAATCTGCAGCAATTGCGAGTAAATCTATATAATCACTGGCGCCATCCAGCGGCATGCGCGCGGACTGGAGAAGTAAAGCCTTTCAGCATCACTTCACCGATGTCTTCGAATGCGAGGCCTTTACCGCTGCACAGCTCCGCGATCGCGGTTGAGACCAGTATCTGTTCCGGCCGCGCGTGAGCGCATAGGCGCGCCGCAAGTTGCACTGTCGATCCAAAGAGATCGTTATTTTTTTCGACCGGTTCGCCTGCTGCCGCGCCGACTCGCACCTTGAGGGGATGTTCAGAATTTATTTGCGCGTGCTTGTCCAATTCCCGCTGAATCTGCATTGCGCATCGAACGGCGTTCGCGGCCGAAACGAATGATGCCATGATTCCGTCCCCGGTGTGTTTCACCTCGCGTCCGCCCAGCGCGGACAATGCGTCTCGCACGATCGTGTCGTGCACGCCAACGATTGCGAGTGCGGCTTCGTCACCGAGCGATTGCGTCAACGTTGTCGAATTCACAACGTCGGTGAACAGCACGGTTCGGATTCCTGGATCTCGTTCGTTGGGTCCACCACCGGGGAGAAGCACTGCTCCGGCCGGATTTGTTTCCGTACCACCGAGGAACACTTCTGCCACATCGGGGGACACCTCGATGATTTTCTCGGCCATCATCCCGTGAGCTTCGCGATGCACACACTCTGCTGCCTCTGCGTTTGGTGCATGCGCGAGGCAAAAGACTTTGTTGCCTTTGTCATTGACCCAGTACTTGTGATATTCGACGCCGTATTTGCGCTGGATTTCCATATCCCTGGCGTGAGCCTTCGCGACGTCTTCGGGAGTTGTTCCCTCCGGAAGGTTGTGAATGTCCATGTATAACGGCATAGGCGCTGAAGTTAGCTTGGTACGACGCGGTGCAAAACGCTGATCCCAGCAGGATGACTCAGTGTTTGGTAAACGACGCAGTAGCGTTCGGTCAGACGCAGTAGCGTCGCGATCTGCTCTTCGCTCGCATCGGTATCGAGATCGACATTTAATCGAATCTGCTTGAAACCAACGGGTACATCTTTTGATACGCCCAGCGTGCCTCGGAAATCGAGATCGCCTTCGGCGCGAATTGTCGCGTCACGTATCGCAATGCCAAGGGCGGTAGCGACTGCGCTCAGCGTTACGCCGGCGCAGCCGACCAACGCTTCGAGCAACATATCGGCGGAACAAGCGCTCTGGCCATCGCCGCCGGTCGCCGGATGAAGACCGGCTGCAACGCGGGCTTTCCCGGTTTCTATCTTGCAGGTCACGTTTTCGCCGACCCGTCCCTCTGCGTGCAGGGTGACCAATGCCGTTTCAGGACGCTCGCGATACTGCGCTTTCAAAGGCGCTTGCAATGATTTTAACTCGTCAGCGTTCAAGAGTTATTCTCCGGGATAGGATCGAAATTTGGAGCGTTGTTATTAACACCGGGCTTCAGCCCAGTGCAACCGAACTCAGCAGGGAACAACCGTTTCGGCGTTTTTCATGTGAAGAAAAGCCGTTGAAACGGCTTGTTGCTGCGTTGTGTGTAACATCCGGCTAAAGCCGTGTGTTAATGAGACAGCGACCACAAAATCTGTTTGCGACCGAGAACGCTGCATTGCCTGTAACACTCGGCTAAGTCGTGTGACCAATGACCGTTTCCAGGACGTTCGCGATACCGTGCTTTCCGTGGCGCTTGCAGTGGTTTTAACTCGTCAGCGTTCATCAGTTATTCTGCGGAGTACAATCGAATTTGGAGCGTTCTTATTAACACCGGGCTTCAGCCCGGTGCAACCGGCTCTGCAGGAAGCAAACCGTTTCAACGGTTTCGATGTGAAGGAAAGCCGTTAAAACGGCTCATTGCTGCATTGCGTGTAACACCCGGCTTAAGCCGGCTGTTAATGGGATGAGGAAACCAGATCCTCCCCGGCATCGTCACGCGCGCGCGTTTGGTTCTGCCATCAGTGGTCGGCGCGATTGTCGGGACACCACGGTCGCTCCCACATTGCAATAAGCGCCGGTATGATCAGCTCGGCTTAATGTTTTGATTCACGCGGAAGAAATTATCGGGATCGTATTTCTTTTTGATCGCTGCGAGGCGGTCGTAGTTATCGCCGTAGGTTTTCTTCACGCGTTCTTCGCCTTCGTCGCCCATCAAAAAGTTTACATATGCTCCCCCAGCGGAAAAGGGATGCACCGCATCGTAATAGCTCTTCGTCCACGAAACGATTTTGTCTTTGTTCGCCGGATCAGGATCAACGCCTACGATGACTTGGGCCCACATCGCATCGCGATAATTCCATGCAGTGTCGTTTTTGCCCACGCGTGCTGCGGCGCCGTTGATCGGATACATATGCATGGTGGAATGCATCGTCGGAAGCGTTTCACCGAACCGAATGTGCTGCGCAATCGCTTCATCGCTTATTTCATTCACGAAATCGGCGCGCCAGTACCATTGCAGGCCAGGTGGATAAATGGGATCGAACATGCTCTGCAACGCGGGCTGCGGCAGCGGCCCGACGAAATCGAGCGCAGGCTTCTTGAAAGCCCGAATCGGCTTGAATGTTTCCTCTGCTTTTTCTTGCGGGCCAGCGTATGTCCAGACGACGCCGCACATTTTTTTCATGTGCAGATGTTCGGGAAACGGCGGAGCTGGCGGAACGGTGAGAAACGCGAAGAAGCCGTTCAGATCATCGGGTGCCGACGGAATTAGATCGCGATACCATTTCATCACTTCGGTTGTCTCGCTCAGCTCGTAGAGCATGGGGCCGGCGTACACGGTGTCGATCGGATGCAACTTGAACGTGAATGACGTGACGACACCAAAATTGCCGCCGCCGCCGCGGAGCGCCCAGAACAAATCCGGATTTTCATCGGCATTGGCTTTCACGAATTTGCCGTTCGCCAAAACAACATCAGCGGAGAGCAAATTATCGATGCTCAGCCCGCATTTGCGGGTGAGATGACCGACTCCGCCGCCCAAAGTCAATCCGCCGACTCCGGTGGTGGAAATAATTCCACTCGGCGTCGCGAATCCAAACGCGTGCGTAGCATGATCGACGTCGCCCCAGACGCATCCGCCGCCGGCTGTGACAGTTCGGGCCGCAGGATCCACTCGCGTGTATTTGATCGGCGCAAGATCAATTACGAGGCCGTCATCACAAATTCCCAATCCGCCTGCGTTGTGCCCGCCGCCGCGGATTGAAACGAGGAGATTGTTGTCGCGTCCGAAATTTACGCAGTGGATGACGTCTGCGACATCCGTGCACCGCGCGATCAAGCGCGGTTTCTTGTGGATCATCCCGTTGTAGACCTTGCGAGCTTCATCGTAGTCTGCGTCGCCCGGCTGGATGAGTTTTCCTCTGAGACCTCGTTTTAGTTCGGTGATGGAATCTTCGTTGAGCATGGCAAGAGAATTGTAACCAGACAGTTACCCTGTGTTAGCCAACGATCAAGGAACGACGGCTCCTCTGCCGTCGATTTGCGTTTCACCGGCTGCCCACACCGCCGCTCCTTGAACTGCGTCGGCAAGTCTTTTCCGTTGAAACTGAGATGGCTTTACGGTTAGCCTCGCGGCAGAGGGCCATCCTCCAATGTCTTACCCGTACAAATCCTGGACCCGTCGCGATTTTTTGAGAGTTGCCAGCCGGGCGGGATTGCTGGGGGCTGTTCCGAGCCTAACGAGTGCGGCCGCCGCCCTTGAGCCTGACACCGTCTGCATCTCGATTCTGCACACGACGGATTTGCACGGCCATATTTTGCCGACATCCGACTACGATGGAACTGTTGATCGCGGCGGTTTGGCTCGGTGCGTCACGCAAATTCGCCGATGGCGCCGGCAAAATTCGAACTCGATTTTGGTAGATGTCGGCGACGTCTATCAAGGCACAGAAGTTAGTCTCCGAAATAAGGGCGAACTGATGATCGATCTATTTAATTACCTCAAATACGACGCGTGGGTGATTGGGAATCACGAGTTTGATTGGGGAATCGAGTCGTTTACTAATGCGCTGCAAAAATCGGCAATGCCCGTGCTCGGTGCGAACACAACCTTAGATCGAAAACCGGCCGGATCCTCTTCCGATTCGCAACATCCCTTCGCAAAGATTCAGCCATTCATCATTAAGGAAATCGCTGGCATCAAAGTCGCAATTATCGGAATCACAACGCCGGGTATGCCATTCTGGCTTCCGCGGGAGTTTACGGTTGGAATCGATTTTCAATATCCCGTTGAGCCTGTGCGCCGCGCAATAGCGAAAGCGAAAAGCGAAGGCGCGGACGCGATTGTCTTCACAGGTCACATGGGACTGAAGCCGCGCACGGGTGGCGATGACTTCGCAAACACGGTGATGGCGATGACTTCCGAGTTCCCGGATGTCGCAGCTTTCATAGCGGGCCATACTCATCAACCGATTCCAAGTCGCCTAACGAATCGCGTGCTTTTCACGCAGGCGGACCATTTTGGAATCCATGTGGGGCGCGTCGATCTGTTGTTTCATCGACATTCAAAAAAATTGCTAGGTCGTGAAGCAATTTGTGAACTGATGGACAGCCGTTTCGATCCGGATGCCGTTGTTTTGTCCAGAGCAGGATCACAGCTCGCCGAATCGGAAGCCTCCCTTGCACAACCGATCGGCGAGTTGACGGAAACGTTGCACGCTCGCGGCCGGCGCGGTTACCCGAGTGAAATCGAGAAGCTGATTGGAGCGGCGATTACAGAGACTTTGGGGGAACGAAGCGTTGTGGTAGATGCGGTTCTGCATGGCGTTTTCGATGAAAACGCCAAACTTGCCGCAGGCCTAACGACTATAAACGACATCTGGAATATCATTCCGTACGAAAACCTCATCGTTACCGCCACGCTCTCTCCTGATGAAATAAAAAGTGTCATGGAAGAAGTGTACGCCAGCCGTGAGCCCCGAAGTTTGCTGGGTATGGTACTAACAGTGGAGGGTCGCGGTCTCTATCGCCGGATTACTTCAATGGCGTTTCCAGATGGACGCCAACTGGAACGCGATAAGAGATACGTCATTGCCGTCAACAGTTTCGACGCGCGGAGTGCTGGCCATCGCTTCATGAGATTGCGAGCGCTGCTTGAAAGAGCGGAGTCGAATTGCGTTCTCCACCCCGTGCAAACCCGCGACGCGGTTATTGATTATTTCCGGCGGCACAAAAGTGTGCAAAGGATTGCCGCGATAACGGCGCTAGAAATGGCGGCGTGATTCGCTGGTCATCCTAAGCACAGTCGAAGGATCTCGCGAGAGTACCAACAGTTCAGGACGCGGTTCCTCGGCGTGGCTCGGCATGACAAAGAGTTCCTCTTGCAAAGGGGACGCGTTTCGCTTGCCTATTCCGCCATGCGATTTCGGATTGTTTTCTTTGCCGGTTTGTTGCTCACTTGTGATCTTGTCTTAGCGCAGACCCCAAAACCCGGTTCACCATCACCGTCACCCCGGCCTACGCTGCCAGAGTTTCGGCCAGCGTTAGTCGGAACCTCGCCAACTTCGCTGATCAACACGATCGATACCGCCGATTTGATCAAAAAGGGTCAAAAGGAGGCCGCCGTAATGTTTTCCTGTCTCGTCGCGCCGACTGGCCAGATCGTTACGAGCGGCGCGTATCGCGGTACAGTGGGATCTGAACTGCTTGAGCAGGAATTACTCAAACGCCTGGCAACTGCCAGGTTCATCCCAGCGGTTCACAATCACCAGCCGGTCATCGCTGTTTTCTATGGCACAGTGAAATTCGCAGTGGTGAATGGCAAGCCGCGGCTGCGCATCTTCGCCAATCAGCAACTAAGTGAGGTCGACAAAGAAACTGATTTCATCGATCCCCAACCCTTCGTGGGCCAGGGCTCAAAATTCACTGGCCTGCATTATCCCGAGACGGGCAGCACGGTGGCGATCACTGGCGTTGTCGAGGTCGAGCTGAACGTTGATGCGAAAGGAAATCTGAAGAATATCGAAGTTTTATCTGAGGAGCCGCCGTTACTCGGTTTCGGCGACGCGGCGCGGACGGATTTCGATGGCGCAAAGTTTATCCCGGCGTTCCGTGCAGGCCAACCTGTTGAGTCGAAGGTGAAGATTCCGATTTACTACAAGCCGTCGGCTTGACTCTGCGCAGTCCGACCGGGGAACGGCTGGGGAATCGGTTGATGAACAAGGTTGTTCGCGCGTCTTTCTTCAAGCGCGATCCCCTTACGTGTGCGCGCGAACTCATCGGCACCGAGCTAGTTTGGGACGAATGCTCCGGGGTCGTCGTTGAGGTGGAAGCGTACGCGGCGATCGATGATGAAGCCGCGCACACCTTTACGCGACCGAGTGCGCGCAGCTTTATCGAGCGAAACAAAGCGGGCGCGGCGTACGTCTATTTCAACTACGGCGTTCATTGGATGTTAAACGTGCTCGTCAAAGGCGAGGCTAACGGTTTTGTTTTAATTCGCGCGCTCGAGCCACGACGAGGGATTGAACTGATGAAGCGGCGTCGTCGCGTTAAGGATCTTCGTCAGCTTTGCTCTGGTCCGGGTAAACTTACACAAGCATTTGCAATTACCGGCCGAGATCATGAGTTGGATCTGTGTTCTGATCCGCGCCACTGCTTCGTCTCCAACTCACGCGCGACTTTCGATGTCGTGGCAGACAAACGCATCGGCATCAGTCGCTCTGCGCATCTGCCGTGGCGATTTACGTTGCGCGGAAGTCCGTTCGTGAGCCGAGCGGTAACGCCCTAGCTGGAACGCATTGTCCTCAACGCGTTGCCGTGCAGCTTTATCGTCAAATTCGGTCAGCGCCTGCGGCGATATCTCTGGCATCGCCTTCAAGAGAAGTCGATCCACCTCATTGACTCGCCCTACGCTTCATCGAAATTCTCGATTCGCATGAGCGAAAATAAACAGCGCGTTTTGCTTGGAATGAGCGGGGGAGTGGACTCCAGCGTCGCTGGGTACCTACTGCGCGAACAAGCCTACGACGTGATCGGTGTGACCATGAAAGTCTGGCCGCAAGACTGCATCTCCCGCGCCGAGGACAAATGCTGCGGCCCGCAAGCGGTCGCCGATGCACGCAGCGTAGCGCATTCTCTCGGTATTCCGCATTACGTGGTTGATGAAGCCGATCAATTCGAGCGCGTCGTGATTGATTACTTCGCCAGCGAGTACCAAGCCGGTCGGACGCCGAACCCATGCGTAATGTGCAATGAAAAACTCAAGTTCGGCAATCTCTGGAGTAAAGCGGCGGCGCTCGGCTGCGATTATATCGCGACGGGTCATTACGCGATCATCGAACATGTAGATACGACGCCTTCGTTGCATAAAGAGAAACGCGGCGAGGGCGCCGCGTCTACGTACGCGACCCTTCGCAAAGGTGTCGATCCGCGCAAAGATCAGTCCTATTTCCTTTTCAGTCTGCGGCAGCCGCAATTGCGTCGCGCGCTTACACCGCTGGGAACGATGACGAAGCCTCAAATTCGTGAGATCGCGCATTCGTTAGGCCTGAAAGTGGCCGACAAGATTGATAGCCAGGAAATTTGTTTCGTACCTGGAAATGATTACAAAGAGTTTTTGCGCTCGCACCTTGGCGAAAACGAATTTCATCGCGGCGAGATTTATGATGTCGATGGAAATTTCGTTGCCGAACATGGCGGCATCGAATTGTTCACCATCGGGCAGCGCAAAGGCCTTCCGGGTGGATCGCCGCGGCCGCGTTACGTTGTCGATTTAGACCCGGCAAGCAATCGCGTCATCGTTGGCGACGCCGATGACCTGGTCTGCGAGGAGTTCGAAATCGATCGCGTGAACTGGCATCCCGCTGCCACTGTCGCCGGCGCTGGCTCCTGCGAAGCCGTCGTGAAGATCCGCTATAATCATCCCGGAACGGTTGCGACCGTGACGCCTTTGGAAAACAATCGCGCGCGAATTCGTTTGCGCGAGCCGCAGCGCGCCGTCACTCCGGGTCAAGCCGCAGTAATTTACGATGGCGACATTGTGCTTGGTGGTGGTTGGATCTGTCGTTCCGCGCGCCAAGAGTACAAGGGGTGGAACGCGTTGTCCTCAACGCGTTGAAATCGCGCCTTACCGCCTGATAATATTTGCGCGTTCGGCGCGAAGCCATCGCCTTCGGAGAAGACGATCCACCGTCACCGGATGAGACTGTAAGCAGGTGAATCTATGTCTGAAAAAGTTCTTCTCGCGCTAAGCACCTTTCCCGATCACGAAACGGCACGGGACATTTCAAATGAGCTTGTCACAAAGAAACTCGCGGCTTGCGCGAATATCTTGCCGGGCGTTGAATCGATTTACCGCTGGAAAGACAACATTGAATCAGGAAACGAAACTCTGGTGCTGTTCAAATTGAGAGAGGATACGCAATCCGACTTCCAGGAACAATTGCGCTCATTGCATCCTTACGAAGTTCCGGAAATCATTTTCGTACCAATTTCAAGCGGGCTGCCGGAATATTTGCGCTGGGTTAGCGAAAACTGCAGTTAGCCGCGCCGACGTTTTTTGCCAGCGAGATAAATCGCGACGCCGATCGCATTCGCAATTCCGGTCACGGCAACGATTTTCAGGCCGAAACTAAGCGGGCTCGGCACGTCGATAATCGGGTAGATCGTGAAAAAAATAGCGGATAGCGCGACGGCAGCACCACACAACGCCGCAATGCGCAACCAGATCGGGGCATCGGCACGAACTGCACCCGCGCCAAAAATCGGTATGGCGAACATCGTGAAGTAAACGATGCCGTAGAAAACATTCGCTGCGTTATCGACGAGTTGAAACGCTTCCTGAATTCCGGCGCCGATCTGGCTGGCGATGGCAATGACAAGTGTGGTCGCGCCAACGAAGATGATGGAGTTAACCGGTGTTTTGTATCGCGGATGCAGACGCGAAAACCAATTCGGTAGCAGCCGATCCCAGCCGGCAACCATTGGTAATCGTGAACTGCCGGTAACGTGAACGCTGGTCGAAGCAATCGTTCGCGTGGTCATCAACAGAATACCAATCGACGCGATGGCGCCGGCGATTGGAAAGGAACTCAGCCCGAGTCGCAGCGTTTGCGGCACCGGACCAATTAAGTCGATCGGATTGTTGCCGACGAACGCGAGTACCGAACTGGTACCAAGAATAAAAGCCAATGCGATCACAGGCGAAGCGATAAGGACCGAGCGTCCGATATCGCGGCCGGGTGCGCGCGTTTCTCCGGCCAAAATCGCCACGTATTCAAATCCGCTGAGTGCGCCGACCGCGAGTTTACTGAAAATATTGAAACAATAGAAGAGCGACATCGCCGGCAACGCGAATTGAAGCGGCTGATAATTCTTGAGTTCGCCGCGCGCGAGGGCGAGGAACGGCAAAAAAATCAGCGCTCCATAAACGATGAACATCGCAACGGCGCCAATATTGTGAACCCATTTGCCTAACGAAAGGCCACGAATGCACGCCAAGCCCAAGCCCCCGACCAATGCGGCGCTGATCAGCGACACGCACCACTTGTTCTCGGGCATCCACGCGGCACCCGGGCCAATTGCGTAGGAGATGTTCGTGGTGACGAACATCCCGCCAAGTGCGATGACCGTGATGGACAGCAGCCAGAGGTTCCAAGCGACGATAAATCCGGCGAACTCGTTGAACCCGAGCTTGGCCCATT
>Ga0207697_10001113_pt1 | contig 14804 bp, 11 predicted proteins | sample KBSSwiS5withPhiX_FD_184293 | JGI IMG/M metagenome (GOLD analysis project Ga0207697, IMG submission 184293) | Switchgrass rhizosphere microbial communities from Kellogg Biological Station, Michigan, USA, with PhiX - S5 (SPAdes) (version 2) | ecosystem: Host-associated > Plants > Roots >... | reverse complement strand
GCATCGATCCGCAAGCCGATGCAACACGATCGGAAGAGGAGCGAATCCCGTGAGCAGGAGCTGCGAGAGCAGACGAGTCCGCCGGAAGACTGGTTTGTCACCCAACGCGTGACGCACGGTGGAATCCCTGCGGGAGCGCTTCGTAAAGCTGGCGAACAGGCCGCTGCGCTCAGGCAATCCGCCGGACAATCGGATTCGGTGGCCGCGACGCGGTGGAAATTTGTCGGCCCGACCAATATCGGCGGTCGAATTGTGGATATCGCAGTCGATCCGGTAGCTGCCGACACGATCTACGTCGCCAGCGCAACCGGTGGTGTTTGGAAAAGCACGGACAAGGGCGCTCGCTTCACTTCAATTTGGCCCACCACCAACCCACAAGCGATGGGAGCACTGGTCATGACCTCGACGGGCGTGCTGCTTGCAGGAACCGGCGAAGCCAACCCGGGCGGCGGCAGCATCACCTACGGCGGCTCCGGCATTTACCGATCAATCGATGGCGGCGCGACCTGGCAAGTGGTGGGGTTGACCGACTCCGGCGCTATCGGTCGGATGGCGGTGGATCCGACTAATTCGCAACACATCTTCGCTGCCGCGGCCGGCGATTTGTATAACCATGGCGGCGAGCGTGGTGTCTACGAGTCGACCGATGGGGGATCGAACTGGACCCAAGTGCTGGCTGGCGACAATGACACGACTGGGGCTGTTGACCTGGCCATCGATCCGACCAACCCAAACCGCGTCTACGCAGCAATGTGGGACCGCCTCCGTGAACCTGACTTGCGGACCTACGGAGGTGTGGGTTCCGGCGTCTACAGGTCGATTGATGGCGGCACGACGTGGCAACGGCTCGCGGGGGGACTGCCTGCCGCCTCGTCCACGATCGGCCGGATCGGTGTAGCGCTGGCTCCCTCGAACCCACAGCGGCTCTACGCCATCATCATTCAAACCGGTGGACTGTTCCAAGGACTCTACCGCTCTGAAAATGGCGGCGACACTTGGACGAAGCTTCCCACAGACGCGGCCCTCTCAAGTGCGCAATCGAGCTACGGATGGTGGTTCGGTCGCATGTGGGTGGATCCGGTCAACGACGCGCATGTGTTCGGCGCAGGTGTTTATCTCTGTGAGTCGAAAAACAGCGGAGCCTCATTTTCGCAGGCGTTTAGCCCCCATCCCGATCATCACGCCATGATCTGGGACTCGAAGGTGCCCAATCGCGTCTATTTAGGCTGTGACGGCGGAGTCTATCGATCGGACGTCAACGGATCGAACGATCAATGGATCGCGGGCGTTAGTCAGCCATACACGCAATTCTACAGTGTGGACGTGAGCGAGCAGGATGATCGACGGTTGGTCGGAGGCTGCCAGGATAACGGCGCTAATCGCTCTTATCCTGGGGGATGGAATTCCTACATTGGAGGGGACGGTGAGGAAGCGCTCATAAATCCACTTGACCAGAACAAGGTCTATGGATGTTACCAATATGGAGCCTGCAGCCGCTCCACCGACGGCGGTAACTCTAACATCGACTTCACGGGCTCAACGGTATCCTCGAGGCGTAACTGGTTCACGCCGGTTCAATTTAATCCTGGCGATCCCGCGGTCTTATATTACGCGGGAGAGCGGGTCAATCGGTCCACCAACAACGGAGTTAGCTGGTCAGTTATTAGTCCAGACCTAACCGGCGGACCAGGCCGCGATCCTAATTATCCGTTTGGCACAGTTACAACGGTGGCCGGCGCGGCAACCGACGCTAACCGCGTCTTCGCCGGGACTGACGACGGCAGACTCTGGTTCACCACTAACCTTGGCACGAACTGGACCCGAGTCACTGATTCCGACCTGCCGGGTACCTGGGTCACTCGGGTAACTGTCGATCCGACGAACGCGCAAATAGCGTATGCTACCTTTTCGGGGTATCGCGCCGGGGTGGCCTTACCCTATGTGCTCAAAACAACGGACGGCGGAACGACATGGGCCAGCGCAGCCGGCAATCTTCCGGAAGCTCCGGTTAATGACATCGTGGTTGTGGGGACCACGCTCTATGTTGCGACTGACGTAGGGGTGTTCCGCTCGGTGAATGGCGGAGCGAAATGGCGACCAGCCGGCAATGCCTTGCCGAATGTCCCCGTTACCGACATCGAGTACAGGGCCGCTTCGAATACACTCTATGCAGCCACGTTCGGTCGAGGGATTTACGTCCTGGCGCTGCCTTCGCTGTAATTCACAAAGGAGGCCGCGCACTGCGAAGGTGGCGTCCCGTCACGTCTAGCTGCTGAGGTTCGCGCACGTCGCGACCTCAGGGTCCGATCTACGCAGCAAACGGACGGCGAGCAAACGCCGCTACCAGCGCATAGAGGAAAGGAGAATTGCAGCCAAACCGGCCAAACCGAGCAAGGGGGCAATTATATCCACTGAATTGATCGACAGAGCGACGGCGCGGACGCGGGGGGCAGTATTTTTCATCTTGGAGGAAACAAATAGGACTTCTGAAATCCGATTATGGTATTTTTGGATCCTGCCTGTCTACAATTATTTTGTGCCTCTGGGATGATTCGGAAAGAGAGCCGAAGACGGGATTTGAACCCGTGACCTACGGTTTACGAAACCGTTGCTCTACCACTGAGCTACTTCGGCGCAGGCGATTGCGAGGCGGAAGATGGCATCCGCCTGAGGCTTCAGCAAGCGCTGCTCAGATCCGCCGACCTCAAGGGACGGCGGGCCGCGTTATTGCTTTTCATCCCTCCAGGAGCGCATCCCGAGAATCTGTGCGAATTGTTTTCAATGGAGACAGGCGCTCATTTGTTTTCGCCGTTGCCGCTGCGCGACCTGAACTTCCGCAATCGGATCGTGGTCTCGCCGATGTGCCAGTATTCGAGCGACGACGGTTTCGCGAACGACTGGCATCTCGTTCATCTCGGCAGCCGGGCGGTCGGAGGCGCCGCACTCGTTTTCACCGAGGCGGCCGCAGTTCTGCCCGACGGACGAATCAGCCCGCAAGACCTTGGGATCTGGAAAGACGCACAGACCGAAATGCTCGCGCGGATTTTCCAGTTTATTGAGGCGCAAGGTGCTATCGCCGGAGTGCAATTGGCGCATGCCGGCCGGAAAGCGAGCACAGGCCAACCGTGGAAAGGTGGGAAGCCGGTCAGTGTCGCCGACGGAGGCTGGACACCGATCTTCGCCCCGAGTGCAGTGCCGTTCGCTGATGGCTACCAGGTCCCGCAGGAGCTAAACCCTGGTCGGATCAGGGAAATCAGTCAGGCTTTTGCGAAGGCCGCACGAAGAGCGCTTCAAGCGGGAGCCAAAGTGATCGAGGTTCACGCGGCTCATGGTTATCTGCTGCAAAGTTTTCTTTCGCCGCTCAGCAATCGCCGCACGGACGATTACGGCGGATCCTTCGAAAATCGGATTCGATTTCTCTGCGAGACGATTGCTGCCGTGCGCCAGGTTTGGCCGGAGAAATATCCGCTTTTCGTGCGCATCTCGTCGACCGACTGGGCGGAAGGCGGCTGGACTGATGACGAATCGGTTGCCCTCGCCACGAAATTGAAATCGTTAGGCGTCGATCTGATCGATTGCTCGAGCGGTGGCACCGTCCGCGGCGCAAAAATTCCGATCGGCCCCGGCTACCAGGTGCGATTTGCCGCCCGGATTCGACATGAAGCGAAAATCGCCACCGGCGCCGTCGGGATGATAACCTCGCCTGAACAAGCGGACGAAATTGTGCGTCTCGGCCAGGCTGATTTGATTCTGATGGCGCGCGAATTCCTGCGTCGTCCTTACTGGCCGATTCACGCTGGAGCTGTGCTACATCAGCCACCCGTCCCGCCGCCGCAATACCTGCGAGCTTTTCAGTAGCACACACCTTTTAAGTGTCCTTGCTCACGAGCCGATCACAAATCGATTGCCCTCGCTATCCTTGAAAATTGCGTAGGTCCCCCACGGCTGTTTTTCGGGCGCTCCTTCAAACTCGACGCCGCGCGCTTTCAATTCCTCATAGGTCTTATCGATATCGTCACACTCGTAAGACATGTTCATCATCGTGCCGACGCGCTTTTCTTCGCCCTCGGCGGTGAATAACACGACGCGCGTCTCCGCTTTCGGGACGCGGAGTTCTATCCAGCGCTGTTTCTCGTCGAACGGCTGGTCCGTGATAATCGTGAACCCGAGCTTCTCGGTGTAGAAATCCAACGCGCGATTCTGGTCAGCGATTGGGATACTGATAAATTTGATTTTCTTGATCATGGCAGCCGCAAGCTAGGACGACCGGCGCACCCGCGTCCAGCGCCCAACTATCGTTAGGCGACAAAATTGCTGTCCTTTAATCGGTATAGAGGCTTACAATCCCCGCTATGCCGCGTTTCCGCCAAAGTGTCCCGGTCGACGACTATGTTTTGGATGTTCTGATGCGCGATCTGGTCGGACACGATCAGCAACCGGGCGCCTTTCTCGTCTATCTGCACCTCTACCGGGCGACTCAACGAAAGAACTGGCGACCGGTCACGCAGAGCCTGCGCACGATCGCCGAAGGAACGGGCCTGTCGAAAAGTGCGGTGCAGATGGCGCTCCGAAGGCTGCGCCGTCGCGAGCTGGTCGAATCCACCAGCACGCATTCCACGGCGGCGCGGCGGCACCGCGTCCGGCGCCATTGGCGACAGCGGGTTCGTTAGGATTAACCCTTTTTTTTGCGAGACAGTCGAACACCAGCATTCGACTCGGCAATATTGCAGCCTCTACGCTCAGACAACAGAGACGATCGTCTCCCCGGCAGCGTGCTCGGCTATGCTACTTAGCTTGCGGGTGCCGCCAGGAAGGCTCTGCATCCAGTTTCAGTTCTTTTACCTCCTCTGGTCGGGCGGGCTCAATTCCTCGCTTGCCGGACGAGTCATGCCAATAACTCCCGTCAGAAGTACTTATCCCTAACGACAAAATTCGATCTTCAGATTCCTGCTGCTCAATCCAATCTATTTTCGCTCCATCTTTGGGACTCGTCCCACGCGGCAAGAGCTTCATGCGGGCGGCATAATAGCGGTTTAGCCGCGCAACCTTAAGCGATAAACCCAAAGGCCGATGATGCAGCCGATCCCAAAAGGTCGCCATCACAATTCCCACCATGTCGTGCGAATCTTGGACTCCCAGACGGTGGAAATATTTTGCCAGACGAGAGTTTGAGTTCAGCTGCCACCGATTTGTCAGCTCAATCCCGATGGGAATTGTTAATGCATCCTTTTCGTCCTTGAGCGCTTTGATTTCAGCGACGCCATTGGGTGAAAACAAGCGAATGAGTTCCCGATGCGCATCCGTCAGGTCCTTGGGAATGTAAGCGTGCTCATGTGCGACGGCTCGGACTCCATTCAGCGCGAGCAGCAGAACCAACGCGGGCGCGATGATGCCTGGCGCCCTGATCAGGGTCGGACGCACTCCACGGTGCTGATCAGGCCTCAAGCCTTGATGCCGTAATCAAGTTGAGTGAGAAGATTTTCGACCTCGGCGGCGCCGAGATCGGTCTTCGCATAATCGAGCGGCACGGCACCATGGAGAATGCGCTGCGGCGCCTTTAGCCAGCGGCGCGCCTCCTCCAGCCCTCCGAAAAGGTGAAGGGCGTGACCAAGCAAACGCGCGAAACATACCACCTTACCCGATTCATCGACGGTGAGGTGACCGGTCGCCTTCCGCTTCTCCATCGTTGCTCGGGAAAGCCCCAATCGGGTTGACAGCTCGTCGAGCGAAAGATCCAACTGCCGACGAAGCGCCTCGAATTCTCCGAAGTCGAGCCCGGGTGGCGGTAAACTCTGTTTCTTGTTCGGCAGCGGCTTGAGTGTTGGAAGCGGCTTCAGTGGCTTGGCCGCCTTTTTGGGGGGCTTGTGTGATTTAAGCGGTTTGGGCGGCTTGGGTTTTTTCGCCGCCACGGACCGCGCCTTTGAAGTCTTGCCGGCTTTGACTGACTTTTTTTTAGACGCAGTTTTCATTCGCGAAAAAGCTCATACCAAATTGGCGGTGCTCTTTACAAGTCCAGTTCATGCAGGCCACTGGAACGCGTTTGGGTTCTCGCAAATCGGCTTGCGAATGAGCCGGGCGGGTTCCTAAATTGAAAGATGAATACTAAAGGAACGGAGTACGCGCATCCGGAGGTGTTGGTTGAGGGGGATTGGCTCGAACAGCACCTCAACGACAAGGATATTCGCATCGTCGAATCCAACGAAGACATCCTCCTCTATGACACCGGGCACATTCCCGGTGCAGTCCATATCGACTGGCGGGCGGATCTTCAGGACGCCGTTATTCGCGACTATATCGCCCCCGAGAGATTCGCCGCACTTTGCTGCCGCCATGGGATCACGGCCGACACCACCTGCGTTTTTTACGGTGACAAAGCAAACTGGTGGGCTTGCTATGCGCTTTGGGCTTTCCGCTTATTCGGACATGAGAAGGTGAAAATTCTCAATGGCGGGCGGGACAAGTGGAAAGCCGACGGCCGAAAGATGACCCGCGACGTACCGCAATACCCGAATACGAATTATCCGGTACCGGCACGGCGTTTCGACAAGGAGATCCGCGCATTCGCTGATGAAGCGCTCGCTCAGAGCAAGGCGAAAAAGCCGCTAATCGACGTGCGATCACCCGGCGAATACAAGGGCGAGATCACCCACATGGCGGAATATCCGCAGGAAGGGGTTTTGCGCGGCGGACACATTCCGGGCGCGAAGAGTGTGCCGTGGAAAACGGCAACGAACGACGACAGCACTTTCAAGCCGGCGGCAGAGCTGCGGAAAATTTACTTTGAAAATGCGGGGCTGAAACCCGGCGAGGACACGATCGTCTATTGCCGAATTGGCGAACGCTCCAGCCATACGTGGTTCGTCCTGACCTATCTATTGGGGCTGGAAAACGTGCGGAACTACGATGGTTCCTGGACAGAGTGGGGGAATAAAGTCGGCGCCCCGATTGAACGGAGCGCATAACGCTTCTCAGGCTCGTGGTTCAACTAATGCCGCAGCGCTACAGGGAGATCCGATTAAGAGCATGAGCACAAGCACGAGTAAGACCGGCAAGAACATGTATCCCGCCAAGCTGCAAAACATCATCGATCTGTTCGACCACCTCCCCGAGGTGGAGCGTCGCGAGACGCTCGTCTCTTATTCCGACAGTGCCTCGAAACTCGAGCCGCGTCCGGGCGAGAAATTCGATCTCGAAGACATCCGCAAAGACGAGGAGTGCGCCGACACCGTTGGAGTTTACTTACAGGTCGATGCGAACGGGAAAGCGCACATCCGCATGACCCTCGGACCGGAAGTGCAAACTCTCACCCGGGCTTTGGCTTCGATCCTTTGCAAAGGGCTGGATGGCGCGACGCCGCAGGAAATTCTCGACCTTCCCCAAGACTTCGTCACACGCATTGTTGGTGCTGAGCTCGTTCGGATACGCAGCCAGACGACCTATTACGTGCTCTCGCGGATCAAGGGAATTTGCAAAGTCTACCTCGACCGACAACGCGCGGCGGTTGCTTAGCTCGTCAGTTCGCTGGTTTGTTGCGGGGATAAATTTCCTGCAAAACTGGCTCACAGAGCAGAATCGCCAGGGCCGATTGACCATCGATCATTCGTCCGGCGCGAACGAGCGCGAGCGCTCCTTTGAGCGACATCCGCTTCGTCTCCAGCAGCTCCGCTTTTCCTCGTTCTGGCGGAGCGTCTAAGACCACGCCGGCGGCTAGGTAAACATGGCATTTCTCATCCATCAACGCGTTGGCGGAATAAAAATCGGCGACGTGAATCAGCCTCTCACAGCTCCCGCCAACTTCTTCACGCAGCTCACGTTTAGCAGCCTCCTCGGGTGACTCATTAAAATCGGGATCGATCCCACCAGCCGGCACCTCCAAACACCATTCGTCGACAGGGTACCGGTAATGATTGATCACGATCATTTCTCCTTCCGCGGTGATCGGTACGACGATGACAACGCCCGTGCTCCGCTCCAAATAGGCCATCGATTTTCGCTTGGCGTCCGCTAATTCAACTTCGTCTTCGCGCAATGCGAAGACCTTATTTCGAAAGGGCCGTTGCGTGCGCAGAGTCCGCCAGCCCGCCGCAGCGCCATTCGGTTTGTCGGTTTCCGAGTCCATGCTTCCAAGAGTAGATCGCGCGCATTCGCGGCGATGGACTCGACCTCGGTCAATTATTGTTTAGTCTCCCGCTGCGCATGCCGCGGAACGACCACCTGCACAAGATTCTCCTTATCGGCTCCGGCCCGATCATTATCGGGCAAGGATGTGAATTTGATTATTCTGGAGTGCAGGCCTGCAAAGCGCTGCGCGAAGAGGGCTACGAGGTCGTGCTCGTGAATTCGAACCCGGCCACGATCATGACCGATCCCGAGTTCGCGGATCGCACCTACATCGAGCCAATTAGTCCGGCGGTCATCGAATCAATTCTCGCGCGCGAAAAGCCCGACGCAATTCTTCCCACGATGGGGGGTCAGACCGCTCTTAATGCCGCCATGGAGCTAAATCGCAGCGGCGCGCTCGTTAGGCACAATGTGCAATTGATTGGCGCAAATGCTCTCGCCATCGCCAAGGGCGAAGACCGTCAACTCTTCAAGGAGGCAATGGTCCGGATCGGGCTCGATGTCGCGCGTTCCGGGATCGCCCGCACGGTCGCCGACGCAGAACGAGTCGCAGGTGACATCGGAAGTTTTCCGCTCATCATTCGACCGGCATTCACTCTCGGCGGATCGGGCGGTGGGATCGCCTACAACCGCGAGGAATTGGAGACGATTGTCGAGCGCGGGCTCGATCTGTCGCCAGTCAGCGAGGTGTTGATCGAAGAGTCATTGTTAGGCTGGAAAGAGTTCGAAATGGAGGTGATGCGAGATCGGGCCGATAATTGCGTCGTCGTCTGCTCGATCGAGAACCTCGATCCGATGGGCGTGCATACGGGCGACTCGATCACCGTCGCACCGGCGCAAACCCTGACGGATCGTGAATATCAGGCGATGCGCGATGCTTCTTTCGCGGTCATCCGCGAGATCGGGGTTGAGACTGGCGGATCGAACATCCAATTCGCGATCGAGCCGACGACTGGGCGGATGGTCGTGATTGAGATGAACCCGCGCGTTTCGCGCTCGAGCGCGCTCGCCTCAAAGGCGACTGGATTTCCCATCGCCAAAATCGCGGCCAAGCTCGCGGTGGGCTATACCCTCGACGAGATTCGCAACGACATCACGCGCGAAACTCCGGCCTGCTTCGAGCCAACCATCGATTATTGCGTGGTTAAAGTTCCGCGCTTCACCTTCGAAAAATTCCCGGAAGCGGATGCCACCCTTACGACGCAAATGAAAAGCGTCGGAGAGGCCATGGCGATCGGGCGCACCTTCAAGGAAGCGCTGCAAAAGGCGCTGCGCAGCCTCGAGATCAAGCGCTTCGGCCTCTGCGGCGACGGCCGCGAAGTGCGCGTCGATGCAGAAACCCTGCGGAGCAAACTGAGCGTGCCGAATGCGGAGCGGATTTTCTATTTGGCCCAGGCTTTCCAGGACGGAATGTCGATCGACGAGGTTTTCAGCCTAACGAAGATTGACCCGTGGTTTCTGAGTAATATCGCGCAGCTGGTGGAAGTAACCGGATGGCTGCAGGCTGGAAACAAGCGAGATTTGTCAAGCGCGACGCCTGAATTACGCCGCCTCAAGCGCCTAGGTTTTTCCGACCGCCAGCTCGCGCACTCGTTAGGCGGCAGTGAGCAGGAAATTCGCACCCATCGAATAGCCGCTGATGTGATCCCGACTTACCGACTCGTCGATACCTGCGCGGCGGAATTCGAGGCTTACACGCCTTACTATTATTCGACCTACGGGATCGAAAACGAAATGCGCCGGAGTGCGCAGCGCAAAATCATGATTCTGGGCGGCGGACCTAATCGGATCGGACAGGGCATTGAGTTTGACTACTGCTGCGTCCACGCCGCTTTCGCCCTGCGCGAGCTCGGCATCGAGACCATCATGGTGAACTCGAACCCGGAAACCGTTTCGACCGACTACGACACCAGCGACAAACTCTACTTCGAGCCGCTCACGCACGAGGACGTCCTCAACATCTACGAACAGGAAAAACCGGAGGGCGTGATCGTGCAGTTCGGGGGGCAAACTCCGCTCAATCTCGCCGCCGGACTCAAGGCTGCTGGTGTGCCCATTATCGGCACGCAACCGGAGAGCATCGAATTGGCAGAAGACCGAAAATTATTTGCCGAAATGCTCGATCGACTCGGCTTGCGTCAAACGCCAAACGGTTCCGCGACGAGCGAAGAGGAAGCGGTCGAAATCGCGGACCGAATCGGCTACCCAGTCCTCGTAAGGCCGTCGTTCGTTCTTGGCGGGCGCGCGATGGAACTGGTCTATCATCCGGAAGATCTTCGTCGCTACATGCAAAGCGCGATGGGCGTGAGCTCGCGCCGCCCTGTCCTGGTCGATCGCTTTCTCGAAGACGCGATAGAAGTGGATGTCGATTGCATTGCCGATGGTGAAACGGCCGTGATCGGCGCAATCATGGAACACATCGAGGAAGCCGGAATCCATAGCGGCGATAGCGCTTGTGTGGTGCCGACCTTCTCGCTCTCGCCCGCCGTGCTCGACGAAATTACTCGGGCGAGCAAGGCGATGGCGCGCGAACTCAATGTGCGTGGCCTGATGAATGTCCAGTTCGCGGTCAAAGATGAAAAAGTCTACGTCCTCGAGGTGAACCCGCGCGCTTCGCGCACCGTGCCGTTCGTGAGCAAAGCGATCGGAGTGCCACTGGCGAAGCTCGCGGCCAAAGTCATGACTGGAGTAGCGTTGGGCGAGCTCGGTTTCACGAAGGAAATCCTTCCGACCCACTATTCGGTGAAGGAAGCGGTTTTTCCTTTCCTTCGTTTTGAGGGCGTCAACATTTCGTTAGGCCCGGAAATGAAATCGACCGGGGAGGTAATGGGGATCGATCCGGATCTCGGCCTCGCCTTCGCCAAGTCGCAACTGGCGAGTCACTGGCCGCTCCCGATCGCCGGCAACGTTTTCATCAGCGTCAAAGATGCGGATAAACCGAATGTCATCTCGCTGGCGCGCGAATACTCTGACCTCGGCCTGGGGATCATCGCCACTTCCGGCACGGCCGCGACCCTCGCCGCCGCCGGCATCCAAGTGACGAAAGTTTTCAAGATCGCCGAAGGTCGGCCTAACGTCCGCGACCTGATCAAAAATGGACTCGTTCAGTTCATCATCAACACGCCGAGCGGCAAGATCCCGCGCGAGGACGAAGTGAAAATCCGGACCGCCGCCCTGAGTGAGCGCATCCCAATTATGACAACCGTGCGCGCAGCCTCAGCCAGTGCAAAGGGGATTCGCTCCCTGCAAAAAGGCGGGATAACGGTGCGAAGTTTGCAGGAATACCACGCGCGAAAAACATAAGGTGGGAGCCGCCTTTGTGCGCGATGAACTGAGCGTTCCACGTCGCAATCGGGGCGCAAAGCCCCCTCCCACATTTCAAGACGAACGAAGCGTTCGCCGATCACCCTGACGGCTCGTTAGGCCAGTGCGATCACATCGTTCGAGAAACGGGACCACAATTCGGCGCGTCGTGCCAAGCACCTGGCGCAACTCGCTCACGGTCGCCGATCCGCTTGCGCGCAAAACTTCTGCGATACGCAGCTCCATTTGCGCAACCGCTTCGGCCGACAAAACAACGTCGTCGTTAAGCGCTATTATTTGACCGGTTTCGCTCAGGAATCGAAGAGCCTGTTGCGCAGCCGGATCGGCAATCAGCTCCCTGCGCGATGGAGGATCAAAGGGTCGCGTGGAAAGAGCGATGCGGATCTTTGCGCCGGCTCCCGCCAGATGGGGCGGCAACGACGGCTCGTGAGTCCGGCGTTTGATGGCGCTCTGCCGGCAGGAAAAGCCTCGTGCACCGAGATCAGTAACGAGGGCGTTTTCCAGGTCCGCATCGTCGAGCGAGAGATGCAACCGCAGTTTCGTAAGGTCGAGGCCGACGCGCTCGGGATGCGCCGCGTGTTCCCCGTCGATCGCATCGATCGCGCGCTGTCGAAAATCTTCCCACCAAGCGAAATCAGCTACGATTGACCCACTCGCGAACGCCTTCTTCTCGCGCACCATTTGCTCGACGGCATTTCTGATTTCTTCATCGCTAAAGCTCGATTGAAGAAGAACGTTGCCCCGACGAATAACCCGATCGCGCTCTAATTGCGTCCTTAGCAAAGTATCAAGATCGTTCGGCTGATTCGACCGCGCCTGGAGGAAGTTCCTCTCCGGCATTGAACGAAAGGTTGTTCCCTCCGCGCCTGCGTCCAGCACAATGCCGCCGGCGACCGTTTGTCGTCCCGATGCATCGCGCACGATGAAGCGATCACCAACGCAAACGAAAACTGGCTCGGTGAAACGCAAACGCGCGATCACAGTCTCGCCTGGCAACAACTCCTTGCGGTCGAGCAAAAGAATTCGAGCCGTGAAGCGCGCGCTTCCGTAGTGCAGTTGGATGATCGAGGCATTCTTTAGTGGGCGCGAAGCCAGAAAACGACGGGCCGATCGCTGGACCACGGCATCGATCGTATGACTCGGCTTCGCGGGTTCAATCGTCGTGATAATGCTGCCACGAGCAATCTGTTCCGGGCGAAAATCAGGAATATTCAGTGCCGTCCGCATTCCGGGGAGCGCGACTTCGAGCGCTTGGTTGTGATTTTCCAGAGAACGAACGCGAGCGCGAAGGTTTTGCGGCTGGATCGAAATGGTTTCTCCGCGGACAACACGGCCGCCTGCCAATGTACCGGTGACTACGGTTCCAGTACCATGAACGGTGAAACCGCGATCAACGAACAGCCGCGCCTTGCCAATTTCGCGGTGAAGCGGGATGACGGCACAGACTCGCTCAAGCGTTTGTTTTACCTCATCCAAACCGGTACCGGCCTGGACCGATGTCTGCACAACAGGAACTTCGCCTAACGAGGTGCCGCGCAGACGTTGCCTGACCTCGGCCGAGATTCGCTCGGGATTGCCCACGTCGCACTTCGTGATCGCAACCACACCGTAACGGACACCGAGGTAATGCAGGATCTGAAGATGCTCTTCCGTCTGTGGCATCCAACCGTCGTCCGCGGCCACGACAAGTAGAGCAAGGTCGATCGCTCCCAGCCCGGCGACCATGTTTCGAATGAAATCCTCATGACCGGGAACGTCGATGATACCAAGCGAGATACCGGGCAGCGCAAGATGCGCGAATCCAAGATCAATCGTAATCCCGCGTGCTTTTTCCTCCGGCAAACGATCTGTGTTGGTGCCGGTGAGCGCTTCGACCAGCGCCGTCTTTCCATGATCGACGTGACCGGCCGTGGCCAGGATTAAATGCTTCACCGCTCCGGCTTTTGCAGACATCGAGTTAAGGCGGCGGCGACCAGCTCGTCCTGCTCCGGGAAGATGGTCCGCAAGTCTAGTTTGACCCGGTCGCGGGCAACAAAACCGATCACGGGCGGACTTTGCTGGCGAAGCCGCATCGCAAGTTCGTTAGGGGAGAATTCGGACGAAGAAATTTCAAGCGCAACGGAGTGAATCACCGAGCGCGGCAACGCGCCGCCGCCGATCTCGGACTTGCTTTCCACGAGCCGTATCGTGAGCGGCAGCGCGCTCAAACGCTCCAGTAGGTTATCGCCTCGAACCCACAATCGTCCGTTAGGCGAGGCGAGGAGATGGAGCGCTGGCACTTCCGCGGACGTCTTGGCAAGGTGCAGATCGATCGTCGTTTCGAGCGCAGCAAAAACCATCTTGTCGCAGCGCAAGGCACGAAAGATTGGCTCGCGCTTGAGAGCCGAAACGAGACGCGCTTTGCCGGCGATTATTCCGGCCTGCGGTCCGCCGAGGAGTTTATCACCGCTGAAACAAACCAGGGCTGCGCCCTGGCTAAGCGTTTCCTCCGGGGTCGGCTCGTGTTCGTCCAAACCGAGCGCCTCCGTGGCGGAAAGAGCGCCGCTTCCGAGATCGACTACGAACGGCACGCGCCGGCGGCGGGCGAGCTCGACAATTGGCTCGTTAGGCGGACGGTCGGTGAAGCCTTCGATATAAAAATTACTCGGGTGCACCCGCAGGATGAGCGCGGTTTCCGGGCCGATTGCGTTCGCATAATCCGCCACCGTCGTCTTGTTGGTCGCTCCGACTTCTCGCACTACCGCACCGCTCGCTTGCAGCATTTCGCCGATTCGAAACCCGCCGCCGATCTGGACCAGCTCGCCGCGCGAAATGATTACTTCGCGCTTCTTTTTGGTGAAATGCCGGACGATCAGAACGAGCGCAGCCGCTCCGTTGTTTACGACCGTGGCCGCTTCGCTGCCGCAAGCGAGCGCAAGGCAACGCTCGAGATAAGCGGCCCGCTGACCGCGACCCCCGCTGGCAATGTCATACTCGAGGTTGCTGTAGCTGGCCGCGATCTTTGCGACCTTGTCGGCCGCAGCGGCGCTGAGGGGTGCCCGGCCAAAGTTTGTGTGCAGCACAATCCCAGTGCCGTTGATGATCGGCTGTAGCCGTGATTGCCGGAGCTGGGCGGACTCTGCACGAATTGCATCGATGATTTGATCAAAGTCCGATGTCGCTCCGGTTTTACGGAGGTCGCCAAGGTGTTGCCTAACGAGTTTGACGACCAATGGTCGCGGGAGATCGATGTCGCTCAGCGCCTCGATCACTTTTCCAACGGCTGGAAGGGCGCGGCGATTCATCTGGGGAGCGCACGCGCCTCGCGTGCTGTTTGCGGCGCCGCGCCGCAAACTGGTTCGCGCGCAGAAGAGGGCCAC
>Ga0207697_10001112_pt1 | contig 14823 bp, 11 predicted proteins | sample KBSSwiS5withPhiX_FD_184293 | JGI IMG/M metagenome (GOLD analysis project Ga0207697, IMG submission 184293) | Switchgrass rhizosphere microbial communities from Kellogg Biological Station, Michigan, USA, with PhiX - S5 (SPAdes) (version 2) | ecosystem: Host-associated > Plants > Roots >... | reverse complement strand
CACCGCGATTCCTTTTACTCTCGTCTTCCAGATCATGCGGAAGCGAAAGGATCTACCTTTTAACTGGATGTTTGTTTGCTTCGGCGCATTCATCGTTGCATGCGGACTTACCCACTTGATGGAAATCATCACGGTCTGGAAGCCGTATTACCCAATAAGTGCCATCATCAAGGCGGTAACTGCTGCGGCCTCCGTTCCGACAGCCATCATTCTCTTTCGCATTGCACCTAGGATCGTTAGGCTGCCGACGGTGGATCAAGTAGCGCGCGAACAGACGCTGCGAACAAAGGCGGAGGCTGCCAATGAAGCAAAAGACCGGTTCATTGCGGTCCTAAGCCACGAGCTCCGAACGCCGCTAATGCCGGTAAGAGCCGGTCTCGAGTTGATTGAAGACGGTCTCGGAAATCCCCAGGCAGAGGGAGAAGTCAAAGAGACGCTCGCAATGATTCGGAACAACCTCGAGATTGAAAGGGCACTGATTGACGATCTTCTTGATTTATCTTCATCGGCGCGCGGCAAACTGCATCTGGAAATCAAACCAACCGACATCCGCGCGGTCGTAAAACAATCCATCGAAGCGTTCGCCGACCATTTTCGAGAGAAAGACATTGAACCGAAGGTTGATCTGGAGCCAGGTGACTGCTGGGTTATGGGCGCCCGCGTACGACTTCACCAGATTGTGACCAATCTGGTCAACAATGCCCTTAAATTCACACCCGCAAAGGGACAGATCGCGATTCGCCTGCAATCGACGGGTGACTTTGTCAGACTTGAGGTGAAGGATAACGGTTGCGGGATCGAGCCGCAGCTGATGGGGCAAATTTTCGAACCCTTTGTGCAGGGTGAACGCAAGATAGCTGGCGCCGGCGGAATGGGTCTGGGACTATCAATCGCAAAACTGCTCGTAGAGCTGCATAAAGGAGAGTTAAGAGCGTTCAGCGAAGGGGTTGGTCAAGGAGCAACCTTTGTCGTCGACCTCCCGCGAGCGAAGCAGCCTCCTACAACTGAGGTTCCCTACTATTCGCCTTACACCAGTTTTCGAAAATGCAGGCTTCTGGTCGTAGATGATCATAGGGATACGCTTCGAATTCTCAGCGCTATCCTGCGTAAAGCCGGCTATGAGGTGGACACCGCTGAGAGTGTGTCACAAGCAAACGGCTTTCTCGATAGGGCCGAGATTTTGGTAACTGATATCGGCTTGCCTGATGGAAACGGCTGTGACCTGATGAAACGCTTCAAAGAATGTTACGGCGGGCGCGGCATAGCCATAAGTGGATTCGGGCAACCTGAAGACTTGGAACGTAGTCATCGCGCGGGTTTTAGTCATCACCTGGTCAAGCCGATCGATCCAGAACTACTCCGAGCAACCTTGGAAGAAGCGTGTCTCGCTGAAGCGCAGGCCGGGAATGTAACAGTCTAGAGGCGACAGGGCATCCAGCCAGCCTCCGGGCTTCACCGTTTCCATTGCCTCAACGGCTGCTAAGTTTCGGAAATGTCATCGTAACAGCATCTTCAGCTTCGTGCTTAGAAGGAAAAGCCAGTTTCAATGTAGGGCCCGTTCAGCTCCGTCTTGTTCGTGAATCCGCCCGACTCGTAATCGTTCTTCAGGTAGCGCCAGCCAATTTTTGAATTTAGCGATCGGGTAATCTGAAGGTCTAAACCCCCCTGCACCTGCCAGGTAAGATCTGATGCGGCTCCGAAACCGCCAATATCGGCCTTGGTCCAAAATGAAACAGGTTTCCAGAGATGAACCCGACCGCTCGTTCCAATGACAGGATCAACCCAGTCGACTGAGCCCGACACGCTGCGACCAGGCAAACGGGCGCCTTGCAGCCGAAAGTCGCCGCTCTCATAGTTGTAGCGTGCGCCGGCAAAGACTGAAAGCACCGCGTCGTTACAATTGATCAGCCGATAGCCAAGGAATTGTTCCGAAAAAGCATCCTTGAGGGAAACGCGCGCGTTGCCAAAAAGCAGACCGCGCAACGGAGCGCTGTCCGACACCTTGAGGTAGAGACCATTGGCCGAAAACTCCCAACGATGATAACGGGCATAAATCGAACCGGCCGCCATCATATCGAGATCGCTAAGCAGGTCGCCGAAACTGACATCCGTATCAGCAACGACGCCGCGCACTCCAAAATCGCCCGACAAACCGCTCATCCAACCGGGAATGCCGATTTGGAATTCAACATCGTCAGGAGTGGTGCCGGTCTGTTGTTGCACCCCCGGTGCTGATTTGGGTTCCACTCCGCCCGGCGTACCGGCGAAAAGGGAAGCTCCGGCAAGACTAATGCAAAAGACAATGGCCCTAACGAATCGCTTCATTTGTTTGAACTGTGCAGCATTAACAGCGCCCTTCGCTTTTATATTAATACCAGAAGTTTGACGACCGGTCGAATTCTCGGCACCGCTGCGAATCCGACCTCTGAGCTCTGACCTCTGCACTTCGATCTCCGGCCAATAGCAGCCGCTCAGAGTCGTGATACCATGGAATCCGATGCGTCAGCTCCTCGAGGAAATTCGCGCACATAAACTGGACCAGATCGCCGCCGGCTACGCAGTGGTGGCGTGGATCTTGATCCAGGCTGCGTCCATCGCGCTGTCCGCGTTCAACGCTGCGCCCTGGGTGATGCGATTTCTCATCATCGCTTCGATCGTCGGATTCTTCCTCACCGTTTCCGGCGCGTGGATGCTAATGCCAGCGCAACCGACGACGAGTGTGCGCACGAGGCGATTCTTCGGTGCGGCCTTAATTGGAGGTGTGGTGGTCGCCATCGCACTCGGCGTATTCGCTTATGTTCATTCCGGTGACTCGGTGGCAGTGCCTGCGAAGACCAGTGCGTCCGCCGACGCGAACTCCATCGCTGTGCTCCCATTCGTGAACATGAGCGGCGATTCGAAACAGGATTATTTCTCCGATGGCATTTCGGAAGAGATTTTGAATGATCTCTCGAACACGCCTGAGCTGCGCGTCGCCGCGCGCACATCGTCATTCGCGTTCAAAGGCCGCAACACCGACATTAAGGATATCGCGCAGGCGCTCAACGTCCGCGGGATCGTCGAAGGAAGCGTGCGCCAGGACGGCAAACGCGTTCGCATTTCGGCGGAGCTGGTCGATGCCAGCAAAGGCTTTCAGATCTGGTCACAATCGTACGACCGCGAGTTGACCGACATTTTGTCGCTGCAGGACGAGATCGCGCACTCGATCACCGGCGCGGTAGCCCAACACTTTTTGGGTCATGGCGTGTCGGCGACCCCGGCCCGTCCAACACCGCAGTCGATCGATCCCGAAGCTTACAAAGCATATCTCCAGGGGCAGCATTATTTCGCACAACGAACCCGCGAGGGCATCGACCGCGCGATCGCGCTCTTCACCCAAACAACGACCCTTGCGCCGCAATTCGCCGATGGGTTTGCCGCGCTGGCCAATGCGCATGCAACCGCGGCCCTGAATTTTCAGGCGACAAATGGCATTCCTCCCGCGCTCGACAACGTGAAGAAGGCGCTCGCGCTCGATCCGAACAATCCGACCGCGCTCACAGCTCGCGCGATTGCCGAGTTGATTCAATGGCAATGGCGCGCCACCGCCGACGACCTGCGTCAACTGGAACAGCTACACGCGAACGCGGCCCAAGTCTGGCACCTGCGAGCTATCTTTTTCGACTATATGGCCCTGCCACAATTCACCGGGCCTGCGGAAGAGAAGGCAGTGCAGCTCGATCCACTCTCTTACATCGATCGCTACAATCTCGCGCTCTATCGGATGCTCGAAAAACGCTATGACGAAGCCGCGCGGATTTCGGCCGAGGCCTGGGCGCTGCAACCGGCTCAACCGGAGTTACAGATGCTCAACGTCCAAATCGCGCTTGGTCGAAACGACATGGCATCAGCGGAACGCACCCTGGCCAGCCTGGTGGCACAGGACGGCGAGAACTCACCGAACACGGTTGGCGCACGCTTCTACATCGATGTGGCGAAGAAGAATTTCGCGCAGGCTCGCAAGACGGTGAATGCCGTCGCTGCATCCTTCCCGGCGAGCGGCATTCCCGCCACCGATCTCGGCACGGCTTACGCCATGACCGACGACGTGGATTCTGCGATCAAATGGTATCGCCGCGCATTCGAGCTGCGTGACCCACTATTTATGCGCGTCTCTTACGCCAATCCGCAACTGACCAAACTCTACGCCGATCCGCGTTGGAAAGCGCTCCGCGCCACACCCGAAGCGCGCGACTGGGAAGAAGCAAGACTGGAGATCGCTAAGAAATCCCAGTCACCTGAGTAGCCACGACGAGGACTGCGAAACAACTGAATGGGCCTTCCTCTTCAGGAGAGTGACACCTTCAAGATCGAACAATCGTCTGGCGGTGGCGCGCCGTTCAAAGGCTCGACTGTGCGACCGTGGATTTCCGCGACAGTTCGGCCATGACCGTTGTTTGGCGCAACAAGGAAATCCACCAGCCGATCGAGCGGCTTGGCATCCTGATGACGTCGTGTTTCAAAGACACCGTCGGAAAAAAGATATAAGTCGCTCGGCAAAGCTATAGGTAACTCTTCCGTTAGGTAGGTCGCGTCGGGCAAGCAAGCTACGGGTGGGCCACTCGCCGGCAGAATCCGATTGTCATTTCGAGCCCGGCGAAGGACTGCCGGAGGATGGCCGCCGGCAGCATAAGACAAGGTTCGGCTGCTGAAGTTCGCGATGCCGTACCAGATAGTGAAATTCAGGTGTTCGCGTGATTGGGAGAAATAAACGCGATTGAGCGCGCCGAGGACCGCACCGGGATTGTTCCAGTCGGTGTCCGTCAGCGCGCAGGTGCGGAGAATGTCGAGGATCGAAACCGCGAGCAAGGCCGACTTCACGCCATGACCAGAGACGTCGAGCAGATAAAAAGCGAATCGGTCCGAATCCATCCAATGATAGCCAAGTCCATCTCCGCCAAGCTGCGCCGAAGGAGTCATGGACCAATCAGCCGAAATATGCTTTTCCGTGATGGGCTGCGGCAAAAGCGAGAGCACATAATTCACCGCATCGGCTAGCTCGGAATTCAGTGTCTCCTGGGTCGCGCGAAGTTCGTCGTAGGCTCGTTTAATTTCCTCGGCGCTTTTTTCGGCCACCATCTTCGCAAGGCGCAGTTGCTCGATGGCGCGCGCCCGTTCAATCACGATGCCGGCCAGATGAGTGGCCATGCGAATCAAATCGCGATCGTGTGCACTGGGTTTGTGTGGTTCGCGATAGTACATCGCGACGGTTCCGAGCAAGCTCCCGTCACTCGAAAAAATGGGAGTCGAGCAGCACGCCCCTATGCCGAAAGTTGAGGCGAGTTCGGCAAAGCTGGCCCAGTGAGGGTCGCTCGAGATGTCCGTGGCAAAAACGGGTTGGCGTTCGTAAGCGGCGCTTCCGCAGGAGCCGATGTTCGGGCCAATGCCGATGCCATCGACGATTTGGTTGTAGGCCTCGGGTAAACCCGGCGCTGCGCCTTCTCGCAAACAATGGGCCTCTTCGTCAAAAATCAGCACCGAGCAAATCATGCCGTCACACGATTGCGCTTCCACTCCGCGCACGAGAACATTCAGAACGGTTTTTAGTGGCGCCCCGGAAGCAATTTTCTCCAGGACTCTTTTCTCGTGCTCGAGTGCGCCTTCGTCTCGTTTGCGCTGAGTGATGTCCCGTGTGCTCCAGACGCGGCCAACGTTCCGCCGGTTAACTAACTGAATGGCCGAATTCCGCTCGAAAACGCGACCATCGGCCAAATGTAAAACGTCGAAGCTTTCGCTCGCTGGCGAGGCGACAATCTCGCGAATTCGCTTCAGGTATGCCGCGGGATCTCTTAGTTGGCGGGAAAGATGGTTCCAAAGATCATCCGCGTCGCGTGCTGTCCTTAGTTCAGGCGGAATTGCCCAGAGATTGATGTATTTTTCATTGAAGGCCCTGACTTGGTTCGATTCGTCGGTGACAAGAATAGCATCGGTCGTGGACTCGAATGTGGCGTGCATCATCGCCAGCGACTTCATCAGCTCATCGGCGTTCTGCGACGCGTTGCCGGCATCGGCGCCACCGGGTGAGGTTATTAGCCCGTCATCTTTCATGGCTACCTGACAAACTGGCAGCGTCGCCGAATGCAAGCAACTTGGTTATTGTCCGGCGTCCTTGAAACAGCCGCGCCTAGAGGGGGCCTAACGAAACTTCAGTTCCTTGCGTCAGCTACAGCTTCGCGGCTGCTAAACGATCTGCGGCTAAAGATCGGCGTTCTTGCGGTAGTAGAAGCCGTCCTGGCCAGCCTCGACTCGCTCTTCGCCTTGCGGGGTGACCGCAACCCAGCGCTTTACCGTCGCATTCCAGTGTAGGTCGCCGTCTTGGATGACTTCGCCGACCTCGAGACGCTTTGCGTCTTTGGGCGGAGCTGGCTTTGTTTGGCCTGTCGCGTTCATACCGCAGCTTACCATCTGTCAATCGATTCTCACATCGAAGTTGGTCGCTGGGAACGTGCGGCCTGGGACGGTCTCATATATGGGTAACGGTCTCCAAAAGTACGTAAGAACTGCAGCCGTTTCGAAGCGCTGGAGGCGCGACAGAGATTAGCCCCGGGCGTTAGCCCAGGGTTCACGTTTCATTTCCCATTCAAGCCCCGGAGGGGCGGCAGAATGGCCCGGAGCACCCTGCCTTCTTCCGCCCCTGCGGGGCTTGGCCCAATAAATATCGCAACCCCCGGCTCTCGCTCGGGGCTCATCTCTGCCGCAACTCCGGCGCTTCATACGCCTCCTCCCTGCTTCTTTCGCTCTAGCCTAACGAGGCAAAGCAAAGATTCCCGTCCGCACGTGTGTCGTTCTTTCGCTAGAGAGAAGCATGCTTTATTTGGTCAGACCCCTTAATTTCAGAGGGAGAAAGGGGGCCACACCCAAAGCAAAAAAACTCCGGGGAGTGCTCGCGCGCACAAATTGGCTTTTTAGAGGGAAAAGTGTCACCTATGTCATGAGATCATGTCCCTCGGGTGCAGTTTTCGGCGCCTCGCCGAAACATTATCGCGCGGAGGAAAATTTCGCGACTCGCGAAGGCTTCCGGAGTCGGCAGCACGCGAGGCGCGTGCGCTCCCCAGAAAGACGCACCTGCTAAAAGCGCACCGCCAGACGCGCTCGGTCACGGAGAGGCATATGGATCGGTGTCAACGCCGCCAACTGAAGGTAAGAATACTTTAAGAGTCTTAGAGTATGGTTCGCTCTTGGAGATATGGAAATGCATGTTGGTTCCTGAATGCTCTTCTTTGTTGCTGCTCCAACTGTGCTCGACCCGATAGGTCCCATCACGGTTTGGGGAACGCATAATGCTGGCAAATCGATATGTGCGAAGATAGCCGCTCGCCTCAGCGTTAACGTTGCCGTAAATGGTGTGGCGGCGGTTTAGTCGGAGAGAGGCGCGTCCACTTGAATCTGTGACCAACTCTCTGTCGGTTCTGGCTGTCAGTGCTCCGATGAGGGAGAAGGGTTGGTGGGAAGTGACTCGAATCGTCACGCCGGAGACAGGCTGGCGGCCAGAATCGGAGACCACGATCTGCGTGGTATCGTAACCGTTAATTGTGCTAGAAGCGAAGAGGGTAATCGCCACTGCCAAGTAACCGACGATCGCGACGGCTGCGACGGAAGGGGATGCGATCAGCGGGCGGGGCCGGCACACGAGCGAAAGCACGCCGACGACGAGGCACAAAGCAAGAACGATGAGGTTGGGGATCAAGCCGAGCGCCGTCAGCGCGCCCGGACCTGACTGCACAGGTGGCATGCCGACAATTGCAAGGGAAGCAACAATGATCGCGGTTGCGACAATTGGGAACCAGATCGCAAACGCATATTTCATGCGCAGAGGGTAAGCGCTAGCCGCCGGATAAGGCCGGTTGGCCATTCATGGGCTTTTCGCTTTCTTGTCTCCTGTTCAAAAGCGAAAGCAAAGGTCCGGTCATGGCGGTGGTTACCAAAGCCATGATGACTAGCATGGTGAATATGCTTTGCGACAGGATACCGAGATCATAACCGATATTCAGCGCGATCAGTTCCATCAGGCCGCGCGTGTTCATTAATGCGCCAAGCTGCGTTGACTCGCGCCAGTCTAACCCAGTTAGTCTCGCAGCCAGAGCGCTGCCACCCAGTTTGCCGAGCGTCGCAACGCCGATAATAACTAACAAGACCATCCATTCGTGGTTACCGGAGACCAGACCGACTTGCATGCGCAATCCGGTAAAGGCGAAGAAGACTGGTAACAGTAAGACTGAGCTGAGGTGCTCGACCCGGATAGCCAATTTGTCACGGAAACCACCGATCGCCGGCATAATTGTCCCCGCCAAGAACGCACCGAAAAGTGCGTGGATCCCGATTAACTCAGTACAGAAGGCGGAGAGAAGAACCACGCTGACTACTATGGTTAGGAGGCCAGGGCCTGGTTCTTCGCGCTCAAGGGTTTCCCGCCCCATCAAGTTCGGCAGCATGGGGCGAATAACAAATAACATCAGACATACGAAAACCACCACCAACAAGAAGGTGATAGCGCCGGCGCCAACGCTGGTGGCGCGTGCGATGGCGACGACAAAGGCGAGAATAGTCCAGGCCGTAACGTCGTCGACGGCCGCACAGGCCGTTGCGGTGCTACCGAGCTGCGTTTTAAAGATACCACGATCCTTCAGGATTCGGACGAGGACGGGGAAAGCAGTAATACTCATGCTAATTCCCATGAACAAAGCGAAGGCGATAAAACTGGCGCCGGGCTGCGCTAGTTGCTCGTAAAGAAAATATGCCAGCCCGACTCCGAGCAGATAGGGGATAACAATGCTCGAGTGACTTACGACAATGGCCGTCGGCACCTTTTGTTTCAGTTGGAGAACGTCCAATTCCATCCCAACCGCAAACATGAAAAGACAAACGCCGATCTGACTAAACAGCCTGAGTGGCTCGAAAGAGGAGGTAGGAAAGACAAACTGAAACGCGGCCGGTGCGATTAACCCAAAGAGCGATGGACCGAGCAAAATGCCGGCAACCATTTCCCCGACGACCGCCGGTTGCCCTATGCGTTTAGCGATTCTGCCGGCAATTCCGGCGGCGCTGATGATGATGAAAACCTGAAGCAAAAGCCGACTAAGTGGGCTCGTGCCATTTTGCCAAAGGCTGGCCGTGGCGGCGGAAAGGAAACCAGTCCCGGCAGGAGCGGCGTGCGCGACCTGGGCCGGAACGGCGGTGCCGCCGGGGGCCACGGGCGGCGTCAGGCGGTTGCCTGCCTCCAGGATGAAGAAGATGGCCAGACCAGCGAGACTGACCACGATGAGGTACAACTGCGCTTTACGTTTCATAATTCATTCAGTGCGGTTATGGCCGAAGGCAGTGCCATAGGTTTCAGCTATGTTGTCATAAATATTCTCAATATGACAAGGATTATTTTTGTCGGCCGGCGACAGGGGAGGAACAGCCCGAGATATTTCGGCTTCGCTCAAAGTTCTCGATTTTTCCCTAAATGCGCGCGGCAGGAGCATGTCCAGCCGGGCGTCGCGGAACCGATGAGGAGAATATCAGATCGCGCTTCCGGCGAAGAGAATCGGTGGTTTTCCGCTTTGCTCAACAGGAAAGTGCCCGGATTTCTGGAGCAGGAGGAAACTCCTGCAGAGGTGACGACCGAGTTTCGAAGGTGATGGGGAATATCAAATCGAATGCGCGCGGAAATGGTCGAAGTGTTTGCCAAGCCCGTCCCAAGCATCGGGCGCGCGCCGTCTCGACTATTCTCGTTTCACCCGCATTCGCTTCGCTCAATGACGGTTTTCGATTCCTCGCGACGGATTGCTTCTTCCCCCCAATGACAATTCTCGATTTCTCGCCAACAATTCTGCGTGCCCTGACCCGGGCGACAAATCGTGGATTGACTAACTTGGTCGCAGAAAGGTGATATACGTGATTCACGTATACCACTCTATTTCAACGACTGGAGAGCGGACCGCAGAAACATGGCACGATTGAGATCGAGATCGACGGAGATGGGCAGCGGGCAGGTGGTCGCAGAGATAGTCAGAGATTTTGCAAGCCATCACGAACATGGCGTGCGCTATCTTGGCTATTCTCGTTTCACTCACATTCGGTTTCGCTCAACCTGGGAGGTCTTGGGAGATGATCACTTTCATTGCGATGTTACTCGCCTCGAACAGGAGTCGGGCCACTGATGCCCGAGCGAAGGACCGGCTGGAAGCCCGCTCGACGTAGCCCGACGCCTGCGTTGTCCCTCCGTCGGGGGAAACGGTTGCGCCCGAAAACGGCGAACATTTGGATTGACGCCCCTGCGGACACCGCCGGAGGGTTGAATTGAACCGAATTCTCCTCAATGGCTTCACTCGGTAATTTGCTCTCGAAATGGCCGCTGCTGCGTCAAATTCGAGACGGCAAAGATGGGACCGGGCTCGAATCAATGTCCGACCGAACCCGCGCGGTGCACGCCCGCATCGACGACGCGCATGTGGCGCGCTCGGTCTGTCCCTATTGCGGGGTCGGCTGCGGTCAGTTGATCTACCACAAGGATGGGAAACTGATTTCGATCGAAGGCGATCCGGAATCGCCGATCAGCCAGGGAAACCTTTGTCCAAAAGGCGCGGCCTCCTATCAATTGCTCACCCACAGTCGGCGCGAGACAAAGATGAAATATCGCGCTCCGCGCACGAAAGAATGGACCGAAATTTCGCTGGATCGCGCGATGGATATGGTGGCCGACCGCGTCTGGGAATCGCGCAAACGCACGTTCGTGCACAAGAAAGATGGCGCGACGATCAATCATACGACGGCGATCTGCCATCTCGGCGGCGCCACGCTCGACAACGAAGAAAATTATCTCATTCGAAAACTGTTCACGCTCGGCCTGGGGATGGTGTGCATATCCAACCAGGCACGGATATGACATAGCAGTACGGTGCCCGGTCTGGGTACCAGCTTTGGCCGGGGCGGAGCTACGACTGCGCAACAAGATCTGGCCAATGCCGATTGCATTTTAATCGAAGGCTCGTCGATGGCGGAGGCGCATCCGGTCGGTTTTCGCTGGGTCATGAAAGCGAAAGAACAAGGGGCGACGATCATTCATGTCGATCCGAGATTTTCGCGCACGAGCGCGCTGGCAGATATCTGGGTGCCGATCCGTGCTGGCGGTGACATTGCCTTTCTCGGTGGGCTCGTTAGGCACATTATCGAGAACAATCTCTTCTTCCGCGAGTACGTCGTTCCCTTTACGAATGCCTCCTGCATTTTGCGGGAGGACTTTCGCGATACAGACGAAGGCGAAACCGGGTATTTCTCCGGCTGGAACGAAGAGCAGCGCGCCTATGAGAAGGAGAGCTGGTCCTACGAAGGTCACCCAAATCTGAGTTTCCCCGAGCGCGACCTGACTCTCCAACATCCGCGCTGCGTCTTTCAAACGTTGCGCCGCCACTTCGCGCGCTACACGCCGGAAATGGTCGAGAAAATTTGTGGAATCTCGCCCGCGCTGTTTCAGAAAGTTGCCGATGCGCTGGTCGCGGCGTCAGGTCCGGAGAAGACTGCCGCGATTTGTTATGCACTCGGTTGGACGCAGCATTCGAAAGGCGTTCAGATCATTCGCACCGCATCGATTCTGCAACTGTTACTTGGAAACATTGGACGCCCAGGCGGTGGCATCATGGCCCTGCGCGGTCATGCCTCCATCCAAGGTTCAACTGATATCCCGACGCTCTACGATATCTTACCCGGTTATCTTGGGATGCCGAAAGGCGATGGCAGTGAAGAGGCGCTGGCGGATTATCTCGAGCATCAGACGAAACCGACCGGGCTTTGGAACAATTATCCGAGTTACTTCATCAGCTTCCTGAAGGCCACTTACGGAAAGAGCGCGACAGTCGAAAATGATTTTGGCTACAGCTGGGTGCCGAAGCTAACCGGTAACCATTCGTTCTTCGAATATCTCTACGACATGGCGGACGGGAAAATGGAAGGCATGTTTATGATGGGTCAGAATCCCGCGGTGGCCGCGGCTAACTCGCGTTTCCAGCGCACATCGCTCGCGAAATTGAAGTGGCTGGTGGTGCGCGACATGGTCGAGATCGAGGGTGCAAGGTTTTGGTACGACTCGCCGGAAATCGAGCGGGGTGAACTGAGAGCGGAAGAAATCGATACGGAAGTTTTCTTTTTCCCCGCGGCCGGCCACGCGGAAAAGGAAGGCGCGTTCACGCAAACCCAACGCATGCTCCAGTGGCGGGAGAAAGCGGTCGATCCACCGGGCGACGCGCGTTCGGAAAGCTGGTTCATGCATCAACTCGCGTTGCGTTTGATCGAGAAAGCGAAGCGATCAGACGATCCGCTCGATGAACCGTTGCGCGCCCTTGACTGGTGGTATCCGGAGGATGAGCACGGCGAACCGCGGATGGAATCCGTGCTTGCTGAGATCAACGGTTGGCACACGAATCCAATGTGGGAGGGGCCTCCGCGTCCCGACGAGAGAGAGGGCGGCGACGCAAGCGATCGGGGCACAGAGGCCCCTCCCACATTGGAGAATGATGGGGTCGTGTTCGGCGTCGATCGCGAAGGCAATACACATCACGGTCCGCAGCTGGAAGGATTTGCGAAACTAAAAGCCGACGGCTCGACCGCAAGCGGCTGTTGGATCTACTCGGGCGTTTTCGGACCGGATAAGATCAACAAGGCGAATACCCGTAACTCGAACAGTTATCTCGGCCACGGCTGGGGATTCGTCTGGCCGGCTGATCGCCGCATTATTTATAATCGAGCGAGCGCAAAACCGACGGGCGAGCCATGGAGCGAGCGCAAGAAATTGGTCTGGTGGAATCCAGACGAACGCAAATGGACCGGCATCGACGTACCCGATTTTGTTCCGGACAAAGCTCCTGATTTTCGTCCAACTGGAAATGAAAAGGGATTAGATGGGATTCCTGGTGATGCGCCGTTTATTTTGCATGAAGACGGTCTTGGCTGGCTGCATGTCGCGAAAGGTTTGCAGGACGGACCGATGCCGACTCATTACGAACCGTTGGAGTCGCCGGTGAAGAATGCTCTTTACGCGCGCGACACGAACCCAGTCGTCAATTGGTTCACGCGTGACGAAAATCGTTTTGCGCCACCGGGCGATCCGCGATTTCCGTTTGTCCTCACGACTTATCGATTGACCGAGCATCATACAGCTGGGGGTATGTCGCGTTTTCTTAGTCATCTCGCGGAATTGCAGCCGGAATTGTTCGCGGAAATATCTACCGAGCTGGCTGCCGAGTTGGGGATCGGGAACGGCGATTACATTTCAATCGTGAGCTTGCGCGGCGCGATCGAATCGCGAGCACTCGTTAGTCGTCGAATGCGGCCGCTGCAATTGAATGGGAAAACCGTGCATCAAATCGCGATGCCATTCCATTTCGGTAGCGCGGGGCCAGTGCAAGGCGGCTCAACTAACGATCTCGTTCCGATTTCGGGCGAGCCGAACGTCACGATCATGGAAGCCAAGGCGCTGGCTTGCAATATTGTGCCCGGCCGGTTGCCGCGCGGACCGATTTTCGACGAGTGGATCCAAAAGTATGTGCCGACAGGTGGCCCGCCGAATTTGCATCCGGAACAGCCGCCTCCGGGTGCGCCGGAAGGCGCGAACGCTGGTGGACATAGTCAGCACGGAAAGACTGATTCACGATGATCGGCGATTCCTTCCGGGGAGCGCGCGCGCCCTCGCGTGCTGGCGATGGCGCCCTCGCCATCGCGAACTTTTATTTTCTAGGCGGAAAGCCAAAAGCGTTTCGGCGAGTCACACGGGGGCGGGCCGGCAGTGCGCTGCGCGGAGGAATGAAATGATCGGCGAAGGAACCCAGAGCACGAATCAACGGCGCCACACCTACGTGCAGGACCGCGTCCAAGTCGGCTTCTTCACCGACCCGAGTGTTTGCATTGGCTGCAAAGCTTGCGAGGTCGCGTGCAAAGAATGGAACGAGGTGCCGGACGACGGTTTCACATGGACGGGAAATTCTTATGACAACACAGGCCATCTGGGCGCATCAACCTGGCGACATGTCATGTTCCTTGAGCAGGACCGGCCAAAGGGAAACCAAATAGTAGGTTCGTTAGGCACTGGGAACGCGGACCCGTCCGCCGTGGCCTCGGCGGAGACGGAAGATCCGTTTCGCTGGATTTTTTTGTCCGACGTTTGCAAGCATTGCGAGGAAGCCGGTTGCCTGGAGGCGTGTCCGACCGGATCGATTGTGCGCACGGAGGTCGGCTCCGTTCTGGTGCAAAACGATGTTTGTAACGGCTGCGGGTACTGTGTCGTTTCGTGTCCTTTTGGCGTCATCGATCGACGCCCGGAACCGCTCCCCGATGCCGGCGGCGCGTTCAAATGCACCTTTTGCTATGATCGACAAAAGAGCGGCCTTGTCCCGGCCTGCGCCAAGGTTTGTCCGACGGAGTCGATCGTTTTTGGTCGTCTCGACGATCTGCGAGCGCGCGGAGCGGAGCGCGTTCGGCAGTTACAAGACAATGGTTACAGCGACGCGCAGCTTTACGATCCGATGGAAACCTCGGTGCGCGGCATTCACGCCTTCTTCTTGCTCCTGGGCGAGCCTAACGATTATGGGCTGCCGTCGAAGCCGCAAGTTCCAACAATTTACCTGAAGTCTGCGTGGATAGCCGCATTCGCGACTGCGGCGATCTCGATCACAGCCACGCTTCTGGCGTTCGCATTTCAATGAGTGGCCAAATGCATCGGGGAGCGCGAGCATTCTGCTCGCTCGAGCCGGCATGTTGCCGGCGACATTGTGCGCGCAACGCAGCAAGGCGTTTGAAGGTTCGCGAGCG
>Ga0207697_10001110_pt1 | contig 14836 bp, 13 predicted proteins | sample KBSSwiS5withPhiX_FD_184293 | JGI IMG/M metagenome (GOLD analysis project Ga0207697, IMG submission 184293) | Switchgrass rhizosphere microbial communities from Kellogg Biological Station, Michigan, USA, with PhiX - S5 (SPAdes) (version 2) | ecosystem: Host-associated > Plants > Roots >... | reverse complement strand
CGAACCCTCGGTACCCTTTTGAGGTACGGCGCTTTAGCAAAGCGCTGCTTTCGACCACTCAGCCACCTCACCTGACTACTGCGCCGTCGAAGTTGCCAGAATATCGGGGTCGTTCCATGCTCGTCAACCGATTGCCGCTCGTGTCGAACTCTTTCTTAATCCCGTGCATTTACTCGGCGATTATCTCGTCGGTTATTGCCCTGAGCGGTTGCGTGCCGGAAACCCGGGAGAAAACGCCAGCGACCGCAGCGGCGGTGACGACCGCAACCCCCGAGCCGAGTGTCGTTGGGGAGGTCGCCGTGGTGGACGCGGAGAAACATTTTGTGCTGGTCGATCTTGAATCCAATCTGTATGTGCCAGCGCCTGGGACGCAGTTGCGCGCGACGAACGCCAAGGGCGAGATTGCGCATCTGAAAGCGTCGCCCGAACAGAAGCGCCCTTTTGTTGCCGCCGACATTATCGACGGCGCTCCGGCGGTCGGCGACCAGGTGGTACGATGATAAGCGAGAGCGAAGCGCTGGCTGCCGTGCTGGCAAAAGTGATGCCACGTCCGAAATGCACCCGGCCGTTATTCGATTCGTTAGGGCGATTCGCCGCTCAGGACGTTTTTGCGGGACGACCGCTTCCGCCATTCGACAACTCAGCGATGGATGGTTACGCCGTGCAGGCAAATTCTTGTCGGAGCGGTGCCCGCTTATCGGTCATTGGCGAGCAACCGGCCGGGGCGGACCGGGGACTAACGATTGGACCAGGGGAAGCGATTCGCATTTTCACCGGCGCGCCGCTGCCCGCCGGAGCCGACGCTGTTGTCATGCAGGAGGATGTGAGGCGCGAAGGAGCAACCATTGTGGCCCAGTGTGACGCCGAACCGGACGAGTTCATCCGGCGCGCGGGCGCGGATCTCGCGGTTGGGCAAAAAATTCTCACCCGGGGTGAAAAGGTTGCGTCGCAAACCGTAGCGATTCTTGCGGCGCAGGGATTGTCACAAGTAACGGTCGGCGATGTTCCGCGTGTTGCGATTGTTTCGACAGGCGATGAATTGGCGCAGCCTGGGAAAACTCCGAGGTCCGGGGAGATTTTCGAGAGCAATTCCCTCATGCTGCATGCGCTGGCCCTGGGCGTTGGCGCGGAGGTGACGCGGCGAGAGCATTCCCCGGATAATCTCGAGCGGATGATAAAAATTTTCCGAGCGGGATTGGAAAGCGACGCGTTAATCGTGAGCGGCGGAGTTTCCGTCGGCGATCATGATTTTGTAAAACCGGCCCTGCGTGAACTCGGCGCGGCGACCGATGTGTGGCGGGTCGCGATCAAACCTGGAAAACCATTCCTATTTGGCCGTGCTGGAAAGTGTTGCATTTTCGGTCTGCCGGGAAATCCGGTTTCTGCTTTCGTCACTTTCGTGAAATTTGTCCGTCCGGCATTGCTCAAGATGAGTGGCGCGTCGGATGACAATCTTGACTTGAGTAAAGTTCCGGCGCGATTGGCGAGCGAAGTCGAAAATGATGGCAATCGACCGCATTACCTGCGCGGCCGGCTGCAAAACGGAGTGTTTACTGTGACCGGACGACAGGAATCGCACGCGCTGTTTGGCTTAAGCCGAGCGAACGCGTTGCTGCGCGTGGCGAGCGGTGTGAAATTCGCAACTGGCGCGATCGTCTCGGTCGAGTTGTGGGATTGAACCCGGCCCTTCGGTCCGTCGAGTTCCAATATCGTTCCACGAATCCGCTGATACGCGCATTCGTGTGTTCCGATTCGTTTCAATTCTGCATGGCGATCTCCACAACGGAGTCGTCGCAGGGGCGCGCCTGCGGGCGGTCCCAGGGTAAAACAAACAACGAGGAAAAAATTATGAAATTAGATTCACTTCGCACACTCTGGATTGAAGAAATGCGCGATCTTTACAATGCCGAGAATCAACTTCTCAAGGCGTTGCCGAAGATGGCGAAAAAGGCGACCACACCCGAACTCAAAGAAGCTTTCGAATTGCATCTCGATGAGACACGGGGGCATGTCGAAAGGCTCGAGGAAATATTTAGCAGGCTGGGCAAGAAACCTGCCGGCAAAACCTGCAAGGCGATGAAAGGCCTGATTGAAGAAGGCGCGGAAATGATGAGCGAAGATGGCCTCGATTCGGTGATCGATGCCGGCATCATCGCCGCCGCGCAGCGAGTTGAGCATTACGAGATTGCGGGCTACGGCGTTGTCCGCACTTTCGCCTCGATCCTCGGCGAGGACGAAGCGGAAGATTTGCTCCAGGAGACGCTGGACGAGGAAGGCGCTGCTGACCACAAGCTGACCGAAATTGCCGAAGGCATCGTGAACGACGAGGCCGAAGAGGCCGGTGAGGTTGAAGAGCCAGTCGGCGCAGGTCGCTCGCGCTCACGTCGTTAGGCGAGAGCGATAAAAAGGATTAGCGCCATTGCGATCCGCGTGATCGCAGTGGCGTTTTCTTCTTTTGGTGGGAGCCTGATAGAGAAATGGGTCTGACCGAATACCAGCGGAAGAGAAATTTCTCTGTTACGGCCGAACCGAGTGGCGCGAAAAAGGCGCGCCCGAAAAAGGTCGCCGGCGCCTCGCGGTTCGTAATCCAAAAGCATGACGCGAGCCGGTTGCACTACGACTTCCGGCTGGAGATGGAGGGCGTTTTGAAATCGTGGGCGGTGCCGAAAGGTCTGCCCTGGAAACGCGGTGAAAAACATCTGGCGGTCGAAGTCGAGGATCACCCGATCGACTACGAAGATTTCGAGGGCGTTATTCCGGAAGGGAGCTACGGCGGCGGGACCGTCATGGTTTGGGACCGCGGCAGTTATCTTGTCCACGGCGAGGAGCCACTGACTGCGCTCAAGAAAGGTCGCCTGCACATGGTGCTGGAGGGGAAAAAAATTAAGGGCGACTGGACGTTGATTCGGACTCGGATGGAGGGGGGAAAGAATCAATGGCTCCTGCTGAAAAGCGACACTGACGTCAGGCCAGTCTCGAAAAGAAGCGATGATGAATCAGTCAAGACCGGCCGGACGATGAAGCAGATCGCAAAGGATCGCGATGCGGAATGGCAATCCAAGCGCAAAGGCGATGCAAGTTCACAGGCGACGTTGCGCGAACGCATTCGGAAAGCCGTGGCGCGCAAAGAGAGCGGGAATAAAAAAAAAGTACCGGGCGCGCCAAGGGTAAAAGATAGCGTTCTTGATTCGCTCCCCAACGGTAAAGCCCGCTTCATCGATCCGATGAAAGCGAAGCTGGTGGAGACTCCACCGGCGGGCGACAATTGGATCTACGAGCTGAAGTTCGACGGTTTTCGTGTCGAGGCGATCAAGGATGGTGCGAGGGTTAAGTTGCTTTCGCGAAACGAGAATGACCTAACGAAAAAGTTCGATCGGGTCGCAGTCGCGGTTGCGAGCCTGCCCTGCGCGCAGTGTGTCATCGATGGCGAAGTTGTCGCGCTCGACGCGGAGGGCCGGTCGTCTTTTCAACTTCTCCAGTCCTATGAAATGGATGGGGGAAACACCCCACTTTACTATTACGTTTTTGATCTTCTCCAGCTGGAAGGAAAAAAGCTGACGGAAGTTCCCCTAACGATTCGCAAGGAAACATTGCACCAGCTTTGTGCGACCGCGCCCGATCTCATTCGCCACTCCGGAGAGCTCGGGACCGATCCAAGCGCGCTCCTCAAGGAGGTGCAGCGACACGGACTCGAGGGAATCATCGGCAAGCAGGCGCAATCCTTCTATGAAGCAGGGCGGCGGAGTGGTGCTTGGATCAAACTCAAATGCGTCAGCGAGCAGGAATTCGTTATCGGCGGATATACTCCGCCGGAGGGCGCACGACAATATTTCGGCGCCTTGCTGGTCGGCTACTACGAAAAGAAACGTCTCCTCTTCGCGGGCAAGGTTGGGACCGGGTTCAACACCAAGATGCTCGCGATGCTTTACAAGAAGTTTCAGGGCGCGGCGCGCCATGATTGTCCTTTTGCGGATCTTCCTTCGAAACAAGGCGGGCAGTGGGTGCAGGGAATAACGCCGGGAATGATGCGAAAAATAAGTTGGATCGATCCGGTCTTTGTTTGCCAGGTTAGATTTGCCGAATGGACGCGTGACGCAAAGCTGCGGGCACCGGTGTTTCTTGGTCTGCGCGAAGATAAGGTACCGGCGGAAGTGAGGCGCGAGTAGTTGTAACCGGGATCGCTGATCCCGATAGTCTTACGTGCGCGCACCTGAGTCGGGTCACCGATCCGAGCCACACCTTCGGGTCAGTCCGAGTGAGTCATCGATTCTGGCCAACATGTGAAAGGCCGGCCGAGACCGTCGCTGCGGACGCGAAAGCGGAGGCGCAAACCTTTCCATCGGTGTCGTAAGAAGGATCGTAGCTGGCGATGGTGAGCGCTTCGACGGGAAGATGGCTGCTGATGGTGGAGAGAAGGGTTTGCAGATTTTCGTTCGAGAATCCGCCCCGCGCGCTATAGCCGTTCGCCCTTCCGACACTCGGGTCGAGCGCGTCCATATCGAGATGCACATAAAATTTATTCATCCTGCAGGCGATCGTTTGCAGAACGGGTTCGATTGCGTCAGGGGTGGCATCCGCACCCAGCCTAACGATACTGGAACGCGCCAGGGCGGCTTTTTCACCCGGATCAAGGTCGCGCGCTCCGATGAGCACGACCGCATCTTCCGGGACTGGCATGAAACCTTCGATACCGTTTGCCAGTTCCACCCAGCATTTGCCGGTCGCAGTCGCGAGCGTCATTCCATCGAGAAACCCACTCGTCGTAGTTTGCGGCGTATTGAAATCACCGTGCGCATCGATCCAGATAACGCCGGTGCCTTCTCCAAGGCCGGCAATTGCTCCGACCGCGGAAAGACAGTTGCCCGAAAGCACGAGCGGAAATCGACCGGCATCGCGCGCCGCGCTTACCTGCTGCGCCACCGCGCGCATCAGCTCGAAGCTGGTTTGAACTTCCGCTCGCCAGTTGATCGAATGTGGCTCAATCATTTGCACATCAACATTATGTCCCAGGCGGGTGAGATGTTCCGGGAGCCCGGCCGCGCGTAGATGCTCGGGACCGGCGCCCATGCGGACGTTGCGTTGACCAGAATCGTAAGGGACAAGAAGAAGCCGTATTTCCATAGTTTGGGTAAAATCCCCTCTTCGTTGCACCGCTCGCGCTCGGCGTCAACGCAAAGGATGCGATAACCTCGTGCGGTTGTGCGCCTAATGATAATTATTTGTAGCGGCGGCCGTGTTTAATCACCAGGTCAACCCGCTGGAGAAGATCAATATAGCGCAGGACGTCGCCTTTTACGGCAATGATGTCGGCGAACTTCCCCTCGCTCACCGAACCGTAATCTTTGTCTACTTTCATCATCACCGCCGGCCAGTAGGTCGCGGCGCGAATCGTCGTCATCGGATCGACCCCGAGCATGTGCACCCAGGCGTCCATTTCGTGCCAGGTGGAGCCGCTGTGAAATTTCATCGGGATACCGCTGTCGGTTCCGATGAGCAGGACTACGCCCGAATCCTGGAGTTGATGAAACTTCTTCGCGACGGTCGCGGCGCGGAGCGGCGTGATTTGGTAATAGGCCAACTGGCCCGGGTGACGGATGGATGATTTAATGTCCTCGATAATGTCGTTAGGCACATCGAGCTGCCAGGCCGTGTCATCGAGCGGCTCGGGATTTTCGATCAACGATTTGTAATTGAGAAATCCCTCGATCGTCGGGCACCAGAAAAGTGGACCCAGACTCATCTTGGCGGTGCGCTCCGCGATGCCCTTGCGAATGTCCTCCGGATATTCCGGTGCGGTCGCGAGGCCGGTGTGTTCAAAATCGTCCACGCCAACCGCGAGCCCGCGACGAATTTCATCCGGACGATGGGCGTGCGCGACGACTGGCAGTTTGTGCGCGTGCGCTTCATCCACGACCGCTTTCGCTTCCTCGAGCGTCATTTGATCCTGGTCGATCATCTTGACGATGTTGACTCCAGCCTCGGCAATTTTTTTCACCTTGGCGCGCGCATCTGCGGCGCCTTTTACGCCCCAGCGATAGAGTTCTTCGCCCGGATAGGGCTCGTGCTGAATGAATGGCCCCGCGACATAAAGGGTCGGGCCCGGAATCTCGTCGCGATTGATGCGATCGCGGACGTTGATGCTGTCTTCGAGCGGGCCGCCGAGATCGCGCGCGCTGGTCACGCCGGCCAGGAGAAGTTGATGCGCGGCGGCGGGCATGATTTCGGAGCCGAAGCGTTTTTCATAGGTCTTGTCCCAGTGCCCGTAGTCGCTGTGCCCGAGGATCATGGTGTGGACATGGCAATCCCAGAGACCGGGGAGCACATCCATGCCTTCGGTGGAAATAACTTCGACACCTTTTGGAACTTCGAGTTTACCGACCTGTCCCACCGCGGTGATGCGCTCCTCGTCGATCAGGATGACGCTATTCGCGAGCGGCGGGCCACCGAAGCCGTCAATCAGTCGGCCGCCGACCAGTGCGATCGGGTGAGCGGAGACAGAGGGCGCAGATGCGCCGATCAAAGTGACGAAGCCAATAAGAATTTGCAGGCGTCTCATTCGCCGACTTTAGCGGGCGCGAGCCGAGCCGAGCAAGTCGGTATTCCCGCCTAACGAGTTGATTTGAGCAATTGCTCAAATTGCGTGTGCAACGCCGACGGTGACGCCGTCGCGAGGCTGGCGGTGAGCAGGATACGGCGGACCTGCGGACGCGGAACCTTGATTGGGCGCGCTTCTGCTTCCCGGCCGGCGGCACGGAGCAACGCAATCGTCCGAGCGCCGATCAAAGCCGGGAGGGCGGTGGCGAAACGCGTTCGCCAGTTCGTTAGGGCAGCAGCGTACTCAATTCCAGCGCGGGTCTGCTTCTCGGCGCGGTCGATCCAGCTGTTGATGTCGTCCGAGGCCGGAAAGTAAAGGCGGCCGTTTTTTTCGTCCGCGCTGCGATCACGCAGGATGTTGATCAATTGCAATCCTTTGCCGTAATCGATTCCGAGTTCTTTCATTTCGTCAGGCGAACGCTGCGCAAATGGCGGGAGACGGCGAAACCCGAGGTTCGTCCAGAATTCACCAACGCAACCCGCCACCAAATAAGTGTATTCGTCCAGCTCGGCTGTATTGCGCAGGCGAACCGCAGTGGCGGGATCGCCGAAACGACGCAGATCCAGCTCCTGGCCTTTCACGATGGTTTGCAGGACAGCCCGAATATCAGTTCGATCGGCCGGGTCCAGCTTCTCGAGCCAGGCCATGCAGCCGGGCAAGTTTTCGATCAATTTCCGTTCGGCTGGGTCGCTCTGCTGCGCGGCAAAAGTCCGCAACGGTTCGGCGATCGCCGCGAAATCCAATTCCCCGGCGATGACGCGGGCCAAAGACAGAAGGTTCGTTAGGCGAATTTCCACCGCAATACTCGCCGTATCCGCAATCGTGTCGGTAGCGCGAGCGAGCAGGTAGGCCAGGCTGATCGGCTCGCGCAACGGGCGCGGCAGGAATTTGATCGTGAGATAAAACGATCGCGAAACCGATTGGAGGATCGCCTTCACCGGCCGACGTCACGAATTTCAATCCGGGCGGGATTGGCGTTTCCGAGGCCAAATTGCTCCGCCACCATGACATGGGCGCCGAGACGCTGGATCGGCGGCAACTTCCGTTTCTTGCGCCACTCCTCGAGTTGACGCAGCGCGATGGAATCGATCGCGACCGGATCCTTGCTCGCGTACAGAGTTGCGAAAGGAAAAGCGTAACCGGGCTGCGATTCCGGGCCGCCGGCGTATTGCGCGAGGAGGCCATCCATCAAATTGAGCACGACCTTTGGTCCAATGTGCGGATCTGAATAAATGTCAGGAATGCTGGAAGCGCCGAAGTCGGGAGCCAAGCCGAAGCGCCGCCAGTTATCGATGTTCGGAATCGTGACGTTGTAGAGACAACCGGCGACGCCGTTGCGCACGCTGTCGCTTAACACCGGCAGGTTGATAATTTTGGTCACCTCGTGCGTGACGATGTTGGCGAGGTGACTGGTGCTGCTCGTGTTCTCGGTTTCACTCAACAATGGTATCTCGCCGCGGTTGCCGATGTATTCGAAATCGCCCCAGATGAGGTTGCCGAGAAAAGGCGCGGAGATAATCGCCTTCGGATCATAGCCATCGCGCGGCGAAATGGATTTGAGCTGGTAACCTTCGTCACTGCTATAACCGGCGTCCTTGATACCACCGAGCGACTTATCCCAGACAATGATGTTGCCACGCGGATGACCGGCGGCGACCAGACCGCTCACGATGGTGTTCACGATATCGCGGTGGGTGGTGAACAGCTCTCCGCCGGCGGCCGAAATCTTAATTCCGACCTTGTCGTTAGGCGAAACCAGCGAACGCCAGGCCGCCACCACATCCGACTGGCGGGTGACGGCGCAGACGAGTCGATTAACCATTTGCCTGACGACATCCGGATCGGTGCGATAATCACGAATCGCATCGGGATTGGAGGCGCGATAGACGATCGAAACAGGCGGCGGGGGAGCCGGCCAGGGTGGTGGTGCTGGCGGCGGCGGCGTTGTAGCCGGGATCGGTGATGCCGGTGGGACGGGCGGTCCTTGTGGCGTGGGACTCGCACCGCTGGCTGAAAGCGCACCCAACCCGACGCCGAGAAGCAGAAAAGCAATTGAGCGAAAGAGTCGAGCGGCGATGGTGAACTTTATGGGCGAGGGCGGGATTGACAACTGCGCGATGGCGGAACCGGTGCGCCACATCTACGTGCACATTCCGTTTTGTGCGCGGATTTGTCCTTACTGCGCGTTTTACAAAGAGCGGGCCGATCCGGCGCAGTCGATGCGCTTTTGCGAAGCGATCCTGACGGAATTGGACCGCGCTGTGGCCGCTTCCCTGTGGGAAGCCCGAGGACTCGGCCACACTCACTCCCGCGCCTCCCACAGGGAGGCGTCGACAGGAACTCGTCTCCGCCCTGAGACAATTTTCTTTGGTGGCGGAACACCCACTGCCCTAACGACGGAACAACTCGAGCTTTTGTTACGCGGGTTTGCCGAACGCCTCGATTTGTCGGTCTTGCGGGAATGGACCCTGGAGGCGAATCCCGGAAGTGTTTCGGAAAGAAAGGCGAAGTTGCTGCGCGACTTTGGCGTCAATCGCATCAGTCTCGGTGTGCAATCGTTTGATGATGGATTGCTCCAATTACTCGGGCGCGAACATACGGCAGCGCAGGCGGAAGCCTCTTTCCATCTGTTGCGCCGGAACGGTTTTAAGAATCTCAATATCGATCTGATGTTCGGCCTACCGGGCCAAACTCTCGCGAGATGGAAGACAACTTTGCTTAGCGCCCTTGCCTTGGCGCCCGACCATATATCTGCCTATTGCCTGACCTACGAGGAGGACACGGAGTTTTTTCTGCGGCACGCGCGCGGCGAATTCAGGACGGACGCAGATGCGGACGCGGACTTTTTCACACTCGCGGCAAAGTTGCTAGAGGAGGCTGGGTTTGAGCATTACGAAGTCTCTAATTTCGCCCGACGGGGTTTCGAGTCAGTCCACAATCGCGCTTACTGGAGCGGCGCCAATTATCTCGGCCTTGGACCGAGTGCGGTTTCAACGGTGGGTTGGCGGCGCTGGCAGAACGTTTCGGATTACCGGGCGTATATGGACCGGATCGAGAAGGGTGAAACCGCTTCGACCGGGGATGAGGTTCTCACCCCGCAGATGAAGCGCGCGGAAGGGATCGCGCTGATGCTGCGCACCAATCAGGGCGTGCCGGCCGACTGGATACAGGATCGGCCTGCCGAAGTACAGGAGTTTGTCCGACTGGGTTTGATGTTGTCGGCCGGTGAGCGTTACCTGCTGACTCGCGCCGGACGTTTTCTGGCTGATTCGGTGGCAGAAGCGTTTGTGTAGCAGTCAACGCGTGGTTTTGTCTCGGGTAGGGTAGGCGTCTCGCCCGCGGCATCGCATCTGGCGAGGGCGCACTTTTGCTGCTCCTCTCCGGCGGAAAGATCGTTTCTGCAGGAATGCAGAAACCGGCGGGCGAGACGCCCACCCTACCCGAAACGAGGCTGCTCAGCGCTACACAAATGCTACACCGCGCCGTAGCGGCGCTGGCGCCGGCCGAACTCTTCGACCGCCGCAAAAAGATCTTCCTTGCCGAAATCGGGCCAAAGTTTGGGCGTGATGTACATCTCCGTGTAGGAAAGTTGCCAGAGAAGAAAATTGGAAATTCGCATTTCGCCGGAGGTGCGGATGAGCAAATCGGGATCGGGATAGTAGCGCGTGTAAAGATGCTTGCTGAACATCTCGCCGTCGATCATCGCTGGATCGATATGTCCGAGCCTAATTTCGCGAAAGAGACTTTTGATTCCATCAACGATTTCCTCGCGTCCGCCGTAGCTGAGCGCAAGGATGAGAGTGAGCCCATTATTCTGCGCCGTTTGCTCGATCGATTTGTGCAATTGCACCTGGCAAGCCTCCGGCAAATGCGTGAGACGTCCGATCGCTTGCAACCGAACGTTTTTCTCGAGTAGCTCCGGCGTTTTCTCCTGCAGGAAACGCTCGAGCAACTTCATCAGCGCCATCACTTCTGTTTTCGGGCGCTGCCAGTTCTCCGCCGAAAAGGCATAGAGAGTGAGAAACTCGATCCGCAGGTCCCCACAACCTTCGACGCAGGCGCGAACCGCATCCGCCCCTTTTTCGTGCCCCTTGATCCGGGGCAACCCACGCTCTTTCGCCCAGCGGCCATTTCCGTCCATGATGACGGCGACGTGCCGCGGAATCGGTTTGGACGACGTCACCATCAGAAGGTTGAATCAGGAACCCAGGATACCAGGAAAATCGTTTTCGAGTTCACTTACAGATTTAAACAATCCTGATTTTCTGGCTTCCAGATTAGGTTATTTGGCTAGAGCAACAATGTCTGACCGCGTGCGGGACCGACACTGATCATCGTTAGGCGAGCGCCCGTTAATTCGGCGATCCGTTTGGCGTAATTGCGCGCTTCGTTAGGCAAATCCGTCAACTTTTTCGCTTTTTCGATGGAACGCTTCCAACCGGGCAATTCGATGTAGACCGGCTGGCAGCGCGTCAGCTGCGCGGCATCGCTCGGCGGCACGTCGAGCTTCTTGCCGTCGAGTCGGTAAGCCACACAAACCTTGATCGGATCGACTGTGTCGAGTCCATCGAGATTGGTAATGGCAAGATCGTCGATGCCATTGATCATCGTCGCGTATCGTGTCGCCACGGCATCAAACCAGCCGCACCGTCGCGGGCGTCCGGTGGTCGCGCCGAATTCGCGGCCCATTTTGTGCAACATTTCCGCGATGACCGGGTCCTCAGTGGGCAGCGCGCCTTCGCCGACCCGGGTCGTGTACGCTTTCATCACACCGACGACGCGATCCATCCGGTGCGGCGGCACGCCGGTGCCGGTGCAGGCGCCACCCGCGGTGGTGTTGGACGACGTGACATAGGGATAAGTTCCGTGATCGATGTCAAGAAATGTTCCCTGCGCGCCTTCGAAGAGGATTTCCTTTCCCTGCTGCAACGCCCGATGCAGATAAACGACCGTATTGGCGACGAATGGCTTTAAACGTTCGCCGGCCGCGAGAAAATCGGCGTTCACTTTTGCAAAAGAAATCGAGCGCGCGCCCAACGCTTTCAGGATGCTGTTGTTTTCCTGCATCTTGGCCCGGAGCTTTTCGGTGAATAACGCGGGCTGCATCAGATCGGCCATGCGCAGACCGGTCCGGGCAGCTTTATCTCCGTAGGCCGGGCCGATGCCGCGTTTGGTTGTGCCGATTTTCGAACCGTCCTTGCGCAGCTCACGTTGTTCGTCGAGCGCGCGATGGTAAGGGAGGACAAGGTGCGCGCAGTCACTGATGAGCAAATTCTTTCCGATCTTGATCCCCACCTTGCGCAATCCATCGATTTCGGCGACGAGCGCGATCGGGTCGATCACAACGCCATTGCCGATGACGCAGATCTTGCTGCGCCGCAAAATGCCGGACGGAATGAGATGCAGGATGTATTTCTTCCCGCCCTGAATGACGGTGTGGCCGGCGTTATTCCCGCCCTGGCTCCGGACGACGATGTTCGCATTGCCTGTAAGGACGTCGATGATTTTGCCTTTGCCTTCATCGCCCCACTGCGCGCCGACGAGAATCGTATTTGCCATGGTTGCTCTTTCAAAAAGCAACCGCCGCAGACCGGAATAGAAGCGTCTGCGGCCGTTGCCCACGAACGATAGGGTGACAGTCCGCGTGCGCAAGCTGGTTTTGTTTTTGTAAAGGCGACCGTTCTAAATCCGCCAAACGATAGAGAGGAAAACAAGTGAATCGTTAGTCCCAAAACTATGCGTACTATCCTGTTTCTCATTCTCATCCTGCTCCTGATCGGATCGCTCCCGGCCTGGCCCTACAGTACCGGCTGGGGCTACTACCCGGCTGGGGGACTCGGATTGCTTTTGGTCTTGGTCCTCATTTTTGCGCTGGTCGGGCGGCGAGCGTAGCAATTTTTCGCTCTTGTTGTGGCTGGCATCGTTGATGCCGGCGACGTTAGGCTCTGGCTACAGCGTTGTAGAGTGCGCTGTCTCAGCGCATTGGGTGGGCTGCAGGAAACGCTTTTGTCCGCTGAGACAGCGGACGCTACAATGTTTTGAGCTGCGCAACCGCGCTAATACCGGTTTGTTGTGGCTGGCATCGGCGATGCCGGCGACGTTAGACGTTGTGGTCCGAGACCGGGTCTTAAGCTTGCTTGACCTGAAGAACCGGCAACGGAAAGCGCAGTTTCAATTCGTCCTCGAGATAAATCTCGACGTGATGTAGTCCGAATTGCTGGAACTGAACGCCACCGAAATAATGGACATTGGTGGCGTGGCCTTCCATTTCCTTCAGATCAAACGTGACCTCGGCCTGCGCGATGGTTTGGGTATCATCTGGGCCGACAATTTTGGAGCGTTGATGGAACCGGCCGGCGCCGCTGCACCAGCGTGTCCAGATACAGAGCCGCATGTAATTTACAGGTAGCTTCGGAGTGGGCACGATATTGAGCACGCCCACCAACGTCTGCATGCCGTTGAATTCGCAGCGCACGTCTTCACACAAAACGCAGCTCTGGAGGTCGGGTAAAATCGATTCGGTTTCCAAGGTGCGGAAAGTCTACGCCGTATCGATGCAATTGGGTAGCCCTTGCAATCGATTTGACGAATCGCAGGGCGTCGCCCCGATCGAATAACAACAGCGATCTTCGGTGGAACGCGCGCGCGCGACCCGATCCTTCAGCCGCCGAGCCAGCCGCGAGAGAGCGCGAGGAGGAGGACGAGGCCGAGGACGATTCGATAAATCGCGAAGGGAGTAAAACCGTGGCGCCGGACCCAGTGAAGAAACCAGGCGACGACGGCGAAGGCCGAGAAAAAGGCGACCACAAAGCCGATCGCGAGGACGACCCACAGATGCGACGTCATCGCCAACGGTGCGATTGCTTCGGTGGCGGCATGCGGCCGGATGGTCTTGAGCAAATCGTAACTGGTCGCCACGAACATCGTCGGAATCGAAAGAAAGAAAGAAAACTCGAGAGCGGCGGCGCGCGACATGCCCGCGACCTGCCCGGCCGCGATCGTGCACATGGAACGCGAGGTGCCGGGAAAAACGGCCGAAAGCACCTGAACCGCGCCGATCCAGAGCGCTGCCGGCAGATTCATCTCCTCCATGTGTTGGATTTTTGGCCTAACGAAGAGCGCGTCCACCACCCACATGACGATGCCGCCGATGAGAAGGGCGAGCGCCATGACATGGAGATTTTCGAGATTTTTACCGATCAACTTCGTGAGCAGGAAAGCGGGAATCGCCGTTGTGAGAAAGGCTATTGCGACGAGGCTGAGCGGGTGGTTGAGGACGGTCCGATCACTTCGTTCGCCTCGCGGAAAAGTGCGCAAAAATTTCAGAATCCGTCCGGCAAAGAAAACGGTCAGTGCCAGGATTGCCCCCAGTTGGATGACGATGCTGTACATTTTCCAAAAGCCATTCTTGAGATCGATCTGGCACAACGCCTCGGCGATGCGCAGATGCGCAGTCGAACTGACGGGCAGGAATTCAGTCAGGCCCTCAATGATTCCAAGCACGATTGAGAGCAGATAATCGTTCATGAACTCTGGGGAAAGGTCCGGCCTCGCGACTAGATCGCTTCGGGTCCGCGCTCGTCGGTGCGAATCCGAATCGCTTCTTCGACGTCGTACACGAACACTTTGCCATCGCCGATTTTGCCAGTCTTCGCAGTTCGCGTGATGATATCGACCGCTCGTTGGGCGAGATCGTCGGGCAGAACGATTTCGAGTTTCACTTTGGGCAGGAAATCGACGGTGTATTCGCTCCCGCGATAGATTTCGGTGTGGCCTTTCTGCCGGCCGAATCCTTTGACTTCGCTCACCGTCATCCCTTCAATCCCAATCTCGGCGAGCCCATCCTTGACCGCTTCCATCCTGAACGGTTTGATAATGGCCTCGATTTTTTTCACGCGCTGAAACTAGGGCGGGTCAATCAAAGTTCAAGGCGCTGATCGATCCCCGGCGACCATCCTCGACGCGGTGGCCTTCGCAATCGAGGTTCTGCGCGAAGATGGATCGACATTTCTTGATCGCGCATTTCGAGGCGTTCCTGCCGCTGGCAGCGAAATGGGCAAGCTCCGTCGAGCGACGAATCCTGCGCGAAGGCGTGCCGCTATCGGAGCAGGAAATGGCGGACGCCAAAGCTGTTGGCGTGTGCGAACCAGAACGGGTGCGCTTGCTCGCGCTCTCGCGGGTTCCGATGCCGCAGAACCTCACTTTAAGGACAGCCGCCGCCGCCATTCAGTTCCTCACTCC
>Ga0207697_10001109_pt1 | contig 14838 bp, 9 predicted proteins | sample KBSSwiS5withPhiX_FD_184293 | JGI IMG/M metagenome (GOLD analysis project Ga0207697, IMG submission 184293) | Switchgrass rhizosphere microbial communities from Kellogg Biological Station, Michigan, USA, with PhiX - S5 (SPAdes) (version 2) | ecosystem: Host-associated > Plants > Roots >... | reverse complement strand
GATGGAGATGTTATTAGGGTGTCCACTCAGTGCAATGTTGCTCATCACTCGAAGCGTGCGCCCATCGACGACGTCGAGCGTGCTGTCAGATTCGTTGCTCACGTAGATCCGGCTGCCATCCGGCGCTGCGGCGGCACCATGGCCGACCTCGATGCCGTTGATCTCGCCGACGACCTTATTGGTCGTCGGATCGATGATGTGCACGCTGTCGCCGGCGCTGTTCGTCTGGATGATGCGGACTTTTCCGCGCGGAGACGACACGCCCTTGAGCGTATCGCCCTTGACCCACGCCGCAAGCGTCTGCCACTCGGGATCATCTTTGGACGTCCAATGCTTGCCACCATCGTGATGAGGATCGCCACCGGCGCTCTCGGCCAGCGGGTGGCGCAGAAGCCGGCTGGCTCCGGGATTGCCAGGCACGACGCGCGTTTTGACGAGCTCGAAGTTCTTGCGGGAGTCCTCTTCGCTCCACGTCGCGGCGCCCGCCGGCAACCGTTGCAACCGCATCGGGGTGCCGAACTCGTGGCACGAGACACAGCGGGCGTTGCCGTCGCGCTTGGTCGTGAAGATCGGCTGGACGCGCGTACGGAAATAGTCGAAGTCGAGCGTCGGGGATGATGAGGACGCGGCGGGCTGCTGGGCCCGCGCCGGCGCGGCAGCAGCGAGTACAACAGCGACAACCAAGAAGAAACGCGGCATACGACCCTCCTGTGCGAGAGGGATTATGCGTCAGGTTGGCTGCCGCCGCACGATGGGATTGGAGGGCCGTTCGGTCTGCTCGACAGGGGCAATTGATGGAGAATTGGAGACAGGAGGCCCCATGCGTCGCCGCATTCTGCTGGTTCTGCTCGCCCTGCTCACGTCCCCGCTGAGCGCGCAGTCGCCGGCTCCCCTTCAGGTCCCCTATCGGCAGTTCACGCTCGCGAATGGTCTGAACGTGATCCTGCATCGCGACACCAGCATCCCGGTCGTCGCGGTCAACATGTGGTACTACGTGGGTTCCGCCAACGAAAAGCCGGGGCGCACGGGATTCGCGCATCTCTTCGAGCACCTGATGTTCGAAGGATCGAAGCACGTGCCCGAAGGGCAATTCGACATCCTGCTCGAGGGCGCCGGCGGCGATAACAACGGATCGACCGCGAACGATCGCACCAACTACGTCATCGACGTTCCTGCGAATGCGTTGGAGCTGGCGCTCTTCCTCGAGTCCGACCGCATGGGGTACCTGCTCGACACCATGTCGCCCCAGCGCGTCGACGGACAGCGCGACGTCGTGAAGAACGAGCGGCGCCAGAGCTATGAGAACCGGCCGTACGGGATGGCGTCGATCGAGTTGGACAAGATGCTGTGGCCGTCGAATCACCCGTACAGCTGGCCGACGATCGGCTACATGGAGGACCTCACGGCCGCCAGCTACGAGGATGTCGTCGAGTTCTTCAAGAAGTACTACGCGCCCAACAATGCGAGCCTCGTGATCGCCGGCGACATCGATTTCGATCGCACGCGCGCGCTCGTGGAGAAATGGTTCGGCGAGATCGCGCGCGGCGCGGTGGTCGAGCCAATCGCGCCACCAGCGGCGATCCTCACTGGGGTACAGAAGAAGACGCTGACAGATAAGGTCGCCCTTCCGCGCCTGTATCTCGCATGGTTGACGCCGCGATTCTACGCACCTGGCGACTCGGCGCTCGACATCACGTCCTCCGTGCTCGCCGGCGGCAAGAACTCACGGCTCTACAAACGTCTCGTGTACGACATGCAGATCGCCCAGGACGTCTCGGCGTTCCAGCAGTCGGCGGCACTCGGAAGCCAGTTCCAGATCGTCGCCACCGCCCGCAGTGGCCACACCGCGGAGGAGCTGAAGACAGTGATCGACGAAGAGCTCGATCGACTGCGTCGCGACGGCCCGGACCCGCGCGAGGTGCAGCGTGCCATCAACCAGATGGAAGCGTCGTTCTACGAGCGGATGGAAAAGGTCGGCGGCTTCGGGGGCAAAGCCGATCAACTGAACGCGTACAAGTTCGCGGGTGGCGGCCCGGATTACTTCGCCGAGGATCTCGCGCGATATACCTCGCTCAGCCCCGCCGACATTCAATCCGCCGCCGTGCAGTGGCTGCCCGCAGATCGTCGTGTCGAGCTCGTCGTCGAGCCGGGAGAACGGCGATGACCGCGTTCCTTCGTCAATTCCCGACTCCCAAGCGGCCCAACTCCCAATTCAGTTTGGGAGTTCTTAAGTTGGTTTTTGCGAGTTTGGTACTGGCGGTCACACTCGCGCCGGCTTTGACCGTTCGAGCGCAGGACCAGCCCGATCGATCGAAGCCTCCGGCGCTCGGTCCGACACCACAGCTGAAGTTGCCGGCGATCCAGAAGCGCGCGCTGTCAAACGGCGTTCCGATATGGCTGGTCGAAGCGCACGAGGTGCCGCTCGTGCAGGTCTCGCTGCTCGTGAAAGCGGGCGCCGGCGACGATCCCGCCGGGAAGTTTGGCTTGGCCAGCATGACTGCGGCGATGCTCGACGAAGGCGCCGGCAAACGGTCGGCGCTCGAGATTGCTGACGAGATCGAGTTCCTGGGCGCCGATCTCAGCGCCACCGGCTCGTTCGATGCTTCCGCTGTCAGGCTGGGTGTCCCCGTCGCGCGTCTCGGCCCGGCGCTATCGGTTATGGCCGACGTCGCGCTGCGACCGACGTTCCCCGATGCCGAGCTCGAACGGGTGCGCCAGGAACGACTGACGGACCTGCTGCAGGCCCGGGACGATCCGGCATCAGTGGCGCCGATGGCGTTTGCGCGATTGTTGTTCGGTCCGTCGCACCGCTACGGCACGGGCGCGGTTGGAACGGCGGCCACCATCAAGAGCTTCACGACCGCCGACGTGAAATCATTCCACTCGGCCGCTTACCAGCCCGGAAACGCAACGCTGATCGTCGTAGGGGACGTCACGGCCGACGCCGTGGTGCCACAACTGGAGCAGCAATTCGGCGCGTGGCGTGCGGACGGAACACCGCTCCGCCATGCGACGTCGCCGCCCCCGCCGCAGCCTGCGCAACGTCAGATCGCCATCGTCGACATGCCCGGTGCCGAGCAGTCGCAGGTTCGCATCGGATGGGTCGGCGTACCTCGATCCACTCCCGATTACTTCCCGCTGCAGGTGCTCAATACGATTCTCGGCGGGTCGTTCAGTTCGCGGCTCAATCAGAATCTGCGCGAACAGCATGGCTACGCCTACGGCGCGAGCTCACGCTTCGACATGCGCCTGTTCCCAGGTCCCTTCGTCGCCGGGGCCGGCGTGCAGACCGACAAGACCGCCGAGTCGCTCCGCGAGTTTTTCAACGAGCTGACGGCGATCTCCAAACCGATTCCGCCTGACGAGCTGACCAGGGCCAAGAACTACGTGGCCCTCGGCTTCCCCAGCGGCTTCGAGACGATCAGTGATTTCTCCGCGCAACTCGAGCAGCTCGTGATCTATGGTCTGCCTGAGACGTACTTCACGGATTATGTGAAGAATCTTCAGGCCGTGACCGCCGATCCGGTGCAGAAGGCCGCAGGGACCTACATGCTGCCGCAGAAAGCGCTGGTCGTCGTCGCCGGCGATCGCAAAGTGATCGAAGCGGGCGTCCGTGCGCTCAATCTCGGAATGGTTCGCACGTTGTCGATCCAGGAGGTCTTGGGCGAATGAGCATCGCGCTGGAGTTGGCAGCCCTGATGACGTACTCGGATCAGGAGCGCAGCAAGTGGCGAACATGGATTGAGGCCGATCCCGCACGACTGTCGATCCCGTTTCAACAGGGCGGCCGCTTCCCGACTGTTGGCAGCGTGCTCGATCACGTATTCCTGGTCGAACGTCGTCATCTCACGCGGATGCAAGGCGGCCAACTGCCGGAGAAGACCGGCGTCCAGCCAGGCGACTGGCACGGCCTCCTGGCATACGCCGAGGCAGCCAGGGCCGATCTGCGCGGATATCTCGGCGGACTCACCGAGCAGGCCGCGGGGCAGTGGATGACCTTCACAGTTCAGAGCGGCACCTTCACGATGACTCGCCGCAAGCTCGCGTCACACATCCTGCTTCACGAGATCCGCCATCTCGCCCAGATCGCCTACGCGGCGCGGCTGGCCGGCCACGCGCCTCCAGGCGAACACGATTTCTTCTACGCGCCCGAACCAGAGGCGATGGACTGAAAACTAGTCCTCGGTCCTTCGTTCTTGGTTCTTGGTCCAGACCAGGCACTAAGGCCCAGGGACGAAGGACTCGAACGTGCCGGTCTGCGTGTTCTTTCGTACGCGGTCCCAGAGAAAGCACTGACCATTCATCGCGATGTAGACGCCAGGTGGCAGCACCTGGGCGAATGAGAGCGCGCTGCCAAGGTTGAACAGGCCATCCGAGCTGCCGAAGGCATAGGGGATCATCGCCCCTGTCAGAACGATCGTCTTGTCACTGATGCTTTCGGCGACGGCCCGCGCGGTCTCCACCATGGTGTCGGTGCCGTGCGTGACGACGATCCGTCGCTCCAGGCATTCGGCGCATCGCGCCACGATTCGCTCTCGCTCGATGTCCGTCATCTCGAGGCTGTCGATCATCATCAGTGTCTCGACCGTCAGCTCGACGCGCGAGCGCCCCAGCGTCAGCATCTCCGGCACGTGCGTGTCGCCGAACGACAACCGGCCGTGAATCTCGTCGTAGGTCTTGTCGAAGGTGCCGCCAGTGACGAACACGCGCAGCATCGTCCTTACCGCTTCAGCAGCATGCTGACGGCGAGACCCACGATGACGACCGTCACTGCGCCGATGACGTTGTGCCACAGAAACGCGACGTTGGTTGCGCTGGCGGCCCAGGCCACGGCTCCCATACCGGCGACCAGGCCGACGAACGCGCCGTTGGCCGTCGCCCGCGGGAATCCCACCGCCAGGATGAACACACCCAGGATCGAGCCGTAGAAGAACGACCCGAACCGGTTGACGACCTCGATGAGCGATCCCAATTCCGCCGCCCACACCGCGACGATGCTGGCGAACAGTCCCCAGAACGCCGTTGCGACCCGGGACACGCCCAGGTAGTGAGCGTCGCTGGCTTCGGCTCGCACGAATCGGCGATAGAAATCGATCACCGTCGCCGTCGACAGCGACGAGAGTTCGCCGCCGATCGCAGACATTGCCGCTGCCAGAATCGCAGCCACGAGCAGGCCCGGGAAGCCAATGGGCATGTGTTGCGTGATGAACGTGGGGAACACGTAGTTCACGTCGCTGTACGCAGCGTCACCAGTCGCGCGCCGCACCAGATCGATCGCCGCGGCGCGCACCGTCCGCGTCTCGGCATCCTGTCGTTGAAATTCGCCCCTGGCCGCCTCGAAATCATGCGTGTTGCCGGCTGCTTCGGCCCGGCCCATCACACGCGCCGACGCGGACCTCGAAGCCGTTGCCGCCTCGAAACGGGATTCGAGCTCGCGATACTCGGCGGCGTGCGGACCCTCGCGCATGGCACGCTCGTGCACGGGGTTGAAGAGCATTGGAGAGGGCGTGTAGAGGAAGAAGAGGAACAAGAACACACCCACGAGCAGCACCAACGCCTGCAGCGGGATCTTCCAGTAGGCGCTGATCATCAGCGACTCGCGAGCCGAATCGACCGAGTCGGTTGCCAGATACCGTTGAACCTGGCTCTGATCGGTGCCGAAGTAGGAACAGAACAGGAAGAGCGCCGCAATCGTGCCCGACCAGAAGGTGTACTGATTGGTCAGATCGAAGGAGAAGTCGAAGATCTGCAGTCGCCCGGCCGCACCCGCGATCCGCAGGGCCTGCGGCACGGTGACCTCGCCGGGCAACCCCGCCACCAGCATGACGATGGCCGCGATCAGGCCGCCGACGATGAGCCCCATCTGCTTGACGTCGACCCAGGTGACCGCCTGAACGCCGCCGAAGATCGTGTAGATCACCGCCGGCGCCCCGATCAACAGCACCGTGGTCGTCAGGTCGAGACCGAGAATGACGGAGAAGACCACTGCCGGCGCAGAGATGACCACACCCAGAGACATGCTCCGCGAGATGAGGAAGAGCAGGCTGGTAAATGCGCGCGTCTTGGCGTCGAAGCGTCGCTCGAGATACTCGTACGCTGTGTAGACCTTGGCGTTATGAAAGAAAGGAACGAGCGTGACTGACAGGACGATCATCGCCAGCGGCAGGGCGAAGTAGAACTGCAGGAAGCGCATCCCGCTCGCGTATCCCTGCCCCGTCGTGCCGACCATCGTGATGGCGCTGAGCTGCGTCGCCATGACCGATAGTCCGACAGCCCACCACGGCAGGCTGCGCCCACCCAGGAAGTACCCCTCGAGCTCCTTCGTCCGCTTGGTGAGACGAATACCGCCCCAGACGATCCAGATCAAATAGATCGCAACGATTGCCCAGTCGACCGATGTCACGAGAACAGTTCCTGGAAGAGATAGAGCGCCGCGAGCACACCGACCCAGACGATGAGGACGCCGACATATTGGCGTTGGATGGATGTCACAAGCTCCGGCTCCTCGCGCGCAGGCGTTCGTCGGCGGCCGTCATCGCGCTTCGCGTTCGTGCCAACCAGGCGCGATCGGAGTCGAGGACCGCACGTGCGACCTCAGACGCGCGGGAGGTCTCGATCGGCGATGGCCCTCCTGGCGTTCGACGGATCTCGACGAAATGCCGCGGGCCCAGGATCTCCATCAATTCCGCCTCCGTGATCTCTACAGGCGTACCAAGGACATCTCGCGATGCCTCCCGCAGCATCGCCGCGCGGCCCGCTGCTTCGCCCGCCGCGCACGATGCGCTGAGCCGCCCTGCTATGGCATGCGCCTTTTTGAAAGGCACACCATGCTCCCGGACGAGATGATCGGCGAGCTCGGTCAAGGTCGTTCCGCCACTGCCGGCACGAGAGACCATGCGAGCGACATCGAACTCCGCACCGCGCATCGACGCCCCCACCAGCGTGACCGCGCGCGTCGCGTCGCGAAACATCGCCGCCACCAGCGGTTGCAGATCGTCCTCGGTATCGACGATGTCCCCGAACGGCGTGTTGTGAACGCTCAGCATGATCGCTGCCACCTGGCCGAGCGCCTTGCTGCCAATCGCGCGCGCGTGTTCGAGCGCCACCGGATTGCGCTTCTGCGGCATGATCGTGCTCGATTGAACGAAGCCTTCCGAGAGACGCAAATACCCGAACTCCACCGTGCACCAGAGCAGCAGGTCCTGGACGAACCGACCCAGACCCGCCGTCAACACCGCCGCCGCCGATGCGCTTTCCAGAAGATAGTCGACCGTGGCGATGCTGCCGTAGGTATTGCCCGTCGGCTCGTCGAAGCCGAGCAGATCGCTCGTCAGCTGGCGGTCGATGGGAAAGCCTGTCCCGGTGATCGCGCACGATCCAAGAGGGCAGCGGTTCGTCGACGCATACGCGGCCCGCAGCCTCGTCACGTCGCGTTCGAGCTGCTCGATGACACCGAGCAGGTAGTGCGCGAGCGTCGTCGGTTGCGCCGGCTGTGTATGCGTATGTGCGGCGAAGAACGTCTCACGGTGCCTGGCGGCCAGGTCGAGGAGCACCGCCCGCAGGTCCACGCTCGCCTCACTCAAATCGACGATGAACTCCCGCTGCCGCAGCCGGTACATCGTCATATCGATGTCGTTGCGGCTTCGCGCCGTGTGCAGCCGTCCCGCGACGTCGTCTCCGCAGGCCGCGATGAGGACGCGTTCGACGTAGGAGAAGAGGTCCTCGCAGGTTCCGTCGTAGGGCGTCTGGCGTATCGCGTTGACGGACATCGAATCGAGTGCGTCGCGAATCGCCCGCGCGTGAGGCGGTTCGATTACGCCCCGCTCAGCCAGCATGATCAAGTGGGCGTAATGAATCGCCATGAGCGGCGACAGGAAGAGTCTCTTCGCGTCCTCGAAGTTTTCATTGAGGACCTGGGACACGTACTCCGGATCGAACGTCATTCGAGCGCAGTATAGCCCGTGGCCCGAACCCGAATCCCGAGTCCCGAGCCCCGAGTCCAGAGTCTATGGATTCATCCAGTAGGCGAACTTGATGAGCAGCAAGTTGGCCGACGGCGTCGAGAAGATCTCTGAATAGTCTCTGCCCAGAGCAAATCGGCCAGGTTCTCCCTGGCCTTCACGGCCCTGCTGCCACACCACGAATAGCGCCGACCCGGGGCGATATTCCCAGCGCAACACGTTGGTCGTGCGGAACGAGAGCACGTTGAAGTCGGCGTTGTCGGCGTAGTCGTACGGCGCGTAGCGATCCGCGTAACGTTCGGCGCGGCCGTTCACGAGTTCTTTGTAGCTGACATAGTGTCCCGTGCTCACGAACGGCTGGCCGTAGATCTGGAGAGACAGATTCGGCGTCATCGTGTAGTTGACGCGCAGCGTGAGGGAGTGCGTCTTCTGCTCGAGGCGCCCGAACACGTAGTGTGATCGGTCCGCGTCGACGACTTCGGCGACCCACTGCGCATCGTTGATGTTGTTGCTGTAGTAGGTGCCGATCTCGGTCGAGAAGGCTGAGACCGGGCGGTAGACCACCGTCGGGCCAAGCTCGAAGAAGCGGCCGTAACCGTCGCCGCCGAAGGCGGAGTTCCATTTGAAACTCACGATACGGCGGTCGTTGGTGTTAAGAAACTGCCAGATGCTTCGACCGCCTTCGTTCAAACCGCCTGGACCGCCACGTGTCAACCGATCGTCGAAGTTGGTGGCGTTGACATTTATCCCGCCGCCGGCCCGCCACAGGTTCTGGAACTCCCAGTTCGCGTTCACATTGCCGCCAAGCTCCAACCGGTCGCCAGCAAAGTTGAACGCCGACCATTGGTTGAAGTTGAGAAACCTGTTCCTCGTGTATTTGCCGGGGGTTTGCCGCCGGAATTGGAACCAGCTGTTCTGCGTCGTGACGTCGGCGCGCTGCTCGAATCCCAGGTCGTTGACCTCGAAGCCGGGCGACTTGTACGCCACACTGACATTCGTCCGCGTTCGCTCGCCGGCAATCTTGCCAAACGACAGCATGCCGGAGTGGCCTCGCATCGTTTCGGCAGTTGGATCCAGCTCCACGTGCGAAGCATCCGGTCGCTGGAAGCTGTGCACGTTGTTCCGTTGCAGCTCTTCGATTGCCTCGGGTGAGCCATTCACTGTGCTGCCGGCCCAATAACCACGCAGGTCCCATCGCTCCCCGAGCCGCCAGTCGTAGTCGACGCCGCCAGTGATGGCGCTGTCCGGCAGGAATTCCACACCCTCGACGATCTTGCGATGCGTGGTCGTCAGGATGAAACCCAGGGAAGACTGATCGGAAAATTCGCGACGCGCGCGCGACACCGAGTAGAACGTGCCAGGCTCGACGACTTCACTGCGGCGCGCGGAGCCGAACGCGATGTCGGCGCTCTCCTCCTGCGTCGCCGCCGCAAGCACACCGACCGAAAACTGCCGGACACGTCCCGTTAGCTTCGTGGCGCCAAGAATCGTCGCTTGAAGAGGCTGGATCGAATGCTCGTCCGAGCCGAGCGTGGGCGCACCACGTGGCGAACGTCCGATCCGTCGTGAATAAAAGAGACTGCAATCGCGACACTCGAATTGATACGTGCCAGAGCCTTCGATGAAGAAGGGACGCTTCTCCGGGAAGAATGTCTCGAACGCGCTCAGATTCACGACCGCCGGATCCGCTTCGACCTGACCGAAATCAGGATTGACGCTGCCAGTCAGATTCAAAGCGGGCGTCACCGCATACTTCAGATCGAGCCCGGCGGCGAGGTCGTGATCCGGACTGTTCTGCAGTGGATTCCCGGGATCCAGCGGCGTCGTCCCGATCTCGCCAACGACATACGGAACGAGCTCGAGTCGCTTCGCCGCCTGTCCTCTCGTCACGCCCGTCAGATCACCGAACGATGACACGAAGCCACTCGCATTCTTGGACAGCAGCGGCCACGTCGCCGTCTCGTTCAGGCGCGCGACGCTTCGCATCACGGCAAATCCAAGTCGGCCATCGCCATCCCCGCTGAAACGAAGCTGCGAAAACGGAATGCGAAACTCGGCGCACCACCCGTCTGGATCCCGTCGCGCCACGACGTCCCACACGGCGTCCCAGCTGTCGTCGTCCTGCGAATCGTTGAACCAATACGAGTCCTGCTTCACGCCCACCGGATTCACGCTGAACTGATACGCCGTCCGCCGATCGTGGTACGAGTCGATCAACACGCGGACCCAGTCGGACGAGGAACTCACGTCGCGGCGCGTGAGGAAGCCGACAATGCGATCCGGTTCGCTGTCGAACGCCCGCACCGCTACGTAGATGGCGGTGGCATCGAACGCAACCCGCGCCTCTGTGCGCATCGAGGCAGGCGCGCCTTCGCGTGGCTCGCGCTGCACGAATGAGGTAATGGGTGTGGCGTGTGCCCAGGCGGGGTCGCTGAGGTCGCCATCGAGAACGATCGGAAGCGTGCCTTCGTGAATCGAGACCGCCGTCATCTCGGCGGCGGGACCCTGCGCCGCGGCCGGCGTGAAGAGACCTGCGGCAATCACGACGAGGAGTGCCTGTACGAGCCTAGAGAACACGCCTCTCCACAGCAGCATAAGACGCAGGTCGACTACGCTTGGTTTATCCGTACTTCTCAGGAGAACGAATCAGGCGCTACGCAGCGGCCGTCCTGACCGTCGAAGGAGCGGTCGTTCCCTGCATAACAGGTTCCCACCGCGAAGCGATGTAGCGTACCAGGTCGGCAGTCAGAAGAGCTTGCGAAACCTGCGGGCCCAGATGAAGGCCGGCGTCGAGCACAGAGGCCGTCAATTGCTGCGCAATCGCGTCCTCGATCCAAAGTCGACTGACGATGGCGCCGTGATGGGGGATGCGCACTGTGCCGACCGGCTCACCAAACCAGGTGACGTACAGGCGGACAGCGTCGTAGCCGGCGGCGTCCGAAATTGGGACGACACCGTCTCGAAGGTCAACATGGCGATCGAGCGTGCGCACCGATCCACGCCGGGTCGATGGATGCGAGGTCGGCATCAACGCGTGTGTCCGCACCAGCGCGTTTGGCTCCCAGACTCGCGTATACCGCGAAGGGCGCGCGCCACCGGGACGCCAGTACGCCACGTTGCAACACGCACGCTCCAGGGCACGCTGCGTCGCGCCGTCGATCGATTCGTAGTCCTCGCGAACACGCCACCACAGACGGCAGAACGGCGAGCCCGCAGGCAAGGCCGGCCGGAAGGGGCGACGCAGGTAGCGCGGGACCGCAAGGCCACTGACTGTCATGACCTCCGGGTCAGCGAGAAAAACGTTAACCAGTGCCGAGACCCAGTTGCGATCGACGACGGCGTCGCCATCGGTAACGGCGAGAATGTCTCCCCGGCATTCTGCGATGGCGCGACGGGACGCCATCCCTACACCAGGCGCGCTGCAATACCTCATTTGGGGGTACCGTTCACGAACCAGCGCCTCGACCTGCCTGCGATCGTCGGAGGCGTCGATCACCACGACATCGAGAGACGTGTAGGCGAGACGCAACAGCGAGTCGAGGCAGGGTTGAAGGCGAGGCGCGAGTGTCCGGTTGCGCACGGCCAGCGTGACGAGCGGGCCGGACGAGGCCGCGGGTGGAGGCGATTGCAGGAGCGTGGTCGCGTCGAGCATGCGCACTGGGCGGCCACCCTGAACAGCACGCTCCGCCAGGGGGAGTGCGCACGTCCAGGCATGCTGATGAAGAAACTGACGGAGGAGGGCCGTTCCGTCGAGACGGCCGTCCGTCACTCTGCCCGCGCCCCAGCCGAGGGGACGACCTTGCAGCCGGAAGAGGACAAGGGCGGACGGGCCGTCCGGCAGGGCCAAATCGCTTAGTTTTCTGGTTATCTCAAAATCGACGACCGATGCGCCTGCTGACGTCCCCACGATGCATTCTCCGGCGCGTCAGTATGTGCAAGAGGGATACCGGAGCGCGGCGATGAAATGAGGCGTGTATTGCGCTCAGCTCGGCGGATCGGGCTCCCTTGTGTCAATCCGTGTCAGCCTGATTTCCGCTTTTCGTTAACCATAAGTCCAGCAGGCGCCTTTGTGCCGTCGAGGCACCTGGATCAACCTCGAGGACCCATGCTCTCAACGGTTCGGTTCCCAGCCGGCCGTCGAGGCGCATGAGTCGATCGCGGCGTGCCACCAGGAGCGAGACACGGTCACCCGGTATGTACTGCTCCATCCGCGCATCGAGCTGGTCGGCTCGAACCCTGAACTCGTCGATGGCCACAATCTCGTCGTCGACATTGAGACCAGCCTCGTATGCCGCCGTCCCTCGCCGGACCTGCGTCACGAGAAGCCGGCCGTTGTCGTTCCGTGTGACGGCGCCGAGCGTGGCTCGACCAGGCTGTCTCCCCATGAGCGGCTCGGGCGTCTTGAATCGCAAGCCGACCACGTCGAGCGCTTCCGGCAAATCGAGTTCAGCGGTACCGTCCAGCGCCGACGCCCAGAACGACTCGAGACTGGTGCCAGCGATCGTTTCGACCAGCGCGCGGAACTCGCCCTGTTCGTATCCGCGCGCGCCCGAATACTTCGCGAAGGCCGCTCTCATCACGTGGTCCAGGCTTCGCGCGCCGCGAGTAAGACGGCGAATTTTCATGTCGAGGAGAAACGCGACGACGGCTCCCTTGATGTAGTAGCTCATCGAGGTGTTGGGCGAGTTCTCGTCGGGGCGGTAGTGCTTGATCCACGCGTCGAAAGACGCGTTGGTGAGCGATTGCACACGGCGTCCCGCAGTCGTCTGGAGCGCGTCGATCTTGTCCGAGAGAGACCCTAGCAGTTCATCGCGCGTTGTCGCTCCGGCACGATGGAGGAGCAAGTCGCCGTAGTAGTCCGTAATGCCCTCGACCACCCAGAGGCTGCGCGTGTGCGTCTCGCGCTCGTAGTCGAATGGTCCGAGCTCGATTGGTCTGAGACGCTTGCCATTCCATACGTGGAAGAACTCGTGACTGGCGAGCTCGAGCCAGCCGACATACGCGCGCCTGGTGCGAGTCGCCCACCGGCTCGTCATCAGCACGGCTGAACTCGCATGCTCGAGACCGCCGCTCGACTCGGTGATCATGTTGATGCACACGTAGCTCTCGTACGGAATCGTGCCCCAGAAGCGATGATGCTCCAGCGCGATCGCCTCGAGGTCACGTGACGCGCGCGCTCCGTTGAACACACCGGCCTCACCCTCGTCAACCAATCGATGGACCTTGCCGTCGATCTCGAATTCGTAGACAGCGGGATTTCCAGCGAGGATTGGCGAGTCGACCAGCACGTCGTAGGTAGCGGCGCAATAGCGGTGCGGCGCACCAGCCACCGCGGGCAGTGCGGTGATCGAGCGGCTCCATGCCGGCGGCAGCAGCAGCATGACTTCATGTGGCCGGGCTGTCGACTCGGTGAGAGTGAGGAACGTCGGTGCGCCGTTGATGAGGGCGAACCCTGATTCGATCCAGTTCGTTCGCACCGACATCTCGCGACCGTAGACTCGATATGTGACGACCACGTCGTCAGCGCCCTGCGTCGCGATCGTCCAGCGATTCTTGGCCGACTTGTGAATGGGCAGGGCGGCACCGCTGCTTCCGCTGGCAGCGATGTTCTCCACGTGACGCGCGTACTCGCGAATGAGGTATGACCCGGGAGTCCAAACCGCCATCATCAGATCGATCCGGTCGCGCCCGGCGGAAGGCAATTCTGCTCGAACTTCGACGTAGTGCGTATGCGGCGCGGGGAAACTGAGGGTGTATCGAATCGGATTCATCGGTCGACTAGCATACTGAACACAGGAGACTCAGTTGTCGAATCGCATCACGGCTCGGCGAGCTGCCGCCGTAACGGCGCCTGAGATCGTTCGCGATCAGGCGATCGTGTCGTCGTTTCTCAGCGACGCGGCACATGTGCCAGGCGGCTTCGCCGATGGCGTCGTCTTTCCTCGAGACGAAGCCGAAGCGGCATCGCTCGTCGCCCACGCCTCGCGCGTCTTGCCTGTGGGCGCGCAGTCGTCGCTCACCGGCGGCGCCACGCCGCGCGGCGACGTCGTTCTCAGCACGCGTGCGCTGACGACACTCGGTCAGCCTGCGAATGGACGCATTCGCGTCGGCGCCGGCGTCCCGCTCCATGCCCTTCAGCGCTCGCTCGCGGCTTCAGCGCAGTACTATCCGCCGGTCCCCACGTTCGACGGCGCGTTCGTGGGTGGCACTATCGCGACCAACGCCGCGGGAGCCGCGACCTTCAAGCACGGTTCCACGCGCCGGTGGGTCGAGGCCATCACGATCGTGTTGGCAAATGGCGACGTCCTGGACGTCGCGCGTGGCGAGACGCGCGCGAACGCTGATGGTTGGTTCGAGATCGAGCTCACCACGGGCGAGGCCCGGCGCGTCCCCGTGCCTCAATACGTCATGCCCGACGTTCCCAAGCTCTCGGCCGGCTACTACGCCGCACCAGAGATGGACCTCATCGATCTGTTCATCGGAGCCGAAGGGACACTCGGCATCGTCATCGAGGCGACACTCAGAATCATCGGGCGTCCGCAACGCATAGCTGCGCTCATCCGCTGCGCCGATGACCGTCAGGCTGTGGCGTTGACGGCGACGCTCCGCGACAACGCGATCGCCGCATGGCACAAGCAGGGGCCACTCGACGTTGCGGCCATCGAGTACATGGACGCTCGCGCCCTTCGCGCGGTGCCCGACGATGCATTTGCGCGGGCGGGCGTGACCCGTCCGTCCGGGCAATCGGTCATGCTCCTCGTGCAGATCGAGCTTGGCTCAGACGCGGAATCCGCGCTCGGTCGCCTGCAGTCAGTGTTGACGTCAACGGCAATCGAAGACGATCCGCACCTGGCGCTGGCTGGCGACGACCGCGGCG
>Ga0207697_10001105_pt1 | contig 14876 bp, 12 predicted proteins | sample KBSSwiS5withPhiX_FD_184293 | JGI IMG/M metagenome (GOLD analysis project Ga0207697, IMG submission 184293) | Switchgrass rhizosphere microbial communities from Kellogg Biological Station, Michigan, USA, with PhiX - S5 (SPAdes) (version 2) | ecosystem: Host-associated > Plants > Roots >... | reverse complement strand
GCGCCGCCGGAGTATTGGTTGTTGCTGTCCGTGTAGTTGTTCGGCTGGTTGCTCATCGGGCCGTCGCCTCCTGTTCGATTCGTTCGATCTGTTGTGCCCACTGCACCAGTTGTCCTTCTGTCTGCGGCTTGGAATCAATTAACGCCCATCGGATTGCCGGTGCTTGCCGTCCAAGGCGCCGGGCCACGGCGTCGATAATGGCCTCCCCGGTGGCGTCCGTCCCCAGGTTGAAATGCTTGGCCAACCGGGCGAGGGTTCCTGCCCGCAGATTGTCGGCGGCGCGTTCCACGGCCCGTGAATCCTGATAGAGACGTGCACGGCCTTCGGCTGTTTCTGCGGCCTGAACCACCACGGGAAGTGGTTCAAAGACCAACGGTCCCAAGCGTCGTCCGCGCCAGAGGATGGCAAGGATAGCTATGACAGCCAGCCATGGGCCCGCAAACGCCAGCCAAGGCGGTGCAAGCTCGTTGAGCGTCGGGGCGGATCTATCGGACGCTACATCCGTGAGGCTTGGTGTGTACCAGACCAAGTCGGGGGCGCTTCCCAGGGTCCGGATCGCCAATGCGGCGTTGCCTTCGGCAGCGAGGTGTTGGTTTTCCAGCAACCCGGTGCTCCCCAGAACAATGACGCCCTCATCCTCCGAGGCCACATAAAGTCCAGGTCCGTCGCTGCGGGTGGCGTAACAAACTACCGGCCCCAGGTACACCGGGCCTTGTGCGGCAACGCTTCCCGCCTGCTCTGCATCTTCCTGGCCGCAGCCCGGTTCAAGGATTTTTGTTGCTTCGGGAACCACCCCGCCGGGACGGATGCCCGGATCGAGGCCGTTCAACGTGCGTAGCCGCGGTGCCACCACCACTACCCGCCCGGCCGCGGCCCTCACATCTTGCAACTGCGATCTGTCCAGGAAACCGCGGGGGTCATACAGCAGCACGGTGGTGTCGTCGTCGGAAAGCGCTGCCAGGGTGTCTTCGAGGGTATCGGTGGGGGTTATGCCCACACCGTGACGCCCCAGTATTTCGGCCAGGGCCATGGCCCCGTCGGGAGCGGGATTACGGGTAGACAAGGCGCGGGAGTCGTTGGGTGCCGAGAACCGCTCCGCTATCAGGAACGTCACGAATGCGGCAAACACTGCTCCCAGTGCAATCCACACCAGGTGCTTTCGGAACCAACTCCATAATGCGCTGGTCCGCCGTTGAGGAGGAGTTCCTCCCTGTAAAGCTTCTGGCACCTGTTCCTGGAGGGTCATCGCGGCACCGCGAATCCCTGCTGGTCCTGGCCACTGAAGTCAGGTGTTAGGGCCAGGAGGTCCGTATCCAACTTGCGCACTTCTTCATAGTCCGAGCGTGTTGCGGCCTGTTCTCCGTAGCGGACCGCATCAAACAGACGGGCTGCATCGACCAGCCGGAGTTGAGCGGGGGCGAAGGCCTGGCCCAAGTGCCCTGCGGCTTCATCGGCCGTCCGTCCGGCCCGCGCTTCAATGACATCCCGTTCCTCCGCGGAACGCACCACGGCCCGGAACTGATCGACGACGGCGGACGGCCAGTCGCCGTCGTCGGCCGCGGCCAAAGCGCGCTTCCGGTATGTGGCAGCGTCCACAACGGCGTCCTTGCCGTAAATGCCGGCAATGGAGGTTTTTCGCGTTGCATTCAGCCTGGGACGGACTACGAGGATAGCCACCACGATGAGCACGACAGCCAAGGAAATGATGAGGGGAACAGCGATGTTGCTCCCCGGGGAAGATCCGTCCCCTTCCAAGGAGCTGAGCCAGTCCAGGAAATCGCGCCAAAGCTGGTCCAGCCAACTGGGCCGGGCCTGGGCATACTGCGCCTTGGATAGTTCCTCCTCGGCCCAGCGACGTGCTTCGTCACGGTCCGGAGTCACCGGCGGTTCAGTGCCGGCCAAAGCGGGAATGACATGGATTAATGCTTCCCTCATGCCTGCGGCCGGCGCCCGGGAGGATTGCCTGGCCATTGTCCGCCGCCAGGTGGCCATGTGTTTCCTTGGACCTGCGGGGGAGGACCACCCGGGATTCCCTCGGGATCTGCACCGCTTTCCATCAGCCGCATCAACTCCACGTCCAGCCCATCCCGACGCATCCGAAGATCCATATAGATGAGCGCGGACACGGATGTTTGGAAAGCGAATGTCACAGACCCCACCAAAGCTCCAATGATCATCGAGATCACGGTCGTGAGGATCAGGGTGGAGGCCACTGTCTCGGCGTCCGGGTGGGGAGCGATTACAGATCCAATCGCGGTCGCGGCGAGAGAGGCTGGAATCTGCACTATCTGGGCGATGATTCCCACCATGACGCTCACCAGCAGCGTTATGCCGAAGATGCGCCACCAATTGCTCTTGGTCAACTGCCAGGATCGCAGGAGCCCGTCATAGACGCCGATCCGCTCCACGACGATGGCGGCGGGGGCAAACATGAGCTTCAGTCCAATCCAGACAAAAACGACGATGGCCCCGAAGCCCAAGGGAAAGACAATCAACAAGGCAGCCGGTCCCAAGGCCGTGAACAACAGCACGGCAATCCCGACGACGGCAGCTGCGGCCAGCAGTCCACCGAAAGTGAGCACGGCTGCTACTCCCAGGAGGGGCAGGATCCGCCCGACAGCCAACTTCCACATTTGCCCGAAGCCAGTCCGTCGGTTGAGGACAGAACGGGAAACCGGAATGACCATGACGCCCTGGAGAACGGCGCCGAGAAAGCCAATCAACACGGAGACTCCCACCGAACCCGCCATGACGGCCAGGAACGGGCCGAAGAATCCAGCCGCGTCCCCGCTGAAATCCGTCGCTTCCAACGAATCCATAAGCTCGTACATGGCGACGGTCACAACGCCCAGGAGGGCGGCGGCGACGGCCTGGACGATCAGGGCTGAACCAAACATGGAGGCGGCATTCCGGCGTATGGTCTGGAAGGAACCATCGAGCAGCTCGCCGAATTGCAGGGGGCGTAAGGGAATGACACCGGGCTTGGGTGGGGCAACGTACATGTGCTGGCCGTAGGGTGGTCCGCCAGGCGCAGCCGCAGGCCATCCACCCGCTGGTCCTGGTCCTGGCGGAGGGTAGCCCGGCCAGTTGTTGCCGCCGCCCTGTGGGGCTGACCACGCGGGCGGACCTCCCCACTGGGGCTGGTTGCCCCACGCAGGCTGACCGCCCGGATATGGCTGCTGGCCGTGCTCTGGCTGTGACACGATTTCCTCCCCAAGAGATCCGGCCCGCCGACATCCGACGTCCCCCACATGGACCTTCGCCCCAAGCCTATAGTCCCGGTGTCCTCCCTCATAGCCTGAGCCCATACTGCCCGGACAGCAGATCCACATCGAGCCAAGCGCGCGCGTGCAGTACGGTGGAAGTGCCTTGGGGGACGCCATGCCGTGCGCCCGCCCAACAGGACAAAGGCTTGGCGATAAGGGAATATATAACTATGAAGGCACGGATTCTGGTAGTTGACGACGACGAAGCGCTCGCAGAGATGATTGGTATTGTCCTGCGCAATGATGGCTTCGAGCCCGTATTCTGCGCAGACGGCGGCCAGGCTCTTGAAGTGTTCCGTTCGTCCAAACCCGATTTGGTGCTCTTGGATCTCATGCTTCCGGGTTCGGACGGCATCGAAGTTTGCCGGCAGATTCGTGGAGAATCGGACGTTCCCATTGTCATGCTCACGGCGAAATCGGACACCTCGGATGTTGTCCGAGGGCTTGAATCCGGTGCTGACGACTACGTGCCCAAGCCTTTTAAGCCCGCTGAACTTGTGGCGCGTGTCCGTGCGCGCCTTCGGCCGGGCGAGCAAAAGGCTCCGGAAACCCTGCGGATTGCTGATGTAACCATCGACGTCGCCGGCCACCTGGTCACCCGCGGTGGAGAGCGTATTTCACTTACACCGTTGGAGTTCGACCTCCTGGTGGCATTGGCCCGCAAGCCGTGGCAGGTCTTTACGCGCGAACTTTTGCTTGAACAGGTGTGGGGGTACCGCCATGCCGCGGACACCCGGTTGGTCAATGTCCATGTTCAGCGTTTGCGCTCCAAGATTGAACGGGATCCGGAAGCGCCCGAAGTTGTATTGACGGTGCGTGGTGTCGGGTATAAAGCAGGTTCCTGAGTCTCCTGCCGGCAACACCGGCACCCCGGACAAGGACAAGGACCAGGCGTCCGGCACTCCGGAGCAGCCCGCAGCGCAGCAGCAGAACGCGGAGCCCTCGGGGTCCGGGAGTTCACCCTCCGCCCCCAGCGATCCAGTACGAAGGAACCTTCCCTGGCTGATGTGGCGCGCCCGGATATGGATGCGACGTGGCCTGATTCTGGTTCTCAGGGTTTCCCGCCTCGTCGCGATCGGTGTCCGGCAGATACGGCCGGGTCTTCGCTTCCTCTGGCGTTCTTTGCTGAGGCGGTGGCGGCGGTCATTGGAGTTCAGGACCGTGCTGACGACGCTCCTGCTTGCCGTAACGTCTTTTGCGATCGTCGGAGCATACCTTTCCAACCAGATCGCCAATAACCTGTTCCAGGAAAGGCTGGCGCAGGCGGAGTCGGAATCCCGCTACAACGTAAAACAGGTTCAGGACACCTTCGACGGCGCACAGGTTACTGATCAATCAAGCGTCATCACGTTGGTCTATGACACGTTAACCGCCGTAGAGGGCCGGGGCTCGGTGATCCAGAGGCGCTACGTCTTCGAAGCCGTGCCGGAACAGACCAAACCCCGTAACCGCTGGGTAGAGTCGCGCGCCTCGGACCAGCTCACTGTCCGCGTCATCCCGCCGGAATTGCGAAAGGCTGTCCAGGAAGGCGGGAAGCAACAGTTCTGGGCCTCCATGCAGTTCCCGGTTGGAAACGAGGACCGACCAGGTATTGCCGTCGGAAACAAAGTGACCTTTAACGGCACTGCCTATGAGTTGTATTTGATTTATGACCTGAACACTGCACAGAAGACCCTGGACGAAATCCAGAACGTGCTGTGGGCCGGTGGTGCGGCGCTCGTGCTCATGATTGGTGCCATCGCCTGGTACGTCACGCGCAATGTCGTCAGCCCTGTGAGCCATGCTGCCGTGGTGTCGGAAAAGCTGGCTGCGGGCCAGCTCCAAGAGCGCATGGTGGTCAAAGGTGAGGATGAGGTAGCCAGGCTTGGTGCTTCGTTCAACCATATGGCGGCCAGCCTGCAGGAGCAGATCACCCAGTTGGCCACGTTGTCCCAAATGCAGCAAAGATTCGTCTCGGATGTCTCGCATGAGCTTCGCACCCCCTTGACCACCGTTCGCATGGCGGCGGAGGTCCTTTACGACGCCCGCGAAGACTTCGATCCAATGAACAAACGCTCGGCCGAACTCCTCTATCACCAGGTGGAGCGGTTTCAGTCCTTGTTGTCGGATCTGCTGGAAATTTCACGCTTCGATGCTGGTGCTGCCGTCTTGGACGCCGAACCCCAGGACATATTCCAAGTGGTCTCGCACGTCATGGAGGGCGCAGCACCAGTAGCTGCCGAATACGGCTCCGAGGTCCGCCTGAACGCCCGTCAGAAGAGCATCATTGTCGAAATGGACTCGCGCAGGATCGACCGGATCCTGAGGAACCTGCTCCTCAACGCCCTTGAGCACGGCGAGGGAAAGCCGATCCACATATCTGTGGCAGCAAACCATGACGCCGTGGCCGTGGCCGTGCGGGACCACGGAATTGGAATGAGCCAAGCGGAAGCCGCCAGGGTTTTCGACCGCTTCTGGCGGGCTGACCCGGCGCGCGCCCGAACTACTGGTGGCAGCGGACTGGGCTTGTCCATCGCCGCCGAGGATACCAAGCTCCACAACGGCTGGCTTCAGGCATGGGGTCGCAAAGGGGCGGGCTCAAACTTCAGGTTGACATTGCCGCTCAAGCAGGGCGGAACCATCCTCAAATCGCCCCTTCAGTTGGAACCTGCGGACATCGACTTGCCCGGAGCCGGCATCGAACGCCAGATGCTTGTCCTGGGTACGGGTTTTGGCACTACAGACGGCAAATTCGACGTCGGAACGCCTCCTTCGGGTGACAAGGGACCTTCGGGTGACAAGGGAAAGGGCGATGGCTCATGAGGGTCCTTGGAACCGTACGCCGGCGGGCTTTTGTTGCCGTGCTGGCGGCGCTCATGGTCTTGCTGGCTTCGTGCGCCCAGATTCCCCGGTCCGGACCAGTGGGAAAAAGCCAGGATGAGGGAGCGGGAAACCCCAACGCCCCTGTGTTCTTCCCCGCAGCCCCACGCGCAGGCTCCACACCTGAAGCCGTCATTGAGGATTTCTACATGGCTGGCAGCGGCTATGAGGACGACTATCCCGTAGCACGGCAATATTTGACCCAAGCCCAGGCCGTAACGTGGAAGCCGGATAAGCGGGCCATCGTTTTCCGCGGAGCCCACGTGGTGAAGACGGCCGTGGAAAATGAATACCTCTACGAGGTCGACCTTGCCTACACGGTGGATGCGGACGGAATAGCCAGGCAGTTCCCGCCGGGGACCAAGGAGACCATCCCCGTCTCGCTGGAGAAAGTGGAGGGGGAGTGGCGGATCTCCAAGGTTCCGGATGGTACTGCGATTCCGGAAGAGACGTTCAAAGTCATTTACGGCGCCTTCCCTATCTACTTCTATGACCCGACCTTCACGTATGCGGTGCCGGACTACCGATGGTTCATCAAGAAGAAGACTGTTAAATCCATGACCAGCGCCCTGCTTGCTGGGCCTGCGCCCTACTTGCGTGGGGCAGTGGTGAGCGCCTTTCCCTCCGGGATGAAGTTGGCCCGGGAATCTGTCCCTGTCGTTTCAGGAGCAGCCCAGGTGGATTTGTCGGCCAAGGAACTGTTCGATGCATCGGCAGAAGACCGCCAACGCATGCAGAACCAGCTGGCGCTAACCTTCAGGGGGCAACCGGATGTCATTAACGTCCAGCTTCGCGCTGACCAGGACCTGGTCCGGGTCGAGGACAACGGGACTGTTCTGCCGCCGGTTGTGGACAAGAATGTGCCTGCCCGCCAGATTGCCGTCAATAACGGCGACTTGGTCCGCTATGAGAACAATCGCGTTTCACCATTGCCTGACATTCAGTCGGTTGCAGGGCTCGGCCCCCATTCACCCGCCGAGTCGCCTGTATCCCAAACCGTTGCCTTCCTCAACGGCGACAAGACCACCTTGTACTCCATTGAGCCGGGTCAACCGGCCCGCCAGCTGACCACCCGAAGCACGTTGACCGGGCCTTCGTTCAGTCCCCATGATTGGGTTTGGACGGCGGGACCAGGTGCCAGCGGAAATACTGAGGTTGTGGCTTTCAAGCCCACGGGCGTTGCCCCCGGCATGGCTGTACCCATGGCGACCATATCTCCCACGTGGCTGTCCGGACGGATTGTCAAGGATTTCCGGATTTCGCGCGAAGGTACCCGCGCCCTGGTGATATCCGAGGCCAACGGTAAATCAGTGGTTCAGGTGACGGGCATCGTCCGGACTGCAGACGGCGCGCCAAAGGATCTTACGGCTCCGATCACTCTTTTCACGTCCACCTCGCCTGACCAGGGAGTGTGGGTCAACGGGTCCACCGTTGCCGTCATGGCCAGTTCGGCTACGGCTACCGTGGTTCCGGAGTTGCTCTCGCTTACCTCGGGGGAGCCACAGCAGCTGGCGCCGTGGGACGGCCTCATGAGCCTGAGCGCAGGTAACGGGTCAGAACAGATCTACGGCCAGTCCACAGCGGGAATTTTCCAACGTGTCGGAAATGGTTGGGAGCTTCAGCTCAAGGGCCCAACGGAGCCTGCCTTCCCTGGCTGACCCGGAGCACCCTGGAGGCGCTGCCCCAACCAAGCGGTGGTTGTTCACATAGCGGGCTGTGGGGCTGTCACCGGAACAAAAAGTGCCTAAGGCTACCAGCATGATTGTTTCCGTGAACAACCTCCCGTCTGCTGTAAAGGGTCCTCGATCTGCCCAACGCATCGGGCGTCGGCTTGACCCCGATGTTGGCGCCCCGGACCCCTCAGGACCCCGACGACGCGGAAAGGACAGGAGCCTGCTTGGGCGCCTGATCGCCAACCTGCAAGCGGCATTGATGGAGTTGGTTGCACTCCTGGTTCCCGTTGATTGCGTCTGCTGCGGCGTGGAAGACACCGTCTTGTGCAGGCATTGTGCCAAGCGGGTGCGTCAGCTTTGCAGGAAACCCTTCAGGGCCGAACAGGAATCGCCAGCGCTCGTCGATGTCGATGGCACTGTAAAGCTGGGCGTGGTGGCCGCGGGGCCCTATCGGGATGAACTTTCGCAGTCCCTGTTGTCGTTCAAGAGCCTCGGCCAGTGGCGACTGGCTGAGGTGTTGGCGCCCTGCCTCGGAAACGCAGTCCGGCTGGCCATTGGTGACCAGCCAGGGTTTTGCGTTGTTCCTGTTCCCAGCAGCGGCAGGGCCTTCCGAAGCCGGGGTTTCAGCCCCGTACACGTTCTGCTCCGCTGCATGAAGAGACGAGGCATGTTGTCCCGTTACCCGGGTTTTAACGCCCTTGAGAAGACCGGGAGTCTCCTGGAAAATCAGTGGCTGGCCGCAACGTGCAAAGACCTGATCGGAAATGGCCTCAGGGCCATACTTGGCACGGAGGAGAGAGATGGTTCCACCGGCCAAAAGGGACTCGGCAGGGGTGAGCGTGCCAGGCGTGTCCGGGGTTCCATGAGGGTTCGGCCCCGCTACAGGGAAAAGATCCGCGGGCAAAGATGCCTGATTGTGGACGATGTTCTCACCACTGGAGCCACCCTTGCGGAGGCTGCCCGGGCTGTTTCTGCGGCCGGAGGGATAGTCTGCGGCGCCGTTGTTCTCGCGGCCACGAGGCCACCAGCCTACGCCTCGCACACCGACGGAGACGAGCCCCATGGTGGGGTTAAGACGCAAACAAAAAATAAGTGGCCAAAGGGTGAATAACTCGTGCCGATGAACTAACGTCGGTTGTGGGTACCAAGAACAGATGTACCTGTCGATAGCGGCTCGGAAAGGGGCTCGACTGTCCGTCAGACCAGCCCCCTACAGCGTCGTTGTCGTGTCACCTGAGTTATTTGGAGGGCACCATGGAGTTCATGATCAGCGGACGAAATCTGACAGTTTCTGACCGCTTTCGCGAATATGCCGGCGAGAAGATCTCAAAGATTGAATCGCTGGGGGACAAAGTCCAGCGAGTCGACGCCAAGGTTTCCAAGGAGACCAACCCCCGGCAAACGCCGGGACAGCTCACCGTTGAAGTGACAGTCCTGGGCCGAGGCCCTGTTATCCGTGCCGAGGCCACAGCCGCTGACAAATTTGCTGCCTTCGATCTTGCGTACAACAAGCTGCTTGAGCGGTTGCGTCGCGCAAAGGACAGGAAGAAGGTGCACCATGGGCGACACACGCCCAAGGCCGTTCGGGAAGCAACGGCCTCCCTTGAGCCCGCGAGTGCCAGCGAGCCAATTTACGTAGAGGCCAACAGCCACCAGGAGCCTGCACCGCAGGCCGATGAGCGGTCGCCCTACGAGATCGAGAACGACATTCCAGCGGGAGATTCACCCGTTTTGATCCGTCGGAAGGTTTTCCCTGCAGCATCCCTCACGCTCGATGATGCAGTGGACAACATGGAACTGGTGGGACACAACTTCTACCTGTTCCTGGATAAGGAAACCAATGCGCCCTCGGTTGTGTACCGGCGCAGTGGCTGGACTTATGGTGTCATAACCCTGGACTCCACCTGCGAGCCCGGCGAGGAAGCCGTGGAGGAGAAGATCCACGCGTACCGCTCGGATGACCAGGCGGCCACCGCCAAGTAAGGCTTGATCGCACGTGAAAGGACTTCAATGACCGCTTCGCTGAGCCTGTCACAGGCACGGCGGATCGCATTGGCAGCCCAAGGATTGGCGAAAGTCCGGCCCGCCGGCCCCGTGACCGCACGGGCGGTGGGCCGGACCTTTGCCCGGATCCAGCTTGTCCAGATCGACTCCGTGAATGTGCTGGCCCGGAGCCACTATCTGCCATTCTTTTCCCGTCTGGGAAACTATGATCCGGCAATCCTTCACTCCATGGCAGTCCGAAAACCACGCAAGATGATGGAGTACTGGGCTCACGAGGCCAGTTATATCCGTCCGGAACATTTTCCCGACCTGCTTCTCTGGCAAAAGCGGGCGTGGGTGGGTGCTCATCACTTGGAGCCCGCGGTGCGTATTGCCATGGAGGAACGAATCCTCGCAGCCCTGGAGGCCGGGCCGCCGATGACGGCGTCTGCCTTGACTGCACAACTTGGGCACACCCAGGACCCCGAAAGCGGAAATTGGGGCTGGAACTGGAACACCGTGAAGCGCGTTCTGGAGCACCTGTTTGAAGAGGGCCGCGTTTCGGCAGCTTCGCGTACACCCCAATTCGAACGCCTCTACACACTTACTTCCAGGGTTCTGCCGGGTTCGCTAGACGGTGGGATGGATGCCGATGCTGCCCTTGACCGGCTCATGGATGCAGCCGCCATGGCCCACGGCATCGGAACGGTCCGGTGTTTTGCCGACTATTTTCGGACCCCGCTGAAGGCCGGGGAGGCGTCGGTGCAGCGACTTCTCCAGGCAGGCCGGCTGGAGCGCGTTTCCGTTCGCGGTTGGGACCGGGAAACCTACCGGCACATCGAGGCCAGATTGCCACGCAGGGCCGAAGGCCGGGCGCTGCTGAGCCCTTTTGACTCGCTGGTCTTCGAGCGGCGGCGCCTGGAAGAGTTGTTCGGATTCCACTATCGGATTGAGATCTACACGCCCGCTGCCAAGCGCCGTTTCGGCTACTATGTTTTGCCCTTCCTGCTCAGGGAAGGCATCGTGGCTCGGGTCGATTTGAAGGCAGACAGGGCCGCAGGCCAACTCTTGGTTCGGTCCGCCTTTGGTGAGCCGGGAGCGCCACCCGATACCGCCGTCGAGCTTTCCGCCGAATTGTGGCTCATGGCCCAGTGGCTCGGCCTTCAGGAAGTTGTTGTGTGGCCGGTGGGGGATCTCTCGGGTCCACTCTCCGAGGCAGTGGCCTGGGGACCTATCGGGCCTTGTGAACCCGATGGGCAAAGCAGTCCGCTCACAGGGGAACCGGATAACGTGGCGATACTCTCTCCCGTAGACTGAAACAGCCAGAATTCGGCAGCATGAGACTGGGAGCAATTTCACGTGGCATCACTAATCGAAAAACTTCTCCGCACGGGTGACAAGAAAACACTCAGGCAACTGCGGAACTATGCCGATTCCATCAATGCCCTGGAAGACTCTTTCAAGACGTTCTCTGACGCTGAACTTCGGGAGGAAACGGACCGTCTGCGCTCCCGGCACCAGGACGGCGAGACCTTGGACGCTCTCCTGCCGGAGGCATTTGCAGCAGTCCGCGAGGCCTCATCCCGAACGCTGGGCATGCGGCACTTTGACGTGCAGCTCATGGGTGGCGCAGCCCTCCATCTGGGCAACATCGCCGAGATGAAAACCGGTGAAGGCAAGACCCTCGTGGCAACTGCCCCGGCATACCTCAATGCCCTAACGGGCAACGGCGTCCACGTGGTCACGGTGAATGATTACCTTGCCGAATACCAGTCCGAGCTCATGGGACGTGTCTACCGCTTCCTTGGCCTCACAAGCGGCTGCATCCTCTCCAACCAGGATCCGTCCGTGCGTCGGCAGCAATACGCGGCAGACATCACCTACGGGACAAACAACGAATTTGGCTTCGACTATTTGCGCGACAACATGGCCTGGGACGCCAGTGAGCTCGTTCAGCGGGGCCACAACTTCGCCATTGTGGATGAAGTTGACTCGATTCTGATTGACGAAGCGCGTACCCCCCTCATCATCTCGGGCCCGGCCCAAGGCGACACAAACCGCTGGTTTAGCGAATTCGCGAAGGTCGTACTCCGACTTCAACCGGAGGCTGACTACGAAGTCGACGAGAAGAAGCGGACTGTTGGTGTCTTGGAAGCCGGAATTGAAAAGGTGGAGGACTACCTCGGTATCCAGAACCTGTACGAATCGGCCAACACACCGCTCATTGGTTTCCTGAATAACGCCATCAAGGCGAAGGAACTCTTCAAGCGCGATAAGGATTACGTCATCCTCGACGGCGAGGTCCTGATTGTTGACGAGCACACAGGCCGTATCCTGGCCGGGCGACGATACAACGAAGGCATGCACCAGGCCATCGAGGCCAAGGAAAACGTCGAGATCAAGGCCGAAAACCAGACTCTGGCAACGGTAACGCTGCAGAACTACTTCCGCATGTATTCCAAGCTGTCCGGCATGACGGGTACGGCCGAGACCGAGGCAGCCGAGTTCATGAGCACGTACAAACTCGGAGTTGTGCCCATCCCTACCAACCGGGACATGCAGCGCATCGACCAATCGGACCTCGTCTACAAGAACGAGATCGTCAAGTTTGACGCCGTCGTCAAAGACATCGCGGAACGCCACGAAAAGGGCCAGCCCGTACTGGTTGGCACCACCAGCGTTGAGAAGAGCGAATATCTCTCCAAGCTGCTGGCAAAAGAAGGAATCCGCCACGAGGTCCTGAACGCCAAGAACCACGCACGGGAAGCCTCGATCGTGGCTCAGGCCGGACGTAAGGGTGCCGTCACAGTGGCAACCAATATGGCAGGCCGCGGTACCGACATCATGCTTGGTGGCAACGCCGAATTCACTGCTATCGCAGACCTCGCCAAGAGGGGCCTGGACCCGGAGGAGAACTCGGAAGAGTACGAGGCAGCATGGCCCGAGGCACTCGCAGCGGCCAAGCAAGCGGTTAAGGACGAGCACGAGGAAGTATTGGACCTTGGCGGCCTCTACGTGCTGGGCACCGAGCGCCACGAGTCCCGCCGGATTGATAATCAGCTGCGGGGCCGCTCTGGACGTCAGGGCGATCCCGGGGAATCCCGTTTCTACCTTTCACTGACCGATGACCTCATGAGGCTGTTCAATTCCGGTGCTGCCGAGCGGCTCATGAACAGTTCTGTGCCCGACGACGTCGCGCTGGAATCAAAGCTTGTTTCCCGTGCCATTGCCTCGGCTCAAGGTCAGGTGGAAGCCCGCAACGCGGAGCAGCGCAAGAACGTCCTCAAGTACGACGACGTTTTGAACCGCCAGCGCGAAGCGATCTACGGGGACCGTCGTCGGATCCTGGAAGGCGATGACCTCCACGAAAAAGTTCAGTTCTTCCTGGAAGACACCATCAACGCCCTTATTGAAGCCGCCACGGCAGAAGGCAACGGCGATGACTGGGACTTCAACCAGCTCTGGTCCAACCTGAAGACGCTTTACCCGGCCACCGTAACTGCCCAGGAAATCATTGATGAAGCCGGCGGTAAGTCCAGGGTCACTGCCGAATTCCTCAAGGAAGAGATCCTCTCTGACGCGCGGCTTGTGTACCAGGCCCGTGAAGAAGCCATTGGCTCTGAAAGTATGCGCGAGCTGGAGCGCCGGGTAGTTCTGTCGGTGCTTGGGCGTAAATGGCAAGAACACCTGTACGAGATGGACTACCTCAAAGAGGGCATCGGGCTGCGGGCCATGGCCCAACGCGATCCGCTGGTGGAGTACCAGCGCGAAGGCTTCGTGATGTTCCAAAGCATGATGGAAGCCATTCGCGAGGAAAGCATTGGCTTCCTCTACAACCTTGAAGTTGAGGTGACCCCCGCCGAAGATGTCGTCGTTGCCGACGATACTGCGGCAGGTGCACACACCGAGCACCACGATCCCCAGATCCGTGCTGCAGGTCTGGAGACACCCGAAAAGCCTGCGCAATTGCAGTACACAGCCCCAGGCGAGGACGGTGCGAGCCAGACCCGCATCGAAGGTCGCTCCTCGGGCCGATCCGGTAATCCTGCCAAGGCAGCCACCCAGGAGCAGCGCAAAACTGCCAAGAAGAAGCGACGCTGATCTCGTCCCTTATGAGAAAGGACCCCGGACACATGTCCGGGGTTTTTTTCGAAGATCCGCCGACTCCTGGTCGAGGCAACCTGCTGGGCTTACGGGTGCCTAATGACAGGTGCCTAGCCAACCTGGTGCCTAGCCAATCTCCAGGGCGGTGACCTGCCACGTCCCGTCGGAGTGTTCCAACCTCATGGCAATAGCGCGCGAGCGCTGCTCCTCAGAGACGACGATGCTGACCTCGTAGATGGAGTCTGAAATCGCGCAAGCCCGGACGGAACGGACCATTGGGCTTCTGTGAACCTGTAACGAACCGCGGGTACGTGAAGCGTGTTCGCGGGTAAGGGCGGCCCGATGCTGGAGCGAAAGAAAGCATTGCGCATCGAGGGATCTGGACAGCTGGAGAACGGACCTTGTCCCGGCAAGTACCTCGACTGCAGCTTGGGCGATGCTTCGCGCCACTAACCTTACGTCAAGGGTAGAAGCATCGGCTCCGGCATTCGTTGCGGCACGTTTGGTTCTTTGGCGGTCTGCGTGGCGGCGTGCAGTTACAACAGTCATGGTCAATCCTCATGAGTTCACTCTGTGAGCCGTTGCGCGGGCATCGCTTGGCTCAGGTTGCTACGTCTGGGATGACAATGGGACTGGTCTTACGTCTTGAACGAGTGCCCCTGAGTGGGTGCCGTCCATTACAGTCGGATTCTTTACGTGCGGTGAGGACCTTAGCCCGGCGTTGGGGGCTGCAGTACTTGCCCCGGGCGCAAGGTCGCAGGGTCGTTGCCAATGATCCTTCGGTTGGCTGAATACCAGCTCGGCCAATGGAGAGCGATGTCAACGTCTGTCGCGAAGGGCCCAAGGTTGTCTGCGGCAATGGACCACAGCGTGTCACCCTGCTTGACGACAACGCTCGACTTAGCAGGGTGTTCAAACGTCATGTCCCGAGAGCCTGGGCGCGACAGAAGGCCGGGCTCAACTATGGGAGGATGCGGCTGCCAGGCAGGCC
>Ga0207697_10001104_pt1 | contig 14884 bp, 14 predicted proteins | sample KBSSwiS5withPhiX_FD_184293 | JGI IMG/M metagenome (GOLD analysis project Ga0207697, IMG submission 184293) | Switchgrass rhizosphere microbial communities from Kellogg Biological Station, Michigan, USA, with PhiX - S5 (SPAdes) (version 2) | ecosystem: Host-associated > Plants > Roots >... | reverse complement strand
TTCTCTCCTTCGCGTTCCCGGTTCATTCGAGATTCCTGTGGTCGCACGCGAACTTGCGATCCAAAACAAAGCCGACGCAATCATCGCGTGCGGGGTGATTCTGCAAGGCGAAACCAATCACGCCCAAAATCTCAGTCGCTCCGTTACTGATGCCTTGCAGCGCGTCGCCATAGACTACGGCGTGCCGGTAATCAACGCGGTGCTCAGTTTTGATAACGAAAATCAGGCCCGCGCGCGTTGTCTTGAAAGTAGAATCAACCGCGGAATCGAAGCGGCGCGCGCAGCAGTAGAAATCGCGAACGTTTTGTCGGAAGTTCGTAAGCAACAAGGAGTGGCAGTTGCCAAACTGCCGGAGGATAATGGGTAAACGACGGCGTGCTAGAGAAGCTGCGGTGCAATATCATTTCTGGCGTGATCTCCAGCATGGTGAAGGGCCTGACAAGATCGATGAATTCTGGGAGTTTTGCCCTGCGCCAGAGCGGGTGCGTGAATTCGCACAACCGTTAATCGAAGGCATGATGGCGCATTTGCCGGACATTGATGAGCGCATCGGCCGTTATTGTGAGAACTACGAGTTTCGCCGGATTTCAGCGGTGGACCGCAACGTTCTGCGGCTGGCGATTTACGAAATGCTTTACCGCGACGACATCCCACCCATCGTCTCGATCAATGAGGCCATCGAGCTGGCGAAAGCGTACGGCGGTGCAGATTCGGGGCGGTTTGTGAACGGTATTCTCGATCGTATTCGAAAGGATTTGGATCGTCCCGCGCGTGAGCCGGTGAAACGACAAGCGTCAGGTGTTGACGCCGAGTCATCCTGAGCGGAGCGAACCGAAATCGAAGCATCCCGCGGCATGAACGCAGCGTAGTGCAACGGGATTCCTCGACTTCGCTCGAATGACGTCATGAGATTTCTTGAATCACTCGCCAAGCAATTCGCCGGCAAACCCATTGATTGGGACGAGCTCGAAGAAACGCTCATCCGCGCCGATCTCGGTGTGCCAATGACGATGCGCATCATCAAAACGCTTCAGGAACGCGAAGCGTGGGCTTTACTGGGAATTGGCGACGTAATCAAAGCAGTGCGCGCAGAGATCGCGCGCATTTTGCCGCGCGATCCGGCACCGATTCGTCGAACGACCGGCAAACCTACTGTGATTTTGATTGTCGGCGTGAACGGAACCGGCAAAACGACATCGACGGCAAAACTCGCTCGCAATCTCATGCATGCAGGTCACTCGGTCATGCTCGCAGCCGCAGATACGTTTCGCGCAGCTGCGATCGAGCAGCTCGACATTTGGGCCAAAAGACTGGGCGTTGCAATCATTCGCGGCCAACACGGCGCAGATCCCGCGGCGCTTTGTTACGAAGCTTATCAGGCAGCCTCCAGGCAGAAGACTCAGTTTTTGATTTGCGACACTGCCGGCCGGCAACACACGAAAGCAAATCTGATGGCCGAGCTGCAGAAAATAAAACGCACTGTAGAGAAACTCGACGCGGAGTCGCCGCAAGAGACGTTGCTCGTCGTCGATGCGAGCACAGGCAGTAACGCATTAAGCCAGGCGCGCGAGTTCCACAACGCGCTTGGACTCACTGGCCTGATCGTCACGAAACTCGATGGCAGCGGTAAAGGCGGCATTGTGGTGGCGATCCAGGATGAACTTGGAATTCCCACGCGGTTCGTCGGCACCGGCGAAAACCTCGACGATTTCGCGCTCTTCGATGTCCGCGACTTTGTCGAGAATCTGCTGTGAGGCCGGGCTGCGCGCTTCTGAACCGAGCGTCTCGTCAGCACGCTAACGCGCGGCAGGAATCGCTGCCGGCAACTGAAAAAACGTCAGGCAGACTGCTACCGCCGCGCACACGCAGATCAGGTCCACGAGCAGCATCGTGCTCAAAGCGTACCGGGTGTTCTTGATCTTCACGCTGCCGAAGTAGACCGCGATGACATAAAATGTCGTCTCCGCGGCGCATTGAAACACGCAAGCTAAACGGCCAGTGAAGGAGTCCGCGCCGTACGTCCCCATTGCATCGAGCAGAAATCCGCGGCTGCCGGCCGAACTGAATGGCCGAAGAATTGCGATTGGCAGCGCGTTAACGATCTCGTCGTTCACGTGAATGGCACGAAATATTCTCGTCAGGGAGTTCGCGAACATGTCGAACAGTCCACTGTTCCTGAAAAGTGAGATCGCGACGAGCATCCCGAGGATATACGGGAAAATAATACGTCCGACTGCTAACCCGTTGTAAGCGCCTTCGACGAATGAATTGAAGATCGTTGTGCTTTTTGCCGCAAATTCCTTTTCGCGGAACAAACTGTAACCGAAAATCGCGAAGATAAGGCCGACCAGCAAACCGTTAGAGAGATTGCCGGTGAAATGGCTTTTGCTAATCAGATCCAGTCGCGCGATGTAAATGAGCAAGGCAGCGATCACGGCGACGATTCCGCCGATTGCAATGACAATCGTCGCGTTGAGCAAATTGATCCGCTGCCGGACGCCGACAAGCAGGAGCGCCGCAACGGTGCCGATGAATGACGTAATGATGCATGGCAGCATAACGTCCGCCGGGTTCAGCGCATGCTGCGCCGCCCGATAACTAATAATCGAAGTGGGGATGAGTGTTAGCCCGGCTGCGTGCAAACACATGAACATGATCTGCGGATTGCTCGCACGGTCTTTGTGATCGTTCAGTTCCTGAAGGCTCTCCATTGCCTTTAAGCCGAACGGGGTCGCCGCACTGTCGAGCCCAAGGAAGTTCGCCGCGAAATTCAGTGTCATGTAAGAGATCGAAGGGTGCCCTCGCGGTACCTCCGGAAAAACATGGACGAAAATCGGACTGAGGAGTTTTGCGACGCGTTCCGCAGCACCGCTGTCGATAAGCAGCTGTAAAATGCCGCTGAAGAACGCCAAGTACGCAATCAGCGGCAACAGCAGGTCGAGAATCGTGTACTTGCATGTCGGCAAGATACCGTCGGCAGCCTGCTTGCCGGAGTAGACCTTCACCACCCCGTTGTCCAACGTGTAGTTCTCATTCCCAACCGTGAGCTTATGATCGGGCGCAGTTTGCAAGCTCTGCTGCAATTCAGATGGCAGCTGCTCAATGTAGTACTCGCGTTGTAGCAGCGGGTCGTCCTTCTTGCCGTTAACGGCAAATTCGATGGCGTAAAATCGACCCGTGAATAGCAGGAGGAGGAGATAACCAATCGAAAAGAGGAAGAGAGCGACCCAAAATCTGCTTAACGCCATTGGAGCAGAGGCTAATTCGCGCTGTATGTAAGCCGCACGCTTATTCGCCGCAAGCTCGAACTAAATCGCCGTCGCAACCAACCGATAACAGAGTCGTTTACTACTTCTGTGATTGGTTACCTAACTGGTCCAGCGCTCTCGCGCTGCGCTTCGTCACTACATTCGGATTCCCGATGGGGCCGATAGGAATGAACGCCTCCCAACCATTTCGTGTCTGATATGCGAATTTAAGATGAAAGACTTTCTGCGCACTGCAAAAAGGGACAATTCTCACACGAGAAAATCAGGGATGAAGGCAACGCGAATAACGTCAAACTACAAACACTCATACGGCACTCTGTGGTTTGGGCTGGCGGGTGCATCCGTAGTGATTGCTGGTTCGATCTTGTTCGGATATGCTCAAGCTCAGAAGCAAGAAGCCGAGAAAATGAATCCGACCAAACCTGTTCCAGCCGACGCCGAGTTGCGGGAGAAATTAACCAAGGACCAGTACAAGGTGACGCGTCAATGCGGCACTGAAACTCCGTTTCACAACGCTTACTGGGACAATCACAAGCCCGGGATTTACGTCGACCTAATCACAGGTGAACCGCTCTTCAGTTCGCTGGACAAATTCGACAGTGGCACCGGTTGGCCCAGTTTCACCAAACCCATAAAGCCCGAGAACGTGACTGAAAAGCGCGATACTTCGTACGGGATGGAGCGCATTGAGGTTCGTGGAAAATCGAGCGATTCGCATCTCGGCCATCTGTTTGATGATGGTCCTGCGCCGACTGGTCAACGTTTCTGTGTAAACTCGGCCGCGTTGCGCTTTGTTCCGGTGGAAAAGTTAAAGGAAGAAGGTTACGGCGAATATCTCTCGCTGTTTCAGCCACAGCAGCAAACCGGTGGCGAACATGCGCAGGCGAAAAAGTAAGTAGCCGCGGCTACAATCCTCCCTCCGCGCCGAATATTGTTTCGCGGTGTTCTTTGAAAAGCGCAACGGACACCATAACTTACGCCGCTCATGACCCGCGACGATTTTGATTACGCCATTGAAAACACGCGTGTGATCGTTGCGCCCGAGCATCAGATCGCCACGTTCGGCAGCACCAGTTTCGATTTTTATTTAATTTCAGAGCAGATGGACCGTGTGAACCAGGTGCGGATTCGCAACGGAAAAATCCACGCGGAACGCCCGCAGATTCTGACGCCGGAGCACTACTGCCGACTGCTATTGGAGGGCTTCGGAGACAAGGCGGAACGATATGTGGATCAACTGCGTGAGCACGCGCGGAACATCGCGGTGCTCCGCTACGGTTTTCAATTTCGCAAAACCGATCTAAACGAACAGACACTCAGCGAATCAATCGAGACGGTGATCAATCGCACCAGGCGACAAGTTGAAAATAAAAACGAACCCGTTAGCGCGATTATTCAAGGAGTAGACGACGCGTGGGAAGTTTGCCTGCTCAAGTTCACCATCGACCTTGTGGAGCGCTCCTCCGGCAGCAATCTCGGCGACTTTCGTAAGCGCGGTTTAATTTAACCCGCGTTCGCTCTTGTCATCCTGAGCGAATGCGAAGGATCTCTGTGTCCGGTTGGCAACGCACGCAGATAAGAATCGAACTAATCAGAGATTCTTCGCTCCCGTCAGAATGACACCAGTCGGAAGTCAGGCTGCCAGCCTGACTCGGCTGGCAAGCTGCCAGCTTGCCGCTTCGATCTTCTTGTAGAAAACACGTCTCATCTGAAGCTTGCACCGCGTTAAAGATGCGCCCGAATAAATTCGCCTGCGTTGGCGATCGCGCGCCGGCCTTCCTCCAGATGAGCGTTCCACAAAGGCCATGCATGAATCATTTGCGGCCAGATCTCCAAAGTCACTGCGACTTCGGCCGCACCGGCCCGCGCGGCAAGCCGAACGGAGTCATCAAGCAATGTCTCTTCAGAACCAACCTGAATGAGCATCGAAGGAAACTTTCCAAGATCAGCGTAAAGCGGAGAGACGCGGGGATCTTTTCTGTCTATACCGGCGGGGAGATACGCATCCGCCAATTCATCCAGATATTCTTTGTGAATGAGCGGATCAGCCGCGGTTTTGCTCACAAGCGTCGAACCCGACATCGTCAGATCCGTCCAAGGCGAGATGAGCCACACGCATGCGGGAAGCTCCTCGTGCGCGTCGCGCAAGCGGCCGACCAATCCGAGAATGAGTCCGGCCCCGGCACTGTCGCCAGCGATCGCAATTTTCGCAGCATCGATACCTTGATTCCGCAAAAATCGCCACGCATTCAGCGCGTCGTCGTACGCTGCGGGAAACGGATGCTCGGGCGCCAGCCGATAGGCAACAGCAAGTGTCTGCATTCTCGCCGCGCGTCCCGCTTCAGTAACCCAACGACGATGACTTTGTATTGAACCGGAACAATAGCCGCCGCCGTGAAAAAACATCAGGACGCGAGAAGAATCGCTGCCGGGAACAATGGAGTATTCGCCAGGCATGCCGTTTACATCGACGCCTGAAAATTCCACGTCGTCTGCAACGGGCCAGACAGCGCCAACCTCGTCGAGCCGCTTTCTCCTGGCGCGCCAACCAACCGGTCGTGGCTTGGATCCCAGTAGCGCGCGGACAACATCGATTTCGCTTTGGGCCATTGTTTTTCCTATGTGAGCCGTTGAAGCCGTCATTGAGCAGCCTTGAAATTTCGGCTTTCGTCAGTGCGCGCAGCTTGGCATTCTGCGCACTCCGAGCAACTGAAAAATCATCCGTCTCAGCTGACTATGCCGCATCATTACGACGCAATCCTCATCGGCGCGGGGCACAATGGCCTTACCTGTGCCTGCTATCTCGCCAGAGCAGGGCTGAAAGTCCTGGTGCTTGAACAATATCGCACCGTTGGCGGTATGACTGTCACTGAAGAAGAAACGTTGCCGGGTTTTTGGTCCGATATTCATGCGAGCGGTTATCAGCTTGCAAATCTATCACCGGTTCCAAACGAACTAGGTTTGCTTAACCGCTACGAACTCATCGAGCCGGAGATTCCTTTTTCGCATGCCTTTCCCGATGGCAACCTCATCAGCGTCCATCGGGACATCGAAAAGACTGTCGGCGAGATAGCCCGCTATTCGGTCAAGGATGGCGCTACGTGGCGTGCGCTGATGCACCAGTTTCTCGCGCAAAAGGATGCGATCACCGCGGCAATGTTTTCGCCGCCGCCTTCATTTCCCGCAGCCGCAACGGAATTTGCCGCTTCGCCAACCGGTATGGACGCCTATCGATTTAGCATGCAGAGCATCAGATCGTGGGCCGACCAGACACTCGATTCCGAAACGGCTAAGACGCTGTTCTGTTCCTTCGCCACGTTTTTAGGCGCGTCTCCCGACGATGCTGGAGGCGCGCAGCTCGGTTGGCTGTTTGCTTCGGTGCTGCAAAACGCCGGCAACAACCTGGTCAAAGGCGGAATGAATCGCGTCACGCTTGCTCTGGCTGAGGATCTGCAAACACATGGTGGCGAAATCCGCACCAACGCGCTTGTTGAGAAAATTCTCGGCGACGGAAAAGGCGCTACTGCCGTGCGTCTGACAAGCGGCGAGGAGATTTCCGCTGGTGAGCTGATCGTCTCGAACATCGACCCGGGTCACCTCGTAACCGATTTGCTAGGAGCGGAAACGGTGGGCGCAGAAATCGTGGACAAGATGAAGCTCTACGAGTGGGGCGATTCAGTTTTTGTCATGTTCGTCGCACTCGAAAGTCCTGTTAATTACAAAGCGGGAACTGCCGCGCGGCAATCAGCGCATGTTCATCTTACCGAACCATCGCTCGATTTTTTCTCGCGAGTATATCTGCAATGCCGCGGTGGCACTCTCCCGTCCGCGCCAATGATTGTGAGTTGGAACGATTCCGCGATAGATCCCAGTCGTGCACCAGCCGGCAAGGCGCTGATGAAGTTCGTGGTGCTGAGCGTGCCGTATGTCATCACTGGCGATGCGACTGGTAAAATTCCGGCACGCACGTGGGATGCAGCACGCGAACCGTACGCCGATTATCTCATCGAGCTTATCACTGCGAATTACATTCCCGACCTGAAGGCAAAGATTCTTAAGCGAGTGGCCCACTCACCGGTTGATATCTCGCGCAAAATTATCAGCGCGGTCCGCGGCACGCTCGGCCAGGGCGCGTTCCTTCCCTACCAAACCGGTTCGCTGCGCCCGATTCCCGAGCTTGGCCAATACAGAACGCCGGTGCCTAACGTGTACCTGTGCAGTTCCGGCAGTCACCCCGGCCCGGGTGTGTCGATGGCGCCGGGACGAAATGCGGCGCAGGTGATTTTCGCTGACTTGGGCTTGGATTTTAAACGCGCGATCTCAAACTCGTGAAGATGCATCTCTAACTTCGCTTTGAAGAATTACATCCAGCTCAATTTCAGTTTGCTCTACTGGATTTTCGTCGCGCCGTTCACCGGTCAGTTTTTCAAAATCGGGCCGATATTTCGGCAAATGGTGACAATCGGCGTGCGCGCGGCACCAATGGTTGCGCTGACGGCATGCAGCGTCGGTGTGACGCTGGCAATGCAGGCAGCCCATTCTCTCGAAAGTCTCGGCGCTGAGATGTACATTCCTGATCTCGTGATGATCACCTTGTTGCGCGAGATGGGACCGGTCCTGATCGCCGTCATCGTGATCGGCCGCAGCGGTTCCGCTGTCGCGGCCGAGCTGGGCACAATGAAAGTGTCAGAGGAAATCGAGGCGCTTGAGGTGATGGCGATCAATCCCGTTCAATACCTGGTAGTGCCGCGCTTTCTAGCCATGATGGTGATGCTTCCGGTGCTCACTATTTTTGGAGACTACATCGGAATTCTCGGCGGCTGGGCCGTGTGCGTTTCGGCGCTGGATTTCAACACTGCCGGGTACGTGCTGCGCGCGCTTGAGAGCGCGGAAACATGGGATCTTTATTCGGGGATGATCAAGAGCGTAGTCTTCGCCTGGATCATTATCACAGTCGCATGCAATGCTGGCCTAAACGTCGAAGGTGGCGCCGAAGGGGTCGGGCAGGCAACCACGACAGCAGTCGTGCAATCTTTGCTCGCAATGTTAGTCATGAACGCGCTGCTCACGGGCGTTTTCTTTTTTGCAGCATGAGATGAATGACGATTCTAAAATGATCGAGGTTGATCGCCTTGTTAGAAAATTCGGCGACCGCACGGTGCTCAACGACATCTCATTCGATGTTCATCGCGGCGATACGCTCGTTATCATGGGCGGCAGCGGTTGCGGGAAGAGCACGTTACTGCGGCATATGATTGGGTCGATGACGCCGACTTCGGGAACGGTGAAACTGTTTGGAGAAGAAGTTACCGGCATGAAAGAGCGCGAGATCCTGCGCATCAGGTTACGATTTGGAATGTTGTTCCAATCCGGTGCATTGCTCGCGTCGTTGACCGTAGGCGAGAACGTGGCCCTGCCGCTTTTGCAGCACACCAATAAATCCGTTGATGAAATCGAAGAAATCGTGGAGCAAAAACTTCAGATGGTCGGTCTCACTGGTTTTGAAGATCTCAGGCCGGACGAAGTCAGTGGAGGAATGAAGAAACGAGTAGGCCTTGCGCGTGCGCTTGCGCTCGATCCGGAATTACTATTCAGCGACGAGCCGACTTCCGGGCTCGATCCGATCATGACTGCGGTTGTTGACGAGCTCACAATGAAACTGACACGCGGGAAAGGCATGACGGCAGTGGTGGTCAGTCACGACATGACCAGTGCATTTCGGATCGCTACGCGCATGATTATGCTTGGCCACGGCGGCATTGTGGCGCAGGGTACGCCGGATGAAATCCGCGCCAGTTCGAATCCCGAGGTGCATCAATTTATTAATGGCGAACCCGATGGTCCGATCCCGCTAAACCTTTCGCAGGAAGAACACGAGCACCATCAGCACGTGAAACCGCGCCCCTTGGCCCGAGCACGCGGCAGATTCCATTGGAAGATAGGATGAAGCGCAATTTATCCGATTATTTGGTCGCGCTGTTTGTGATCGTATGCAGCGTTGTTCTGCTCGGAGCGCTAACGTTTGCACTGTCCGGACGACAGCTGAAAAAACCGACGCGAACGCTGCAAATCAATTACGAAGATGTGACTGGCGTTAAAGTGAATTCCGAAGTGCGCTACGCAGGCGCGCCGGCGGGACGCGTGATCGCGATGCGGACCCTTACCGCGCAAGAGCGCGAAGCAACTGCAAACAAAAACGATGCAGTCCGCGTGACGGTCAGCCTCGATGAAGGGATTCCGCCGTTGCCGACAGACGTTACGGCCACGCTCAGCTCCGATACGATGTTATCTCCCAAATTCGTGGCGCTTTCTGCAGGCACACCCGGCGGTCAGACGCTCGCAAACAACGCCTCGATCGAAGGCCACCCCGCATATGGCCTGGAGCAAATCACTGCGGCCGCGGGTCCGTTGTTCGATAACGCCAACAAAGTGCTAACCAACCTGGACATTACTGTCACCGGTTTGAAGAAAGATCTCGGTGAATTCACGCCGAAGCTTGGACCCCTGGCCGATTCGTTAAAGATGGATGCGGACCATATACAAAACGTCATCACAAATCTCGACGGCCTCGCCAAGGGTGCCGACTCCGTGCTTGGAACAGCCGACAAGTTCATCAGCACGACTGACAAGCAGCTTGAGGAACAGTTGAAGCAACTGCACGTGACACTCTTGAACCTGAAAGTGGTCACGACTTACGCTAAAGAGCTGGTCGAAACGCTGGCCCAAAAGCCAAACAGAGTCATCTTCAGCGGCAAACCGATCACGCTCACACCGGAGTCCGACATTCTTAAAAGCTCCAAGCCGCTGCCCGCGCGAAAGCCGTAGTTGTAGCAGCGCCGCTCTGCGAGGCTCAGTCGTTTCTCTCGGTTGTGGAGGTCTAGGAAGACAACCTGCCAGGTTGTCTCGGCAGGCTGGCAGCCTGCCAGCCGAGTCAGGCAAGCTGCCTGACTTCCAGTGACCTCGCCTACCGTTTTAATCTATCAGCAGTGAGAGGAACGCGGGGCGACGTTACCGGCGAAATGCAGATGTTCGAGAATCTCGCTGCGGAACCGTAGAAATGAATCGCTGGTGCGATCACGTGGTCGCGCGAGGTCTATATCGATCTCGCGATCAATTCGCCCCTGCGCCTGGGTCATGATGAGAATGCGATCACTCATGTAGATCGCCTCATCAATGTCGTGCGTAACGAGCAGCATCGTGGTGCGACGATTTTCCCACAGTCTTAGTACTTCATCCTGCATGCGCATCCGCGTGAAAGCGTCAAGCGCGCCGAGCGGTTCATCGAGCAGTAAGACTTTGGGATGGTTGATGAGTGCGCGTGCAAGCGCAACCCGCTGGGCCATGCCACCGGAAAGATGATGCGGATACGCATTAGCAAATGCTTCCAGTCCGACCAGCCGCATGAATTCGTCCACTTCATTTCGTTTTTCGCGCAACACTCCACGTGCCGCGAGGCCGGCCTCAATATTGCGGCGAACAGTCAGCCATGGGAACAGATTCGGATCTTGAAAAACAAGACCACGCTCCGCACTCGGTCCAAGAATTTTTTCATTGCCCACAAGCAGCTCACCTGAATCGGGAACATCCAACCCGGCGATGAGTCGAAGCAATGTCGACTTTCCACAACCGCTCGGCCCGACTAACGAAACCAGTTCGCTTGCAGCCATGGAAAACGATATGCCGCCCAAAGCGAGCCGCCTTGTGCCTGGTGCGTCTGGCAGCGCAAAACTTTTGGAGATTGCGTGCGCACGAACGCCTGACGGGTCCGAAACATTTGTCGTCACCACTTGATCATTCCCTTCTGCCAGACCAGAACTCGATCGCGCAGCTTGAACAGCAAAGTCATAACGGTCGAGAAGAAGGCCGCCATGATAATGAGCGCAGCGAAAACTTTGCCGTATTCAGCCCAGCCTTGGGCCCAACTAACGTACCAACCGAGACCGGATTTAACTCCTAGAGACTCCGCGACCACCAGAGTTAGAAACGAGGCACCGAGTCCCATGAACAAGCCAATAAAGATGTTTGGAACAGCGGCTGGTATGGCAACTCGAAAGATTAGATAGAGGCGTCCTGCGCCAAGGGTTCGAGCGACGTCGAGGTAGGATGCGCGCGTGTTAGAAATCCCAGAGGCAGTCAACATTGTTACTGGGAACCACACCGCGAGCGCGATTAATCCCGCTGAAGACATGATTGCCGAAGGCGACACTACCATCGCAATTGGGATCCAGGCTGTTGCTGGAATCGGCCCTACAACTTTCAGCAGTGGCATTCCCCAATAGCGGACCGAACTCGACCAGCCGATACACACTCCGCTAACAAGTCCCACGATTACGCCAAGTGTGTAGCCACTTAGGAGCAAAACAAGCGAGTGCCACGTGCTATCGAGCAACAGTGCCCGGTCGCTAATCAGACTTCGCAAAATCGCTGCAGGTCCCGGAAAGTACGGCAGCGGAAGCAGATGCAAGCCTGCCGTTATCACATCCCAGGCTCCAATTAACAGAATGGCAGCGGAAAAAATCGGCCAGATGTGGCGCATCCATTTGCGCAGCGCTGGCCAGAATCTTTGCGCGATTGAGAGAACAATTGAGACGCCGAGAATTTCCCAAAACAGCAGCATGTAAGAATGCGTCTCGAGCGGCGGCGCTTTTGGTGCGATCAACAGGTGAGTTCCGAATGTGATCAAACTGGCGACCGGAACAGCCAGCTGCATCGGCCAGGGCAATATCGACAGTTTGTTGGGAGCCGTGGCGTGCGCATTCATTACTCGTCCGATCGATGTCATTCTGAGCGAAGCGAAGAATCTCGGATTTAATTGCGGCGGCTATCTGCGGATAATAGACAGAGATGTTTCGCTCCGCTCAACATGACAGCGCGATTATCAGTCGTTCCCCCGCCTTCGGCTTATTTCTGTGCAGCCACCGTGCTTTTCTGAAGACACTGCGCGTCGGGGTCGGCGAGATTCGGCGCATCCTGGTCGGGTTGATCAAACATTTTTCTTCGGCAGCACGAATCTCCGCTGTCTTTTTGGATTAACGCCGCGAGCAGACGGATGTCTTCGCCGGCTGAAACCTGGGCGCCCGCAATTTTTTCGACCTCGATGGTCTTAATCCACTCGTCCGACACGCCGGGAAGATGCATGAAAGCGCGTTTCGCCAGCGCTGCGGTGTCGGTCTCCGGCGACAGCATCTTGGCGACTTTCATTTCCCGGCCGGCGGATTGCACGGACTCCTCGGCTAGCTGAACACTTGGTATGTAGCGCAAGCGAGCGAGCGCAACGGTGTTGAGTTCAGGCGTGGAAGCGAGATACTTTTTCTCCACAGCCATGATCGCGGCAGCCCTTGGGTTGGTCTCGACCCATTTGGCGCCTTTTAACAACGCACGTGTTGCTCTGGCCGCCGTATCGGGATTGGCATCCACCCATTTGCCGTTTGCGATCACTTCGCAGCAATACTCGTCCTTGTAAGGCGCGTCCGTTACCTGGTCGGCAACGTTTCTTACTTTGCCCTCCGCGATTAAGAGGCTTCCGATCGGTTCTGCGTTAGCGACTGCGTCCACTTCGCCTTTATCGATCGCCAGACCCAATTCACCCGCTGGAAAAACTTTCCAGGTAATATCTTTGCCCGCATCGATGCCGTGAACGCCGAAGACACGGTTTGCGAAAACGAACGGAGGCGTCCCCATGCCGGGTACACCAATTCGCTTTCCTTTCAGGTCTTCAACTGTGTGAATGTTCGTTTTTACGCCCGCTTGAACGCGCAAACATCCGCGGTGGATTCCAGCCAAAAATCTGACATCCAGGCCCTGCTCGATCGGCTTGAGAAAGTACATCACCAAATGGTGAGTGATGTCGTAGCTGCCGAGCGCCAGTGCATCCTTGTAAGTTGACCAACTGCACTTCACCAGTTCGGGATCGAGTCCTTCCTCCTTAAAGAATCCCTTTTCGTAAGCTGCATAGATCGGAGCCTCGCAGGTTAAACCGATGTAACCGACGCGGACTTTATTTGAATTCTGAACGGTGGATCCAGACTTCTTGTTACAGCCTGCCAATACCAAAAAGCTCAAGGAAATGGCAACGAGGGTCAGCTTCGCGATCATTGTAGTGTTCAAAGGTTTTGGAAATGGCGCGATAAGTTTTGCCTATGCAAGCAGAATCCTCGCCCGTGATCAAGCTCCTGATTGCATTTTACAGGACCGCCGAACAATATTGCTTCTCGCATGTCGGAGCCGTTGGACATTCGCCATCTCCGGTATTTTCTCGCGGTCGCTGAGGCGGGAAGCTTTAGCCGCGCGGCTGACCGGCTCGGAATTTCGCAACCTAGTGTTTCGCAGCAAATGCGGGATTTGGAAGCAGGTCTTCGCGTGCCTCTGTTCCAGCGCCGTGGAAAACGAATTTTGCTCACTCAACGAGGTTTGATTTTTCAGGAGCACGCTCGTGCGCTCCTTCATCAGGTGGAAAATCTTCTCCATGAACTGAACGGTGAGCCGGGAGAATTACGCGGCGCGTTGCGCCTGGGTGTGATTCCGGTGCTGAATGTGCCGCTAATCCCGCAACTTCTTGGTGCATTTGTCGCCGATCATCCTGCAATCAGCATCACAATCGAAGAAATCTCGTCCACCGAGATCGAGACCGCACTCGAAGAAGGCCGAATGGACGTTGGATTGGGTTTCCTGACTCGCCACTCTCCAAACCTCAGTTACGAACGTCTCTGCACGGATCAATTTGCGCTGATCGTTGCGCAGAACCATCCGTGGGCGAAGCGACGCGTGGTCGATTTCGCAAAATTACACCAGCAACGTTTGCTTCAATTGCCGGACAGTTTTGTGATGCGCAGAATGTCAGACGAAATTTGTCGAAAACATATGGTGCGCCCGCACGTGATTGCTGAGATCAACGCGATTGAAACTCTGCTTCGTTCGCTTGGTCCATCGCAAGCCGGCGCGTTGATGCCAAAGATCGCATTGCGCGGCCGTGAAAATCTGAACTTAAGCGCGATCCGTTTGCGTGGGAAAAATCTTGGGTTGGATATCGGTCTGTTGCGGCTGAGCGATTCAGCAGCAAATAGCGCGGTCGCCGCATTCACGAGTCTCGCCCAGGCGACGGTTCCGAAACTCGTTAGGCGCTAAACGCGCAGCAGCAGAGGCTTTCTGTCATTCTGAGCGAAGCGAAGAATCTCTGATTATCTTCTGTGCCCAACCTGCTAAGACCTTTGCCAGAGATGTTTCGCTCCGCTCAACATGACAAAAACTCAGCGCGAATCGGGCCGGCGCAGGTAGAGCGCTTTGCCGCCCATGTCGATCACCGCGAAATTGGTCGCCAGATAATCCTGGCCTAGTACACCCGCATTGGATTCTGCCGTCGTTTTCGAGAGCAAAATGTCGCCCGATACGTGCGCCACGACTACCTCGGCATTTGCCAGTTTGAAATTTCCGATCGCCATTTCCTTCACTGCGGCGCGATTCACTCCTTCAACCAATCCGCCGGCGCCGCCTACGCCGTAGCCCACAAGCGCGGTTACACCGGTTCCGGATTTTACTGCGACTTGTTTGTCGATCAGCGTCGTTGTCGAACCGGTGTCTACCAGAAACCGCGTGGCGTGTCCGTTCAGCGCGCCTTC
>Ga0207697_10001098_pt1 | contig 14918 bp, 16 predicted proteins | sample KBSSwiS5withPhiX_FD_184293 | JGI IMG/M metagenome (GOLD analysis project Ga0207697, IMG submission 184293) | Switchgrass rhizosphere microbial communities from Kellogg Biological Station, Michigan, USA, with PhiX - S5 (SPAdes) (version 2) | ecosystem: Host-associated > Plants > Roots >... | reverse complement strand
GAGCAGCTTGGCGATCCCGAAGTCGAGGAGACGGACCTGCCCGTCGTCCGTGACCAGGATGTTCGACGGCTTGAGGTCCCGGTGGATGACGAGGTTGGCGTGCGCGAACTGCACCGCCGACAGGACCTGGGCGAAGAGCCGGATCCGGCCCGCCACGTCCACCCGGTGCTCGTCGCACCAGATCGTGATGGGACGACCATCCACGTACTCCATCGCGAGGAATGGCAGCCCGTCCGCGCTGACGCCGGCGTCGTAGAGTCGGGCGATGTGCGGATGCTCGAGGCGGGCGAGGATGTCCCGCTCACGGGCGAAGCGGACGGCGAGGTCCCGCCGGAGCCGGCTCACCAGCGGCAGCTTGAGCGCGACCTCCCGGGCGAAGGCGCCGTCGTCCCGCTCGGCGAGCCACACGTCCGCCATGCCGCCGGAGCCGATTGGCCTCAGGAGACGGTACGGCCCCACGCGGTCGCCGGCCTCGAGCCCGTTCTCCTCGCCGGGCATGCCCTCGGCGAACGGCGCGGCCGGCGACTTCCCGAGCACGTCCGTCCTCTCGCCCGAAGCATGGGCCTCGAGCAGCCGCGCCAGGGTGGGCACGAGCGTCGGCTGCGTCCGGGCCACTTCCTCGAGCCACGCCGCCCGTCCGTCCGGAGCGAGGTCCATCGCCTGGTCGAGCAGGCTCGAGAGGCTCTGCCAGGTCTCGGGCGACAGGTTCATCAGACTCCCGCGTCGTGCTCCGACATACGGAATGCCGCCCCGGAACCGGCCAGACCGCTAGGGCTGGAGACTGACCAGCAGGAACGCCCGGGCCTTCTCCCAGTGCCGTCGCACCGTGCGCTCCGACGAGCCCAGCAGCTCGGCGATCTCGACCTCGGTGTAACCGGCAAAGTACTTCATCTCCACGACCTGGGTAAGCAGGGGGTCCACCTTCTCCAGCTCGAGGAGAGCGTCGTTGATGCGGATGAGCGTGGCGTCCCCGTCGCCCGAGCGGACGGTGCCCGCGAGCGTCGGGGTGATCTGCAGCGCGGGCTGGCCACCGCCACGGCGGTCGGCGAGCTGCTCGCGCGCGAAGTCGACGATGATGTTCCGCATCGTCTTGGCCGCATAGGTGAAGAAGTTCTTACGACCGGTGACCGCCAGCCGCTGCGCGTTCACGAGGCGTAGGAAGCTCTCGTGGACGAGGGCGGTCGTCTCGAGGTGCGCGACACCACCCTGCGAGCGGAGCCGGGCGTGCGCGATCTGCCGCAGCTCCGGGTAGAGGACGGCAAAGACCTGGTCCAGAGCACCCGGTTCACCGCGGGCGGCGAGCTGCAGGAGATCGGTCAGCGGTGCGTCGGCGTTGTCCACGGCCGGTTTCGGCAGGCTTCCAGAGTGCAGCGTCCGACCGAAGTATGGCGACATTTCGACGCTCCGTCTGCCCCGCTGGCCCCCCGCCCCCGCTCGCCATGGGCTCCGGCCTCGACCCAGTCGGTCGTCGCTTCCATGGCTCGACGGAAAGAGCCTCACCGCTTCGGCGTGTACCAGATGGGCGAGGTGTAGGCGCGCTCCTGGAGCTTCATCGTGACCTTCGCGTCCGGCTTCACCCCGTAGAACTTGGCGTCGTACGCAGTCCACCGCGGAGTCGGAATCTCGATCACCCTGCCGTAGTAGAAGGCCGGCTGGCTCGGCTCGAAGTCCGGATCCTTCCAGACGGCGATCAGCTCCGGGCTCCCGATGCTGTTGTTCCAGGTGGCGCCGGCCACGTCGACCGTGTCCCCGACCGGGGGAAGCTTTCCGGTCTTCCCGTCCGGCTTCCGATCGCCGGACCAGGCCACGTCGTAGATCCGTTCCTGCACCTTCCCCGACTTGTCGATCCAGCCCTTGATGATCTGGTAGCGGTCCAGGTTCGCCCCGATCGGATCCTTGAGCGCCGCGACCAGGAACGTCGGCGCCTTGCCCGCCGGCGCCACGGTGAGATCCCCTCCCATCGGCACGCCCTTGGCGTACCCCACGTCCGCCGGCAGCCGGGACTTCGCGTCGGTGGGCACGAACTCCCAGCCCCCGAAGAAGCGCACCAGCATCCGCGGACCGGTGGTGGCGTACGTCTCGCGGCGCTCCATCGCGTCGAAGAGCGCCTCGCGGGTGTTCTCCGTCGCCCAGACCGCCGCATACCCCGAGGCGGAGACCTCCCACTCCATGACGGTCACCCCCGTCTTGTCGTTCTTGACGAAGACCTTGCTCAGCCGCTCCGGACCCGGTTCCATCGACGACGTCTTCCCGAAGAAGTTGTCCTCGTCGGCCGTGGTCAGGCCGGTGTGCGAATCGGTGCTGCCGACGAGCCCGAACTTGTAGGGGTTGACCCCCAGCTTCGACTCGAGGAGCAGTCCGTTCTTCAGCGCGGCGCGGGCGTACTCGTGCTCCAGCATCTCGGGCTTCTTCGCCTCGCTCCCGTCGAGATTCGCTCTGTCCCAGCGCTCGAAGTTCGCGAACTCGTCGTTCTTCGACAGGAAGGGATGCGCCTCGCCGTCCCCTTTCATCTGGGTGACCTCGTAGAGCCGCTCCCATCGTGATCGCCGCTCGGCGTACCCGCGGTCGATCTTCTTCCCGAACGCCTCCACCGTCGGGAACATCCGCCCGTTGGACAGGTTCCCGTTGTGCGCGATCGCCAGCACGTCTCCGCCGGTCTTTGCCTCGTAGTCCGTCATCCACTTCCAGAGCTCCTCCGGGTTGTCGCTTCCCAGCGGCTTCTGGGTGGTGAAGGGCTCCACCCGGCTGGCGCGGTCTCCGTTGTCCCGGAAGATGACGTTCCGGTGCAGGTTGTTGCCGCCGGTGTTGGACGTCCACTCGTAGCCGATGAACGCCGTGAACCGACCCGGCTCGTTGGCCTCCTCGGCCGCCTTGATCGTCTCCGACCACGCGCTCCGGTACGCCGGCGTCCCGGGAGTCGGAAGCAGCCCCGGCGCCATCTTCCCCTGGCTGAAGCTGCCGATGATCTCCATCGCCGCCGCAGCCCCCTGACCCGAGTGAATCATCTCGTTCCACCGGCGTCCCTGCGGAAACGCCATCACCTTCGGGTCGCCCCCGATGACCATCGGGAAGAAGCCCATCCCATCCGAGTGATCCGAGACCACCAGGAAATCGAGCGGGCGGGAGAGCTTCACCGGTTGTCCGGTCGAGGCGGTGACCTGCCTCCCCCTGGCGAACACGTATGCTTCGCGCGGCCCCAGGCGCGTTCCGAACGCTCCCGCGTCCATCGAGTACGAGGTGTGCAGGTGGGTGTCCCCGAAGAACGGGCGGATCGGGAAGTTGCGCCCGGCGTAGGGCGAGTAGCTCGGCTTCTTCGGGAACGCCCGCTCGGCCGAGGACGCATCCAGGTTTCCCGTGTCCTGGGCGAGCGCCGGAGTGGACCCGGCCAGGACCAGGAGGGGCAGCAGCCGGCGAACGGACTCGACGGTGAGGCGCATGGACTCCCTCGTTTCTGGGCTCACCGGCTGGAGAACCCGGCGACTCGCTCGAGCAGCAGAAACATCGCGACACTTCCGATGAAGTAAGGCACCAGCAGCCCGCTCGATCCGGGCAGACGGTGGCGGACCCTCGCCGTGGCTCTGAGCGCCAGGAGGACCACGGCGACGAAGGCCAGCTGCCCGAGCTCCACCCCGACGTTGAAGAAGAGGAGCGCGAGTGGGATCCGCTTCTCGGGCAGCCCGATCTCCGCCAGGCCGCTCGCGAACCCGAGCCCGTGCAGCAGCCCGAAGACGAACGCCACCAGCCACGGCCAGCGCTCCGCCACTCCGGCGTGCCCTGCCCTCCCGCGGACGATCTCCGCCGCCACGAAGGCAATCGAGAGCGCGATCACCGCCTCCACCGGAGGCTGCGGTACGTGGACCCATCCCAGCGTCGCCGCGGCCAGGGTGATGCTGTGGGCGACGGTGAACGCGGTGATGGTGGCGAGAAGCCGGCCGCCGCCCCGGGTCAGGATCAGCAGGCCCAGGACGAACAGCAGATGGTCGACCCCGGTGAGGATGTGCTCGACCCCGAGCCGGAGATACAGCCCAGCGACCGCGAGGCCCGAGGGACGCATCGGGATGGTGGCCTCGGGACGACCGGGGGTCAGCCGCTCCGTCCAGCTCGATCCATCGGCGAATTCCACCCGGACCAGGGCGTCGGTCATCGTCCCTTCGAGGCCTCCCACCCGCACCGTCTGGCCCCGGAGCGAGGCACTCCGGACCGACCAGGTCTGCACGGCGGCGCCCGGCGGTCGACGGGTGAGCACCGGCGAGGTCGCCCGCACGCCCTGGGAGAACTCGGCGACCAGTGCCAGGCGAAGGTCGCCCTGCATCGGCGTCTTCCACAGGACCGTGAAGTTGCCCGGCTCCCTCTCCCGAAGCTCGAGGTACGCCGGCCGTGCCTCGTGCGCCAGCGCGGCGAGCGGAAGGACGGCGAGGACGACCGCGGCGATGGACCCGCGTCTCACGGCTGCCCGGTCCAGCTCGCGGGCACGATCCGGGACGGCGCGATCATCCGTCGCACGCCCTCGTCGAGCACCACGCCGTACCTCTCGCGCAGCTCGGCCAGGGTACGGGCCTCTCGCTCCGCCGCCTTGACCGTTCTCCAGAGCTCGAGGACCTCGGCGCGCGCCTCCGGCAGGCCGCGCTGCCGCGCCGCAGTCGCCGTGTCGACCCGGACCAGGTGCTGGCCGTAGCCGCTGCCGACCGGTCCGCTCCAGGAGCCGACGTCGAGCAGGAACACCTCCCGCGCGAATGCGGGCCCGAACGCCGCGACGACGCTCTGCTCGTCGGCGTCACGAAGGCTCTCCGGGAGGAGCTGCGGGTCCCCCCAGCGCTCGGGAGAGCGGCGTCTCGAGCCGCTGAGTCGTCGGAGCGCGTGCGCTGCATCCCCCCGCGGATCGGCGCGCGAGGCGCTGAACAGGACCTGGGTAAAGGACCTCCGGGCCTCCACCCGGAAGCGCTCCGGGTGCTCGGCAAGGAGCCGTTCCAGCTCGGCGTCGGTCGGTTCACCGTCCGCGGCCGTGTCGCGGAGGACGAACTCGAGCTTCTGGGCGAGCCGGCGGCGCACGATGACGTCGTCCTCGTCCAGTCGCATGTCCCGGGCCGCCCGGGCGAGCAGCTCCTCGCGGACCAGGCCATTCACGAGGTCCCGCAGTTCCTCCTGTGTCGGCTCGCGCCGCCACTGGCGAGACCAGGTCTCGGTGAGCCAGCGGACCTCGCCCGCTCCGATGACGACGGGGTTCGCCGCGTCGGTCCGGGACCTGCCGCCCCCGAGCAGCGCGTACGCGGCAAAGAGGAGCGCGCCCAGGAGCAGGAAGTGCCCGAGCGGATCGCGTCTCAAGCGCCGAAGGCCACCTCCGGACACGGGACCTCTCATGGCCCACGGAGCTATGCGAAGTGGCCCGGACCGTCGCTGGGACCTTGGTCCCATGGCGGCACACCTCGCGAGCGAGCGAATCCAGCGCGGGGGTTACGGCGCCTTCAAGCGTCGAGGCCCTGGGGGAACGGGCGTGCCACGAGTCGCTCGGCTTCCGAGCGGGTGGCGCCCAGCCCCCGGAGCACCGTGGACGCGATGGCCCGGTCGTGCCCTCGGCCCGCTCGACCATCCAGCACCGTCCGCATGCCCGCCAGGGTCGTTCCGAAGACCAGATCCAGAGCGGCGGCCTCGGACTCGTAGCGAAACGTTCCCGCTTTCCGCCCACGCCTCAGGTTTCCCAGCGTCTTGAGCGTCACCGTGTGGCCGAGCCTGGCCGCAGCCGCGGAGACCCGGAGAAACACGAGCCCCCAGGCGCGATCCTCGGTCGCCCGGAGGACGAAGTGACGGACCGCCAGGGTCAGTCGGGCGGCGCCCTCCTCCAGGTCGGCAAACATCCGTGATTGCTGGTCCGAGAGGTCGTCGGCAAGTCGCAAGGCCACCGCCTCGACGATCTCTTCTCGGGTGCGGAAGTAGTTGTACACGGTCCCGTGCGAGACCTGAGCCTCGTGGGCAAGCTCCAGGATGGACAGGGCCGCCGCGTCCTTCCGGGCGATCACTCGGAGGGCGGCATCGACCAGCTGGGCATGCGTGCGCTCGCGCTTCCCGGGCCTGGCGACGACTGATTCTGGACGCTCGCTCCTCTCCACATTGACAGTTCTTCCATTTTTGGAGAGATTGTCAATACGCAACGCTCCGGCCGCCCCAGGAGGCTCCGATGGTCATCGTCGTTCTCTTCGTCACCCACTGGATGACCTCGGTCTTCTTCCAGAGCTTCTTCCAGCACCGGTACGCGGCGCATCGGATGTACACCGTGTCTCCGAGGGTGGAGCGCCTGCTCCACCTCCTCACCTACCTCGTCCAGGGCCCGTCGTTCCTCTCGCCGCGCGGGTACGCGATCCTGCACCGCGAGCATCACGCGTTCTCGGATACCGAGCGGGATCCGCACTCGCCCGCGTTCTTCTCCAGCGCGATGAAGATGATGCTCCACACCAAGCACCGGTACGACGCCTACGCCTACCACCGCGAGGAGCCGGAGCCCCGCTTCCTGGGCGGATACCCCGAGTGGCCACTCATCGACGACCGGCTCCGGGCCTCCTGGCCGGTGCGGATCGCCTGGGGCGCCCTCTACTCCGTGCCGTACTTCCTCTTCGCCACCCACTGGTGGTTGTGGCTGCTGCTTCCGCTGCAGTGGGTGATGGGCCCGATCCACGGGGCCATCGTCAACTGGGCGGGGCACAAGTACGGGTACCAGAACTTCGACAACGGCGACCGCTCGCGCAACACGCTGGTCTTCGACGTGCTCACCATGGGCGAGCTCTTCCAGAACAACCATCACAAGTTCGGGATGAGCCCCAACTTCGCAGCGCGGTGGTTCGAGGTGGACCCTACCTGGCAGGTCATGCGGCTGCTGGCCCGGGTCGGAGTGATCCAGATCGCCACCACCCAGCGCGCGCAATACCCGGAGCCTCACGCGCAGGCGGCCTGACGCGCCGACGGTCAGCGAAGCTGATGGGCGGTGCTCGATTCCGTTTCGATGGCTGCGGCCAGGCGACCGAGCAGAACTGACGCGGCGCGCTAGCTTGTCCGATGCCTGATGAACTCATTGCAGTCTCTTCTCTGGTCGAGACGACTTCCTTCGACCTGCAGCTCCCCTCCGGCTCGGTGCGCGCGTACCGACTCGGCTCACCGGGTGCACCGGCGGTCGTGTGCGTGCCGGGTCTCGACGCGAACGCGCGGAGCTTCGACCTCGTCGGAGCGGCCCTCGCCCGCCGTGGGCGGCAGGTCATCACCCTCGATCTCCGCGGCCGAGGTGCGAGCCCGGCGACCGCTCCCGGTTCTTACGGCTGGGTGAAACACGCGAAGGACGTGCTCGCGGTCGCGACCCAGCTCGGCATCGACACGTTCGATCTCGCCGGTCACTCGATGGGCGCGCTCGTCTCGATGCAGGCGGCCGTCCTCGCCCCGGAGCGCGTCCGGCGCCTCGTGGCCATCGACACCGCCGGTCCGATGGACCTCCTGGCGATGCCCTCGGTCGCCGCGGGGGCCCTGCGGCTCCTCCCGGTCGTCTATCCCTCCCCCGGCGCGTACTTCGCCGGGATTCAGGCCATGGGCATCGTCGAGCCGTGGGAAGACCTCTGGAAGAGGGCCTTCGCGTACGAGCTGAAAGGCTTTCTCGGACTCGTCCGGCCGAGGACGTCGTTCCGCGCGGTCGCCGAGGACTTCTTCTACAACCTCGTCCACACCGGCACGTCGCTCTGGCCTCGGTTGCGGCTGCCGACGATCCTGGTCCGCGCGACCCGGCGGCTCCCGCCGTTTGGCCTCGTGGTCGGCGCGAAGGTGCGCGACGCGTTCCTGCGTTCAGCGCCCTCCGCAGAGCTCGCCGAGGTGGACGCCAACCATTACGAGATCATGGCGCACCCGGGGGCGCTCCGAGCAATCGACGAGTTTCTTGAGCGGCCTGCCGTCGCCCTGCCTGATTCTTCTGGACGTCCTCAGACAGCCGATGAGCGGCGTGCGGTTTCAGCCTAGACCTGACGCCGGCGACTTCCCGGTCCTCGCGATGTCCGCGCCGCGCCGCAGCTTCAGGGCGCCGGCCGGACGGGCCGGGCCTGCCGTGTCGCGACACGATCACGAGCTCTCGCGACTTGCGCGACACCACGAACGCCGTGAGCAGTCACGGCGGTTCGATCGCTCAGCTGGGGGCCGAAGCGACCGCGCTCCCCGCGGGCAGGTCGATGGTGAAGATGCAGCCCTTGCCGGGCATGCTCAGCGCGCGGATCTCGCCGCCGTTCGCCGCCACCGCCCTCCGACTGATCGAGAGCCCGAGTCCCAGTCCGGAGCGATCGGCCCCTCGCCGGTCCCCGAACGGTCGAAACACGTCGTCGGCTTCCGGCAGGCCGCCACACTCGTCCTCGACCTCGATCAGGATGCGCCCCGGCTCAGTTCGGGTCCTCAGCACCACCCGCCCGGCGAGATGGGTGAACTTGAAGGCGTTGTGCAGCAGGTTCATCAGAGCGGACGCGAGCAGCTGCGGATCCACGCTGATGACCAGCGCGGGATCGACGGCGTCCACCACCAGCTCGATGCTCCGGGAGTCGGCGTGCATCTGGGCAGTCAGGGCGATCTCGCCCACGAACCCTCGCAGCGACACCGGATCTCGGCGGTGAATTCCGGCCTCCAGGCGAACCTCCGCCAGCGCGCTGTCGATGAGGTCCCGCATTCCCAGGACGCTGCGGGCCAGCACCCGACCGGTACTCCCTCCAATGCCGACGGCGCCCCTCTGCAAGGCTTCGAGCGAGAGAATCGCGACGTGGACCTGGTTCCGGAGCTCGTGCCCGAGCTGGCCCAGACGGAGCACGTCGTCGCGCCCGCTGGCTTCCTGCTGCAGCCGGGAGTGCTCGGTGACGGCCTCGGCGATCGCGGTGTCCAGGCAGCGATTGAGGGTGTGAAAGTCCTCGGCGCTGATCGCGGCGTCACGCTCGATCGCCAGCTCGGTGATCGCCTGACAGATGTCACCGTAATCGTGCACCACCTGCGCCACGGTGAACCCCATGCCCAGCAGCTCCCGTCCATGCTTCGCCGCGCTCGAGCCGATCTCGTTGGGTGGGAAGGGCGAGCCCGTGTTCTCGCGCCGGAGCGTCTCCACCAGCTGTGTCAGGAAGAGGGGGACTCCGTACTCGATCTCCCGCGGCTCCCTCGACTCGAACGGCCGCGACGAAGCCTTCTCGCTCGCGCGCACGACCAGCTCGTCGTGGTTCAGCTCGATGAAGGAGTGAAGCACCGAGAGGACTCAGCCACCGAGAGGGGTGTACCACCCCTGGGTGAAAGATGCTCGTCAGTCCGGGAGTGGGCAATCGCTGCACCTCGGAGCCCTCTCGACCGTCTCGAAGCGCTGCGACGGCAGCGACGCGGCGGTGTGTCATTCCGTGCGGTTGGGACGCGGCCAGGTCCGCGGGGAATCGTCGATCACGGGGCTCGCTCGGAGCGCGGTGTCCCGCCTGTGGAAAGCGAGCAAGGGCGGCCGGTTATTGAGTTAAGTTTCAGTGAAGTGGTATATTTCAAGAAAGAGCGTATCTTATTCTTTCAAAACCCACCCTATTGGAGCAAGTATGAAGAACACGTTCTTGATGGCCGCGGTGTTGACCGCGTTGGCGGGCGCGGGTTGCGCGACGACTTCCGCTCAGGAGCAGCGTCAGGCGGAGCAGCACCAGCGGAACTCCGACGATGCCGCTCGCAACGGGCAGTACGGGATCGCCGGCGACGAGCAGCGTCAGGCGCAGCAGTCGCAGGCCAAGGCGGTCCAGAAGTCGCTGGATGAAGGCAAGCCGGTCGCCCGGGTGCCCGACGCCCCGACCAGCGGTACGAAGGTGCAGTGACCAAGCGGTCCAGCTCCGGCGGAGTCCAGGGCCGGAGCTTCGACGTCCACCTGGCGTAGCACGGGGCTCCGGAAGCCGTTCGAGCTCGAGTGCTGGATCGCCCGGAAGTCGACCGACCGTGCTCGAGGTCTCGGCGCCCGAGGCGAGCGGTTCTCGCCCAGCGGTATTAGCTTTCTAAAGAGGGCGGCGAATCGCTCTCGAAATTCCCCCGCGAGTCTGAAGTCTCACGAACCGGCGCAGAACGGGCTCGCCCGCAGCTGTTGCACCGACGACGTGCCTGGGCTCCCCAGGCGTCGAACCACTCACCAGACAGAAGTCTCACCCAGCGGCCCTTCGAGGTCGCGTCACCAGACGTGGAGCATTGCATGAAGACGAAGTACTTGACCCTGGGCCTCCTGCTACTGGGGACGTCGGCGTTCGCCGGCACCCCGGAGCAGAGCAGCTCGAAGAGCAAGGTGGACGCCGGGACGAAGGGAACCCAGCACAGCGCGCAGGAACCGAATGGCGATCCCAGCAACTCGGCGGTCAATGAACGACACAATCAGCCGGGCGAGGCGAACGCCGATCGCCAGAGCAACGAACAATCGGATCTCGACCTGACCGCGAAGATTCGCCGCTCGATCGTCGATGACAAGTCGCTGTCGACGAGCGCGCACAATGTGAAGATCGTCGCGCAGAACGGTCAGGTCACCCTGAAGGGCCCGGTCCGGTCAGAGGCCGAGAAGAACGCCATCCAGCAGCAGGCGTCCTCGATCGCAGGTCAGCCGAACGTGAAGAACGAGCTCGACGTCCAGCCTTGAGGGCTGGTTTTGCATCACCTCACGCAAGTTAAATCACACATGAAGAGAGTTCAAATGACTGAAAAAGCAAAGGCAGTATTTGGCATTTTCGATGACAGGGCGAAGGTCGACTCGGCCACGTCGCGCCTGAAGCTCGCGGGGTTCAATAGCTCGGACATTTCCGTGCTGTTCCCCGACAAGGATGGGACCAAGGAGTTCGCGCACGAGAAGAACACCAAGGCTCCCGAGGGCGCCGCCACGGGTGCAGGAACCGGTGCGTTGCTCGGTGGCGGGCTCGGCTGGCTCGTCGGTATCGGCGCGCTGGCGATTCCAGGCGTTGGCCCGTTCATCGCTGCGGGCCCCATCATGGCGGCTCTCGCCGGAGCAGGCGTCGGTGGCACGATGGGTGGGATCACCGGTGCCCTCGTGGGAATGGGGATTCCCGAGTTCGAGGCCAAGCGCTACGAGGGAATGGTGAAGGACGGCGGAATCCTGATGTCCATCCACTCGCAGGACTCCAGCTGGACCAAGAAGGGGATGACGGTCCTGGAGGAGAGCGGCGCGCGTGACATCTCCGCGGCCGGAGAGAGCCGCGGCGAGCCGGCGGCCGCCCGAGCCTAAGCGGCGGAGCTGATTTGTCGAGAGGCCCGGACCGAAAGGCCCGGGCTTTTCTCGTTGGGAACCCCAGCGTTCAGAGTGCCCCAATGTTGGTGGTCCAGATCGGACTCTGGGAGCGCCGAAGATCGCGTGCGGTGACGAACCGCGACTTCACCAGGCCCAGCGCCACCTTGCCGATGACGTCCTTCGCCACGGTCCCGCGGTAGTTCGGGACGGTGCGGCCGAGGCGCAGCTCGTGCTCGAACACGACGACCGGCTGCCAGCTCCAGGTCGCGCCTTCCCCGGCTCCATCCGTCGACTCGGTCAGGGTCACCCAGCCGACGATGGGGAGAAACGAGACCGCGCCCTCGCTGGCGTCCGCGCTTTCGCAGAGAAGCACCTTGAGGCCGAAGTCTCCGGCGGTGAGCGCGCTGCAGACGCCCTTCGCAGCCGCCGGTGCGGCCAGTTCGGAGGCAAGCATGTGATCTCCCGGACCTCAAGTTGCCCGGGGCAGCCGGGTCGGGAAGTCATGAGCTGCAGTAGCACCTCGGGCCAGGATCGGCAAACGCACCACCCTTTCAATTCATCATTGTTGAGCGTCCGGGATCGCAGATCGATCGGGCCTCGAGGCCTGCCGGTTCTTCGTATCAGCCGTCGAGCAGCCGACGGCCGACACCTCGCTCGACCGTTTTCGGACCACGACGGGCGCTCGACCCCCCTTCGACCGTGCGCGTCGTTGCTTCGTGAGGGCCCTGGCAGTAGAGCCGGAGCATGCCCAACATCGCCACGCTCGAGCCGGAGAATGCTCCGGACGATGTTCGGGCTCTCTATTCTGATTTCCAGCGGCGCATGGGGTTCCCGGCCCCTCCGAACTTCATCAAGACACAGGGACACTCTCTGGCGGTCGCGCAAGGAACCTGGGGACTCGTGCAGAACGTCCTGGTCGGCGGCGCTCTCCCGCGAACCCTCAAGGAGATGATGTTCTCGGCCATCTCCAGGGACCGCCAGTGCCGCTATTGCGAGGCGGCTCACCTCGCGTGCTGCCGGATGCTTGGCGTCGACCCCCACACCCTCGAGATGCTGGTTTCCAGGCTGGACGGGATCACGCCAGAGAAGGCGCGCGACATCATCCTCTTCGGCATCAAGTGCGCACGTGACCCGCAGGGGCTCGATGTGGCCGACTACGACCAGCTCCGCCACCATGGCTTGAACCCATCGCAGATCGTGGAGGTCGTCTCGATGTCGGCGCTCGCGGTCTACGCCAACATCATTGCCGACGCCACCGGCATGGCCGCCGACGAGATGTTCTCCGAGTTCTGATGGCGGTCGACCCCGAGATCGGTCGGATCAACGTCCTCCTGGAATACCTGGCGGAATGCGGGGAGACGAACGACCTCGCGGCGTTCATCCGTGCCGCGGGCGGGCGCGTGCGCTGGGTCGTGGAGTTTCAGCGTCTCACGTTGGCGATCCACCGTCCGACCGATTGCCAGTACTGGACGGTGACCCGCGATGGCGAGCACCTCGAGCCGATCGCACCGGCCGCGCTCCCTCCGGTGGACAGGGAAATGATCGCCACGGTGCTCCGCCAGAGGTCCCCCCTGGCGAGCGCTCGTCCGATTCGTGGGCTCTGTCTTCCTCTGCAGGCGATGGAGCTCGAACTGGGCGCGATCTGCTTCACCACCGATCGCGGCCACTACGACTATCGCGACGAGCGGTTCGTCCATCAGATCGCTCAGTTCCTTTCGAGCACGATCGCGCGGCTCCTGCAGGAAGAGACCATCCGGCGTCAGGCCTTCGAGCTCGGGAACGCCAACCGTGCGAAGGATGAATTCCTGGCCATCCTTGGCCACGAGCTCCGCAATCCCCTTGCGCCGATTCTCCTCTCTGCCGAGCTTCTCGGCCGTCGCCTCGGTGATCAGGAGCCGCCGGAGCTGGCGATCATCAAGCGTCAGGCCCAGCACGTTCTCCGGCTCGTCGACGATCTGCTCGACGTGGCACGCCTGACGCGGGGGAACCTCACCCTCGTCCGTTCGCTCGTGGAGACCTCGAGCATCGTGGCTCGGGCCATCGAGATGGCGAGCCCACTGATCGAGATCCGACGGCACCGCCTCGAGGTGGACGTTCCCGGCACCGGACTGTGGATCAGCGGCGACGAGAGCCGGCTGGCACAGGTCATCGCGAATCTGCTGACCAATGCTGCGCGGTACACCGACGAAGGGGGTCTGATTCGGCTCGTCGCTCGGTCAAGCAAGGACGAGGTCGTCGTCGTCGTCAGCGACAATGGTTGCGGGATCTCTCCCGAGCTTCTCCCGCGGGTGTTCTCGATGTTCGTCCAGGCCGCGCAGGCCAGGGAGGATTCCCGGAGCGGACTGGGCCTTGGGCTGGCGATCGCCAAGTCGATCACCGAGATGCACGGCGGTTCGGTCTCCGTGACGAGCGACGGTCCCGGACGGGGAAGCACCTTCACCGTCCGGCTTCCGCGCCTCGAACGGACGCCAGAGCGACCGGCGACTGCCTCGTTCACCCCGCCCAGGGCGCTCTCGGCTCACCCCCGTCGCGTGATGATCGTCGACGACAACGATGACCTGGCTGCCGCGGTAGGTGAGCTGCTCGAGGACGCGGGTCACCACGTGGTCATCCTTCATGACGGCGTCGCCGCACTGGACAGACTGCACGACATCCATCCCGACGTCGCCTTGCTCGACATCGGGCTGCCCGTGATCGACGGGTACCACCTCGCGCGTGAGATCCGAGCTCGCCTCGGCGTCACCAGCCCATTCCTCATCGCGGTGACTGGTTACGGGCAAACTGGCGATGCCGAACGCAGCCGAGACGCCGGGTTCGACGCGCATTTCGTCAAACCGTTCGACAACGCGAAGCTCTTGCAGGCAATTGAATTCGCCCCGAGTCTGTAAGGGGGAAGGGCTCGCTCAGGGCTTGTGGTTGGGGTTGTTGGGGTTGTTCGGAGAAGGCGAGTGCTTCTTCATGTGTTCCTGGTCCGAGGCGGTGCGGTCCTCGCTGGGGCCTTCGTTCGACTTGTCTGGCTGCGTCACCGGCTGATCCTGCCCGGGGGCCTGCATCGGCTTTCCCTGCTCGTCCTTGTGCTCACCCATCGTCTTCTCCCTTGGTCAGTCTGAGCGGAGAAGGATGCGCACCGTCAGTCCGTGACGAACCTGTCCCGCGATTCAGGCGAGCGCCGGCATCAGACGCCTGACTGGCCACCGAGAGGCCCTCGTCATCGGGGCTCGGCCTGGCTCTCGGAGGTGCCTAGGGTCACCGCATGCGTGCCCCTCCCCATCCGGAAGTGGCCTCCAGAGGGCTCCGTCAGACGCGCGGCCGCTCGCCCTGGTACGGACGCTGGTGGGTCTGGACGCTGCTGGTGCTGGCGGTGCTGCTGGCGCTCCTCCTCGGCCATCGGATGCACGCCTCGAACGGGAACGACGGCATCCTGTACGACCTCTTTCAGCGGGTCGGAGGAGGTCGTGCTCCGAAGGCCCAGTGAAGCCTCCGCTGGGTCTCGCAACTGCCTTGCTGATTCCATTCGCCCGACGGTCGTCTCCGAAATCCTGGGAGACTCGCCGGCCATGCTCTCTCAGCTGCGAGGCGGACTGCACTCGACGGCGATGCTCGGACTCGTCTGGATGCTCGCCTGCGGCGGCGGTTCTGGAACTCCCGGAACGGGCACCAGCGTCCTGACCGTCGCCCGCTC
>Ga0207697_10001092_pt1 | contig 14977 bp, 13 predicted proteins | sample KBSSwiS5withPhiX_FD_184293 | JGI IMG/M metagenome (GOLD analysis project Ga0207697, IMG submission 184293) | Switchgrass rhizosphere microbial communities from Kellogg Biological Station, Michigan, USA, with PhiX - S5 (SPAdes) (version 2) | ecosystem: Host-associated > Plants > Roots >... | reverse complement strand
TGCTGCGCGCCGCCTTGCCCCTCACGCCTCACGCCTCACGCCTTGCGGTTTTCTGATGCTGCGCGCGCTGAACATCAGCGACTTCGTCATTGTCGACCGCGCCGAGCTCGAATTCGGCGCGGGCTTTACGGCGCTGACGGGCGAAACGGGCGCCGGCAAATCGATTTTGATCGACGCGCTGGCGCTGGTGCTCGGGGAGCGTGCCGACGCGTCGGTCGTGCGCCAGGGCGCGGAGAAGGCCGAGATCAGCGCCGAATTCGATATCGCACACGCCACGCTGCTCAAACGCTGGCTCGCCGACAACGATCTGGCCGGCGACGATGACGGTTACCTCGTGCGCCGCAGTATCGACAGCGGCGGACGCTCGCGCGCGTTCATCAACGGCCGCAGCGCCACCGCCACGCAGTTGCGCGAGGCGGGCGAGCGTCTCGTCGACATCCATGGCCAGCACGAGCACCAATCGCTGCTGCGCGGCGCGGCGCAGCGCGGCCTGCTCGATGCTTATGCCGGACTTGAGGACGCCGTGGCTGCCGTCGCCGCGGCGTGGCGCGCGTGGCAGGAATTGCGCAACCAGCTCGCCGCCCTCGAAACCAATGCAGCGGCGTTCGCCGCCGAGCGCGAAGAGCTCGAATGGAAGGTGCGCGAGCTCGACCAGCTGAAATTCAACCTCGATGAATGGCAGGAGACCAATGCCGAGCACGCGCGGCTCGCGCACGCGCACAGCCTGATCGAAGGCGCGCAATACGCGATGGACGCGCTGTCCGAAGGCGATAACTCGAGCGTCACCTTGTTAAGCGCCGTCGCATCGAAATTGAATCATCTGCTCGGCTACGACGCGCGCCTCAAAGATATCATCGACGTTGTCGCCTCGGCGCAGGCGCAGGCGCAGGAAGCCGTGTACATGCTGCGCGACTACCAGCAGCGGCTCGACATCGATCCCAAGCGCTTCAAGGAGATCGAGCAGCGCCTCGACGCCGTGCATGCGAGCGCGCGCAAATTCAGGATCACGCCGGAGACGCTGCCGGATGCGCTCGATAGCGCGCGCGCGCGCCTGGGAGAGCTCGGCGGCAGCCTCGACGTCGAATCGCTGCGTCAGCGTGTAAATGAAGCCCAGGCCGCATACGCGACTGCCGCCGGCAAGCTGAGCGCGGGCCGCAAGAAGGCTGCGAAGAAGCTCGCCGAGAAGGTGACGGCCGCGATGCAGACGCTGGCGATGGCGGGCGGCAGCTTCGAAGTCGCGTTGAGCGCGCTCGCGGAAGGCGCTGCGCACGGGCTCGAGCAGATCGAATTCCTGGTCTCGGCCCACAAGGGCATCGCGCCGCGCCCGCTCGCGAAAGTCGCATCGGGCGGCGAATTGTCCCGCATCAGCCTGGCCATCCAAACCGTGGCGAGCGAGATCGCGCAGGTGCCGACGCTCATTTTCGACGAGGTCGACGCCGGCATCGGCGGACGCGTCGCCGAAATCGTCGGCCAGATGCTGAAGAAACTCGGCAAAGCGCACCAGGTGATGTGCGTGACGCACCTGCCGCAGGTCGCGGCGTCGGCCGACCATCAGTGGCAGGTGACGAAGGCGGCGGCCAACGGTAAAGTGGCGAGCCGCGTCAACATCCTGGGCAGCAGCGAACGCGTCGAGGAAATCGCGCGCATGCTGGGCGGCGTTAAAATAACCGAAACCACGCGCAAGCATGCCGCGGAAATGCTCGGCGCCAAAACCTGACCGCGTCAGTTACTCTAAACCAGCGAGGAGCAAGCAATGAGCAACAAAGTCAAATTGGTGGTGCCGGAAGCGCCGGTGCCCGCGACGGCCGCAGCCAAGGCGCAGCGCAAGTTCGCGCAAGGCGGCCTGCGACTGGGGATACTCGACAACAGCAAGGGCAATGCCGATCACTTGTTGAAGTTCATCGTGGACGGTGTGAAGGGAATGGTGCCGGTCGCGTCCGTGGTCATGCTGCGCAAAGACAGCGTGAGCCTGCCTGCGCCGGACAACATGCTGGACCAGCTCGCGAAGGAGGCTGACTTCGTCGTCAGCGCAATGGGTGATTGAGGGTCCTGCACGTCGTGGAGTGTCCACGACATGTCAGAGTTGCGTAAACGCGGGCTCGTCACCGCCGTCATCGTGTCCGATCCGTTCATCAAGCTGGGCACCACGCAGTCCAAGGTGTTCGGCACGCCCGACCTGCCGCTCGTGAAAATCGCGCATCCGCTCGGCGGCTTGTCGCTCGAGCAGGTCGAAGGCCGCGCGCACGTCGCGTTGCCGCAACTGGTCAAACTCATCAAGGAGCACATGTAATGAGCGATCTCGCCGAGCTCTTGAAAGCCAAGGACGCGAGCATCGACGCGGACGACGATTTCGACGCGATCAACCGGTTGTACATGGAGCGCGGCTGGGGCGACGGCCTGCCGATCATTCCGCCGACCACCGAGCGCGTGGAAGCGATGCTCGCTTACTGCGACCGGCCGTGGAACGAGCCGATCGCGAAAATGGCGCCGCGCTACGGTGAGGCGACGCCGCTGCGCCTCGCGGCCAACGCCGTGATGGCGGGTTGCGCGCCGAATTATTTTCCGCTGTTCATGCTCGCGATCGAGGCGATGTGCGACGAGCCGTTCAACTTATACGGCGTGCAGGCGACCACGCATTTGTGCGCGCCGCTCGTGATCGTCAACGGCCCTGTCGCGCTCGAGCTCGGCGTCAACTCGGGGCACAACGCGTTCGGCCCGGGCACGCGCAGCAATGCGACGATAGGCCGCGCGATCCGCCTGGCGCTGGTGAATATCGGCGGCGCGATTCCGACGCTGGGCGACATGTCGACGTTTGGCGCGCCGTCGAAGTTCAGCTACCTGGTCGCGGAAAACGAGGCATCGAGTCCGTGGGAGCCGCTGCATGTCGAGCGCGGGTTTCCCAAGGACGCCAGCACGGTCACCGTGATCGGTGCGGAATGCCCGCACAACATCAACGACCATGAAAGCCTGAGCGGGCTGGGCATCCTGACGACGATTGCGGGAACGATGGCCATCACCGGCTCGAATGACATCTACTATTCGGCCCAGCCCGTGATCGTAATGGGTCCTGAGCATGCGAAGACGGTCGCCAACGACGGCTACAGCAAGGCCGACGCCAAACGCTTTCTGCAGGAGCACGCGACCCTGCCGCTCGGCAAGTTCTCGAAGGAGAACATCGAGCGCCGCTTTCGCGTGACGTTCAAGGACAAATACGCGAAGGCCGGCATGGATGCGCCGGTATACGCGGTGCAGAACGCGGACGACATCATCATCGCGGTGATCGGCGGCGCGGGCAAACATTCGGCGTACATACCGACGTTCGGCGCGACCAAGGCGGTCACGCGCGCGTTAAAGCGCGCCGACGGCAAGCTTGCGAAATCAGCGGAGGAATTCCGCAAAATTTGATCAACCGCAATTGAACAAGGGGGTATGCCCCTTGTATATCCCCTGATTCCGGAGAATTCCCTAGGGTTTTGTTTTGTTCGGGCAGTTCGGCTTGGTGCAGTCCACGTACAAGTGCAGCGAATGCTCGTGGATCGTAAAGCCGCGGTCTTTGGCGACGGCGATCTGGCGCTTCTCGATCGCTTCGTCGTAAAACTCCTCGACGCGGCCGCATTGCATGCAGACGAGATGGTCGTGATGGTCGCCGCGGTTCAACTCGAAAACCGCCTTGCCGCTTTCGAAGTGGTGGCGCACCAGCAGGCCCGCCTGTTCGAACTGCGTGAGCACGCGATACACCGTCGCGAGTCCCGTATCGGTGCCTTCCTTCGACAGGATTTTGTAGACTTCCTCGGCGGTCAGATGGCGCACGTTGCTCTTCTCGAACAGCTCGAGGATGCGCAATCGGGGCAGTGTTGCCTTGAGGCCGATGGTCTTGAGATCGGTTGGGGAACTCACGCTTGAGCCTGGCGTCTGAGAGGACTGTATTAGAAGCGGGCTGTTATCATACCGCCTTTCAATGAACTCAGCGTGCAGTAGCGCGCGAGTGGCCCAGGGGCCGGGAACCGTTAAATGCGATTTTTCATATTCTTGGCGGCAGCGTTCGCGCTCTCGGCGTGCAAGCAAAACGTCGAGCTGCCGTCTTTGATTTCGCCGTACCGGATCGACATCCAGCAGGGCAACGTGGTGACGCAGGAAATGGTCTCCAAGTTGAAGGTCGGCATGACGCGCTCGCAGGTGCGCTTCGTGCTCGGCTCGCCGCTGGTCACCGACATGTTTCACAGCGACCGCTGGGATTACGTTTACACCATGCAGAAGCAGGGCAAGCCCGAAGAGCGGCGCCGCCTTACGGTGATATTCGACGGCGACAAGCTCGCCACGCTCGAAGGCGACGTGGTTTTGTCCGACAAGGCGCTCGAGCCGCCGCCGGCGCCTAAGTCGCCGCCGACCATAACGATCTCTACGGAACCGAAACCGACGCCCAAAGAAGAGGCCGCCAAGGCGGCTGCGGCCAAAGCTGAAGCGGCCAAAGTGGAGACGGCTAAAGCGGCCGCGGCAAAAGCGGAAGCGGCGAAGGAAGAAGCGGCCAAAGCCGAGGCGGCAAAAGCCGAGGCGGCCAGAGCGGCTGCGGCGAAAGCGGAAGCGGCAAAAGCAGAAGCGGCCAAGGCGAAAGCGGAAGCCGCCAAGGCGGAGGCGGCTAAAGCGGACGCAACCAAAGCGGAAGCGGCCAAAGCGACTGCCGCAAAAGCAGAGGCGGGCAAGGCGGAAGCGGCCAAGGCGGATGCAGCGAAGGCGGATGCTAGCAAAGCAGAAGCGGAGAAAGCCGAAGCGGCGCCAGCAGAAACCGCCACAACGGACGCAGCTAAAGCGGACGCAGCCAAAGCAGATACGGCAAAAACAGATGCAGCCAAGGCAGACGCAACCAAAGCGGATCCGGCAAAAGCGGATGCGGCGGCTGCCGACGCGAAAAAGGATCCGCCCACGCGCGGTACATTTGGCCGGATGCTCGACAAAATCGGTTTTTGAACAAGCAGGGCGTTCGATTGTTTTACGCGCCCTAAGGGAGTCGATATGCCGAAATTGAAAATCGCGGTGGCTGGCAGCGGCGGGCGCATGGGCCGCGCGCTCCTCGAGGCTGTGCACAGAGGCGGCGACGTCGAATTGGCTGCCGCGCTTGAAGCCGCGGGCAGCCCGTTTCTCGGCAAGAACGCAGGCGAAATGGTCGGTACACCGGGCCGCGTGACCATCAGCGCGGACATCGGAAAAAGCCTTGCCGGCTGCAGCGTGCTAATCGATTTCACGCGGCCTGAAGGCACGCTCGCGCATCTCGCCGCGTGCCGCAAGCTGGGCGTCAACATGGTGATCGGCACGACGGGTTTCGACGACGCGCAAAAAAAATCGATCGCCGAGGCTGCGCGTGACGTTGCGATCGTGATGGCGCCCAACATGAGCGTCGGCACCAATCTCGTATTCAAGCTCGCCGACATCGCCGCACGCGTGCTCAAAGACGACTACGACGTCGAAATCATCGAAGCGCACCACAAGCACAAGGTCGACGCGCCGTCGGGCACCGCGCTGCACATCGGCGGCATCATCGCCGGCGCGCTCGGCCGCAAGCTCGATGACTGCGCGGTCTACGGCCGCGAAGGCGTCACCGGCGAGCGCAAGGCGTCGACCATCGGTTTCGCGACCGTGCGCGGCGGCGATATTGTCGGCGAGCACACGGTGATGTTTGCCGGTCCTGGCGAGCGCGTCGAGATTGTCGTGCGTTCCAATAGCCGCGCGACTTACGCGGAAGGCGCGCTCAGGGCTGCGCGGTTTGTCGCGGCCAAGAAGACCGGGCTCTTCGACATGCAGGACGTTCTCGGTTTGCGCTGACTCCCGGCGTTCGTAAACCCGGTTGCGCGCTGATCAGCCGCGGAGCGTTTTCCGGCGTCGAATCAGGGCGTTGATTTCGCTCCGCCGCATTGAAGGCGAGGTGCCTTTAGCGTATAATTCTTGCATTCCAGCGGGACGGGTCGTGTGACCTGTCCCGCTTTCCATATCTACTCCCGGGAGTTCGACTTGCCGCTTCGTGAACCAGCCATTCTTGTACTCAAAGATGGCACGGTTTTTCGGGGCACGTCGATCGGCGCGGCCGGTCTGGCCGCGGGCGAAGTCGTGTTCAACACCGCGATGACCGGCTATCAGGAAATTCTCACCGATCCGTCGTACTGCCGCCAGATCGTCACGCTGACTTATCCGCACATCGGCAACACGGGCACCAATCCGGAGGACGTCGAGGCCGACAAAGTCTATGCAGCCGGACTCGTCATTCGCGATTTGCCGCTGGTGGCGAGCAACTGGCGCAGCACGCAGGACTTGTCCGGCTATTTGCGCGCGCAGAACGTCGTCGCGATTGCCGACATCGACACACGCCGGCTCACGCGCATACTCCGCGAAAAAGGCGCGCAGGACGGCTGCGTGATGGCGGGTGCAATCGATAAAGAGGCGGCGCTCAAAGCCGCGCGCGACTTTCCGGGGCTGGCCGGCATGGACCTCGCCAAGGTCGTCAGCTGCACCAAGCCGTATGCATGGACCGAAACGACGTGGACGCTCGGCAAAGGTTATGGCCGGCAAACGGCGCCGAAATTCCACGTCGTCGCGTATGACTACGGCGTCAAGCGCAACATCCTGCGCATGCTCGCGGAGCGCGGCTGCCAGCTCACCGTGATACCGGCGCAATCCACGTCGAAGGACGCGCTCGCGCTGAAACCGGACGGGATTTTTCTCGCCAACGGGCCCGGCGATCCGGAGCCCTGCGACTATGCGATTCGCGCGATACGCGAATTGGTTGACACCGGGATTCCGGTGTTCGGCATTTGTCTCGGCCATCAATTGCTCGGACTCGCGAGCGGCGCCAAAACGCTCAAAATGAAATTTGGCCATCACGGCGCGAATCACCCGGTGCAGGATCTCGACAGCGGGCGCGTGATGATCACCAGCCAGAACCACGGCTTCGCCGTCGATCCCGCCACCTTGCCGGCGAACGTGCGCATCACGCACAAGTCGCTGTTCGACGGTACGCTGCAGGGATTCACGCGCACCGACCGCCCCGCGTTCTGCTTCCAGGGGCATCCGGAAGCGAGCCCGGGGCCGCGGGATGTGAGTTATCTCTTCGATCGCTTTGTGGCGATGATGCAAAAAGCGCCGGTGCGCGCGGAAGAACATGCCCAAACGCACTGACATCAAAAGCATACTGATCATCGGTGCGGGCCCGATCGTTATCGGCCAGGCATGCGAGTTCGACTATTCGGGCGCGCAGGCGTGCAAAGCGTTGCGCGCGGAAGGCTATCGCGTCGTGCTCGTCAATTCGAATCCGGCGACGATCATGACCGATCCGAACATGGCGGACGCGACCTATATCGAACCGGTGACGTGGCAGATGGTCGAGAAGGTCATTGCGATCGAGCGGCCGGATGCATTGCTGCCGACGATGGGCGGGCAGACCGCGTTGAACTGCGCGCTCGATCTCGCGAAGCACGGCGTGCTCGAAAAATACGGCGTCGAAATGATCGGCGCCAAAAAAGAAGCGATCGACAAAGCGGAGGATCGCGAAAAATTCAAGGCCGCGATGGCGAAGATCGGGCTCGCGAGCGCTAAGTCGGCGATTGCGCACAGCCTCGAAGAAGCGCTGCAGGTGCAGGCGATGGTGGGATTCCCGACCGTGATCCGGCCGTCGTTCACGCTGGGCGGCGCGGGCGGCGGTATCGCGTACAACAAGGAAGAATTCGTCTCCATCGTCGAGCGCGGCCTCGACGCGAGCCCGACCAAGGAAGTGCTGATCGAGGAATCGGTGCTCGGTTGGAAAGAGTTCGAGATGGAGGTCGTGCGCGACAGCCAGGACAATTGCATCATCATCTGCTCGATCGAAAACCTCGACCCGATGGGCGTGCACACGGGCGATTCGATCACTGTAGCGCCGGCACAGACGCTCACCGACAAGGAATACCAGATCATGCGCAACGCGTCGATCGCGTGCCTGCGCGAGATCGGCGTCGACACCGGCGGCTCCAACGTGCAGTTCGCGGTCAACCCCGACGACGGCCGCTTGTTGATCATCGAAATGAATCCGCGCGTGTCGCGATCAAGCGCGCTCGCATCCAAGGCGACCGGCTTCCCGATCGCCAAGATCGCGGCCAAGCTCGCGGTCGGCTACACGCTCGACGAGCTGCGCAACGACATCACGGGCGGGGCGACGCCGGCATCATTCGAGCCGACGATCGATTACGTCGTGACCAAGGTACCGCGCTTCGCGTTCGAGAAATTCCCGCAGGCCAACGACCGGTTAACGACGCAGATGAAATCCGTCGGCGAAGTGATGGCGATCGGGCGCACGTTCCAGGAATCGTTCCAAAAAGCGCTGCGCGGGCTCGAAGTCGGCGCGGATGGGATGAATCAGAAGACGACAGACCGCGAAACCATCGAGAAAGAGCTCGGCGAGCCGGGGCCGGAGCGCATCTGGTACGTGGGGGACGCGTTCGAGAACGGTTTTACGCTCGAAGAAGTGTTCCAGCTTACCAAAATCGATCCGTGGTTCCTCACGCAGATCAAGGAAATCGTCGATCTTGAAATGGAGCTCGACGACAAGAAGATCGCCGATCTCGACGCGGTGACGTTGCGCGGGTTGAAGCGCAAGGGATTCTCGGACCGCCGTTTGGCCTATCTCATGAAGTCGACCGAAGCCGAGATGCGCGCACACCGGCATGCGTTCGGCATCCGGCCGGTCTACAAGCGCGTCGATACGTGCGCGGCCGAGTTCTCGACCAACACCGCCTATATGTACTCGACCTACGAGGAAGAGTGCGAGGCGCAGCCGACCGATCGCCGGAAAGTCATCGTGCTGGGCGGCGGGCCCAACCGGATCGGGCAGGGCATCGAGTTCGATTACTGCTGTGTGCACGCGGCGCTCGCGCTGCGCGAAGACGGGTTCGAGACCATCATGGTCAACTGCAATCCGGAAACCGTGTCGACCGACTACGACACGTCCGACCGGCTGTATTTCGAGCCGCTGACGCTGGAGGACGTGCTCGAAATCGTGCACGTCGAGAAGCCGTACGGCGTGATCGTGCAGTACGGCGGCCAAACGCCGCTCAAGCTCGCGCGCGATCTCGAGGCGAACGGCGTGCCCATCATTGGTACATCGCCCGATTCGATCGACATCGCCGAAGACCGCGAACGGTTTCAGAAGCTGATCAACAAGCTGAAACTGAAGCAGCCGCCGAATCGCACTGCGCGCAGCAGCCAGAAAGCGCTCGCGCTCGCCGCCGAGATCGGCTACCCGCTGGTCGTGCGTCCGTCGTACGTGCTGGGCGGCCGCGCGATGGAAATCGTGCACGAGCAGGCCGACCTCGAGCGCTACATGCGCGAAGCGGTCAAGGTGTCGAACGATTCGCCGGTATTGCTCGATCGCTTCCTGAACGACGCGACGGAAGTCGACGTCGATGCGATCTGCGACGGGCAGGCCGTGCTGATCGGCGGCATCATGGAACATATCGAGCAGGCCGGCGTTCATTCGGGCGATTCGGCGTGCTCCCTGCCGCCGTTCAGTCTCACGCCGGAAATTCAGGACGAGCTGCGCCGGCAGACGATCGCCATGGCGCACGCGCTCAAAGTGGTCGGCCTGATGAACGTGCAGTTCGCCATCCAGAATGGCACGATCTACGTGCTCGAAGTCAATCCGCGCGCCTCGCGTACCGTGCCGTTCGTCTCGAAAGCGACCGGCCTCGCGCTGGCCAAGATCGCAGCCCGCTGTATGACCGGCGTTTCGCTGGCGGCGCAGGACAGCGTGCGCGAAGTGGTGCCGCCGTATTATTCGGTCAAGGAGGCGGTGTTTCCGTTCATCAAGTTCCCGGGCGCCGACACCATACTGGGCCCGGAAATGAAATCCACCGGCGAGGTGATGGGCGTGGGCACGACGTTTGGCGAAGCGTTCGTAAAGTCGCAACTCGCGGCCGGCGACCGCCTGCCGGAATCGGGCAAGGTTTTCATCAGCGTGCGCGATGCGGACAAGCCGAGCGCAGTCGCGATCGCGCACGATCTGGTCGCGCTCGGTTTCCAGCTCGTGGCAACCCGGGGTACGGCCTCGGCGCTCGCCGCGGACGGCCTCGCGGTGCTGCCGATCAACAAAGTGGCCGAAGGGCGGCCGCACGTCGTCGACATGATCAAGAATGGCGACGTCGCGCTGATCCTGAACACAGTCGAGGAGTCGCGCACTGCCGTGCGCGACTCCTACGCGATCCGCCGTGCGGCGCTGCAGGCGCGCATTACGCTGTATACGACACTGGCCGGCGCGCGCGCCGCGTGCACGGGTATGCAACAATCGCGGGTAATGACCGCCTATGATGTGCAGGGATTGCATCGCCGTATCGCGGCGGCCGCCGCCGCCGTCGCCGCGTGACAGGACCAACCTTATATGGCTAAAACTCCCCTGACCGTGTTCGGCGCTGAAAAACTGCGCGCCGAATTGCAGGAATTGAAGACGGTCCAGCGGCCCGGCATCATCGCGGCAATCGCGGAGGCGCGCGCGCACGGCGACCTGTCCGAGAATGCCGAATATGCGGCGGCCAAGGAGCGCCAGAGTTTCATCGAAGGGCGCATCGCCGAAGTTGAAAGCAAACTGTCGAACGCGCAGATCATCGATCCCAAGCTGATCGACTCCGACGGCGGCTGCGTGTTCGGCGCGACCATCGAACTCGAAGACATGAATAACGGCGACGTCGTCACCTACCAGATCGTCGGCGACGACGAAGCCGACATCAAGCAGGGCAAGATCTCGATCAGCTCGCCAATCGCGCGCGCCCTGATCGGCAAGCACGCGGGCGACGTTGCCGAGGTCAAGGCGCCGGGCGGCGTGCGCGAGTACGAGATCCGGGACGTAAAATACATTTAGCCGCGGCGGTGTCCGGCCGCGCCTTCGCCGTTACTTGCCTCCCGCGCTCAGATCCGTCCAATGAGAACTCTGACCGAAGCCATTTATGCAATCGCGCTGACGCTGTGGATCGGCGGCCTGTGGGCGGTCGGTTACCTCGTCGCGCCGACGCTTTTTTATACGCTCGCCGACCGCGCGCTCGCGGGGATGGTTGCCGGCAAGCTGTTTACGTTGATTGCGTACGTCGGGACGGCGTGCGCGGTGTACCTGTTGTTGTATCGTCTGGTGCGTTTCGGCGGCGCGAGCTTTAAGCACGCGATCTTCTGGATCGTGCTCGTGCTGCTGATGCTGACGCTGGCCGGCGAGTTCGGCGTGCAGCCGATACTAGCGAGCTTGAAGGACCAGGCGCTGCCCAAAGGCGTGATGGAAAGCGTGTTTCGCGATCGTTTCGCCGCGTGGCACGGGGTCGCCAGCGTCCTTTATCTGATCCAAAGCGTGCTGGGAATACTGCTGGTCTGGCTGCACGCGCGCAGCCGTTGATGCGGACCTCGGCGCGCGCCGCGCTCAGTGCTGGAAGCTGCGCTTGGTGCGGCGGGGGGGCTTCGGCCTCACCTTTGTTTTTTTCTTCGGGGCGGCGACCGTTTCGGCCGGCCGCGGGCGGTATATGACCAGAATCTTGCCGATGTGCTGGACGGGCGCCGCGTGCAGCGTCGTGCAGATTTCGCCGAGGAACTGCGCACGCGCCGCATGCTCGGCGGCCATCACGCGGATTTTGATGAGCTCGTGGCTGACGAGATTGCGGTGGATTTCGTTCATCACCGGGGTCGTGAGCCCGCCATCGCCGACCATGACCACGGGATGGAGCGCGTGCGCGCGTGCGCGCAATGAACGGCGCTCGGCAGAAGTCAGGTCAAGAATCATGGCGGCATCGTAACCGATGAAACGGACCAAGACCAGCAAACAGTGGATGATGGAGCACGTCAACGATGTCTACGTGCAGCGCGCGAAGGCGGAAGGCTATCGCTCGCGCGCGGCGTACAAGCTGATCGAAGTCGCGGCGCGCGACAAGCTGCTGAAGCCGGGCATGGTCGTCGTCGATCTCGGCGCGGCACCCGGCGGCTGGTCGCAGGTAGCCGCGGCGAAAGCCGGCACGGGTGGCCGCGTGATCGCTGTCGATCTGCTGCCGATGGACTCGCTGCGCAATGTCACATTCCTGCAAGGCGACTTTCGCGATGAGGCGGTGGCGCAGGCACTCGAGCGCGAACTGGCCGGCCGGCCGATCGACCTTGTATTAAGCGATATGTCGCCCAATATCAGCGGTATCGCCTTAAGCGACCAGGCGCGCGCGATGCATCTAGCCGAGCTCGCGCTCGAATTTGCCGTCAAGCATTTGAAACCGGGCGGCAGCTTGCTGGTCAAAGTGTTCCAGGGTTCCGGATTTCAGGAGTTTTTGCGCGAAATGCGCAGCTGTTTCATGCACGTGATGACCCGCAAGCCGGAGGCTTCGCGCGGCCGCAGCAACGAGCTCTACCTCTTGGGCAAGGAGCGTAAGGCCGTTTTTTGAATGAATTAAAGGCCGGGGGCGGCTTTGCGCCCCGCGACTTAGCGCGTAAGCTTCGATTAGGAGCGTAACCCGCTGCCGGGTCTCGCTAACAATCGACTGAAAATCGGTTTAGAATTGAACTAGATACGGTTGTTAGCTCACACTAGTCATAAGGACTCACGTTGAATAATCTGATTAAAAATGTGGCGATCTGGCTGGTCATAGCCGTGGTGCTGATGACGGTGTTCAATCAGTTCAGCAGCCGCCAGGCCGCGCAAAGCGTCATTCCGTATTCCCAGTTCATGGATGAAGTGAAGCAGGGCCGCGTGACCTCCGCGCAAGTCGAAGGACGCACGGTGCGCTGGGTTGCCCAGGACAACCGCAAGTACGTGACGTACAGCCCCGGCACACTCGGGGACTTGTGGATGGTCAGCGATCTCCTGAAGGCAGGCGTCAAAGTCGACGCGAAGCCAGAGGAAGAGCAGTCGTTCCTGATGAACATATTCATCTCGTGGTTCCCGATGCTGCTCCTGATCGGCATCTGGATATTTTTTATGCGCCAGATGCAGGGCGGCGGGCGCGGCGGCGCGTTTTCGTTCGGCAAGAGCCGGGCGCGCATGATGGATGAAAACAACAACACGGTGACCTTTGCGGACGTCGCGGGTTGCGAGGAAGCGAAGGAAGAAGTCGCGGAGCTCGTCGAATTCCTGCGCGATCCGGGCAAGTTCCAGAAACTCGGCGGCCGCATTCCGAAAGGCGTGCTGATGGTTGGGTCGCCGGGTACCGGCAAGACGCTGCTCGCGCGCGCGATCGCCGGCGAGGCCAAGGTCCCGTTCTTCAGCATTTCCGGCTCCGACTTCGTCGAGATGTTTGTCGGCGTGGGCGCCGCACGCGTGCGCGACATGTTCGAGCAGGCGAAGAAACATGCGCCGTGCATCGTGTTCATCGACGAGATCGACGCGGTCGGCCGCCAGCGCGGCGCCGGCCTGGGTGGCGGCAACGACGAGCGCGAGCAGACGTTAAACGCGCTGCTCGTCGAGATGGACGGCTTCGAGGGCGCCGCCGGCGTGATCGTAATCGCGGCAACCAACCGCCCGGACGTGCTCGATCCCGCGTTGCTGCGGCCTGGCCGCTTCGACCGCCAGGTCGTGGTGCCGCTGCCGGACATTCGCGGCCGCGAGCAGATTCTGCTCGTGCACATGCGCAAAGTGCCGGTCGCGCCGGACGTCAAAGCCGACATCATCGGCCGCGGCACGCCCGGCATGTCGGGCGCCGATCTCGCGAACCTGGTCAACGAAGCCGCCCTGTTTGCCGCGCGCAAGAACAAGCGCCTGGTCGATATGGACGACTTCGAGCAGGCGAAAGACAAGATATATATGGGCGCCGAGCGGCGCTCGATGGTGATGCCGGAAGACGAGCGCGTTACCACCGCCTATCATGAAGCCGGGCACGCGGTCGTCGCGTATTCGCTGCCGAAAGCCGATCCAGTGCACAAGGTTACGATCATTCCGCGCGGCCGTGCTTTGGGGCTTACGTGGATGCTGCCGGAGCAGGACCGTCACGGCAAAGATCGCGAGCATCTGTTGCAGGACATTTCGGTGTCCCTCGGCGGTCGCATCGCGGAAGAAGTATTTCTCGGCCAGATGACGACGGGTGCCAGCAGCGACTTCCAGAATGCGACGACACTGGCGCGCCGCATGGTCACGGAATGGGGCATGTCGGACGCGCTGGGGCCGATGGTGTACGGCGAGAACGAGGGCGAAGTGTTCCTCGGCCGCTCCGTCACCACGCACAAGAACATGTCGGAAGCGACGATGCAGAAAGTCGACGCCGAGCTGCGTCGCATCATCGATCAGCAGTACCTGGTCGCGCGCAAGATCATTGAAGAGAATCGCGCGAAGGTCGAGAAAATGGCCAAGACCCTGCTCGAGTGGGAAACGATGGATTCCGACCAGCTGAAAGACATCATGGAAGGACGCGAGCCGCGTCCGCCCAAGCCGGTGACGCCGGCGACCGCCGTGCCGCCGAAGGATCCGCCCCCGAGTCCCGCCACGACCGCTGCACCGGCGCAGGGAACCTGAGCACGCCGCAGGCGCGCGCAGTGAGGGGAGAGGCGTGAGGGGTGAGGCATAAACCCTTTGTTTTCCCCCTGACACCTTTCGCCTGACGCCTTACCTTGCCCTTCCTCCAGTGCGGTAAATTCCGGCTGTCTCTCGCGCGTCCCCTTATCATGGGGGTCGTCAATATCACTCCCGATTCGTTTTCCGACGGCGGCAGTTTCGCCACCGCGAGCACGGCACTCGCCCACGCGCGCCGTCTGGTAGACGAAGGCGCCGACCTCGTCGACATCGGCGGTGAATCGACGCGTCCTGGCGCGGGCGGCGTCGCGCTCGAGGAGGAGCGCCGGCGCGTGCTGCCGGTGCTCGAGCAACTCGCCGGCGGCACTGTCCCGGTATCCATCGATACGCAAAAGCCCGAGCTCATGCGCGAAGCCATCGCGGCGGGCGCATCGATGATCAACGACGTCAATGCGCTGCAGGCCCCTGGCGCGCTTGCGGCGGTGGCGCAGAGCGGCGTCGCCGTTT
>Ga0207697_10001086_pt1 | contig 15007 bp, 16 predicted proteins | sample KBSSwiS5withPhiX_FD_184293 | JGI IMG/M metagenome (GOLD analysis project Ga0207697, IMG submission 184293) | Switchgrass rhizosphere microbial communities from Kellogg Biological Station, Michigan, USA, with PhiX - S5 (SPAdes) (version 2) | ecosystem: Host-associated > Plants > Roots >... | reverse complement strand
GTTTACACGCAAGTAGTCGCGATAGGCCTTCTTTAGCGCAGAACAAGCAAGGACAGCATTCTTTCCCGCAACGAGGCATTGTTCAATAAGCTCGCGCAGCGTGCCCAGCCACGGTTGGCGATCTTCATCCGTCAGCGGAACGCCTTTTTTCATCTTCGCGATATTCGCTTGCGAGTGAAAGTCGTCGGCGTCGTAGAACTTCCACTCCAGTTCTTGTGCTAACAACTGGCCGATCGTGGTTTTGCCAACTCCGCTCACACCACAAATAATTATCACCACATGGTATTGTTCCGCCCAAACCGCGGTCGATCAACTTGTCGGCTTTAATCGGTAACTCCGTCGCCACTGCAAGTCGAAGGAAGGATCTTAGGACTTCTGAAACTCCCCCGCGCTTGCCAAAAACAGCGCTGAACGCAACACTCTGCGACCGTGCACAACCCAGAGGATCGCAGCTTCATCGGTCATCCACGCGGACTCGGCTACATCGCTTTCACCGAAGCCTGGGAACGTTTTTCGTATTATGGGATGCAAACGCTGCTCGTGCTGTACATGACGCACCGTTTGCTACTTCCCGGACACGTTGAGCACGTGGCCGGGTTTGAGCGGTTCCGGCAGATGCTTGAGACACTTTACCACGGGCATCTCGACATCCAGCCACTGGCATCAGCCATCTTCGGTCTTTACACCGGTTTAGTTTACCTTACCCCGATTGCCGGCGGTTTGCTTGCGGACCGGTTTCTGGGGCGCACCCGCACCATAACGATCGGTGCGATCTTAATGTCAGCTGGTCATTTTCTAATGGCTTTCGATGTAACCTTTCTTCTCGCCCTAACTTGTCTCCTAACCGGTGTGGGTTGCTTCAAGGGCAACCTGGCCAGTCAGGTTGGCGGCCTTTATCCGGCTGGGGACAATCGCCGCGCTGATGCTTTCCAAATTTATTATTTGTTCATCAACGGTGGCGTCATTATCTCGCCGCTGATTACTGGAACACTTGGTGAAAAGGTAGGATGGCACTGGGGGTTCGGCGCCGCCGGCGTTGGCATGCTAATCGGCCTAACGATTTATCTCGCCGGACGACGTTTTATGCCGCCCGATTCCCCTGTCGTTGAACAACACCAAAAACACACCGCGAAAGTTCCGCTTAAGCGTCGCGACAAGGTGGCAATCATCGCGCTATTGGTGTTATTACCCGTGCTCACAATCGCTTTTATCGGCAACCAACAAATCTTCAACGCTTATCTCGTGTGGGCGGAGACTCATGCGAAACTACCGGTCTTGCCCTTCTATGGTAAGCAAATGCCAACTACGTGGCTAATAACCGTCGACTCAATCCTGTCGGTAAGTTGTCTTGCCGGGGCGGTTGTATTTTGGCGTCTCTGGTCAAAGAAACATCGAGAGCCGAGCGAGATCGGCAAAATGACCATCGGCAGCTTCATAGCCGTAACCGGGTTTCTTTCCCTCTTTGCCGGCACAGCGCTAGCGACAAAGAGCGGAGGACAGGTCTCTTTCGGCTGGTTGCTCGGGTTCCATCTGCTTAATAGCATCGGTTTCGCCAACCTTTTCCCAGTCTCACTCGCGCTTTATGCTCGAGTCGCGCCCGCAGCATTGTCCGCCACCATCATTGGAATCTATTATCTGGCGTTCTTTGCCGCGAATAACCTCGTCGGTTGGATCGGCGGGTTTTTGGAAAAAATGCCCGCAACAAACTTCTGGTTGTTGCACTCAGCACTCTGCGGAACAGCTGGTATCATCTTCTTCGTCGCCGGCCGGTTCTTCGGCCATTTGCTTGCACCAGGCGATCAGGAAGATCCGGGCAATGCGTAGCATAAAACATTTGACCATCTTTGCATTTGCTGTTGCGGTTACGGCGATCGCGCAATCGCCTCTCGCATTTCCCGAATCCCCTCAGTTGTTCGAAACGGTCGTTCAACTAGATGCAAAGATGTTCGGCGCCTTTAACGCGCACGATGTCGATCTTCTCATGTCGATGTTCACCGACGACATGGAGTTTTATCACGACAAAGGTGGACTGACCAACCGCGAGCAGACACGCGAAGGATTCGTGAAGATGTTCGGTAACTCTCCCGACATTCGGCGTGAACTCGTTCCCGGTTCGCTTCAGGTTTATCCGATCAAAGATTTCGGTGCGATTGAGATTGGGACGCACCGTTTTTGCCATAAAGAAAATGGCAAAGACGATTGCGGCAACTTTCCATTCGTCATGATCTGGCGAAAAATCGGCGATTCATGGAAAGTCTCACGCGTCATTAGCTACGGACATTAGATGCTTCGGTCCCCTTCTCATCGAATCAGCTTTGTGGGGGCAAAAAGCGGGCTTTGATTTCGTCAGGCAAGCCAGAGTTGGCAATCCAAGCACTAGCCTTCGCTGGATCCGCTTCAAGCCAGACCTGAAGGGCTGCCTCTGTTTCGCTGGCACGCATCGCGCCATCACTAATCGTCGCGGCCCATTGCACCGCGGTCTGTGGGTCGATGGAAGCGATGCGACTTGTGAAAGCGCCTACGGCTGCATCGCGCGATGAGTCCGCACCTAAAGTAGCGAGCCAGGTTGCCGCGGCGTAAGGATCACTCTTTACCCACCGATTCATGACATTCGCTAAAAGCTGATCACGCGTCTCGCCTGGGGGAAAAGCAGCCGCCCAGTCGCTTGCTGCTTGCGGATCCGTGCCGGCCCACTGCGAAATAAGCGAACCGGCAGCCAGCAGCTGTGTGTCACCAGAAAGCCGCGACACCATTTCGGCTGCGGCACTCGGATCATCTTCAGCGACCACTGAAACAACGCCTGGCACGATTGCATCGCGCGAAGCGGAATCGGACAGACCCTGTGCCCAAGCGAGCGCGGCTCCAGGGTTATTCTGCGCCCATTGATGGGAAATAGCTGCAAGCAGATTCTGGCGTGCTTCTCCACTACTCTTATCTATGGCAAACTCAGCCGCCGCTTTCGGGTCGGTTTCGCTCCACTGCGAGACGAGTGGCTCAAGCGCGTTTTGGCGTGTGGTTTGGTCAGGAAGTTTTTCGATCCAGCTCAATGCAGTTTGTGGGTCGGAGCTTGCGAGTTGTCGCGCGATTGTTCCCACGGCGAGGTCCTTTGCCTCACCAGGCGAGAGCGAGGCAACATAAGTCGCGGCCGCGTCTGGTTCGTTTTGCGCCCAAGTCGACAGCACCCTCGACCAAGCCCCTTGCTGACCGCCACCATCTCCAAGCTTCTCGGTCCACGCGAGTGCCGCGCGTAAGTCCCTCTCCGCCCATTGCTGCGCGATGTCTGCGATCGCTTGGTCACGAGCAGAGCCGGTCGGCAAGCCGAGGGCTGCGTTGGCCGCCCGTTCCGGATCAGTACCTGCCCAGCGGGAAAGAATGCTTTGCATGGCATTATCGCGTCCTTGGCCAATAGGCAAACCATTGGCCCAGGCGTAAGCTGCTTCGGCGTTCTGCTCAGACCAGCGAGAGCCGACAACTTGCAGTGCCATGTCGCGAATGGGCCCAGCCGGCAATTGCAATGCACGCTGTCCTGCTGTGACAGGGTCAGCACTGGCCCAACCGCTGAAGATTGGCGAATAGAGCGCTGCGGTTTGGTCAGCCGCAGGCAGAGCTTGCACAAAACTGAGTGCGCCTTGCCGATCTTTCTCGACGAGAGCTGAAACCAGAGATTGCAAGGCTCCATTACGTTCCTGACCCGGCGGCGTTTGGGTTACCCATGCCATCGCTGCTGCCGAGTCGTGTTCCGCCCAGGTGCCAACGACCTCGGCAACAAGCCCGCCGTTCTTCGCGGCGTCTTCGGTTTGGGCGTAACTAAGCGCACCTTGCGGATCGCCTTCCGCCCAGCGTGCGATGAGCATCGACGTGAACGTATTTCTTTCGCGCTGACTTGGCAGGTGTTGGATTGCGTCGATCACAGGCCGCACATCTTTCGGATCAAGGTTCTCGATCAAATCGCTAACTTCACTGTAGACCTGCCGGTTTCCCGGATGGGCTGCGGCGTTTTCGATCGCAACAATAATATTTTCCGACGAGGACGCGGCTGGATCGAACTGGTTAGGCGCAGAAATGGACAGAGTTGGTGAAGTGCGTTCTGGCGAGCGTGTTGAAATTTCGTTAGCCGCACTCAGAGCCGGCGCCGAAAGCCTCACCGATCGCGGCATTGCGTAATGACCAACGATCACTCCAGCGACGAAAGTACCCATTGTGGCTATCGCGACGACACGATGTTTCATAGAAGAACCTCCAGAACTAACCGTTTCAAAATGCAAGGGCGGCGGCGCACGCCCACTACGTGCGGCCGCACCCACATTCCTGCTGCGATTATTAGCCACCACCTCCTGTGCAGCGGCGGGTGGTAAATGTCACGGTGTCGATTGCTACCGCGCCGTTCGCCCTGACCGCACGCACCCGCGCGGTAAACCTTCTTTCATCGGGGTAGGTATGGGTCACCGTGGGACTAGAGCTGAGCGCTGTGTCAAAAGTGCCATTATTTGTGAAATCCCAGCGATACTTGGCTGGCCCGGCCGGGCTCACTGTGGCCGACAAGGTTACCCGGACGAAATCTCCGTTCAGGCAAACCTGTCTAACCACAAAGGCATTGACAGTTAGCGCTTGTGCGGCCGGCGCGGCGAGCACACTTAACATCAGACCGAGGCCCGCTGCCCCAATCCATTTAAACCACTTGTTTCGTTTCATACTATGTTTCCTCCTGTTGCGTTGTGTTTAAATTCGAAGTTTCTTCGAATGCGCAAACAGGGTAACGATGGTTTTTTATAGAAAAACTGGAGAAAAGTAACACAGTTGTTACCTGTCAGAAATAACCCTACGCTGCAGTCCACGACGGGACGAGCTCGCTGCGATGAGCCTGTGGGCAGACAGGACATATTGTCTGGTCGCCCAGCTCACGTAACGAGCAAGATGTGCCAGTTGGCCGCACAGCCAAGATGGCTGTGCTACAGCCACGAGCTCCCCTCCCGCGAAATCCTAGATGGATTCTATCCCGTCCCCGTAAACGGCAAAAACTCTTCGCGCACGATCTTCCCGTTTTTCACCGTGTAAACGCCGACCTCGGACAGCTGAAATCGCTTTTTCGAGTTCTTCTCGGTCACATCAGCGTCGTACTGCACGACGAACCGGTCATGCGCGACGAATGGTCCTTTCGCGGTGAAGCTGTGAACCTCCATAGCATTGAGCCACCAATCTATTTTTCCGCGCACCTGATCGATGCCGCGTTTCTCCGCTGACTCTCCCTCGCTCGCGCTGGCTTCGACACTCACGATGTCTTTGTCATAAAGCGTATCGAGTGCCTTGTACCACGCTTGCTGACGAACCAATTCCACCACTTTCTCTGCAACTTCTTGAGTACTCATTTTCTCCTCCTTCCAGAGTCACCATTAATCTCTGCAGAATCTTTCCAGTTTATTGAGAACGCTCTTCCAGCCATCACTGTGACGATCGCGCGATTCTTCACTAGGCAGTTGTTCGTGCGTCAGCCGCACCTCGGTGCCACCGTCACAATCGGATAACTCCACCGTAACCACACTGTCCCGCTCCTTCCATTCCTCATCGTCTTCCCATCGCCAGGTGAAAACGATTTTTCTGTCCGGTTGCAACTCACGGTATTCACCGTGCATCGTCATCTCCTCGCCTTCAGAATTAGTCAGGTCCCAGGAAAATTTCCCGCCCACGCGGGTCTCCGCCACAATGTTACGCGTCTGAACATTTTCCGGCCCGAACCATTCCCGTAGCTGGACAGGATCGGTCCAAGCCGCATAGACGCGATGGCGCGGCGCCCTAATTACGCGTCTGATTTCGAGAGATGCCTTACCCAATACCTTGGTAGTCATGATGTTTTGGTGCCTTCAACATATTGCTTTAGCGACGAACCAATAATCTCAGTCCAGCCCTTCTCAAAGTTTGTTCTCGCATAAGCGGGAACCTTCGGAAATGTCTCCAAGCCTTCATGGGTCAGCTTTAGCCGTGTCTTGTCGCCCTCAGGGAACAACTCAAACGTAACTAATGAATCGCCTTCCTCGCCCGAATATCGCCAGCTGTAAGCGATTTTCTTTTGCGGAACGACTTCGGTGATTTTGCAACGGTGGTCGTAGGTGTTGCCTTCGTGCTCGACCACAAAGCTAAATTCAAAACCGACCTCGGGCTTGAACTCCTTCAGGTCAAAATACCATTGCCGCATTTGATCGACATCGGTCAGGGCCTTCCAAACTCTTCCCACCGGCGCGTTGTAGGTACGCTCGATCACCACTGCTTGAGCCAAATCGCTTTTCGCCGTCATCGTTTCCTCCCTTTGGCTATCGACACGCCCCCGATGTGAGCGATCATGTCGCATCGCCTTTCAAAGAGGCCCGGAAGGCGCGAAGTTGCACCAGACCGGGTCGATCAGAATCAGGGTTTGGTTCGTCGTGCCAGATCCACCACTCGTACGGCAGGGTCTGGGGATAGCCCTTCGGCGAGTCTTCCCACTCTTCTTGGCGCCCGAGCGCAGTGATGTCGAGGTAGTTCCAGGTATTCCCCATTTGCTCGTCGCCGCGGTCGTTGATGAAGTAGGTGCGGAACACCTTGTTGCCGTCGCGGATGAACGAGTTGGTGCCGTGCCACTCGTTTACACCAAAGTCCTTGTCGAAGCTGTCCGTGATGGTGTACCACGGCATCTCCCAGCCCATTCGTGCTTTCAGGCGCTCGATGTCCGCCTGTGGCGCGCGCGAGGCGAACGCGAGCGTGGTATCGCGGGCGTTTAGATGGGCGACGTGGGCCACCTGGTCGGCCACCATGGAGCAGCCGACGCAAGCATGTTCGGGCCAGCCTTTCACGCCGGGCTCGAAGAAGGCGCGGTAAATGATCAGCTGACGGCGGCCATCGAACAGGTCGAGCAGGCTCGCCTTCCCCTTGGGCCCGTCGAACTCGTACTCCTTCTCCACGGCCAGCCACGGCATTCGGCGACGCTCGGCGGCCAGCGCGTCACGGGCGCGGGTCAACTCCTTCTCCTTCACGAGCAGTTTCTTGCGCGCACCCTCCCACTCCTGCGATGAAGCGATTTTCGGATGATTGATTTGCTTCGCTTCAGTTTCGCGTTCCATCTCTTTTACTTTCATTTTGTTTTCCTCTGGCTTGGTTCATTTTTCTCTTTCTGTAAAACTTGTTCATCATAAAAGCGGTCAGTCCGCCGCTCGAGGTCGCACCGGCGGCGATCAACGCCGCATTCGTTAGACAGACCGGGCACATTGCGTTACGTCCTCCGTTTTTTGTCGGCCGCTTTGTTCGTTTTTTCCAAATAATCAGCCAGGCGATCGAGTGATCCCTCCCAAAACTTGCGGTATTCTTCGACCCATTGCGCGGCCTGTTTCAGCGGCTTGGCCTCGAGCTGCATTTCATGAACGCGCCCATAACGCCGGCGGCGCAGCAATCCCGCCTTCTCCAGCACCCGCAGATGTTTCGAAACCGCCGGCAACGACATTGCGTGCCGTCTGGCCAGACGGGTCACGCAGCGATCACCCTGCGCCAGTTGGGCCAGGATCCGCCGCCGCGTCGGATCGGCCAGGGCGGCAAAGGTTCGATTCAAGGCTGCTGGAGAATATTTAACCATCTGGTTAAATAATTAAATGAGGTTTCAAATAATGCAAATTAAATTTTTGACGGCCCGCAATTTCGTTTTTCAGCGTTTCCAATTTTTCAGCTGCCTCTGTCCTCACTCTCACCTCTGGTCTCTGCCCCCTTGCCGCTCCCTCGGGCTTTTGTCAGGATGCTTACATGAAACAATTTTTTCTGGGCTACCTTCTTTCGGCGTTGTTAATTCCGACGTTGTCAATGGCCCAGACCGCGCAGCTCACTGAACAGTTGGGGAAGACTGTCCTCTACGGGGATCTCGCCCTGTCTCCCGATGGCTCACACCTAACCTGGGTTCAGTCTACCGCCGCAACCACGTCGAAGCGGACCTACATTCAGGCGACGTCGGGTAATTCGTCCCCTAGGTTGGTCAATCTGGAAGCCGCAGCAGAGAGAATCGATGCGGACCCGGCCTGGTCGCCCGACTCCAAAACCGTCGCCCTCCTTTCCACCGCCGGCGAGAAAGAGCAGAGACAACTCTGGTCGGTAAATGCCGACGGCTCCAAGCCTCGAAAACTTAGCCAGCTGAAAGGATACGCGGCGTGCCCTCGTTGGTCGCACGACGGCAAGCAAATCGCCTTCCTCTATATAGAAGACGCGGGTGGCGGCGGCCCTTTAATGGCGGCACCCGCCAACACGGGTGTAATCGATACCGCGATTCACAACCAGCGGATCGCCGTTCTCGATCTTCCTACCGGAAAGCTACGCCAGGTGTCCCCGCCAAATCTTCACATTTACGACTACGATTGGTCTCCCGATGACAAGAAATTTGTCGCAACTGCCGCGGCCGGTCCAGGCGATAACAACTGGTGGATCGCGCAAATCTACACCATCGACATCGCCAAGGGCGAGGCCACATCAATCTACAAGCCTTCGCTCCAAGTAGCCGTCCCACGTTGGTCGCCGGACGGTAAGTCGATCGCCTTTATTGAAGGCTTGATGAGCGATGAAGGATTTCATGGCGGCGATTTGTTCACGATCTCAACCGATGGTCATGACATTTTGAATCGCACAGAAAAGCGCAAGAGTTCGGTCAGTTCTCTCTTTTGGTTGACGCCGGATCGCATCCTTGTCACGGAAGTTGTCGGCGGCGGGAGCGCGATCTCTGAGTTGACGCTCAGCGATAATGGAGTGCGAACGATCTGGAACGGCGCGGAGCATGTTCATGCCTTTGGCAATTTCCCTAACTTCGCCCTCTCCAAGGATGGCAAAGTCGCGGCCGCGGCCCGCAGCAGCTACGAAATGCCGCCTGAAATTTGGACCGGATCGATTGGTGAATGGCGTCAGCTAACGAAAAACAATACCGCTCTATCTCCGACCTGGGGTAAAGCCGAGAACCTTGAGTGGACGAACGAAGGATTTAACATTCAGGGATGGCTTCTTCCTCCTGCGCGCGTGGAATCCGACAAGAAATATCCAATGGTCGTTCTTATTCACGGCGGACCTTCCAGCGCAACAATGCCGGAGTGGCCCGCTTCATTTGGAATGGCACGGGCTATCGTCGCGGCACTTTCGTCACGCGATTACTACGTCCTGGCGCCCAATCCCCGCGGAAGTTATGGGCAGGGAGAAGAGTTTACCCGTGCGAATGTGAAAGACTTTGGGGGCGGCGACCTGCGCGACATTCTCGCCGGAATAGATGCGGCCATCGCCAAGTATCCGATCGATCCTGCGCGTCTGGGGGTGACCGGTTGGAGTTATGGCGGCTATATGACAATGTGGACGGTCACGCAAACGAACCGTTTCCGCGGCGCGGTAGCAGGCGCCGGCATCGCCAACTGGCAAAGTTACTACGGCCAGAATCTGATCGACCAGTGGATGATCCCTTTCTTCGGTTCGTCGGTTTATGATGATCCCGCTGTTTATCGGAAGAGTTCGCCTATTGAGTACATCAAAAAGGTCAAGACCCCCACTCTGGTCGTGGTGGGCGAACGCGATGCCGAATGTCCCACTCCCCAGTCCTACGAATTCTGGCACGCGTTAAGAACGCTTGGCGTTCCGACACAGCTTGTCGTACATCCCGGAGAAGGCCATCTTTATCTCAAACCAGAGAACCAGATCGATCGACTGGACCGAACGGTTGCATGGTTCGACAAGTATCTGAAGTAACTCTTTTCTCAGCCCATCTCTGGTCTACGGGTTTTTGGCATCTCAATATCGGTTCGCGCCAAAGGCGCAGTATTCATTCTAGCCTGGGGCAACGCCCCAGGGATTTGTGCGATGACAAACCCCAGCGCTGAAAGCGCGATTCACCTGTTGAGTCGCGCTTTCAGCGCTTTTGACGAATCGGTCCAAAGCCCTGGGGCGATGCGCCCAAGGCTCCTAATGAGAAAGAGCCTTTGGCATTAAACGTTGCGACCCTGTCATTGATTCGCGGAGTCAGCGAATTGCGGATAAGTTGCGGCGTCATGAAGAACGACAAAGACAAGGTCCAACTCAGCGCCGTGGAGGATCACAATGGGATACTAACGATTCGTGGCGGCGGCCCTCGCCGAGATTGGAACGGCATTCATTATAAGCAAGGGATGTCGGCCAAAAATGTGGGTACCACGAAACTATCAGCTAATATCGCGACAATCCCGCCAGGTGGCGTCGCCGCAGCCCATATTCACGTCGGCTTCGAGCTCATCCTTTACATCATCGAAGGAAAAGTCCGCCACGAATTCGGACCCGGGCTCAAGCAGGTGTTGGAGAACGAAGTCGGCGATTTCATCTACATCAAACCCGGCGTGCCCCACGAAGTCTTCAACATGAGCGATACCGAACCTGTCGTTGCCTTCGTCGCCCGCTCCTCCGCCGCCGAATGGGACGACATTATTCCCTACGATCGCAATCAACCGGCATAAGCGCGCCGAACTTCTACTTTCCATGTCCGTCGCTCTACAAAAAGACTACAGTTCGGCCGCCGCCACTGCGATGACATCGACTGACCAAATACGGCAACGTTTCCCGGCGCTCGCCCGTACCCATAACGGTTATTCGGTTGCCTATTTCGACGGGCCCGGTGGCACTCAGGTTCCCCGGGCGGTGGTCGAGGCAATGAATGATTATCTTTACCATCACAACGCCAATACCCACTGGGCCTATCCCACCAGTGAGGAAACCGACGCAATCATCGACTCCGCTCGGAACGTGCTGGCCAATTTTCTGAACGCAAGCCCGACCGAAATCGTGTTTGGCGCCAATATGACCACCTTAACTTTTCACCTCGCGCGCGCGCTTAGCCGCGGCTACGAGCCCGATGACGAGATCGTGGTCACCGAGCTTGATCATCATGCCAATATCGCACCGTGGCGGACGCTAGAAAAAGAGTGCGGCCTGAAAGTGCGCATGGTTAAAATGATTCCTGAGACCGGCGAGTTGGATTGGGACGATTTTTCCCGACAATTAACCCGACAGACCAAATTGGTCGCGCTTGGGGCGGCATCGAACGCTCTGGGTACAATTAACGATGTAAAACGCGCCGGAGAAATGGCGCACGACATCGGCGCAAAAATTTTTGTCGACGCCGTTCATTACGCGCCACATGCATTGATCGATGTGCGCGATTGGAATTGCGATTTCCTTGCTTGTTCCGCCTACAAGTTCTATGGCCCACACATTGGAATTCTCTACGGCCGGCGCGATCTACTCGATTCGCTAGATTTTCCAAAATTGATACCGGCGCCCGACTCCGCGCCAGAACGGGCGGAGACTGGAACTCAAAACCACGAAGGAATTGCGGGCGCGGCCGCCGCGGTGGATTTTCTCGCTTCGCTCGCTCCCGGCCCCACTCTTCACGGAAGGCTGGATGCTGCGTTCCGGCAGCTTCACGAACACGGCGACGCATTAATCACACAACTATGGAATGGCTTGCGGGAAATAGAGCGTGTCCGCCTTTACGGGTTGCCGCCCGGCGCAGCACGCACGCCGACGATTGCATTCACAATAAACGACGTCCCATCGATAGAGGTGGCGAAGAATTTGGCGGAACGCGGAATTTTCCTATCACATGGCGACTTCTACGCCCTGACGGTGGTCGAGCGATTGGGCCTGGCGCCGGACGGACTTGTTCGCGCCGGTTGTGCCTGCTACACCACAGCGGAAGAAATCGATCGATTGCTCGGTGCAGTAGGCGAACTATGAGTAGGCGATGCCAATGCCAACAACGATCGCGCTCCATGAATTGGTAGGGCGAAACTCTGTCGAGCCAGAGCGACTCCACACTACATTGAGGAGGCAATAAATGAGTACGATCGGAACAGTGGAAAGCCTTTGGCGTTATCCCGTCAAAAGTATGCGCGGAGAGGAGTTGGGCGACCTGTTCGCCAGCTACGCGGGAGTTTATGGCGATCGCCGTTTTGCTTTTGAAAGCTCAGCGAGCCCGAGGGGCTTCCCGTTTTTCACCGGACGCGATCAACGTCAGATGATTCGTTACCGCGCTCATTTCCGAAATCCGGAGAAGGCGGCGCGGCCGGTCAACTTGGGTGAAGCGGAGAAATTGGGGTCCGGCCTGAATCCGGTCTCGGCTGACGAATCCGAGTTGATGGTCGATGTCGAAACGCCGGACGGGAAGACTTTCGCGATTAATGACCCGGCTTTGATCGACAATCTGCGATTAAACACTGACGGAAATCACGAGCTCACATTGCTTCGTTCGGATAAAGCAATCACCGATTGCCGTCCGTTGTCGATCTTCGCGGTGCAAACGGCCGAAAAACTGGGCGAGGAAACCGGCGTGCCCGTCGATAAGCGTCGCTTCCGCGCAAATGTTTATATCGATCTAATGTCGTCCGAAGGTTTCGCCGAAGATAAATTCGTCGGTCGTTCGTTGCGCATCGGCTCAAAATTAACTGTCGCCGTTCTCCAGCGCGATGCGCGTTGCATGATGATTACGCTCGATCCCGATACTGCGGAAAAAACGCCGGCCATATTGAAGGCCGTCGCGCAAGCGCACGAGGGCATGGCTGGTGTTTACGGTGCCGTGCTGGTGGAAGGCATGATGCACAAAGGCGACTCGGTCGAGTTGCTCAACTAAGTCTGAGCCGACTTCCCTGACGCCTCTCTGCTCATTGCTCCTTGCTATTTACCAATGAGAATAAAGATGCCGGCGGCCAGAGCTACCAGATAAAGCAGAAAAATAGCCGGTCCGAAGTTTATGCCGAACCCTAACAGACCATCGATAATCAAGTAAACCGCGAGCAAAAGCATGCCGATGTTTTTGGTGACTTTCATGGCCTTACTCTTTTGGATCGCTACTTGGCTGACAATCCAAATCGTGTGCGAGCCGTTCCGGCGGTGGAACACAGGCCTGCGGCCTGTGCGCCAAGCGGACATTCTGTCCGCTTTCCGCTTGAATGGAAGCGGAGTGCAACTCCGCTGGGCCCCGCAGACCTGGAGGTCTATGTTCCACGTCCTACTTGGCTGACAATCTAAATCTGAGCGCCAGTTTTCGGCGGAGGCGCCCAGAATCCGAAGGGAACCGCAATTACAGGGCGCTAGCCTGCGTCCCAGAAATAATGCGGCAATGCGCACGCCGCAGAAACCAGGGCCGCGTTTAAGAAGCAGTTATTTAGCAACCGTGGAGCGGGCGGTGCTGTTTAAATGAATCACGACAAATATTTGTATTCTTTGAAAGGTAACGGGCATTTTCGCTTGTCGGTGTTGGTAGGTAATTGTTGCGCAAAGGTTAATCGTTTACGCAAGTCCCCAAAAGCACTGGCGTTAGGTGCGAGCGCCTCCATTGGCACACCGCTCGCTCCCGCGGTATTTAAAGCTCGGATATGCCAGTTACTACAATCGAGGCACACGAACAAAGCTGGCCTTTAGACAAACCGTTTCGTATTTCTCGCGGCACTCGAACCGAAGCCCGTGTCGTTGTCGTGACCGTGACCGAGGGCAGGCATATCGGACGTGGTGAAGCGGCGCCGATCAAACGTTACAACCAAAGTCCCGCCTCTGTTTTGACGCAGATCGAATCCATTAAAAGCAGACAAAGTTTGGATCGGCGGCAGATTCAAAAGCTGTTGCCCGCCGGTGCGGCACGTAATGCGTTGGACTGCGCGTTATGGGACCTTGAAGCGAAAATTTCGGGCAAACGTGCCTGGGAACTAGCGAAACTCCCGATCGTTCACGAGGTTGAAACATCGTTTACGATCAGTCTGGATACACCCGCTGCCATGGCCGCCGTGGCAAAAGCTAATGCCACTGCTCCCATTCTGAAACTCAAACTGGGCGGCGACGACCTCGACCTGGCGAGAGTCGAAGCTGTGCGCGGGGCCGCTCCAATAGCTCGTCTCCTGATCGACGCTAACGAATCATGGACTCCAGATCACTATCGCAAAGTTGTGCCATCGCTGCGTCAATTCGGTATCGAGTTGATCGAACAACCGTTTCCAGCGGATGCCGATGAAGTCCTCGAAACACTCGAGCGACCTATTCCGGTCTGCGCGGATGAAAGTTGCCATACTACGGCCGACCTTTCCCGTCTATCGAATCGCTATGAAATGCTGAACGTGAAACTCGACAAGACCGGCGGTCTGACTGAAGCCCTGCTCTTGACAGAACGCGCCCGCGAAGCCGGCTTCAAATTATTGCTAGGCTGCATGGTCTGCACCTCGTTAGGAATCGCGCCCGCCCGCCTCCTTGCCAGCGCGGTCGATTACGTCGACCTCGACGGCCCCTTACTCCTCGCCGGTGACCGTCATCATGCAGTGCCATATGCTAATGGCAGGATCGGCATCCCTCCTCGGGAATTGTGGGGCTAAACCTCCGCTTGATCTCGGCGATCAAAGAAACTTAACCAGCGCGTCGGTTGTTTCCTTCGGTCTTTCCTCCAGAATCCAATGGCCGGTGTCCTTCAGCACGACAACTGTGACATCGGTCGCGACCAGTTTCATCTGCTCGGCGAGTTCGTTTCCTAACGACTTCTCGCCACCGATCGACAGCACCGGCACCGTCAGCTTCGTTTGCGACAGTTGCGCGAAATCCTTCGCCAGTTGCGGCCACGAGGCAAAATAGGCCCATGCTGCCCGCATCCGTCCCGGTTTCGAATAAGCTTCGGTATAGGCTTTTCGGTCAGATTCGGGAATGGAGTGCGTTTTGTCCGCTGCCAAGACGTTCCAGAAATACTCGAAGTAAGTACGCTCCCGCCCCTGCACCAACCTTTCTGGATATTCGCCGTTGAAACGGAAATGCCAGATATTTGGCGCATTGTAGATCGACTCCCATCCGGCGACACCGGGGAGAAACGCATCCATCACCACTAGCTTCTCCGTTTCCGCCGGGAACTGCGTGGCATACGCGCAAGCAACCATCAGCCCGATGTCGTGGCCGACAACGCGCGCCTTCTCCACGCCCAGCGAGCGAGCGAGGGCATGAATCCGCTTTGCGGCACTCAACATGTCGATCT